>Ga0209755_10002948_pt1 | contig 22147 bp, 21 predicted proteins | sample TergutCo191P1_FD_187301 | JGI IMG/M metagenome (GOLD analysis project Ga0209755, IMG submission 187301) | Cornitermes sp. P1 segment gut microbial communities from Petit-Saut dam, French Guiana - Co191P1 (SPAdes) (version 2) | ecosystem: Host-associated > Arthropoda: Insects > Digestive system... | reverse complement strand
CTATAAGCATAGGAATAAACGCCTTGCCCGGCAAACCGATAACACGCATTATCCTGTCCATAACAAAAGCCGCACGAGCCATATAGCCGGAACTTTCCAGCAAACCCATAAAAAAGAACAGAAAAAATATTATTGGCAAAAATGTGGAAAGTGCTTGAATGCCGGCTCCAACTCCATCTGCTAAAATTGAAACAAGAATCTCCGGCACTATGCCTTCTAAAATAATTCTCACTCCGTCAACAAAAATCGCACCGAAAGCATAATCAAAATATGGGATTAAAAAACCGCCCAGTTCTATTGTCAAGAAAAACAGCAAATACATCACAAGCAAAAAAAGCGGCAACCCAAAATATTTACTCATAATTATTTTATCAATTTTATCGTTTTGAATATAAGGGGAAATACCCTTTTTCACGCTTGCCGCCATAATGCTTTCTATGCGTTTGTAACGCCACTCCGCCAAAAGTTCATCGTCTGCGCTGTTTGGGCATATATTTGCTATTTTTCCCTCGGTATTTTGCAATTCCATTATTTTATTTATAATTTTCTCTTTGCTATCGGAACGCAACGCAGAAACCGCAATTACCGGGCTTCCCAGTTCCTTTTCAAACTTTTCCAGGTCTATGATTATTTTATTTTTTTCCGCTGAGTCAATCATATTCAACACAACCAGCATTTTAACGCCCATTTCCTGCAAGATTGCAGTTAAATATAAATTGCGCTCAAGATTTGTGCTGTCAACAATATTAAGCAAAAAGCCTGCCTCGCCGGAAAGCAGATAGTCTCGTGCTACACGTTCATCTTCGCTCCACGCATTCAAGGCGTAGATTCCGGGCAAGTCCACAAGTTTTGCATTCAAGTTCTTGTGCTTGATTTCTCCGATTTTTTTGTCAACGGTCACTCCGGGCCAATTGCCGACTTTTGCATGCCCGTTTGTGAGCAAATTAAAAACAGTGCTTTTTCCGCAATTGGGATTTCCTGCAACTGCTATCGTGAGCATAAAACAACCTCCGCTTCGTGTTTGCGTAAAGAAAGCCGGTAGCCACGCAATTCTATTTCTACCGGGTCTCCAAATGGAGAGGTTTTTACAACTGTGAATTCAGTACCCTTTATGAGCCCCAGAGCGAGCAGCTTGAGCTTATACTCCTTGCTTGCATCAGGGGCATATTGTTCAACAAAAGCTTTGTCGCCGGGCTTAAGCGAAGCTATGGAAATAGATTGAGATTGAGACATTGTCTCAAATATAGAAAATAATTTCTGTTTTGTCAAGGGATTTCCATTATCTATATTTCCATTATGAGATTGGATAATGCCATAAAAATCTATAAAGATTTTTTGAAATCCAAAGGTTTGCTATATACGAAGCCTCGCGAAATTGTCTTAAAAGAAGCGATTTCCGCCACTTGGCATTTTTCCGCAGATGAACTTGTAGCGCAAATGCACAAACAAGAGATAAATATAAGCCGGGCCACTGTTTATAGAACTCTTGCTTCCATGAAAGAAGCCGGTATTTTGAACTCCGTTGACTTTGGGCACGGGCATATACACTACGAAGCTCCCAAAACAAAAGCGCAACATGAGCATATAGCATGCGAAAAATGCGGAGCTGTTTGCGAAATTCAGGTGGAAAACCTGGAAAAAACTATAAATTCAGCAGCAGCAAAAGCCAAGTTCAAACACATAAAATACGCCATAAGGATCTCCGGACTGTGCGAAAAATGTGAATTTTAATTTTTTTGTCACTTTTTTCATTTTTTTTCCTCTGAACTCCGTCTAAGTAGTATGAAGAAATATTTTTTCCTTTTCGTGCTACTTTCTGCCTGTACCTCCGGCTCGCTGGAAAAACAGGATAAACTCCATATAGAGATGCTGAATGTCGGACAAGGGCTTGCCTTTTTAATAAAAAGCAAAAACTGCAACTCGCTCTACGACACCGGAACGCCGAGCTCCGGCTTGGACACAATGCTCCAAAACCGAGGCATTAAAAACCTATGCTCCGTTATAATAAGCCACAGACACAACGACCACGCCGGCGGGCTGCCTCTGCTTGAAAAAATGGCAAAAAACGGCGAAATCAGCATAAAAAGAGTGATTTTCGGCGATAGTCTTTCCAGAGGCGACACCATAGCAGACTTTTTGCCCTGGACTACCAGAATCCTGTTCCAAGAGGGCGCAATGCGCATAAGCGACTCGCAAAACAGCTTTTTATTTATGGCAGACTTGGAAGCCGAGCATGAAAAAAACATTCTGGCTCTGGAGCCTCTGCTAACCGCTACTGCCCTGCAAATAGGGCATCACGGTTCCAAAACATCTTCATCTTGGGAGTTTTTGGCACAGGTTCAGCCCAAAATGGCCCTAATAAGCGTAGGCAGATACAACACCTACGGTCACCCACACCCCGAAACCCTGGCAAAACTTCGCCTTGTTCTACCGGATTCAACGCAGCTTTTCCGCACGGATTTGGACGGAAGCGTTGTTGTGGAATGGATTCATGGAGTGGGGATGTGGAGATGGTAAAGAAAAAGCTTATACCCCAAGCTATTTTTCTATATTTCTAAAAGTATGCCAAGTATTCGTTGGATAAGATATGTAACTGTAAACGGTGTTAAATGCACGCTGGAAATAATGGTCGGCATGCAGCACATAGCCGATCGTTGTTACGTACGCATAAACCAGGAGCCAGAATTATGGTTCACGCCAGTTTCGGAATCTCGCGATGAGATTGTGAAAGAAGCTATGCATATCCTATATCAACGCTTACAGGGCGCGGAAGTTTTAAACTTAGACGGGACACCTTTTCAATGGGAATAAATCCACTTTACCTCACGATACACGGCCATTTTTACCAGCCGCCAAGGGAAAACCCCTGGACTGGAATGGTCGAACTGCAAGAAAGTGCAGCCCCCAATCACGATTGGAACGCACGAATTGCAGAGCAATGCTATTCTCCCAACGGAGCCTCACGCATTCTCTCTTCAAATGGGCGCATAGAAGCCATAGTGAACAACTATAGCTACATGAGCTTTAACATTGGCCCAACGCTGATGAACTGGATTAGAATGCAAAGGCCCGATGTTTACAATAACATAAAAGAGGGCGATATGCTCTCCGCAGAGCGGCTTGGCGGTCACGGAAACGCTATTGCACAGGCCTATAACCACATAATTATGCCACTGGCAGACGAAAGAGACAGATTAACGCAAATTCACTGGGGCATTCAAGATTTTGAGTTTCATTTCAACAGAAAACCCGAAGCCATGTGGCTCGCAGAAACCGCAATAAACATGAACTCCGTTGTTGCGCTTATTCAAGAGGGCATAACATTTACAATTCTGTCGCCTAAACAAGCTCATGCTTTTAAGCCTCTGAAATGCAAAGACGATACTCCATGGACCGACTGCGCCAGCGGAAACATAGACACAACAAGACCCTACAGAATAATTCCAAGGGACGCAAAAGGGAAAAGGATTTGCGAAGGTCATTTGGATGTATTCTTTTACGATGCAGACCTTTCAACTGCGGTTAGCTTTGAGCACCTGCTGAAAAACGGCGCAAGCTTGGGAAATAAAATTTTAAATGCAAGAAATAAAAACAAAGCGGGAAATCAGTTGATTTCCATAGGAACAGACGGAGAGTCTTACGGGCATCACGAACCTTTCGGAGATATGTGCGCCGCATGGTTATTTGAAAAGTTTTGCCCGCAAAACAATGTTGTTCCTGTGAACTACGGTTGGTATTTGGAAAAAAATCCGCCTGAATTTGAAGTTCAGCTCAAAGATGCTTACGGTGAAGGCTCTTCTTGGAGTTGCGCACATGGAGTAGGCAGATGGATAAGGGATTGCGGCTGTTCAACAGGCGGTGGTGAAAATTGGAACCAAAAATGGAGAGGACCTCTAAGGCAAGCTTTCAACAGAGTAAAGCTAACGGCAGACGAAGTTTTTGAAAGGGAGTTCCCGATTATAAGCGATGTTAATTGCTGGGAAGCTCGCAATCAATATGTAGATGTTTTGCTTGAACCGGAAAACCCCGATCGCAAAGAAGAATTTGCCGCAGGAGTGCTTCGTTCGTATGCGGAAAAAGAAGATAAAATAAATTTGTTCTCGCTTTTGGAAATGCAAAAATTCTGCATGTATTCCTTTACAAGCTGCGGTTGGTTCTTCAGCGATATTGAAGGTTTGGAACCGGTGCAAAATATGCGCTATTGCTTACGGGCAATAGAACTTTTAAAGAAATTTTTGCCGGATGGAGACACTTTGGAAAGCGAAGTGTTAACTATTTTGAGCAATGTAAAATCCAATGAGCATGGTAAAACAGGAACGGAAATTTGGACTGAATACGTGCGCCCAAAAGTACCAATGCACTATATTTTAATAGCCGCAGAAGCGGCAAAATTGCATTTGAAACTGCCTCATCAATCTTCTTCAAATATAAAAGCCAGTTCCGTAAAAAACAAAGACAATCAGTTGATTCTGCAGGCAACATATACAAGCCCGGACACTTACGAAAGCAAGAGCGCAAGCGTTTTGGTTGCTACGGATTCCATAGGCAGAGTGAAAATTATTTTGCAACCGGCAAATAATTCCAAACGCATACCTATCTTTACGGAAAAAGAAGAGCTGGACCAAACTGATTTCAAAAAACTTTACCCGAATGCATTTGTGTTTCGCATGCACGAACTTCCGCAAGATATTCTTGCAGAGATCAACGAAATGCATTCAATGATAAAACTCTCCGCAGTCAGCAAAGGTTTGCTGGAATTTTCCGAAAAATTCGGAATAAGCCTGGACTGTCTTGCAGATAAATCGCAATCACTTGCCACACCGCTAAGGCAAAGCATGATTCTCAACCTGACAATAAAAATCAGGCAAATGGCAATAGAAGCGCTTTACAACGATTCCAACTCCGCTTTTGAAAAAATAAGAGAGATGAAAGAAGAGTTCAGCGCACTGCAAGTTCCGTTAAAATCCATAGTTTTAGACAGATTATTTGTGGAGCGTTTGGTAAAGCTGATTTCAAGAGTTCAAGAAATGCAAAACCAGCTTTTAGATAACAACGATAAGTTGCAAAGGCTAATAAATAAAATAACGGAGCTGATAACCATAGCAGATTGGATAGGCTTGGACATTAACAAGTACCAATTGGAAAACAAAAGCTACGATGCCTATTTGCTATACAAAGAGAACCGTACAAAATACTCCGTTTTAAAGCCCATGTTTAAATGGTTGAACTTTGATATTTAAAAAAATCCCGTAGATTTTGGCCTTACCGGTTTTATGGGGCTAACATCCTGCTGAATATCTTTTCTTTTGAGAGCTTGGATAAACTCCTGCGCTCCCCATTCTTCAGCGGTTAGCCTGCTCCGCAACATTGCTATTAAAATGTGCATAACCATTTCACTGTCATAAACTGCGCGGTGCATTGCATCGTCAACTATTTTCAAGGTGATTTCTTTGCGGGTTTCAAAAGTTTTAGCCACGGTACGCAAGGTATTATCAGGAAGCTTTACCATGTTACGAACCATTTTTATGGTATCCAAAATTGGTTGCGCAGGAAAAGATAGCGAATATTTTCCATAAGCTACATTCAAAAATCTTTTATCAAACGATTCCGCATTGTGCCCAACAAGGCAATTTGAATTGTCGCAAAAGGTTTTAAATTTTTGCAAAACATCAGCGCAAGAAGGCGCACCCTCAACCATTTCGTTTGTTATGTTGTTTTTTTCAGTGGCAGAGGCAGAAATAGGCCTCTGCGGTTTTATAAAAGACTGGAATTCACCTAATTTGTTCGGTTCCAACCGCCCACGTACTTCCTTGACATCAAAAAGGATAGCCCCTATTTCGATTATCTCGTCTTTGTTCACATCCAGGCCGGTGGTTTCCAAATCAAAAGCGATAATTTTTACTAAATTTGTCATAGAGGTAATATAGAAATGTTAGATTCCATTGTAAAAGAAACAGCTAAAAATCCAAACGCCGCTGTAATCTGGATGCACGGACTTGGCGCAAACGGCTACGATTTCGCAGATATTGTTCCCGAGCTCGGTTTGCCGCAAAACTTAGCTATAAGATTTATCTTTCCCCATGCGCCCATAATGCCTGTCAGCATAAATAACGGCTATGAAATGCCCGCCTGGTTTGACATTGTAGATATGGATTTGGAGCAGGAGCCGGATATTGAAGGTATTGAGAAAAGTTCCAAGCTGGTCACCGAGCTTATAGATGCAGAAATTGAAAAAGGCATAAAGTCTGAGCGAATTTTGCTTATAGGTTTTAGCCAGGGCGGAGTTATGGCCCTGCACACAGCAACACGCTACGAAAAAAAACTTGCCGGAGCCGCAAGCCTATCCGCATTTTTCCCAACTGCGCAAACAATGCCCCTAAATGCAGTGAACTCGAAAATTCCCGTATTCTTTGGGCACGGAACTTTTGACAATGTTTTGCCGGCAAATCTTAGCCAAAAAGCATTTGAATTTTTGAAAGCAAACGGAAATCCGGTAGAAAGGCACACATATCCCATGCAGCATTCCGTATGCATTGAAGAGTTGCAAGTGCTGGGCCGCTGGATCAGTGTGTGCGTTCAATGATCAACGCAGCTATATTGCGCAGAGTTTCGGTATTTTTGCCTTGAAGTTTTTCCAGGTGCGAAAGGGATTTGCTGTAAAGTTCCATAGCTTTTTGCTTTGAAGCTTCCAGGCCCAAAACAGCCGGATAAGTAGCTTTTCCCTTTTTAATATCCGAGCCGACTTTTTTGCCCAGTTTTTCCGTGGAACTTTCTATATCTAGAATATCATCCACAATTTGGAAAACAAGCCCTATTCCCTTGCCGAATTCTCTTATAAGCTCCAAATCTTCTTTTTTTGCGTTTGCAAGCAATGCCCCTATTACAAGTGAAGCCTCTATTAAGGCCGCAGTTTTATGATAATGAATATAATCCACCGTTGCCAAATCAACAGCCTTTCCTTCGGACTCAATATCTATAATTTGCCCGCCAATCATCCCTTTGGTGCCAAGTGAATGCGCAAGTTCCTCGATAACCGCAGCATTTCCCGTGCGCGCAATCAATTCAAAGGCAAAAATGCAAAGAGCATCACCAGCTAAAACAGCAGTGGCTTCTCCATAAACCTTGTGCGTAGAAGGCTTTCCTCTGCGGAAATCATCATCGTCCATGCACGGCAAATCATCGTGAATCAGAGAAAACGTGTGCAACATTTCCAAAGAACACATCGCCAAACGAATGGACTCAGACGGCAATCCTCCAAAAAAATCGTAAGCAGCCAAAGCAAGCGCAGGGCGAAGCCTTTTGCCACCTATTAAAAGCGCGTAACGCATTGCGCTGTGCAATTTTTCCGGAATTTCGCTTTCACTCGGAATATAATTTCTTAAACCGTCTTCCGTCAACTTACCGGCAGATTCCAAATATTCTTCTGCCCTCTTCGCCATATCCGCCATATTATTCATATCATTTATATCATTCATTTTGCCTGCTCCAGTTTGGCATAACCCCCCAAATCTTCGTCATCCGGTCTTGTTTTTTCTGCCTCAACATAAGCCTGATCTATAATGGGCGCAGGGTTAACATCTTTTTTTATTTGTCGTCTAAGATAAACATTAAAATATACTACACCGGCTATAATCACAACAGCCGGCAAAAGTACTAAAAGTATAGCTCCAACCATGTCAATCCCAAATATCGTCCAGACCGCCTTTGCACTTTTCCCAAGTAGGATCATTGGTACTCATAATATTGAGAATATTATTATAAACATCCGTATTGGTAAAGCCTTTCCATATACGTCTCTCAACAGTTTCGCCGGTTTCGTTGTCTATAACTCTCAAAACATCAAAGAACTTGGAATTATCTTTGTACTCCGTAACTATAATTTTAGAGAGCGTTCCATCCAAAATTCTTTTTATAAACCGGACAATGGAGCTATTGAACTCATTTTCATTGTCTTGCAGGGTTTGGAAATCTCTGAACGGCCTGCCGTAATGCAACCAGTAGCGAAGAGCCAAAGCTATTGCTACATCGCGAATTGCAGAACGGAATGCGAATTTATCTTCCAGCTTGCCATGCCAAGAAATAGAAGTCAGAGGGTTATCCTTGTTGGGTTCTATGCGGGTGCCTTGCCCAGGAGTTACAGCCTTTATTTTCAGAGGAAGCCTGCCTAAGAGTTGCCATGCCTTTGTGTAAATTATGCAAAGACGGACAAATGGGCTTTCATGCTCGGTGGTTTGCCTGTAAAATGCGCCAAAACAGCGTTGATAAAAACTTTCCTGATCAAAAACCTGATCGCTTGCACGGCTTTCCGTTATTTTTGCATCTAAAAGAAGCATTGTTTTGGAGAGTTCCGGGCGCATGCGAACTTCAAGTTTGCGAGTGCGTGTTTTTGGGCGAACACCTTCTTTATATATATAATAGAAGCCTTCTGCCTGCATTTTTTGCCAAATAAAGAACTGCAAATCGTCTGCTGCGCGCAAATGGTAGCTGAATACAGGATTTTGGCGGTTGTTTGCCATTGTGACAAGCCTTACAAAGTTTCCAGACTCGTGTTCTTCGTTTTCAGAAGGATATGGAATAACCACTTTTACCAAAACAAGAGGATTTACCGGTTCGTCTTCTCTGCTCGCATACTGTTCGTAAGTGAAAAGGCTCTGCGCTCCGTTTATTATTTTCGGGTGGTCAATGGAGAGGAACCATTTACCATCTATCTGTTCCGGGCGCAAATTATCGCCGGTTAAAGTCATGCCGTTGTGCAAAAATGGGAATTCCTCTAATGTTCCGTTTTTTTTCATGCCCACAAAGGCATCTAAAAGGCTTGCGTTGGTATATGTTTGGCTGCCTAAATATGTGCGAATGTTTGAGCTGACTATCATCATGTTGTGTTTTGCCTTATGGCGGCGCCCAAGTTCCAGATGATAGTTGTAAATTTCCATAATAGGCACAAAACCCACGAATAACTCCCCTCTTTTGCTCTTTATGCGGAGCGGAGCATTTTCTAAAGATAGTTTGAGAATAGCATCTTCGGATTCATTGTCGTCCATATCGCCGAATTCAGCGGTTATGTCTGCAATTATGCGCAGTTCTTCTCTCCAGGATTTTAACCTTTTTTTCAAATCTTTCAAAGTGCGGCGCATTTCGTAGTCGGTAATATCTTTGCCGCCGTCCGTGCGCATAACCGTAATTTCCAACTTTTGCTCACTATCCTCTTCGGAGTCCAAATCGTCCGTATCTGTGTCGATAATGGATGCTGCTATGTGCCAAGTTGGAACTTCTTCTCTTATTGCCAAAAAGAACGGGTTTGTAGGGTTTGCGGTGCGCAAAAGCACATCGCCCAGGTTTTTAAGGTCTGAAGACAGGTAAGAAAGAGATGTTTCTATGCTATTTTCTTCATCTAGAAATATAAAAAGTTCTAGAATTTTATTTGTATATTGAAATGCATGAAAGCAGCCTCTTTGCTGATTCAAATAATGCAATGCCTTCTTCTTCTCAAGAGGCACTCTTTTATCCAGACTGCGGTATTTGGCTATAAAATCCAATCTTCTGTCGAATGCTTTATTCCATTCCATAGAAATCTCCAAAAATTCTCGGTACAACAAATATAGTAAAATAAAATGTCATTTTACAGGTTTTTTAAAGATTTTTTTAAGTTTTTTTATTTTTTTGCAAAATTTCGCAAAAAAAATCCCCTAACCCCACCCAATCCTCATTTTCCTGCATTTTTAGCACGTTTTGGGCGTTTTTTACAAAATATTCATCCTCCCCTAACCCATCTAAGGCACTGAAATACTTAGAGTTAGCACTTCCAATATTACCCAGGTAGAAGTCCTGGGCTATATCATTGATAGCTAAGTCCAAAGCCATAGGGAAACCAATCTGGGCTTTCTGCCGTGCTATTTACAGGAATCACGCTTGTGTTTCTGGGCCAGGTGAATGGTAGCTTGCCGATAAAGTTATTATCCCCAAAAAGGACATCCGCAATGCCTGCGCCTTCAGTACCGGGGAGCCACGCCGCAACAAAAGCATTGCTGTTTGAAATCATGGTTTCCACCACCATCGCACGGCCGCTTATAAATACCACAATTATTGGTTTGCCGGGATTCTGGCTTCTCAATGTGGCAAGCGATGTGCTTGATAAATTATCGGAGAAACTCAGTTGAGTCAAACTACTTTTATCTCCCTGCCACTCAGCATAAGGAGTTTCTCCCGTTGCATAAATAATTACATCTGCCGCCGCAGCGGTTGTAACCCTTGCTCCCGGCGCAACAGCATCTACACCTTGCTGAATGGAAGTAGCACCGCTCATGGTACCGCCTCCGCCTTGCCATCCCGTCATAGTGCTGCCAACGGATGTCCAGCCTCCGCATTGATAGCCATGGTTGTTTGCATGGCTGCCTGTAACAAAAACTTTCTTATCTTTTGAAATCGGCAAAGCTCCGTCATTTGTCAATAACACCAAGCTTTTGCGAACCGCTTCCCTAGCGATAGCTCTGTTGTCTGAATTGCCAATGGCTCCGTAATTGTTTATAACTTCGGTTCTAATGCCGGCAGGATTATCCATTCTGCCAGCCCTGAACTTAGCCCTTAAAATGCGGCGCACGGCATCGTTTACGCGATCCATTGATACGGAACTATTATTTACAAGAGCTCCAAGCCCGCTTATAAACGTTCCCTCTGCGCCCGGTTCCATAGCCAAGTCTATTCCAGCATTTATAGCATTTCTAATTGCGCTTTGAGCAGTTGTCGATAAGCCTGCGGTATAACCGTCAGCATCTGTTGCGCCGGGAGTAAGAGAATTGCCAATTCCAAGCCAATCGCTTATTATATAGCCGTCAAAGCCGAGCGAGTCTTTTAGCCACACCGTTAAACGCAATGAATCAACATGCTGATGAACGCCCCTAATTTGATTAAAAGATGCCATAATGCTCAAAACACCCTGTTCTACAACAGCTTCGTATCCGGGAAAATGAATTTCCTTTAATTCTGCGTCAGTAATTGTGGCATTATTGCCCCTGTCTTTTCCATTAGTGGTTGAGCCGTCTGCCAAATAATGCTTTGCCGTAGCAATAACACGCCAAGGCGCATCGTATTTATCACCCTGATATCCACGCACGCACGCTGCGCCCATCATCACCGCAAGTTCCGCAGTTTCTCCAAAACCCTCATAAACCCTGCCCCAGCGCTCGTCTTGCGGAACAGAAATCGCAGGCCCGAAAATCAAATCCACATTGCCCGCCCAGCTTTCCTTCGCTGTCACTTCGCAAGCTCTGCGAACAAGGGCAGAATCTCTGGTTGCGCCCATGCCTATATTGTGCGGAAACACAGTTGCCCCTACAATCGCCGCAGCTCCGTGCATCATATCTTTGCCGTAAGTGACAGGAATTCTCGGATTTAGAGCTGCAATTAAATTAAGATCCGTATTCATCGAAGTCAGAACCGAGTTGGAATAACTATCTCCACCATGCAACACGCTGCCGTAAAGATTAACTCCGGACCTAAAGCTTCCAACCAAAGGCTGGGTCATCTGGTAAATTTTTTGGGTCGGGCTCATAAGCGCCATCACAGAGTCAATGCGAGCTTCAAGCGGATCGCGCTCTAAAACAACAGTCCCTACATCTTGGCTAAAACTGTTTATTTCAACTTCCTTTGGCAAATAACCGGCTTTGCGCACAATCACTTGAATTTCGTCACCGGAAGATGTCACGGTCTTAGCCAATGTTCTAACCCTATGCTCGCTTTGCGCAATTTTTAACTCACCACCCCTGTGGTAAACCATACCCAAATTCACTTTCCTTCCATTGTCGGTTTTGCCTATCAAAACATAAATGCCCTGCGGCAAACCGCTCATAGAATGGGAACGCCCTCTCAAGTCCATAACCTGATAACTCGCAAACCGGGTAGGAATAAGTTCTACCGACCTCGCTATGGGGGTTGTTATTTCACCTGGAGCGTCTTTCCCCGGTAAAAGGATGAAACTGCCGTCTGTACCGCTCAAAGTTCGGGCATAAGCTATCAAATCGCTGTTCACTTTTAGCAGAACAACGGCATCTTTAATAGACACTCCGTTTTCGTTCTTAACTACGCCGGTTAAATTCAAAGGTGCAGCAAAAACACTCGCTGCAAGGAAAAGCAAAAATAGGGGAAAGCTACGCATATATATAATATACATTTTTTTTCTACATTCTCATAAATGTTCAGTGAAGATTTTAAACTTTTTGGAATTTTGGATGTCCGGTTTACGGATATTGTCGATATATTGCTCATTTCCTGTATAGTTTATTGTTTTTTTTGGCTTTTTAAGGGCACTCGCGCCGTTCAAATGTTCTTTGGCGTGGTGCTTGTGGTGGCGGTTTGGTTTTTCGCGCTGCTCTTTGACCTGCGGGGGCTTGCATGGATAATCGGAGGGCTGGGAGCCTTGGGTGTAGTGGCTATTGTTATTGTGTTCCAGCCGGAAATTCGCGGAATGCTAACCAGAATAGGGCAAATAGCCAATGTTTTCAGCTTAAAAACCATGTTTTTCAAACCTAGCGGGCTGGAAGAAATTACCGGAAAAATAGTTGATGCCATTCTGGAATTGCAAAAAAAAACACACGGAGCCATAATTGTACTTGAAAAAAGAGTCGGGTTAAAATCTTACATGGATTCCGGTGAAACAATAAACGGCAGTTTTTCAAAAAAGCTTATATGCACGCTGTTCTACCCTGGAACGCCATTGCACGACGGTGCAGTAATCATATCAAGAGATAAAATTCTGGCAGCAGGCTGTGTGCTTCCAATGCCAACAGGTGCGGCTGCAGCCGAACTCTCCGGTGGAATGCGCCACAGAGCCGCCAAAGCACTGGCCGCAGAAACCGATGCCCTTATAATAGTTATATCCGAAGAAACCGGCTACATATCCATAGCCTACCGCAACAGTTTCCGCACAAGGCAAAGCAGAAAGGAAATTGAAGAAGAAATAAAACGCCACTGGAAAGAGCTCTATGAAGACTAGCAACCAGGAAACAGACGAAGAGAAGAAAAAGGGGCGCCAGCGTTTTTGGGCTTTGATAGCCATAATACTTTTGCTCTTGTTATTGTTTATAATTTTCCAATGCCAAATAAGCGACAGGAACAAAATTCTGGATATGGAAAGGCTGGCACACGAGGAATTCCTCAGGCAAAAAGCCTTTGAACTGGCAATAGAACAGGCAAGAAGAAAAGCAGATTCCCTGATTGCAGCAGATCCCATGGCAAAAACCGATACAACAGATACAGCCAAAACAGCAGATACAATCACAGGCCGTAAAACAAAAACCAAAACAGATGCAACCGCAACAGTAGAGACGGATAATTATCCGTCTCTACATGCCGATACAACCGCAAAACGCAAAACCGATTCAATCCCGCCCCAGCCGTCAATATTGCCACCACCGGGCCGTTATTACAAACCCATAAACCTGCACATTGACTGCGGTGAACCAAAATGTGAAACAGAAATTTCCATTGGAGATTCCATTAACCCGATAAAAGGAAAAATTGACGATTACAACAAAACAGGCAAAGTTTATTTCAGGGCAATAGATTCCGTTGAAAATGCCTCTCCGTGGGAGCTTGCCGTATATGACATGGCAAGCGACAACAACTGCGCAGAAAATTCATTTCCCGTTCCGATTAAGGGAAAAACCGTTTGCGTGGATGCTTATGAATTTCCGAACAAACACGGCGAAAAACCACGCAACATGGTGAGCCACGAGGCGGCAAGCCGCCAGTGCGAGAATGCCGGAAAAAGATTATGCTCGGTGGAAGAATGGCAAGCCGCATGCAAGGGCAATTCAAATTCACGCTATCCTTATGGAAATACCTACAACCAAAAAAGGTGCGCCACTGATTTGAGAACCGCAAAAGAGCCCAACCGTTCCGGCTTTGCACAGCATTGCCGCAGTTACTTTGGTATGTACGATATGAGCGGCAATCTGTGGGAATGGACAAGCACGCCTGCGCAAAGAGACGGATTATTTTTGGTAGCAGGCGGCGCATGGAACACGCAAAACGCAAGCAGTTGCACGGAAACAAAATTCAGCTTTTATCCGCAAAACGAATACCCGTTTGTAGGGTTCAGGTGTTGCTTATAATAAAACTTCCGGTTCGCTATTTCACCAGTATTTTCCTCGCTTGTTTCCCGGCTTTTTCTATATAGACTCCGGGTATGGTTGGTTTTTGCATTCCCAGCGGCAGGCCCTTTAGGTTATAGTAGCTTGACGCATGGGAAATGGAAAATGGGATATGGGGCATGATGGGGCTCATCATGGCGCAGGACTGGGTGGTTGGAGAGCCGCCTATGTTGGTGCAGGCAGCTTGCAGCATATTTGCTACGCAATAGGATTCGTCTATTATGCAGGAGGCTCTTATTGCATCGCAGGTTCTGATTGCTTTGCCGCCTATGAACAAGCAGATTTCTGCGTTAAGTTCGGTGCAGTAAGCATCTCTCTGGCAGAATATAGGTTCTTCGGCTTCATCGTCTATTATTTCAATTATCGTTATTACCGGGCGAGTTAGCGAATAGTTATCCGGCAGAATTTCGTCTGTGACTATTGTTGCCGTTGCTTTTTGGGTGGTTTCTACTCGTTTGGATAAGGCTGGGGATGTTGGGGCGTATGTGAATTCAATTGTTGGTGTTTTGCCTTTGAATACGGATTCGTTGTCAGTTTCGTAGATTGTTTTTGTGGTGTCTGTGGCGAAGCCGTCGTAGGCTATGATGTTTGCCAAGATTGTTTTGAGTGCATCCATGTCTGTGAATACTTCGGTTGGGACTTTGAGTGTGTCTTTGGCAGTGTTGATCTCAAAGGAAGGGAGGTTTGCGGTGAAATATGGATTTAAGTCTTTTTTCAGTATCTCGTAGTTTTTGGTGCGGTTGGTGAGGTTGTAGTTGCGGGCTTGTGCCTGATCTTTTATTTCTGCGAAAACTGCGTTTTGTTCTTTGTATATGCCGACTACGGCTTTGGCATTTATACGCAATAGTTCAACGCTTGGTTCAGTTACGCTAGGTACAGGGGCTTGGTCCATTTTGTTGTATGTGAATACGCTGTCGGTGGTCCAAGTTACTGGCAGTTCTTTTGGGGCTATTGTGTATGGGCAATTGGGATTATTTATCACCACTTTGCTGTTTGGCGTAGCAAGGGTTGCTGTTGCGGTGTAACTGTTAGCATTTGTTCCTATTCCGCTTAGAGACAGTTGGTAGTCTGCATGTGTTGGCTGTGAGCTTTGCATTGCTCCGTTGTAGATGAATGTGGTGTCGCAGCTTGTGCTCCAGGTTATGTCAATGAAAGTTGCATCGCCTTCGGCTATGGTGAATTTGGCGGTTGATATGCATTCATTGTAGTTGGGCATTGCTTCGAAAGTGGCTGTCACTTCGTATGTGCCTGCGTTGGATGGTTTTGATGTTTGTTTGGACCAGCTATTGTTGCCTACGCTTTCGTATTCATATTTGACTTTTATTATGTCGTGCGTTGTGCTTGATGGTACTGGGTTTGATGGCGTTCCACTCGCTATGAAATTTGGCATTGTTACCGAGCAGGAATTGACGGTTGCTTTGTTGATGGTGAAAGTTCTTGAAATAGTGCCTGTGTGGCTGCCTATTCCAGTTACACTGACTAGCCCAGCTCCGGCATTGATATTGTTACTATAACTAACTGTATAGTCTATGCCTTCTGTTAACACCCCGGATGTGTTGTGGGTTACCGTTATTTTTGGCTCAAGTATGGAACCGATGTAGGTGACCGAGTCTATGTTAGAAATTGTAGCTTTATAAAGCGTACCTGCTATTCCAAAATGCACAGTTCTTTGCCCGGTGAAAATTCCCGCTCCAGCAATGGTTATTGTAGCCATTCCTTCATTTGTGTTGTTTATGTAGCTTAATGTGTAGTCTGCATTTTCACGGAGCGTGATAGAGAATCCAGATATGGTTGTTTTCAAAATTGGTTTGGGGGTTATTTGACTGTTTGTGCCATCCCAGAGTTGTTCGGGGATAGCATCAATGGTGACACCTGTGGTGCCTGTAGTGGCTATACTTCTAGATGAGTCTGGCAATATGTAGAATTTGAAGCTGCTTGTGCCGCCATATTCGCCTTTGCCTTTGATTGTGATTTTGGCGGGAGCAGCAGCAGTGCTGATTTCTACGTTGTTACTGTATGTTACTTCGTAATCTGTATTCTCTAACGACCTTCCGTTTAAGGAAACGCTTTCGATGGTCGGAGTTATGGGTGAGCCTGTGTAGCGTTCTATGATGGTTGGCAGTGAGCCGTATTTTAACCGTTGGTTGGCTATGGAAATTTCGGGAACCGTGAGCAGGTTTCGCTGGCTTTCAAGCATGCTTCGCAAAGCTGGGAAGCCGTTATTGATGGTGGGATCAATAACCCAGATGTCGGTAAAATTCCAGCCTTCATAAGAATTTTGAATTTTCATTTGTGCCGTTGTTTTTGGCGTTCCTTTGCTATTATCGGCTTTATCGCTTGTCTCACGGTTGTAGTAGCTGCTGCGGACTGGGTTTGTAAAATTTGTATATCCCAACAAGCCGCCAAAGTACTCAGCGGCAGAGACATCGCCGATAGAGTAGCTATTAGTGATGTTTCCGCTAGAACCAACCAAGCCACCTGACATACTACTACCAGAAACATCACCGATGAAGTAGCAGTCGGTAACATAAGAGTTTTCACCCACCAAGCCTCCAGCAATAACACCAGAAACATCGCCGGTGAAATAGCTGTTGGTGATGGTAACGCCACCATTTGCATATCCCAACAAGCCGCCTGAATAAGAACCAGAAACAGTGCCGCTTACGCCAACATTCCTTATTTTTGCGTTTCCAAAACCAAATAACCCCGCATATGTCACATCGCTAACAGACAAACCAGAAATAAATTTGCCCCTACCATCAAATGTTCCTTGAAATGGACGACTACGATTGCCTATCGGAGTCCAAGGTTTCCAATTCAAGTCAATATCCACCGCCAAGTTTATAACTCTTCCCGAAAAATTAAATGGAGTGCCTTGATTTCCATTCACAATCGCCGCCAACCCAGCTAACTGAGCCGCAGTGGAAATTGTAAATTCAGTAGCAGCTTTGTCTTTTGTGTACCAAGTGCTATCAACAGATACGCCGTCCCAAGCTTGTGCAAAAAGCAAAGTGGAAAGCAATAGAACGAGAAGGGATAGTCGTTTCATTTTATACCTTTTTGGTTGAGATTTTTATTTCTCAAAAAAACTTTTTAAAGTTTCTATTCTATCTTTCAATAAAAAATTTGAATAATTAGTTCCAAGATCAGGTCTCTTAAGAAGAATCTCCTTTTCCGAATTAAATCCAAAACCGAAGAATATATCTTTTGTACCTTTTTTTGTTTTTATTTTGGCTAGAAATTGAGACATTTCCGTTTCGGCAAAGCAAAGAAATACATGTTTATAGCACTTTTTTGAATTAACTTTTGCTCCCGGATTATATTGCGAATACAAACCAAATAAAATGTAAAAATCCACATCGCCTTTTTTATACTTTCCTTCAAAATTACCAAACAATAAGAAATTCTTATACGAAGTATCTTTGTACGAACGAGAAGCTTTCACTTGTATTCTCGCAATCTTCTTTGTGCCATTTTTGTGTATGATTAAATCTACCCCCTTTTGTTGCCTGCTGGCAGGAATATAGATTGAATAACCATGTTTTTTCAAAAGACGGTTAAGCTCTTCCGCTACTACTTGTTCAGAGTACGGCAGTTTAATGATTTCTTCCATTTTTTATCTCCTTATTTTGGTGGAAAAATTGAAATTCTGCGCAATTAATTTTGCAACATTCTGAAAATAATTTAAATTCTGGGTATTCTGATTCTGACAGAAGAAATAAAATAAAGTAGCCAGAAACGCAATTGTGCGTATTTAGAGCCTGTGATGCAGGGTTACAAACTTTATTTTTCAACCAAAATAACATTATGTATGTAATATACATAATTTTTTGACAAAGTGGTGACTTTTTTTGGGAATATGCGTTTTTTTACGAAAAAAGCGGATTTGGGAAGGAAAAATTGAATTTTCTGCTCAAAAATGTAAACATTTGTTTGCAAAATTAAGAGCTACCCTTGACAAAACAAAGACTTCTTTCTATATTCGCCTCCAAATTTATTTGGAGGTTATATTATGGAGCAGATAAGCAAAATAGAATCCAGAATATTTATTATTCGTGGGTTGCAGGTTATGTTGGATAGAGATTTGGCGGAATTGTATGGAGTGGAGGTGAAAAGATTAAACGAACAGGTAAAAAGGAATTCTGAACGATTTCCTGAAAATTTCCGTTTTCAACTCAGTGACAGCGAATTTAATGAACTGGTCGCAATTTGCGACCGGTTTAAAAACCTTAAACATTCATCCGTAAACTCGTATGTTTTTACAGAAGCAGGCGTGGCTATGCTTTCGGCTGTGTTACATACGCCCGTAGCCATACAAGTTAGCATACGAATTATAAATGCCTTCGTAGCAATGCGAAAACTCCTATCCTCAAATACAGGCTTCATCCAACGCTTGGAAACAGTTGAGATAAAACAGATAGAAACAGATAAGAAAATAGACACGCTTTTCAAAGCTTGGGAAAATAAAGAAGCAATTCCAAAATGCGGAGTCTTTTTTGATGGGCAAATATTTGACGCTTATGTTTTGGCAAATAATATTATCAAGTCTGCAAAAAAATCCATTGTTCTGATTGATAATTATGTGGATGAAACAGTTCTAACCTTGCTTTCAAACAGGGTAAGCGGCGTTTCTGCAAAAATTTATACAGCACAAATCTCGCCACAGCTGCAACTTGCTCTCCAAAAACATGCAGCTCAATATCCGCCAATCACAGTAAAGAAGTTTTCAAAATCGCACGATAGATTCCTGTTAATTGACGGTGACACATATCACATAGGCGCATCGCTGAAGGATTTAGGCAAAAGATGGTTTGCATTTTCAAAAATTGAGCCGGAAGGTTTGAACTTGTTGAATAAACTGCCGTAGATAAAGAGTTACCCAAAAATATGCATTTTACAAAGCCATAATCTTACGGCGAGAAAGCCCGGTATAATCCATAATTTTACTCACGGTTTCACCAGCATCTTTCATTGCCTTGGCAGCTTGAGTTAAGCCTTGACTTAAACCACGCTTCTCGCCTTTCGCCTCCGCTTTAACAGCCATAGCCTCGGCCCTAGCTTCAGCCATAGCTTCTGCCCTAGCTTCAAGTCTTGCTTCAGCCTCATCAATTTTCTTGAGAACGCTCTCATTGTACATCTGCTCTATAGTCATATCTACCACGCTAAACTCCTTGTAGCTTCCGTAAAGCTCTGAATGCATCTTAATCATGCGCTCCTTGAGCATAACAACATCACTGTCTGTAATATAGCTTTTTTCTAGGCTATTATGCAAGGTTTCGGCTATCTCATTTACATAACCTGCCAACCTCTCCGCAAGCTCCTTCCTCTTATCAGAATCAGATTCGAATCTTTTCAATTCTGCTCTAACCTTCAACAGGTAAAACGGCAAAAGCAAGGCAAGATGCTCAAGCTCGGAAACGCTATGCTCAAGAACCTTGAACGCGGGAACTTGGTAAACAATGCTCTTATCGCCAGGAAAACGCATATCTATAGTCAGAAAATCCTTTGTCTTGCTCGTCTCCCAGTAAATAACAGCTGGAGCGGGCATCTCTATGTGCATATGCGTGCCGTCTGCGGAAACAACCTTGCTCTCCAAGGCTATCTGGATGCTGTAGTTGAAAACCCTCAACCATATCGCCGGAAACTTTCAGCAAACCAATGCCAAACTTCTTGGCCCCTTTGATAGTAAATTCGTCAAAAGAAAACGAACCCAATCCTAGATATATCTTAAAATCCGCATAATCTGAAAATAAATTTCTGAAATTCAGTACTTTTCTCTCAAACAAATGTTTACATTTTTGCAGTTCCTGCCCTGCTCAATCTATCATTAATTGCATTGCCCAAACCCTCTTTCGGCAAAATAACCGCAAAAATCCTGTCAAGACCAAAAGAATCAAGCTCGTGAAGCATACCATACAAATTAGCAGCAGCAGCAGTCGCATCTCCACATTCCGAAAGATTCAAAACTTTAGCGAACTCCATAGAATTTGCAGGCAATTCACCAAAAGCCAACAAACCCGAATTCTGCGGAACTTCACTCGGCAAACCCAAAAAAAGCGGCGTACCGGGACTGTAATGCTTATCCAGCAAACCAGGCGAAGGATTCCCACAACCAATACCCCATTCCCTATACCCAATATCCCTAATCATCTCACCCGTAACAGCACCAGGTCTGTATATAATAGGCGTTTCGCCGTCAAAACCTAACACCGTACTCTCAATGCCCACCTCGCAAACGCCGCCGTCAACAATGCCGTCTATCAATCCGTCCAACTGCTCCAGAACATGCCCGGCGCTTGTCGGGCTCAAATGCTGAAACTTGTTTGCGCTCGGCGCCGCTAACGGAAAACCGGCCAGTTTTATTATGTCCCTCGCAATCTGTTTTTGGGGCATCCTGACTGCAACCGTTTGCAAACCACCGGTGGTTAAATCAGGAACTTTTTCCTTTTTTGGCAAAACCAAAGTCAAAGGCCCCGGCCAAAATCTCTCGGCAAGCAATTTCGCATTTTCAGGAATTTCCGCCACCAAATTTTCAAGTTCATCAAACTCCGCTATATGCACAATCAAAGGATCAAAAAAAGGCCGCCCCTTAGCTGCAAAAATCTTAGAAACCACGGTTTCATCGAGCGCATTGCCCGCAAGCCCATAAACAGTTTCCGTGGGAATAGCTACTATTCCACCGTTTTTTAAAACCTTAGCCGCTTTATCAATTGAAATATACACGAGCGGCAAATTAGAAAATTCTACTTTTTCCAAATGTTTTCTCAAGAAGACCGCAAATGGATGGCGCAGGCTTTGGAGCTCGCAGAAGATGCCGCAGCAAACGGCGAAACTCCGATAGGAGCCGTTATTGTGATGAACGGAGAGAAAATAGCGGCGGCAAAAAACAGCATGGAAGAAATGTGCAGCGCAACAGCCCATGCGGAAATTTTGGCAATAAACGAGGCCGGGCAAAACCGGAAAAACTGGCGTTTAGACGGCGCAACTCTTTACGTTTCACTTGAACCGTGCCCAATGTGCTGGGGAGCAATCAAAAACAGCCGAATTTCAAGAGTTGTATTTGCAGCCCACGGTGACACTCAAATAAAAGTCGAAAATGGCCTTATGGAAAAAGAAAGCGTGGATATTTTGCAGAAATTTTTCCGAAATGTTCGCAAAACCAAAAACGATTCGGGAAATAAGGGATAAATTTTTCCTATATTTTAAATTATATGAAAGCGGAACAAGTAAATCCGTTTCTAAAATCTGCTGTAGAAACATTTAAAACAATGGTTAACATCGCGGTTAAACCCGGCAAGCCATACTTACGAAAAGAAGTTAGCCAGCCCGATATTTCCGGCGTTATAAATATTTCCGGTGATATAAGAGGGATATTTGCCATGACATATCCCGCTGATACTGCTATAAAAATCTGTTCAAAATTTTTAAAAGAAGATATAAAAGGAGTAGATGCAAACGTAACAGATTGCATAGGAGAATTAACCAATATCGTTACAGGCTTTGCAAAGCAAGAACTGAAATCGCTGATATTTTCAATATCTTTGCCAAGCATTTTAAAAGGCAAAAATGCCATTCCGGAAGATACCCCGGTTATATGCATACCTTTTGAGTGCGATCTTGGCAACTTTATAATTGAGGCCAGCTATGACCATTAACCGCCATTCGCCAACTTCGCTCTTAGCTCCTCAACAATTGAGTACGGCAGTTTTTGTACACCTATCAGACCGCTTCCTCCATGGAAATCGCTACCTCCGGTCTCAACAAGCCCGTATTTTTCCGCAATTTTACTGTATTTCTTTATGCTTTTTGAGGTTTTATAATTATGAACTTCAAGGCCGGCAATACCATAATCCACAAGAATTGGTATCAGCTCGTCTGCATTTGTGTATTCGGGATGGGCCATGACTGCAAGCCCTCCGGCCTTTTTTATCAGCGAAACCGCCTCTTCCGAAGTCAGGCCCTTCGGGGGGCAGTATGCTGCGGCTCCTTCTTTCAGGTAA
>Ga0209755_10002947_pt1 | contig 22151 bp, 20 predicted proteins | sample TergutCo191P1_FD_187301 | JGI IMG/M metagenome (GOLD analysis project Ga0209755, IMG submission 187301) | Cornitermes sp. P1 segment gut microbial communities from Petit-Saut dam, French Guiana - Co191P1 (SPAdes) (version 2) | ecosystem: Host-associated > Arthropoda: Insects > Digestive system... | reverse complement strand
AGTTGTAAATTGTAAATTGTCATTTTTTTTCGTATCTTTGCAAAATTGAAATGGGGGGTTAGCTCAGTTGGCTAGAGCGTTTGACTGGCAGTCAAAAGGTCGACGGTTCGATTCCGTTACTCTCCACGTCCGTAAAAACAAGCCTTTCGGAATACTGAAAGGCTTGTTTGTTTTTAGCCCGGACACAAAAATGACACAAAAGTTTTCCGAACTGCTCCAAAATATTCCAAAATAAACACAAAATTTTATTCGGATTTCAGATGTTTTAGACATAGTTCATTTAGCATCTTTACTCGCTCTATACATATATCTTTTACCTGTTCTACGATGACAACAAATCCTTTTGAACGAACAAGAGTCTCGAGCGAATTTATAGACAAGTACCAAATTTTAGAATCAAGGCTACCTTCTGTTACTTCCGTCAAAATTTGAACACAGGTATCAGTATGGACTTCAAAGATGTCAATAGTCATCATATTGGCACCAGTACAACTGCTAAATACTTTCAAAAAATATTTTGCCGAATAAAACTGCCATTCTTCGAGGGTTCTCTGCTTATTTACCGCATAATCCTTTTTCATAGGTGTCATCGACCGAATGTTGGAATATACGCCATTTACGTGCAATTCATAACTAAACTCCTCGTTAATTTTCCACAATGGGCTTTCTTTTGCGGACGAAGCTTCGCCTTTATCCCCATTGTCGAATTTAACGAGGAATTTCCATAATGTCCCATAGGATGCCTCAAATGTTTTGTGGTTTCCTGCTTTGTCTCTACTCGGCTCAAATGCCAATAATTTTCCTACTTTTGTGTTCATTTGCGTAATTTTTAATTTGTTATTTAATTTAGCGTTTTATTCCTTTTTTCTTTGCTTCTTCCGGGTTGTCTTGCTTGTTAGAGTGAGCTTCTTTTTGAAGTTTTAATTCCAACTCGCCTCTTTGATTTTTGAGGGTTTTTAACTCGTCTTCTTTTTTCCACGTGCCACCACCAACTTCGTGATCAATAACTCCACCACCGTTTTGCTTGAGCATCCAAATTGCATTTTTTTGTGATTGGTATAGTTCTTTTGCGTGTTGGTGGTTATCCAATCTTAATTCCGGAAAGGTTTGGTGCGAGCCATCATACTGCGGTCGTACGTTGCCATTGAAACGCCTGTTGTAATCGTCTTGCAAAAACTGTTTCTCTTCCGCAGGAAGTCGCAGAAGAAACTGTTCAAATTTTTCTTTGATTTGCTCAACTTTCACATTCGCCAACTGCTGCTTTTGAAAATCGGGAACAGAAACGGTTTTGCCTTTTTTGTCCAATACTGATTTTGTAACTTCCGGTCGAGTGCTATCAAGAGCGTGCTTGAATAAATCTTGTGCATGTAAATTTGAGCGATTAGCTCCAGTATCTACAAAGTATTCGGAACTAAATCCGGGTATTTTTACAACAAATTCGTCAATGCTTTTTTGGTAGCCGACTTCAGCCCATCCACAATCAAACAGTTCTACGGCAAACTGTTCATAAAGCTTGGTTGGTAGCCAACGTTCGCCAATTTGGATTCCGATATTATCAAAAGCGATAGGTTGCGGAATAGAACTGCGAATGTCATTCAGCCCTTTGCGAACATAATCTTTTTTTTCGCCTGCAGGCATTATGTCGTAAAAATGACGTTGTCGGTCATACTTTTCGTACATGTTTCCGGAAAGATACCTATCTTTGGTTTCATAGCTGTCATTTTCCACATTGTAGTAAAGCATATTGCTTTTTACAAGCTCATCAATAGTTGCATCAATTTCCTGTTGTGGAAAAACTTCCTCCATAAATGGAATGTAAGGAAAGCCGTGTTTGTTTAGCGAGCAAATAAGTGCATCCTGTGCGGATTCTACGGTTTCGAGTGGTTTGTTGTCAAACGCTGTTGGCTCAAAAAAGATGTCTGCTTTTTTTATTTCTTCACCCTCTATTTTTTCGAGTGAAAGTACCGCCAAATAGGTGCTGTCTATTTTGATAATATCTTTGTTCTTCTGAATCGCCCCCCAATCCAAAACAAATCTATCATAAACTTCATTGAGTCCTTCACGCCAAGAATGATTTTCTTGCTTGGTGACGACTTCACTTTGATACAGTGTTTCGTAGGCATCTCGAAGTTTGATATAGTCTAATAGAAACGGCGTGTTTTTGAGAGTCTTTTTGTCGTTTATGACATTGAAAATGGCGGAATGTAAATGTTCATCACGTTCAATGGACGAAAGTGTTCCCAAAACACGCCCGTGTCCTTCAATATCCATTGTCGCCAAACTACCCTCTCGATGATGTGGAAATATAGCATCAGCAGGAAACGAATATACATCAAAGAGCGGTTGAATGGTTGGCTCGGCTTCTTGTTCTTGCTGTTCTTGCACCTGTGCAACTTCCGGCTCTGAAAAATCAAACAGTTCAAACATATTTAACTGACCACTTTTTGACGGTGTAGGAATTGCCATTTGTGGTGCAGGTTGCTCTAAATTGCTTTTCACATTTTCCAAGTCTGATACAAACTTATCTGTTATTTTGTCTAATTCTTCCAATCTCTCACGGTCTTGCCAATGTGGATTTTGAGCTTGCTGGGGCTGTGAAAAAGAAACAGCAAGATTCTTTGAAAAATCTTCGAACAATTTGGACTTCAACTCATCTTTTAATTTTGAAAAATCATCACGCCATTGGCGAACTCTTGCAGGTTTGCCATATTGGTCTTTGCCATATTCTATGTGCGTGTGGATAGACCTGTTTTTTGCATCGTTAAAATAGCTGTTTTCGCTAATGCTACCACCGCCTGCATCAATTTTTGTTGTATTAACAAATAAGGTTTCGTGGCTGGAAAGTTCAACTTTATTGTCGTTTTTTTTCAAAACAATCAAATCCGTTCCGACTTCTGTTCCGGCGTGATCCGCAAATAAATTATTTGGCAATCGTACTGCAGAAACCAAATCAGCATTGTCCATAAGATACTGCCTTACTAATTTGTTTTGTGGCGAATCTGCAACGCCTTGCGAAGTGATAAAGGCAACTAAACCGCCATCTTTGCAAGCATCCAAGCCCTTCACAAAAAAATAGTTATGAATGGCTTCCTGTGCAAATTTCCGCTGTGGCGTGTCCATCAACTTTGAGTCGAACACACGATAATTGCCAAACGGAATGTTTGAAACAACTAAATCAAAATGATTTTCGTATTTGGTTGGCAAGTTCTCAAAACCTTGCACAAGCACGGTTTGAGTGTCCGACGATTCCAAGTGTTTCAAAATCTTGCCAGTCAAAATATCTTTTTCGACTGCAACACCCTCTTTGATTGGCAAAACATCGTTAAAATTATTTACAAAAACACCACTTCCGGCAGACGGCTCAAGCATTGTTTCAATGTTGATGCCACTTTCGGCAATCGTTTCCGAAATAGCAGATACAACTTCGGACGGAGTGTAAAACGCAGAAAGCACGGAGCTACGAATACTTGCGATATAATTGTAGTATTCGCTGTCGTCCGCACTATTTTCCTTTATCACCTCAAAAAGTTCTTTCTGTAAAGGAATTAAATCACGTTCATACTCCGCCCAATCTGCCGGATCAAGACTATCATTGAGTACGCATTTTAACCCTCCAAAACCGCTGTATTTGGAAAGTGCGTCCATAACCCCATTGTAAGCTGCAGTGCCTTTCGGGGGCAAACCGTTTTTATCAACATTAAATGCAACTCTTATTGCTGTGATATTGTCTTGATAGTGTTGTTTTTTATTGTAAGCCATTTTAATTATTGATGTTTGGTTTTGTTGTAAATTTCCCAAATAAGCAGGCGTAGTTCGCCATCTAATTTGACTTCTTTTTCATCGCCATAAACGTATTTTGTAGAATAATCAAAGCCACAATTCTCGAAGATTTGCTCGCTTTCGTCAAGTGGAAGAATGTTCAAAGCAAACTCGTGCAAAGAAATACCAAGGGATTCATCCGGAACATTTGCAAGTTCTTCTTCTACCAAACTCTTGATTTTTTTGAACTTTGAGAATGCATAATTTTCTTTGATATGCTCTGTAAAGGCATCGTTTAAGTTTTCTTTTTCAGCTCTGGCGACTTCGTTTTTAATGATACCGACCATCGTATTTATTTTTGATGTTATAAAATATTCCGGATAATCTTCATAAAGAAACATCGCCAAATCGCAAGCCATAGAATTATGTTCAAAGACCTGTTTAGCCCAAGTCTTAAAAGTAATGTCCGAAAGTTCTTTTCTGAATTCTTTTGGGTTTGGGTAATCCTTGATAAGTTTTGAGAGTACATCTGGATGAAAAGTAGCGACAACCTCTTGTGAGACATTTGCGTTTTTCAAAAAATCGTTGATGGCTGCTGTGTTAGTGTTTGTGTTCATAATAATAAATTTTTAATGTTTGCGTATTTGTTATTTAACTGTGTTTGCAAAGAAAACTCCTACCAACCATTGGGCTGGTAGGAGTTGTGAGAAGTTATCTGCCGACACCTTTAGATTTTTGAGGTTGCTGAACTTCTTGTTGTGCTTGATTTTGTGTTTTAGAACTTTCCATAGAATGCTTGCTGATTTGTTGCAAAGCTCCTTTGTCGAAATCGTATTTCACAAAAGCGGCATAAGCCGTTCCGTCTTTTTTCTTAAAGTCTGGCTTGTGAAGCATTTCCCCTTGCGAAAGTTTTATAACTTCATTTTCTGAAAACTCGGCATTTCTGTAGCGATAGGTTGTGTCGCCTGCAACATTAAACATTGTCATTTCCTTTGTGATTCTGTCCAAAGAAATTTTCTTTTGCGACTCTTCTGTAAGTGCAAAATCAAACTGCCCTTTTGCGGCATTATATTGCACCTCAGAATCTACCTTGTGTTCGCCATACTGCAGGTCTTTCACAAAAACACGTTTTCCATCCTGCAGATCTGCTTTGAGTTGTTGATTTTCAGGCAATGTCAAATCTTTACCCATAAACTTATCTGTAAGTTTTACAGCATTGGCAGGTTTTGACACAACTTCGTTTGTGTCAAAGTCCACAGAAATGAAACGTGGTTGAGGCTCTTGACCCTCTTTGAAAACGATATCAATTTTTCTGCCAAGATTACCCGTTTCGAGCAAATTCTTTTTGTCCTCTTCCGTGAACGTGTGGCTGAAATATTTATCAATTTTCAGTTCCATGTTGTGGTAGTTTAGTTGGATTTTGTCCCACGCCTCTGTTTTGGGATTGTAGCCAATAGAGATTTTGGCTTTGGCTTGCTGTCGCTCACCGTTTACAAATTTGTAAACATCAACGAGCCCTGTTTTTTTGCCGTCAACAAGGTTTTCAAGGTCTTTGTTGCTCAAATCTTTGATTTTAACACCTTGCTTTTTGAGTTTTCCCCAATCAACGTCCATAGGGTTAACTTTGGTTTTGAACTCATCACTTTGGGATTTTCTTTTGGCTTTGAGATTGGCCATAAAGTTTACCCAAAAGTTTTGAACGAATGACTCACTTACATCGTCGGCTTTCTGAATGGTTGTTCCTGCACCTGCACCAACGGTGTTTTTCTTTTCCTTTTTTTGCTCCGGAGCTTGCTCCTCTACTGGAGTTTGCTCGGCGGCTGTTTCAACTGCGGTTGTTGGCGGTTGAATTTCTTCTGTTGTTTTTTTTGTTTCCATTGTGTTAAGATTTTTAAGATTTGTATTATTTTTTTCTGTTAAAGCTTCATCTATGGCATTACTTACATTAAGGTTTTCTTGTGCTGCGATAGAACGAATAGTTTTTGATGCACTATCAATCATTTGGTTTTGTTCTGCTCTTTTTTTCTCATAGTCAGCCATTGTTACAGTTTGGTCGTAATCCTCTTTGTACGATTCAAGTCTAATATGGACTTCTTCTGCTGCTGCACTGTCAAGGTCAAGCCCAAGCTCCATAACGATATTATTGCTATTATCGTTACCATAGAAATAATTACCAATCATTTCTTCCAAACTTGGCGACTGGTCAACATTTTCTTTTGTTTGTGCTATATATTTTTGTAAATCTTCGGCATCTATGAAATCTTCCTCGTCGTAGCCCAATGCTTTGTTAAGATTGTCTGAAACTTCTTGTGGGGTTGTTGCTTCGTTAATAGCATCCATCGCTATATTCCAGCCCAAAATGTCGTTATCATAACCAAACCTTGCCATGTATTCAGAAGACATTAAAATTTCCTTGAACTCTTCAAACTGTTCGGGTGCAAGATTTTTTGCCAACTTTTGTTCTGTTGTTTGTGTGTTTTTTGTTTCCATAGTGTTAGTGTTTTTTTGATTTTTTTTGTCCAAAAGTTTGGGATTTACAAAGTTTTCTACTTTTTTCTTTGCCATCTCGATTTTTTTTTGTAACTTTGCACTATCAAACTCTGAATTAGTTAGAGCGTCGGAAATTAGATCCGAAGTGTTTAAATAATTCAGGGTTTTTTGTTTGTTTGTGTATCTCAAATCATCGTTGTTGATCCAATGAACAACACCACTGTTTGATTTACCATAGGTGGATGATATAATATTAAAATCTATATCTTGTCCTCTTCCAACCCCAAGCGAAACAAGCACGTTGTTGCTACCAATTTTTAATTCTGTTAGTATCGAAAAACTATCAGGCACACTACCTTTAAAAATAGCGATTGGATTTGCTACAGCTTTTGGCAAGTCGACTAAATCGGCTGCAGAAAATCCATGCTTGTTTATTTTTGACATCAACTTGCTTCCATACAGTTTTAGGGGTTTATCCTCTATATCAACTGACAGTAGTATGTTTGATGGATTGCCGAGCTTCAAAACTATTCTGTCCGCATTTGCTGGAGTAAAAGCTTTAATGTCTTCATTAAAAAGGCTATTTGCTACTTCGAGTTCTATATTGCTTTCGATGATACTTTCCATGTCGAAATTTTAGTTTGACGGCACAAAGTTACGCAAATTATTTTTAATATACAAATATTATATTAAATAAATATAATTATATTATCAAAAAATATGAAAAATGCAAGTGTTTTGATAAATAGCAAAATAGGCGTATTTTCAAACGCATTCCAATATATTCCAATAAAAATAATAAGTGTAAAATTTCTAAATTCTGCCCTCTTCACGGAGTCGATCGAGTTCCCATTCTATAATTTCAGCCACTTCTTGCCTGATTTTCCTATAGTTACGAGAAATCACACGCTCCTTTAACGCCTCATTCTTTTCCTCGATTGTTTTTTTGCTGTCCTGTTCTGTTATTTCCAAATCGGAATCCTCTGGCGTTCTAAAATCGTTAAAGTCTGTAACTATTGGTATTTTTTTATACTGTTTCTCTTCTGCTTTAAGTTTTGGAATATCAACTTTAATTTTGCAGTGAAAAACCTTTTGCTCGACCTCTTGCCCAAAGTCGTCGGTGATAGAGCCGACGAATTTTCCTTGTGAAAGGTTTGAAATTACAGATGCTGGAATAAGATTGTCCATTTGCGTAGAAATAGATGTTGAAACGTCGCTTTTGTTTATCGAAATGGATTGGCGTTGCTGTAAGTTTTTTCCGAAACCCTCTGAAAGAGTTTTTGCAGTTGCGGACTTCACTTGCCCACTGACCGTGTTTCCAATGATATTTTTGATAACATCTGCCTCTTTTTTTCCGTAATCACGCTCAAGCTGTGAATAATCCTGACAACCCAAACACACCGCTACTTTTCGCGAACGAGCCGTAGCAATGAGACTATCCAAACCCTTGAAGTAAATCGTTGGAAGCTCGTCAATGATGACTGCACTCTTGAGCTTCTCGTCTTTATTGATAACTTTGATGATTCGTGCATTGAAAAGCCCAAGTGCAGCAGAATAGATAATTTGTCTGTCTGGATTATTTCCAACGCAAAGAATTTTTGGATCGTCAGGATTATTCAGATCAAGCGTAAAGTCATTACCCGACAAAATCCAGTACAACGATGGCGAAATAATACGTCCAAGCGGAATTCGCACAGATGCAGTTTGTCCTTGCAGCTGATCTTGAGCACCACCTTTCCAAGCATCCATAAACGGTGCCAAACTATTTTCCAGTTCTGGGTATGACTCTAAAATCGGAAAAAACTTCTCGTAACTACTGCAGACAAATTCAATAACATGTGGGAACGTGCAATATTTGCCGTTTTGGTAAATTTTCAAGAACCAAATTACAGAGGCTAAAAGACTTATCGCCGATTCTACAAAAAAATCTCCTTGTTTCTCAACCCACGTTTTGTTCAAGTTCAACAGAATTACGGATGCACTTTCATAAGCATCCATAGTCTCATGCATAAAATCTGGATGAATTGGATTGCACCGATGACTTTCTTCCAGTTTGTCAAAATTCAAGATGTAAAATGTTGGCTTGACCTTATAGCCGTTTTGATTCAAGCGATAGTGGTTATACGCAATTTCGGTAAGTGTTGGGTATTTGAAATCATACACATATAAGGCAAATCCTTTTTCAATGGTTTGTTTGATGTAAGGATTGATCACTGCAAAAGATTTTCCTGAACCCGGTGTTCCAAGTACCATTGTAGCACGAAAAGGATTGATGATGTTTATCCATCCTTTGTTCCATTTTTTTTCGTAGTAAAATTCGGTTTGCAAGTTGATGGAACGCTCGTTTTCCATTAAGCGAGTTTCCTGCATAAAGCTTTCGTTTTGAATGTTAAAGACATCTTTCATTAGGTTGTTTTTCATCAGGCGTGTAGCGATAATCAGACCGTACAAAAGTAGCAAATAGCCTACCACGCATGTTGCTATGTATATAAGCGAAAAAACAAGTCCGGGTATTTCCAAAAGCCAAAAATTGCCAAAGAGCAAAGCAAGCCCAAAGAAAATGCTTGAAATGACCATTGCACTGTTGAACTTTTCATCTTTTCGCCCTTTGGTGCCAAAACACGCCAAGACCAAAAAAACGACGGATAAAACTTTCGATACTGCGAGGTGCGAGAATAAGGCTGTGCCTTCATTTAACCTCAGCATAATAAAGTTAATCGGCTCAAAGCTCAATCCGTAGTGCATAAACACCGAGTGGCAATACCAATAAAAATGAACTCCGAGCATCGTTGCTCCAGCTGCTTGCATGAGCATAGCAACCTTTTGTAATTGTTTGTCTTCCATAATAGTTTTTTTTATATTGTTAGATATTTGATTTCTTTTTCTTGCGTTTCTTGATTTGGCGATTGATTTTGTCGGTTTCGGACTCTTCACTTTTTCCGCCGACACGCTCGTTGCTGGCGATCCCACCAGAACCGCCGAGAACAACAAATCCATCGCTAATGCTAAATGGTAGCCCGTCGGAACTACTGCCGAAAGAGCTGAACAGGTGATTGAAAACATTTGCCGAATAATCCTTGCCGATTTTCGACCCGTTGAGTACCACTCCGAAGTCGTGATCTACCACTGTGGCACCATAGATACGCCCAGCTTCATTTTGCCGAAATACGATGTCAATGTTTTTCTCGGATAGTTTTTTGTAAAAATCTTTCTTTGAAGCTGCAGTTTTGACAAAATCCAATTTACCTTTAAGGCTTTGGCGAACACTTGGGTCAGACAAGGCTTTTTTGGTTTTTTTGGAAAAGATTTTGCTTTTAATTTTTTTGAACAATCCTTTTTGAATTGTACTCGCTTCGATAGGTTCAGTAACACGCTCGCCCGACGAGTTCAACCCATAAAAAACAACTCCCCTGCTGTGCTTTTCGTCAGATTCGTCTTTTGAAAATTCAGCATGAAGCCCGAACAATCGCATCAACGCCTTGTATTCGCTATCTGTTTCAAAATGATACCTGTCGTTTACATAGTCTGCAATCTGCTTGATTTGGGCTTTTGTGTTTTCGTTTTCCAAATTAAAAACGTGCGTATCTGCAGATACAAACGGCTGAATGCTTTTGCTGTGTTGATCGACAGGAATAAGTCCGTATTTTTCTTCAAGGCCCCTTGTGGCTGCCATACTTCGCCGATGGCTGAAGCTGTCATCTATTTTTGTGCCGTCAGCCTTTACGTTGGTGGTTAAGATATGGATGTGATGGCGGTCAATGTCTTCGTGCTTGAATACAACAAACGGCTGGTTTTCAAAGCCCATTTCTTTAAGATAGTCGTCCACCATATAGGCGTATGTAACATCGTCCACTTTATTGTCATTTGGCGAAGGATTAAGCGAAATGTGAACGATTGGTTTTTTGGTTCGACCTCGTTTTTGCAAAACTGCCAAATGGCTTGAAAATTCTTGCGAAATTTCCTTTTCAAAAGTCTTTTGTTTCTCATCAGTGTTGAGCAAAATATTGCTTCCAACGAGTACATACGCTTCGCCCTTCTCAATCTTTTTAAGATTGTACCCCAAGCCACCGGAAATGTTTGTTGCTGTGGATATTTTTGCTATCATAGTGCAGTGTGTTTATTGATGTCAATAAATGCCTATTGGCGTGTATTGGCACTTATTGGGGCTTATTGATGTGTATGTATTCGCTAAACTTCTCAACGGTAATGTTCAGAAGTTCATCAAGTTCTTCTTGCTGTTTTAGCAATTTGCCAATTAAAATCTTAAGGTCGGAATTTCCGTGAGTACTGTTAAGTTTTTTTACAACTTGATTGACATTAGTGCCAATTTTTTTCATCTCATTTTTGAGCATATTAGAAATTTCAAGGCTTTTTTTAGCCTCTTTGGTTTCGGGTTGCTCGCCAGATTTCCAATCTTGATTGGCAATTTTGTGGCGAAAAAAAATTGAATAACTGCTAAAGCCTGCCAATTTTATCAGCCGATTCAACTCCTGTTTTTCTTCTAAAGTGATTCGAATTTCAATTCGAGAATCTTTCTTTGAACTCATAATAATCCTTATATTTTTGTTAAATACTAAATTTGTTTTGCAAATTTTTGCCATTTGAAAATTGCGACTTCGGAGCAATTTCGCCCCCGTGCAGGGCAAGGCTTTTTTCGCTCGAAGAGTGAAAAAAGGTTTTTGTACGGACGATGTCCGTACAAAAACACACCTTGCAATTTTTCACAGAAAAATTTTTTAGCCATAGAAAATGGCTATTGGTGTTTATAGATGTATATCTACGCTTATAGGCGTTGATTGATAGGTATAAGCATTTATTGACTTTTATCGATGTATATATGCGTTTATTGGTGTTAAATACCCGTTTATTGCCGTGTATTCGTGTGTGTTGGCGTGTATTGGTGTTGATAGACGGGCATTGACCCGTATTGACATCAATAGGCGTTAATAGGTGGCAATTGGTATTTGTTGATGTGCAGTAGTGTTTGCGAGCGTTCATAGGTTTATGTTGATATTTATTGGCAGGTATTGAATAATTGTTTAGGTTTTGTATAAACTTAAAATTATTTTGCATTTTGAATACATTAGAATATATTTGAATACTTATGAATATGCTTGAATACATTAGAATACGCTGTTGCAAAATTATTATTTTAAGCATTTTAGAACGCAAAGATAATAAAAATAATTTGCATTATCCAACTTTTTGTTATATCTTTGCAGAAAATTTTTAACATTAAGTCAAAAAAAACGCTAAATCATGAAGAAAAAAATTACGGTCGCATTCGTTACGCAAAAAGGGGGTTGTACCAAATCCACAACAACGCTAATCACTGCAAATTTACTCCAATACAAATTTGGAAAAAAAATTGCTGTCGTTGACTATGATAGTCAAAACACCATTTCAGAAATCAGACACGAAGAAAAAGAATTGGCAAATACGTACCCAGCCGTTGCAAATGCTCTTACCGAGCAAGGCATAAAAGTTTATGATGTTTTGCCTGCAAATCTCATAAACTACTCCGTATCCGAAATTGCAGGGCTGTTCCCGGAAGATACAGACTACATATTTTTCGATTATCCGGCAATGGCAATCAAAAACAATTCGGATGGCGACACGGATAGTGAAGACAACCCACTGAAACAAACTCGTGAAAAACTTTTGTCGGATTTCCGTGAAATAGATGTGATGATTGTGCCTATGACAGATTCAGACACAGACAACCGTGCAACTTTGCGTTTTTTACTTGAGTTAAATATGATACACAATATTGAACCTAAACTTTTATGCGTGTTTCATACGAAAGTAGATCGCCAATTAAAAAACTGGCGAGAAAAACTTTCCGCCGAACAAGAAAAATATAACAGCTTGGGCTTTGTTGAAGTTTTTAACACATTTATTCCGAACTTAAAAATTTTCAACTCCGGAATGTCGGTTGAAAATATCGAAAAAAACAAAATAAATTGCATTCGAAACACAATCTTACTGCCAAATCAAGCAGATTTAGAAAAATCAAACTACCTTGCTTTCACAGAAGAATTTTTACAGAAAACCGCAAACATTAACTAACTATGGCAAACGCACTAAATGACATTATAGGCAGTGGTGGCGCCACACCGCTGATGACACCACAGAAACAGCTTGAATTGCTCCGAGAAGGAAAACGGAAAACCCAAGTACAGAAACAAGTCAAAGTGGAGCCAGCAAAGCCTGTTGCTGTTGAGAAAGAAACAGCACCTACAACTGAACCGAAAAAAACAAAGCTTACAAAGTCAGAAAAAACAGCGTTTAAGCATTATCTGCTCGATTGTTTTCGACCCAAAGAAATTGAGATTGGAAGATTGCCAAGAACTTTGCAAGTAAGAAAAGATGTTGCCCAGTTAGAGGCTCGGCTACTCAGCATCGTAGGGGGATCGGGTAGGAAACACAAGATTGCCGATGCAGACGGAAATACTGCAAATTTTTCCGTGTCTCTCTCGGCAGTATATAACTATTTGCTGATTTCATTTTTTCAAAATAACATGGCAGAAATAGAACAGATGGAAAAAGAACTTCGTGAACAAGGTTTTGTTGAATTTAATTAAAAAACAAATTATATGCTACAAACTATATTATTACTTTGGCTTACCGCATGTATGCTTGCATTCGTATTTAGGATTTACAAGCACTTAACAGCTACTGGACAACAAAGCACGCCATCGCAACCGGAAAACGAATCCGACGATGATAGCATTATCGGAAAAACGGTTTCCCCTGTCAAGGAAGATGACGAGCTACCACTTCCAGAAGGTGCAAAATTAGTCGAATCGCTACCGGAAGACACAGAGCAAAACACACGTGTCGAGAATTATTGTGCTGAAACTACGCCAACGGAAGACGATTTGGAAGAAAGCGTGGATAGTTGTGAACTCGACAAAGTAGAAAACCATTTTGAGGCTGTAACTTCTACGCAAGTAGAATTTGAGCAGAAAATCAATGACCCCGAAAAGATGTTGGAACTTACAACAACCAACATTAAATTGAAAGACAGTGTGTACTATACCCAACTCAAAGAAAACAACGAGGTAAGTAAAAAAATTGACCGCCTTGTTGAAATTGCAGAAGAAATAGGCAATGAAGCTTACGCAAGAAACCTTCAAAAGACATTAAACGAGGAATCATAAAAATAAAATCACATTATTAACCAAAAAAAATTACACATGAAACAAAAAATCATCAAATTTCAAAACAAAATCAAATTCGCAACAACAACCGCAGTGTTGTTTTTGCTGACGATGCCGTTGGATTTAATTGCCCAGCAAGTAGATCGCACAGGCAGACTTAGAACCGCATTAACACAAACTACTGGCGTTATTAGTGGGATTATTGATGGTGTTATTATTTTAATCTATGTTGTTTGTGCCATTGTCGGAGTTATCAACATCGTAAAGTTATATCAAGCCATAAACGCTGGAGAGAATGATGCCCAAAAGAAAGCCGGTGCTTGGTTTGGTGCTGCTATTGTTGTGGTTTTGGCTGTGTACTTCTTAAGAGCTGTACTCATTAATTAACAACACAATCGTTTTCAAAAATTAAAGACTATGGAAAATTCACACACATATTTGATAAACAAAGGTGTCGGGAAAACGGTTGAATTCAAGGGGCTGAAGTCGCAATATCTTATTGCGTTCTTTGGTGGCATCTTTGTTTTACTTATGCTTTTTATGATTTTAGCGGCGTTTGGGGTAGGATTTATTTTTAACACCATTCTTATACTGTCGCTTGGTTCGGCACTTCTTTACTATGTTTTTGTGTACAACAAAAAATATGGTGAACACGGACTAATGAAACTGTCAGCATATCGCAGAGTTCCGAAACATTTGAGCAGAACTAATACTTATAGGCACATACTATCAACAGAGCAGACTACAAATGAGCCATCGAATAAATAAAGAAAATTTTATAAAAAGGCAACCAATCTACGGGGTTGAGCATGACTGTATCATCAACAAGTCGGGAGATATTACCGTTGGGTTTGAGCTTGATTTGCCCGAAATCTATACGCTTTCGGACGAAGAGTATGTTATGATACATCAAACCATAAACAACTCCCTTGCACTGCTTCCCGACTATACCGTTGTTCATAAGCAAGATTGGTTTACTATTGAAGAGTACAAGCCAAATGAGAAATCTCAACAAAACGAGAACCCACCATCATTTTTACAGAGAAAATTCAATCAACACGTCATGGATCGTCCGCACTTAAACCATAAGTGCTATTTGTTCATTACAAAATCGTGTGAGCAAAATATGAAAAAGTCAAGTTCCGGAACACGTTTACTGTATAACAAATTTGTTCCAAAGGAAATGCTTGACCACAAAATAATAGAAAATTTTCTTGACTGCACTCAACAGGTTGCACAAAATTTACGCTCTACTGGAAAAATAAAAGTCCACCGTTTGCTCACAGATGATATTGTTGGCATTGGGAAAGAATTTGGAATACTTGACAAGTATTGGTCGCTCAGTCAAGAATCGAATGGTGTTGTGAAAGATATTTTTTTCGACCCTCAGTATCCATTGTTAGGGGATGACTACTTGAGCCTGCATACTATTTCGAATGTGGACGACTTTCAGACCAACTATGTTATGCCAAGCACACGATACAAGCCCCTATCAACAGACAAAAGTGAATGCCGTTTGAGTTTTACTTACCCTGTTGGGCCAAACTTGTTTTGCAATCACATCTATAATCAATATATTTTTATTCAAAACAGCGATTCAATTTTAGAAGAGCTAACCAAATCCGCAAAGCATTTAGCATCATTTTCTGCCTTTTCGGCAAAAAACTCCATCAATCAAGAGTTCAATATGGAATTTGTGGCAGACTGTGAAAAAAGCGGAGTAAAAGCAGTTAAATTTCACGCAAACGTGTTGGCATGGTCAAAAGACAAAGCGGAACTTGCCCAAATTAAAACCAATGTAGGTTCTGCTATGAGTCAAATGGGGTGTGTGCCTCGCCTAAGCACAATTAGTTTGCCGTTTTTACTTTGGGCAGGATGTCCCGGAAACGCTTCGGATTTTCCGTACGAAGATACAATAGTTATGAAGTTGCCAGAAACAACATGTTTTTGGGCAATGGAAACCTTCCATAAAGATTCGCCATCAACATTTGGCATAAAGCTTGTTGATAGGCATACCGGACGACCACTGCACGTGGATATTTCAGATTATCCCAAGAAAAAAGGAATTATCGACAATAAAAACAAGGTCATTTTAGGGCCTTCGGGAAGTGGAAAATCGTTTTTTACAAACCACATGGTTTCGCAATATTACGAACAAGGCTCACACGTTGTCCTTGTTGATGTTGGACATTCTTATTCGGGACTATGCAACACTATAAACAAGAAAACGGGTGGCAAAGACGGTATTTATCTTACTCACTCCGTTGAAAACCCCATTGCGTTTAACCCTTTTTACACGGACGATGGCGTATTTACTGATGAAAAGGTTGAAAGTATCGTTACCCTCATTACAGCACTATGGAGAAAAGAAAACGAAATAACTTCAAAAAGTGAAGATGTATCTTTGGAAATAGCCGTTGACGAATACTTAAAAACAATTAAGTCTTCAAAAAAGATGTCTGGGTCATTTGACGAATTTTATGAATTCGTAACCAGCGATTTGAAACAGGTTTTTTTAGACAAACTAAAACTAAACGTAACAAAAAAACACTTCGATTTTGATAGTTTCAAAATAGCATTAAGACCTTTTTACAAAGGTGGCAAATATGAAAAACTGCTTAACTCGTCCGAAAATATTGACTTTCTCAATAAGCGATTTGTGGTATTTGAACTTGACAATATAAAAGATAACAAAACATTGCTACCAGTTGTTACGCTCATCATTATGGAGATATTTGTAAATAAAATGCGACGACTGGGATCGGAACGAAAAATGATTTTGATTGAAGAGGCGTGGAAAGCAATCTCAACCGATAGCATGGCAGAATATCTCAAATACCTGTTCAAGACTGTGAGAAAGTTTGAAGGCGAGGCTATTGTTGTTACGCAACAGATTGACGATATTGTCGGAAATGAGATTGTTAAAAATGCAATTATTGACAATTCCGATTGTAAGATTTTGCTTGATTCGAGAAAGTATATGAACGACTTTGAGCCACTTGCTAATCTGCTCGGACTATCCGAAAAACAACGCACACAAATATTGTCTATTAACAGAAACAATAATCCCCACAGAATATACAAAGAAGTATTTATCGGCTTGGGTAGTGAGTCCGCTGTTTACGCAACTGAAGTTTCGATGGAGCAGTATTATACATTTACAACCGAGAAAGCCGAAAAATTAATGATAGAGGAAGAAGCCGAGAGATGTGGTGGGGATTATGAACTTGCGATTATCAACTGTTCAGATAGAATTAGAGCGAACTTAAAAACATAATGAATATGAAAAAGATATTTTATTTACTACTTTTCTTTACTCTGCCATTTACAGGTAGATCGCAGGCTTTCGTAGTCGATCCTGCCCAAATAGCAGCTTCTTTTTTAAGTTTTTTAGAAAGCCTTGACCAAGCGATTTCTACAACTCAAAGACTTGGAAGAGTGGCAGAGCAAGGCGATTCAATGGTTAGCAGATTGCAATTTATGCGTGATCTTCACGGTTTAGTGAACCCTCGTATTCAAAATTTAGGACACATGAGACAGGCTGTTGAAAATATGTATCGGGCTGTTGAGTTATCTCATCGTACGTACCAACTTTTACGCAATAGCAGGCACTTTACACACCAAGAAGCAATGTTAGCGTTGGATAGGTACACTATTATGCTACAGCAATTGCGAAGAAATGGCGACCTATTGGCCTCTTTTCTTAATCCCGATGTGTGGAGACTTACAGACGATGAGAGAAAGCGATGGCTTAACCAAAACATAGAAGAACAAGGAGCTGTATTAGACAGCATGACTCAACTTCATGCGTTTATGGCTTTGACAGAACAAAACCGCAGAAGAATTGATGCGTTGTTTGAAAGCGGAGTGATAGGTTCAATGACATACCTTAACGCTATTTCACGTAGATATATCACTTCTATACCAGCAGAAATAGTCATAGCAGAATTAACAAGCAACTTGTTTGGTAACGATGCTGACATTCTTGGACGTTACCATCCGGATAGAATGGATCCGGGAACAGAGCGAACGTGGCAACAATTTATGCAATCAAATCAAACATGGTACGGTTGGCTATTTGATGGTGGAAGGCGTATATTTTACGGTGCAGCAGCCGTTATGGCACTGTTTGGATTAGTTAGGGTTTACAAAAAAGTAAGTGCAAACGAAGAAGTTTTTGAAACGATCATAACTTGGGTGTTTGCTGTTTTATTGACGGTTGCTTTTGGCGAACTACTTGGTTTCTTTTTCTTTGGCCAAACCTTTTCCGGTTAGCCAATCATAGTATTAACATTAAAAATCACATTAAATTATGAGTACGGAGGGAGTTTTTACAGCGTTACACAACAATTTGCTTGGTTGGTCAAACGGCGTTGGAAGTATGGTGGGTGGCATAGTTGCTATTGGCGGATTGGTTTATATTGGCTCAAAGGTTTTGCCAGCACTTGCAAAAGGCGAGGCAATAGATTTTTATCCGCTGTTAAGGCCGTTTATTATTGGCATTTTTTGTTTGTACTTCTCATTTTTAGTTGTTACGCCCATACATTACGTTCTTTCCCCTGTTCGGCACTATACTTCTGCGTTGGGCAATAGAGTTCAACAACAACACAGTAGCGATTTTAATAGAGCTGTCGCATCGTTGAGAACACAAATAGAGGAAGAAAGAGATGCCATCGCAAGGGCTGAACGGGAAGAGTTGGATCGTGAAAGAAACAGAATCGGGAGAATGGCAAATGCTATTGGAGAATGGTTTGCACAAGTTCCTTCTATGATTGGAACTGCACTGACAAATTGGACTACGGGGCTTATTCATTCTGCAGTTGGTATTATTTATCAGATTATGATTTTTGTGTTCAAGTTGCTCCGGATTGTGTTTTTGATTATACTCAACATTCTCGGGCCAATAGCATTTGCCCTTGCTGTGTTTCCCAAATTTCAAGACAATATCATAAATTGGCTCACAAAATACATCAGTATATATTTGTGGCTTCCGATTGTGAACTTAATTGTTCATGTCATGCATGCTGCATCTATGGTACTTGTTACATCGCCAGCATTTACAAACAATTTTAGTATTCCAGCCCTGCAATGGATGTCTGTAATTGTCAAACTCGTTGGCATCTGTGCATTATTAGCCGTTCCTGCGATTAGCAGTTGGATTGTTCAAGGTGGCGAAAGTGGTGGTGCTACACGTGGATTTTCTACCATTGCTGGCGGTGCAGGTGGTTTTATTGGTGGAAAGTCAGGAGCTATAATGGGGAGAGCGAAGAATGGAATGAGAGCAGAGGCAGCTTCGTTAGGCAAGAAAGCTTGGGCTGGAAGCAAAAATGCGTACCAATCAATGAAAGAAAGATTATCAAACAAAAATTAAGAAAATGTTTAGTTCGTTAAAAAATTTACAGTCTGCATATCAACTAACAAGGCTGGTAGCAATCACAGCCATCGTTTGTTCCGCTATTGTCGTGCTTATTACGTTAAATTGGTCGCTGACAATGATAGCACGAGAGCGTGAAAAAATTTACGTTTTAGATGGCGGTCGGTCGTTGATACTGGCATTACGGCAGGATATGGCACAAAACAGACCTGTGGAAGCAAGAAACCATGTAAAAATGTTCCATGAGCTATTCTTCACTCTCTCGCCGGATGCAGCGGCTATCAACTCAAATATCCAACGCTCGCTTGCACTTGCAGACAGAAGTGCTTTCGAGATTTACAACGATTTGCTCGAAAGGGGGTTTTACAACAGAATCATTTCAGCCAATGTCATTCAAACAATTGTTGTTGATAGCATAGATATAGATTTTGAAACCTATCCGCACAGTTCTGTTGTTTATTCGACACAAACCATTGCCCGGCAAAGCAACATCACCCAGCGAAGTCTTGTTACTGCGATGGAGTTGAGAAATGTTCAACGAAGCGATAATAATCCGCACGGTTTTTTGATTACAAACTTCAGAATTGTAAGAAACAACGAAATATCAAGAAACATAAATCCACATTCAGATTAGCAAGTTATGAAAATGTTTATTAAAATAAAAGATGCACTCAAAAAGGAATTTGAGGGTTATTGTGAGGAACGAAAAAAAAGATTGCTTAAGAAAGTTTTTATCGGCTTTATTGTTTTGTTTGTCCTAAAAATGACTGTAAATGTTTTACGGGTAACTTCGCCAAGAGAAGACTCCCGGCACGAAACAAACCAAGAGGTTGTTAGAGACTTACAAAGAAACGATGATGAGCCACTGTCTGCAGAAGAAATGATGTATAGCCTTCAACAAATTAGACAAGAGATACAACAACAAAAAAGAATTTATGAAAAACATGTTCAGTAAAATAGACAAAGAAGTCTTAAAAAAAGAAGCAAAAAAGTATGCTCTTTTCGCCATTGGTGGAGCACTTATTATTATTTTGTTGTTCGTTGTTATCCGGGATATTGTCGGAGACACAGAGCGTGAAAGAGAATCCGCTACAGCAATATTTATGGATGTGCCGGATGCCGATACACAGTATTTGCATACTGATATGCGTAGGGCTTACGAGGCAGAGGATATGCTCGTTGATGTGATGTCAAGAAGAACACAAAGTTTAGACGAGTTATTTCCTGTCATAGATGTAGTGCCTTCTCGGTATGCTCCGATATCCACTTTGCCCGAAGAACAGCCAATACCTACCGTGCGTAGGCAAAACAATGTTCAAAGCGGTTTTTTAGGCGAAGTTAGCAATGTTAACCAAGCACCGACACAATGGACTACTCCAGAGCCAGCACCAGTTGTTGCCCAAAACGAGCCAACAATTGACCACGATGAAATTATTCGTCAAAGACAAGAAGAAGCTCGGCAAAGAGCGTTGGACGATTTTGATATGATGATGCAAAGACACATGCAACAACAAGGCGGTGGAATGCACCAAGAACCGCCACCACTCCCAACAACGCAGGAACAACAAAACAGATTTTCCGAAGAAAATGTTGTGATGCCTGTTACCGAGCAGGGCGATGGGATTGTTTCATCACTTCGGCGAGGTGGTGGATTTCACGGTACAGGAGAAATGGCACCACGAAGAAACACGATACTTGCGACTGTTAGCGGACGACAAGTGGTTTCAGAAGGTCAGAACGCAAGAATTAGACTACGTGAACCAATGCAAGTTGGGCGAATGATTATTCCTATTGGAAGTATCATTGTAGGGACTATAAACATTGGCGTTGACAGGGTTTTTATTACGATTAGTTCTATCGAACACAACGGTGTGATCACTCCGGTTAGATTGACCGCTTTTGATTACGATGGACAACACGGTTTGTTCGTTCCCGGTTCTCTCGAAAACGAAACTTTGCGAGAGATCGGTGGGGAAATTGCCAGTGCGATAGGAACGGGAGCAACGACCTCTGTGAGTATGATAAACAATCAGTCGGCAATGGAGCAAATACAGGGCGAAGTGATGCGTGGAGCGATACAGGGAACAGCACGTTACGTGGGCAGGCGAATCACGCAGGTTCGGGTGGTTCTGCAAGATAACCACCGGTTATTTTTAGTAGCACAAAATTAAAATTTCAAAATACTATGAAAAGAAAAGTTTTAACATTAGCAGTAGCGTTATTTTTTGCAACGTGTGTGTTTTCACAGGAAACACAGCGTTTTGTTTTCGAGGACGAACACGTAAGAATTGAAGAATCGACAATTCTCGACCATCATCAACGGATTGTTGAGCCACCGGGCGACCTTTGGTCGGGATTCACACGAATGATACCATTTCGCAGAATGATACCGCCGTACGGATTGGAAGTTACTTCCGAAAAAACAACACATATTATTTTTCCTGCTCCCATAGTCTATGTTGATTTAGGGAACGAAGACATTATGGCTGCCACCGCAGGCGAAGCAACAAATGTGTTGCGAGTAAAAGCGGCAACGCCCGGATTTACAACACAAACAAACCTTGCTGTTATCACGGCAAACGGTTCGTTTTATTCGTTCAATGTTAGATATGCACGTGTTCCACGCCAACTCAACATTGAGATGCAGGACTTTTTGAACTCTGGCGATGCATTCAATCGCCCGAACAACAGTATGGACATTTTCTTGGCGGAACTTCAGAATGAGAGTCCGATGCTTGTAAATTTAATAATGCGTTCAATTTATTCCAACAATCAACGATTTATTCGCCACATTGGCTCACGAATGTTCGGCATACAATATACCCTCAAAGGCATATTTTCGCACGGCGGATTGCTGTATTTTCACGTGGAAATACGCAATTCTACAAATGTAAACTTTGATGTGGACTACTTTAATTTTGTAATTCAAGACAAACTTTTGGCACAACGAACAACCATTCAAGAAATCTCACTTCGTCCTGTGCGTGCCCATAACTTTGTTACCACCGTGCGAGCACGTTCAACCGAAAGTATTGTTTTGACTTTTCCGATGTTTACACTTCCGCCGGATAAAGTGGTACGCTTTAATGTGAATGAACGAGGTGGCGGACGACATCAAAACTTCTTGATAGATGGCAACGACCTAATGAGAGCAAGAGAAATACGTGAATTTCACATCAGATAACCACTGGCTATGAAAAGAACAAAAACCATACTACTTACCATCACGCTACTGTTATGTTTTTCTTTCACAGCAGATGCACAACGGCGACTTCCCGGAATGAGCGGTGTTTATGCCTTTGGCGGAATCACTAACGCAGGGCTTTCGGCTTGGCACTTTGGCGTTGGTTATTCACGCTATTTCA
>Ga0209755_10002946_pt1 | contig 22156 bp, 13 predicted proteins | sample TergutCo191P1_FD_187301 | JGI IMG/M metagenome (GOLD analysis project Ga0209755, IMG submission 187301) | Cornitermes sp. P1 segment gut microbial communities from Petit-Saut dam, French Guiana - Co191P1 (SPAdes) (version 2) | ecosystem: Host-associated > Arthropoda: Insects > Digestive system... | reverse complement strand
AAAGAAGTGATTGTTAAAGCATGAAGATGGGCAATTGTACCTGGCATCACTGATTTTGTTGGGAACTAGATGGTACCTGTCCTGAATTCTGTCGCTTAGCAAAGTAGGCAGGATTATTACAATTTCCAAAATGCATAGTGGACTCTTATACTACGTAGTTTCCTATTTATTTTATCTGGAACCTCCTCCCCACCACCCCTTTTTTATATAATTACATTTTGAAACATCCTTGTGTAATTTTTACAGTGGTGCTGTGAATATTTCAGTAAGAATCTCACTGTGTGTACAAGTGTTGTATTCATTTGTCCTTTTAACTGGTCATTGCCCAGTGTGATTGTTTGTACAAACTGAATGTTTTCAGGTCAGTTTCTGGACCGTACAGGAAATTCTCAATGGCTCTTCAGCAAAGCACCGAGCAGAAATATTGGGCCACTTCATTCGAATTGCAAAGAAACTGTATGATTTAAATAATCTTCATTCTCTTTTTGCAATAGTTTCTGCATTACAAAGTGCTTCTGTGTACAGGTCAGTATTGATATGTTTCTATTCTTGTATTTATTTTGGCAGTAGAACTGTAGTAACATGTTCTGTTAATATACCATTTATATGTTTGTGTTGTCTAGGTTGAGTAAAACGTGGGCATATTTATCAAAGAAGGAAAAACAAATGTTTGACAGACTGGCTGAAGTGTTCTCTGACAGAAATAACTGGCGTAATCTTCGTGATCACATGGAAAGTCTAAAACTGCCCTGTGTTCCATATTTAGGTTTGTATTGATTGAACTTGCGTACGTAACACATTTGAATATTATATAATTATAGAAATAAGTTTCCTTTGGATATTTTGTAAATAAGTTACTTTACTCAGTTAATCCATAACAATAAAACAATCCAGTACTGCATTATTTATGGAGTAATGAAGTTATGATAACGCAACAGATGTCATCTCTAAAATTAGTAAGTTTACATATTTATTCTGATATTTTGACTAAACTTTGTGAGCAATCTGTGTACTATTATCATAAATTTTGATTATGTTAAATTTTTCATTGGTTTATTGATCATATTTTTTAAAAGAAATTATACCGTTACTTTCCAATCTTGTGTTATTTCACCCCCTCCCATCCTCCACATGTGTGGTTACATTTTCTTTGTAATTGCAGTTTTGGATCAGCACACCGTGATTTTGCATAGCAATTCACTTAGCTTGTTGTGAATACTAAATACATCAAGGCCTTATTTTATGCACGTTTGTTTTACACCTTTGTACTTCAATGTCCCTTACCACTTTACACCACTTCCTATTTATGCCCTTTCATTTTTGCTTTAATGCTTGTTAACTGGTTTCATTTCCATTTACATAAGTCTTTTTTTCTTACAGGAATATTTTGATTTATACCTTTTGATTTACACCCACATTTTCCAGAACACAACTAGGGCATAAAACAACACCTTGTATTATTGGACCTAATTTTTACACATTATATTGCTGAAATATGCAAAACAATATGAACTCTTTATGGTCATTGAAGACCATATCTCTTATTTTAAAAGGATGTTTTTTAGTTTGAGCAAGGGAGTGTACTGCTTACAAGTAATTGTTTCCACTTGGGACAATGTGAAATTCCTTATACATTAGTGCATAATTTCAAATTAATTTCAAAGAATTGTATGTTCAGGAGTTTGTGTGCAAATGTTGCCGCTTATTTTCACGCAATTAAAAGCTTATCTGATGTGAGACTTCTGGACTGTGTCATAGTACTGACTACCTTCTACTGGCTTATAGTATATGTGCACTTCCTAGGGGGATGATATGGTGCTTCACCATTTCCACACCTTTGTTTTTTCAAGCATGTTGCTGTGTAAAGGAAGCTGGATCTACACCCCGCAAAATATGAATGTCATATCATACATTAAGCCCAATGCTTAGCATTTAATGGTAAACTACCCCCTCAAATTAACAAATTCCTTTTTGCAAAGGAAATAATCGTGTTATTGTAAAAGAATAATGGATGGCGGTTCAGATAAAGCAGCTTGAGCATTAGTACTTCATCATGGATGTCAGATCGGCAAAAATTATTGTTGTTATTTATGCAATATCACATGGACTGAACAGATTGTAAAAGCAGTAGTGCATGTGGCTTGTATTCAAGAGATACCTTGTGTCAACTTTGGATGTGCCACCAATGGTTGATTTTGCTCTTTCTAGGTGAATCCCATGAAAATGCCTAGAAATTTATGATTGCTGCTTTGTCTGCCGTTTTTCCCAATTCACTGTGCATAATTATCCTTGCATTTTATTTATTGCTACAGAGTAACAGCAGTTTTTATGCACAGGTTTGTTCCTGACGGATCTCACATACATTGACATGGCTCATCCTCATTCTGGTGGTCTCGAATCAGAGCAGCGTCGGCACAAAATGAACAACATTCTCCGAGTGATCTCAGATTACCAACAGTCTGATTATTCCCATCTAGTTCACTTGCCCCACATACAAAACTATCTGCGTAATGTACGGTATATTGAAGAACTTCAAAAGTTTGTTGAAGATGACCAATACAAGTAAGCTGCACCAGATATTAGGCACACTTCATCAGTTACGTATTGCACAAAATCAGAATCTTCCGTACTATAACCTTCCTGTCTTTTTTGTTGTTTTGTTGTGTATGTCATCTCATGGATCACATTGTTTATTAAGCTTGTTTGTTTCATGTTTTTCTTTCTTCTGTCATGTAAATTATGTAATTGGTGACATTTTAACACTTTAATTACTGGATTTTAAAACTGAAGACAGTTGTAAAATCATTTTATGCCAGCCAGTATAGTGATTTTCCTTTCTTTGGAGTTACATTAGTGTGATACTCTTTGCCCTGTAACAGGGATATAGTATACATGATGACAAAAACATGCATAAACCTGGAACTATTTTGCATTTATTGAACAGCAAATATTTTATCTATTTTTATTATTTTACGTGTTATTGACGCAATTAATGACCAAGTGTAGTTAACTCTGTTGCAGTATTATAATATAAAATTTCATGTGACAGTCTTATCAGATGATGCCATCACAATGCCGCATGTATGTTTAATGGCTTGTGTTAATCTTTTTCCTGAAGTAATTGATTTAAATGAGTTTTTTGCCCCCATCCCACTTTCCAAAATAGTCCTCCACACTCAAGATTCGTACTACATACAGTTTGAAGCTCTTGCACTGGTGTATTTGAGGATTCAGTTCTTAGGGTTGTAATACTGTGTCATTGGGTGAGTTGGTCCTGATGTTTCGAGGGAACATAGTGCCATTGCCTTGAAGGGTAAAGCAATCAAAGCAGCATATTGTGTTGGATTGTTGATCCTTCTAGGTGAGACTACTAAAATTAATTTTCTTTTTGTTTTTTATTTTTGATACCCAACTTTCTGGAGTCTCAAAGCGAGACTGCTAGGTTGCCTTGACGTGGTGGACACCAATTACCCAGTGATGCAGCACCCCATCCCAGAAAATTTTTGCTCTTAGACTCGAGGAAATGTTTCATCTCACATTCATGTTATATGATGTCACTTTACAGAACTGTGCTAGTTGCTGCTTTTGTGGACTTACCGTGAAATTAAGAGGCAGATGTTTGGTTTTTAGAGGGCTTGCACAGAACTGATGATAACAAAAATTAATATTTGTAATTGGTATATCACTGTATAACAATGAAGGACCCCTTATGTAAAGATATTAATATTGCTTCCACATTGGTATGAACACCACTATGAACTACGGGCCAGAGTATTATAAATTTAATAAGACAGGATGACATGACCTTATTTCAAAGAGGTTGTTCAGAACTTATTGAGAGATCTCATGTACAATGAATGGAGAAATTATGAGGTCACACAAAATGACAGGAAAGGGTGAGAAATTGCATTTGAAGGTTTCTGGGCTTTTAAAAAGGTGATATATATTTCATCTACTTTATTTTATAAACAGAATTGTCAAATCTTTATTACTGATATTGTCTTAATATGGTTGCAGACTGTCTCTAAAGCTGGAGCCCCCCTCACCTGCTCCAAGCTCTTCCAGTTCAAAAGAATCAGTAAGTGACACTGTGACTTCAGTAGCCTCACTGAATCTTTCTCCTGCTAAGGGTCTGTCATCAGGTTCTCTCCGTCTCCAAGCAACAGCAGCAGGAGCTGCCAAGTTTGTGCCAACCCATAGGAAGTGCCGTAGCTTAGGAACCAAGTGAGTACCATGCCACAGTGTTAGACTTCATGAACTATCAACCACATCCTCTAACTAATACTGAACTTTCAACCCTGCAGTCTGTTGTTTGCTTCTTCAGTTTGTTCTTTTATATTAGCATGACCTTGTTGACATCAGAATGTCATAGGGATGCAAAACTCTTAACATGTAATATGTCTCTGGGTTCAGTTTTAACCAGTATATATATTAACTCAGGTTTATTGCTTGTGATTAGGTGGTGGAACTCTTCTAACATTCTTGATTTCAAACTTTTGTTTTGTTGTGAATATTGTTTTCTTTCTTTTGGGTTATCCCCCAGCGTCTGAATTTCATGTGCCAACATTTTGGAACACTGTTTCATCTTCATAGGTCTTGTGAGCAAAAAGAACAACTGGGGTGAGATTGCTAGGGTGTTTGTACAGGTAGAAGTTTGGCTCAAATTAACCTGGACCAATCAGAAGGAGGGGGGATGGGGCTGTTCCTCCGTTAAACACTTGTCTTACTACAGGCCTCTGCCCTCCACAGCCTGTTCCTCTACTAGGACATGCCCCTTTCCTATTCCTTCTCCTTCTGACTGGTCCAGACTTCTTTTGAGCCACACCTTTGCCGATATAAATACCCAGCAATCTTGTCCCAGTTATTCTTGTTCACATGACCTGTGAAGATGGGACAGATAGCATGTCCTAAACATCGGCAGATAAAATTCAGATACCGGGGAAGCACCCAAAAGAAAGAATACAGCTCTTCTAACATGTGTCATTTTACATATAAGCCATCTCGCTTTTTCAAGTTGGACATCATATATTCCATTATTTATTTTCCTGATACTGTAGGCCAGGTGTACGTATGGTTTACAAATCTCCACCAAGTAGGTTTTGAAACTTGCATACTGACTCTCAAAGGTGGAGAAAATTTTAAGCCACCAAAATTGTTGTGCTGCAAGTAGTATCTGAATATGGTGTGTTCATTGTATTTGAGTAGAAGTATTTTTATGTGTCAGACCACAATTTGTCATACTAAATCAAGAATGTGAAGAAACTGTTACATTCCTGCATTCTTATGTTCCACTTGCCTTGTTTTGCCCCTGTTAATTATCATCTCCATCTTACAAACTTTCCCTGACAGAAAGTTATGTTAGAAAACATTTTGTGCTCTTGTAATTATTTTGTGTTAACTGCTTCAAAGGTTACATAACTCTGGCATAGTGAAGCTTTTGTTTTTATAGAAGCAGGATAGTTTTTCATAATGCCAACTTCTGTTTCCTGTATAGCAACCAGTTATGACCTAACAGACAATATTGCACCACATTCTAGAAGCTGCAGCCTTTCACAAGATTATGTGTAACTCCTGAAGTCTCAGTTCCTCTCAGATATCAGATATGCCATATGACTGGGTGATTTGGTGCCCCAGTGCTTTGAGTCAACATGTGGTGGTCTCATTTTCAAGGGTCAGAACGTCCAGTGTCCAGTGTACATTTCAACCCCTGAAGATGAGACCACCACACTGCCTCAAAATGTTAGCTACCAGTCATCCAGTGACTTGACACCTTATCCTCAATTGCACAACTCTGAAGGCCTAAATATTCAAATAAGTAACCCCTGTTTACAAAATCCTGGCATCTGTTAGTATTAAACAATGTAGCAAAAGCATATGATGTACAATTGTACATCTTAGTAAATTCTAAAGTGTCTACATTTTTATGATCTGACTGTGAATCCACAGACAGACATTTTCTCTTTTTATACGAGAGTGACTGCTATTTCAAAATTTATTGAACTGGTTTCTATCTTGTCTTCATTGTAACATAAATAAAATTAGGAATTGTTTTATTAGAAGAAAGAACTGAAACTATGAATGTCCTGTTTCAGCCAATGGGCTGATGTACATGGATGAAATTTTTAGCAGCCATCACAGTGGTTGTAGATGGAATGTACTGGTGATCAACTTAGGTTTTTATGTGCATTGTGTAATAAAGTAGATACCATGCAGGAACACACATCAGTGCAAAAAAAAAAATTTTTTTTTGGAAGGGAAATACTGTATGAAATTATAATGCTGTTTCAGTCAGCTCACCACCACCATCACCGTAACACTTTATTTAGTACTTTTAACAGATAGTTTTTTATAACATTTGCTTCTCTAGTTTTTCCAGCTCTTTCCTAAGCTTGTGTTTTGAAAGAAACATGGCTTTTGAGGCATGTTTCTTCATTTTCTCTATCTGATATTTTATACTTATTATCTTCGTCTTTCATTTTTTCAGTAACACTTAATACTCTGCATATAATGAGTAACATATTATTTCCAAAGTTTGAAGTTTGATTGCAAGTTGGAAACCTATTCAAGGACCGTACACTTTGAGCATATCATTTCAGGACAATTCTGAATGCATATTTTCATCTCATGATAAAAAAGAAAACACATAAGATCAAGCGCAAATGGGATGTGTGGCAGAGGTCATAGTGACCTAAACTTGATGATGCATTCTAAGGTAGCAACTTGATGAAGCAGGTTCCATTTTTACAAGCCAACAGTCATTAACTGGTCAAGAAACACACCTTTTATGGAAATTTTTGTTTATTTCCATGTTCTCCAGAGCATACCAGTGGTCCCTCTCTTCAATTAGATTAACCCGTTTCACATCACACACTCCCTTTCTTTAATACCCACATTAATATTATCTTTCCATCTGTGCACAGGTGTCACAATTTGAGTGTATTCATTATATTCCATAAACTAACATTTTTGGCAGTGGGAGGGGTGATGGCATTTGGTCATTATAATTGGAAATTAATATTTGCGTTACTTCTTGTCACACTAACATGTAGCGAGGTGTGCAACAGTTACGCATTTGATCTGTTTCTCAGATTTCGTAGTACAAGTCTTCCTCGCAACTTCCATAAACAAGTTCACCATCATCAAGGGTATTCCCATCAACCTGTTTGGGTACCCAGTGGGTGAGTCCCTAAATTGGTATTCCACAGATGTGATATGCTTCTATTACAGCATGAATCTCCCTCATAGTCGTCAACTGTTGCATGGCATGTTCAGATACGTAATATGTGTATGTGGCTGTGTTCTTATATTTATGGCATGCACTTGTTAATATGCTGTCCATCCTATTTCAGAATTATTGTTATTAAATCACCACGAGTGCTCCGATTTTGGTGTTCTTGGTGCAGTTGTTTGTTGAGGACCATAAAGTTAGTGCCATTTCAATTCTTTTTATATAAATTAATACAGTAGTCAGGTAAGGATGACTGTGTGTATATATGTGAGTGTGTATTCAATAAACATTGATATGATAATACAAGAAAGAATCTCAGGATGGGAGATGTTGAAAGCAAGAAGCTTTCTGTTTGGTATTCTGATCCCCACCGTAGTGCTTCTATACAAGGATTATCAGCACACTCTAATAAGTTGAACCCAGTTATTACAACATTGGTTTATGTGACACCTTGTCTATAGCATAAGATATTCTGTGGTACCATTGAATTCTCCATTGTGAACCATAACATTATATTCCTCAGTTATAACAACATTAGTTTATTATGAAACAAAATATTCAGTCCCTTTCATGATGTTATAACCAAGTTCAACTGTATCTGGAAGATGCCATGATAACTCATTCAGTAAATTGACTGGCTACGGGCTGAATGACTGGGGTGATTTTTTTTTGTGGAGGTGGGGGAGGTTGTAAATTTCTCTGCTTGTTCCCACAAATAACCCTGTAACCAAGTGCTGTGTTCTAATCAGCCTCCTATTAAATGGGTGGTGGGGTTCTTTCCTAAAAACAATGTGGCCAGAGCTGGAACCTAACCACACATTCAACTTTGTCTAGTGCTGAGGTTAAGATTTTATGGAAGTTTATTTCTGCTCCATCATACGGTTTCCCAGGGATAGATTTACACCACAGTCAGTGTAGCTCTGCCAGTGATTCTTGTCAACTATAAGGGGAAGTTCTAAGAAAGGTGATAGCATATTCCTGTGCGGTGTGTTTGGTGTCGGAAACAGTAATCTGTGTTCCACAAACATAATGTTGCTGCAACATCCAACTGAAACATGTGAATTACAAATTTTTAGTGACTGAAAGTCCATTGGTCTTGTTCCCTGTCCATTGTTGCAGTACTGGAAACTCTGCTTCACCTCTCTCATTGAATTATCAATTTCTTTACTTTTAGTTCAGGCAAAGCTTCATTTTCCAAGCATGCCCTTTTACACATTTATGTATAGATTGCCACTTATTTATTCCCATTCTACTAAACTAATCTTCACACAGTTTTCACATTCTCTATTTTGCATGTTAACACCACTGTAAACCTCAACTGTGCCAAATTTGTATTCTTTGTGATTTAAGTTATTTTAATTGGGAGTCACTGATGAGAATTGTGTCCTTAACTGAAGCGTATCACATGAGTGGGTAGGGTTTATGAATTATAATGAATTTGTGTAACTGTTTTTGCAGCATTTCATCAGAATATAGGATTTTGTATTTATGAAGTCAGTTAAATCATTCTTCCTGCTGACTGAATATGGTTCCTTTTCTGTATGTATCTTGTGGAATGGTGCTTGAACAAAAACAGTTACTGAGTTTAGAGATTTGGATTTAACTTTATATGCAGCCATTTGTCATATTGCAGTGATTTCACCTCATTGTGATAATCTGCACTGTTTTGACTATAATGTAGAGAGTGGGAGTAAATCCATTTTTCTGCTTGCATGTAGTACAATTATTCATATTTGAATAATGGTCAGCATAACCCCCAATATGTTCCATAATTCCATGCATTCTCTGATGTATGAGGGGAAAGAAAATACATTTCTTTCATGTAAGCAACGTACATGTTTCTGTCTGATGTAATGGTTTTCAATTAAATCCACCTGCTCCTTCCAGTTTTTCTGCACATGTAAATCAGATTGCACAACATTCTTCGTAGACTACTGTCTGTACCTTTGAGCTGTATGGTACTTGCTGTCCTGAATTCCAAGATTGAAACATCTTTATCAGTCTTGTAGAAATCATGTACATTTCATCAGACAACAAACAAATAAAGATTCACAAGTTGAAAAAGTTCCGTATATAAGTATATGATTTGTCATGTGTACAACAGGAAGTTGAAACAACTCACCATAGAGTCTTTCTTGTTGCCTTCTTGTTAATTTTCCAGACAGTGTGCTGTTCAATGACTGCAGTTATTGCACCTGCATCTTTTCAGAGGAGTAGATAAATTCACTGTTCTGTAATTCATTGCCTATAATCCATAAGTATTGTACACAGTTTCCCATCTTGGACTGTGTAAAACTTTATTTTTCAGTTTAATTAAGATGGGAAGTATAATTTTGTTGAAAACTTTTTTTTAATCATCAGTGTTGCATGGCATGGTCACAATTGAAGGCAATATTATATGTCTGAGGGGAAATCAACAAAGTATTGAAATGTGATATCTGGATTCTACTACAACAACAACAAAAAAACAACATATCACAGTTAAATAATCATAAGTCTGAATGAAAATAATAAGGCTTTGCTGAACCAGTGACACAGAAAAATTTCCTGCAAGAGTATATATGAATGAATGACTTAGTTCCAGTGCTGCAGTACAGCTAAATTCAGCATTATGCTGTTACATCTGCTAGAGGGTTATCAGATGTAGGCAGTTTGTGTCCGTATCACAGTGGTCAAAAAAGAAAGAGCTGCAGTGAACACACTGACGTAAATTCAGTGTGAACTGCATTGGAATCAAATTAGACCATAGTGGTGTATCGATAATTTGAGCCATAATACATCCCCCGTTCTTTACGCACATCACACAATTAAGCATACGTGTGCAACATGCATTTGTTTTAATAACTACTTTTAATAACTACTTTAATAACTACTTTATATGCCTCTTGTGTACAGTGAGTCTGTTGTAGTTTGTTATCTATCAGTCACATTATTTTTAAATACTGTATGTGAGCATGTTTGTATGTGTTCACCAAAGTAGTACAATTCCAGAACTAGTAGCTACTTGAAAGCCATACAAGAAATGCCCACAGAATTGTTCATGTATCAACTGAGGGAAATGAATTGAATGCAGTATGGTTGACTGTTAATCAAAAATTAGGAATTGTGATAAATATGTTGCATCATTACAAAAGTATTGTTTTTTACTTCCACCCTTGTCATATAGGATTGTCAGATTTATTTGATCCCAGTAATTTCTGAGCGTAAGTGTTTCATATCTTGTGCTGTATTTTGAAATAGAACTGAAAAGCTGACTCCATGTATTGGATATTGTGTTAACACTATGCAACAGTTACACTGCTTCACAAAATAAATGTGACATATTTCTGTCAACAGAAATACCTTAAAATTCAAACAATTTAATAGTTGAGTATAGGATATCTTTTACTTTAGACGTGATCATACAAATTTTATCATTGAACATATCTACTGTTTGTAGTGTTGTATTAGTTCAGTTTACTGCATATGGGTGTTCATTTTTTATTTCTTTAGCTGTATAGCTTCTAATACAAATTAAGTTTGTGTGACACAGGCATGCATGCACATGTATATACACACATGCACACATTTGTATTCATTTATTATTTTGTACTTGCAGTGTTAATGGAAATATCTGATAAATTAGGAACATGCTATGTAGGCATGCTAAATTGTGATTACATCACTTAGTAGTTAAAAGAGTGCAGGCACATAGAGATGAATACAAGGAACTTATATTTTGTACATGGACTGTACTTCCTTAGTATAAGAGGGAAAACAGATTCTGATTTTTCATATTAACAGATAATTTAGCCTCATGGAATTTGTTGCTGTGTAAAGAATAAGTGAATTATCTGCATATTTGGCTATGGAAAACATAAAAACACTGATTGCTTTCCATATAATAGGATGTTTGTGTGGGGACATGGGTAAAACATCCTTCACATATAAGAGTGTTTTTTATGGGAATGGATGAATATGCTCTCCATGTTCCTGCATTCTTACCAGTTTCCTTTATGGAATAAAGCAGTTATGGCATAGTAAACAGTGATAACAGTTTGTCTTAAACTTCTTTAAACAGAGAGATATTGTCTGTGTGTGACAGCATTTTCAACAAGTCACCCATTACATACAGTGAGACAACTTCAGTACTGCAGCTGAGAGAGAAACATTTGTTAGATGATTCTCTGCTGGAGGAACAACAGCAGCAGCAGCAGCGGCAGTTGATACATCACAATCCAGAGTCTCCCAATGGCAGACACATACATGATGAGGGATCTGGTGATGAAGAGGGAGAGCAACTTCTCACAAGACATGGGTAAATCAGTGCCCGTAATATTTCCAGTTCCTCAGTAGGGCAGGTATTAATTGGGAAGGAATTGGGTATGGCAGTATTTCTGTGTAAGCTAAATAGCCAAATCCATAGAGCAGAGTCCTTTTGGAACTAGTAGGTCACATGCTAGTCAAGAACGTCATAAAATTTTATGGAAAACAAAGGTTTGTTACTGTTTTCACAGGAATTCACCCCTTATCTGTATCCTGAGCCAGATGGTGCAATTCCACACCCTAGCATTCTATTTCTGTAAGGTCTCTTTTAATATTAATCTCTTATCAATGACATTGTTTTCTAAAGTGTCTTTTTTCTTTAGGTTTCTAACCAAAACCCTGTATCCACTTCTCACTGTGAGCCCCATCTTTATTTATCTGAAATTTGTGGGAGATTCAGATAAATGTGACATTAATTGCATTTCTCTTTAACACTTTGTCAAAGAGGTCTAATAACTCCACTCAGACATTGCTGTTATGTTGAAATCAGCTTTGGGATGCATATCTATCCTTTATTCCACACTAGTGTCATAATTTAAATCAGAAATTTCAAAGATTTACATTCTGTCCTGCTAATAAGTTAGTTCTGTTAGATAAAGTGAATGTAATAAAATTCATAACAAGAATTAATCGCATTTTATATTTCATATTGGTTATTAAAAAAATATAACGAAGATGGTAAACATAAAATTTCTTGGTTGACAAAGAATTATGGCTAATGCATATCACAGAACCTCATGTAGAAGTATGTTTAAAAAATTAGAAATTCTACCATTTATGTTGTGTCAATATGTACTTTCATTGATGAACTTCATTATCAATAATCAGGAAAAGTGTGAAACATATTCATCTGTACACAATATTAATAGAAGGAATAAGCATCATCTTTATAGACCAAATGCCAACCCATCTTGTTTTCAAAAAAGTACTCTTTGTGCTGGCATGAAAATTTTTAACATTACCACCTAGTGTGACAGTCCTCAAGAATGACAAAACAAAATATAGAACAACCTTTAAAAAATACCTAAATAACATGCTCCTTTTACTCTGTAGATGAATTTTGTATGTGTAAAGATGATTTATAATACTGTTTTTGTACAATTTTTGTAGTATTTTACACTGTAAAAATTGTGTATATTTGTTTATTTATGACTTGTTCCATGTCGTTCTGTCTTTGTGTCACAATTGTGGATTTGTAAAATGTGTGTGTGTATGTGTATTAGTAAATAACATTTCATAATTGAAACTTTTTCAGTGCCATGTAAATTCAGTGTGTGAAGGTACTGCAGATACACATTTTATAATCTTTTCTTGGTGTAAGATTAGTACAGTAAAATGTGCAAATTATTTTTGCACCACAGGTCTTCTTATTTTAATTGCTTTGTAAATACCTGGAATTCAGCCATTGGAAAGATTACTTTTATGGCAGAGCAGTAATGTTAAACGTCTAAATGTAACTTGTGATTTATATTAATCTAACATGATGTATTCAATACTCTATGAGTGCAAACCATATGTCAAATTAAACACTTATAGGTTTCTGGTTGCTGCTGTTTCCATGCAGCTTCTGACCCATGTTGCTGAATCTGTATGCAAAATTTGGTTTCATATTTTACATAAGAGATAATGAATCATTTTGCAGATCTTCACTCTTAACAGATACAGATGAGTTTAGTGAAGATATGGGAATGCAGTGTGTACTGCAGGGATGTCTCCGGAGAAAAACTGTGCTCAAAGATGGAAGAAAACCAGCCGTCTCATCATGGCAGCGCTACTGGGTACAGCTGTGGGCCACCTACCTTGTTTATTATCCACCAAAGTCTTTCAAAGGGCAAGTACCAGTGCATCTGTTGAAAGTGTTCAAGAGCCATGGTTTAGCTTGTCTATTTCACTCTGGCCTTGACTTTCAGGTCAAACTTAGAATTTTCATTCCTCTCCACTAAGAAGATATACCTACTCCCATTGCATGACACTGATCATATGCATTTGTTGTTATTTTGATGTGAGAGATTCAGGAAATCAGGCCTCTTACTTCTTACTTCATTGTTCATAAAAACAGCTGTTTGCTCAACAAGAAGGGAGAGGCCTCCATTTTGTGTCACTTTAAAAGGTTGTGTTTCGTGTATGTATATTCTTGTTTCCTATATATATGTGTTTGTGTTTGCACAGTGAGAGCAGTTTTGAATTCTGTGTTAAGGAAAGCAGAGCAAAATGCAATGCCAAGAAGCTTCTTTTACTTAGGTATGACTGTGGTCCTGAACGTTGAATGTGAGTGACTTTATGATAGATTTCAAATGGCCCATAGAGTACTTTCCAAGTCAGACAGGCAAACAGACATCTACAATGACATAGCTTAAAAAATAATAAGAAAATAAAAGAGTCTGTATAAAGTGAAAGAAAATGCTAAAAGCGAACGTGTTAATGCTAAAAGTGAACTTGTTAAAGCTAAGTATAGACGTGTATAAATGAATTAAGAAGTGATAACACCCTGCTATATACTTCAATGCAGAATAACATTGCTTCCAGGTTCTCATTTCATTCTCAGCAATGTATAAAATATGGACAATAAAGGAAATGTTTATCTTTGGAGCTGTTGAATTTAGAAAACAAGATACATACACGAAAACATTTCAGAACAACATCTTTATAAAGGTGAAATTTCCATTGAAGATTTTAAATTCTCCAAATTCCGAGTTATAATTAAACTAGGAAACTTAATCCAACTTGGTAGGAGAAAATAGCATGTAGAAATTTTATAAACTGACACTTTCTTCTTATAATTTTTGCCATTCTGTCTGGAAACCTGTCTTTTAGCCCTTGTACCCAACAGAACACAATGGTTTTGTTTCCTTCTTGACTTGCGATGAACGTTCATTTCCCCTTACTAATTTATTGCAAATTTCAGGAGTGAAAGGTCAGACTTTAAACAAGAGCCTTGCAAAACGGTGCCTGTGGGTGGATGGTCTGTTGTTCTTGGTGAAAATCCGTTTCAGCCAGATTTATTTCAGCTTACAGATCCAAACAGAGGTACATATAAACAGCATACGTTAAAACATGTAATTGTTATGCTCAGTTTGTACATGTATGAGACTTTGTACAGGAGTAAAGAAATGTAATGACTTTCTATACATCAGCCAGTGATGCTGTGATAAGGCATCTAAATATAGTGTTATGATTTAACTGTAATTTTCAGGCAGAAATTACAGTTGTGAAAGAAATTCTACCAAAAGAGAGACAGAGAGAGAGAGAGAGAAATGTGTAGTCTGTCTCCTTCGTGACTGGAGTACTCCGGGACATATTGCTAGGTTCGATTGATGTATCAGCCCAAATATCAAGAAACTGTTTGAAAGAACTCATGAATGTGGCTGTAAGAGTGAAGTTTGATATTTGCCACATCAAAAACTCCAAATTCAACACATTATTTTCATCATACATGTTGTTGCCTTCTTTAGCCATATTTCTAGGATTACTGTACTGTTACTAAAAGTTTTTTTTTTTTTCCATGAACACATTAAAATTTAATTGATGAAACTTATGTATATAATAGTTAATTAAAATGAAAATAATTAATTGTCACTTTGTTTAATTAATAAGTGAAGTGACTACTGTAAAAATAAAATTTTGCAATGAATATTAAGTGACTTAACTTTTGAATCCCTGAAAATGGTCAGAGTAGACCAAAATGTGAAGAATGTAAATGAAGATTATGTTGTAAGTTTGAGGTTCTTATGGCAGTGTGGATGAGGATTCAGGTCTTCTGAGGTATGACACTGTGTGGCTGGATGAATGCTTTCTGACATTTTGAAAGAAAATCATAGCTTTATCTGCTGGAGTCAGGCAGTTCAAGAAGAATGATCTTTGACTGGCTGACCCTTGAAGAAGAAAGCACTGCATTCCTTTGAAACATGAGTATACACTCACCCAGCAACACACAATACCTGAATCTTCAATAAATATATTGTATTTGATGGCTTTAATATTTTAAATATTTAATGAAAGTGTAATGACAATGAACACTAATACTAAACAAATAATGACATTCATTTCCAGCAGATTCTTGTACATGTAATTATTTCAGTACTGTCAAATCTTCAATACATTTGCTGTTAAGGAACAATAACACTGTTGGTACACTTGCTGTAACAGTAATGTTGATACACTTGCTGTTAAGGGACTGTTAGCACTGTTGACACTGTTCATACTCTTCCTATGAACACTTTGCTGTTGGGTCATGTATAAAGACATGATTGCTATGCCATGTGTTAGCTGTTCTGATTGACTTATTGCATCATGGTTATTGACAGCTTGATGCAGAATGTATGGGTTTCAAGTTACACACACATACACACACACACACACGCATACACACCCTTCTTGACCCCACATTCTCAGAAACATATGACTGCAAGAAAGTGACCTCAGATTCAGACACCCTCTGTATTTTCTATTATAAGTTCCATTGGTAGAAATCGTGGCTTTTTGTGTTATGAAATTTGACAGTAGTTTGTGTGAGTTATATGTGGTACATATTCTGATGTGTCTGATGATTGTGAAACTGAAATTTTGGAGAGTGACAGTGTCATCCCCACAACTCCTCCATGTAAACAATCATGATCTTGTCTCTTAGTTTTGATTAGTGAGAGCGACACAAGTACCATAAGAGGAAGAAAGTAGTGAATCGAATAGTTCTGAGGATCAAACAAGATGCAAGGAGCCTGTTCAAAATATGGCATGTGTATGAATATTTTCCACAGAAATGTAGGTCATTTTACAGCCCAAAGCAAGAACTGTCTCTAGATGAAACCACAATATCATGGCGGGGTCACCTGAAATTTAGGACTTCCAAGGTTGTAGTTAGTCACGCAGGTGGCTACCAGTGTTTCAGAGGGAGCTACTCGCTATATAGAACATTGGTAAACACATATAAGACTGTGCAGAGTTATAACCAGAGTGCCATAATCTAAATGCATGTCTTCATGATGACATGATACAAAGAATGTGGTCTGTGGATTTCGCATAGATGGCATATAAGATCAGCACACAACAGCAGGTATAAATAAAACATCAGTAGTACAGTGTTAAATTATGGTATTTAGAAGGTACTTGAATTACTTGGATACTGCATATTTGTAGTTTTTCTTGATAGTTGTGGCAAATTTCCACATGTGTTTTGTAAGACAGTGCCAGACAGCATGCAGGCACATTGAGCTGTCACAGACTTCTGAGATTTGATGTTCAGAAATTATAGAATAAGTTTCAGTTGTGGTTCTACTGTATCTCCCATATAGTGGTTGTAATTATTGAAAACTTAAAATATTTTGTGTGGTCATGGCAGGGAATGTGTACAAGTACCGAGCTGGCAGCAAGGCAGCAGCAGAGCAGTGGTGTCGTCACCTGCAGCAAGCATCGTGTGGCATCAGGGAGAAACCGTTGCCTGCAAATCTGATGTCATTTGAGTGATATTTTTGAACAACTGATTTTTGTCATATTTTTTTCCAAAGAAGACTTTTCTGTTTTAATAGATGTGGTTTTATCTTCTAGTTTCTATGGCCTATTGTAAATACAAAATTGTGAGGTATTTTTCCCGCAGCCATTGCATTTTGCGTGTCTGTAGAGGTCACACCTTACTGTCATTGTTTTATTGGCTTCTCTGCTGGGATTTCCAGCACTTGCAATTGTTTATCTTAAGCCTATTTGGCACTACACCACAAATACTCAATTCATGACAATATTTTGCAACATTGTATTAAAGTACTTTCTATAATTCTTTATTAGTTGGCACCAGTGGAATAAATTGGTACTAGAGTATGGACATAGTTAAGGAGAAGATCCAGAGAATTTAGCATTACTGTGCCCCTCTAAGGGGGCTTTTAGGGAAAACTATTGTGCGGTGTTCATATGTAGGGCATTAAAGTGTTCAGTCTGTAAGTTGTTTCCAGCAAATGGATAACTTCTGCATTTGGAGATTAAAAAAAAGGTGAAATATATCTGAAGTAATGTTCCAGTATGTGATATATTGTGGATCCATGCCAGCAAAGCTTCCAGCAGTGTTGAATAGGAATGATTCTGAAAAATACGTGCAAAGCTTTGGCTCAACATGATTTCCTTGAATGTGGGTACTAAAATATTTAACTTGGTCATCATTTTGAAAGTTATACAAAATTGGAGCTCGACAATAATATTGGAATTTCAATATTGGGATTAGAATGGAAATTATAATGAACTTCAGATGCCTCCATTAAAATATGTGTTTTCCAAAATTACTAGTCATGACCTGACAAGCTGTAATCTATGTATGAATCAAAATAATTTGAAGCAGTAATATCATCATGTGCCTGTCATGCATAATTATGTCTGTGATTTTTTGGGGGGCAGATCACTGTCAACTGTTTTGTCTTCTGTAACTGTCCTGTTATCCCTCTTTTCTCAAATTTGAGGTTAACATTACCTGTGCTCTAAGAATGTTTCACTACAGTGATATCACATGCTGGCTATATTCAGTAGCCTGTGCTGATTTGAAGCTTGAGAATAGGTTCTAATTTGATTGTGCATAATAGGAATAAAAGAGTATAACTGATTGTGTAGAAAGTAGATTTTGCTTTGATATTGTGAAATATTTTTAAATTTTGTGATGCATTGTGACAGTTTGTATAGTAGAAATTACTTACATGTTGTAATAGTAAGTAAGCATATTTCCATTATTTGATTTTATACAATGTAGCTGTAAGCTTAGGATTGTTATATTCACACCTTCTAAGATGACAGCTCAAGTATTAAACTGTGTTTGATAAAATTTACCTATGTTTAACATTTTTGTACACACTGATATTTAAAACTGCATTAACACTTCATGGTTTTTTAGCAAGAGGGAATGTTTGACAGAAGGAATAGAAGGATGCAGCCATTTTTCAGTATTGTTGATTTTGTTAGGACATTGATCTCTTAAAGTCATATTCACTGTATTAATACGTTTAGTTTTTGTTACTTTCTGTATTAGAGTTTGCTCAAGCTTAATTGTTTGTGAAACACAGCTTTTAAAGATTATGGCTGAAACTCCAAACAAGAAGTTTTGAATATACAAAAGGAGGCTTGGTATTAAAAGAAGATTCCCTAGATTCAGTAAAAGTTATATTGCAAATTTTTCTGTTTATTATGAATAATGCTATGTAACTGATTTGTGATGATAGACAAGACACTGTGTGGTGAAAATCCATTATCAGGTGGGTACATTCTGGCTAGCATGCCACACATTTGGACCCAACAATGTTCTTGAATGTAACTTACCAGAAAATAATACAGGAGTTTTCACTGGACCATTGCTTCATTTTAGAATGGGCAGCACCATTACTCATCTGTACTGAATGCTGTATTGCTGATTTGGTTTCATTAGTACTCCAAACGACATCACTTAAGTTCTGTGTGGTACATGTGAAAACCTTCTGAAAGAATCTACAAATCTTGCTTTGCTGCTGTGACAGCTTGGGTGTACAGGGGACAGAGTATGTTTTGGATTTACGATTTCAGTTCTGTTAATTGGAAATAACTGTTATTACTATACAGTTTTAGGAATGGAAGGCAGTTTTAATTTGCTTGGATCTTGGACTTTTTTTCCATTTTTCGCTTATTATGTAACCCACGGTTTTGAGAAGATGTGTGTTGATCATGATTTTCAAATATTCGTACCTTGAGTTTCAATAATGTGATGGTCATCGAGGTGTGCTGTCAAAAAGAACACTGAATGTTATTACAGTGGATCCCTCATTTAATATTTGTCAGTTTAAGATTGTCCCTCTTTTAACACTGAATTTTAGTGATCTTAAGTCTCAATGTTCGATTTTTCCTAATTTGGTGTTCAAATATACAGATTCCCAAAGAAACTATAAGTGGGGGTTTCACTGTACTCATAAAATGTATAAAGATGTTAGTTATCTTAGATTCATGCAAATAAGTGTAGAGTAGTCAAGAAGTATGGCATGATGTGTATTTTTTAGAGTTGGGAGTTATTATCTTGCATCAGGTTACAGTAGACTTGTGTTTATCCATTGTTTTAAGTTTTATTGTAATGGAATGAAATATCTAAAAGAAATATTTAGTGAAAGGCTATTACAAAGTACTTTTAATTAAGAATAAAAAAGATAAATTTTGTTACTGATTCTCTTGGGACCAATTTGAAATTAAATGTAAATTTGCTTTCATTGTCAGCTCTCTGTATATGAAAATTGTATTTGAACTGTCAATTTTCTAGTGTATACCAAATGTATGGAGCAGTGTGTAGATTCTGCTATGTAACTGACATATCTTGAACCATCTGCCTCTCTCAGGTGATGTTTAGGCCTTATATGAACAGACCAGTGAACATTTTGCACAAACACGTAGCTAGTAGGCTGCTAATTTTACAGAATTTTAAACTTTTGTGTTGTTTTAAAACTATAGATATCATATTGCCATAGCATTTATCACCTTGTTTGTGGAAGGAGAAGAGTTACTGTTGATCATGTCATTTTGTAGTTTTAGAATTCATTGTCATCTTAGAAAATGCTCTATGGCTTGTTATTGATTTTTGTGGGATGTACAAGGCCTGATAATGAAATATCTAGACTGAATTTTTAGCCTACTTTGTCCTGAAAAGGAGGAAAGTAGGCTTGCACACAGACAGACAGCAGGGACACCCTGCTGTCTGTCTGTCTGTCTGTGTGCATGTCCGTTCACATTTCAGATTTAGATAAAGTTGTAATGAAGGTTGTGCCATTTGAGGAAACCCCATTGGCTTTCTTCTTCATTCCCTACAGTCATCAATAACATGGCAGATGTGCAAACATGTGAAGGAGTGACACTAGCACCACTTGCCTGGGCCCTGTAGTGATGTATGATATTTGCTGTTGGAGAAATATGCAAATTTTAATAAGGTAATGTTTTCATGAAAATGTAAAATAACAACCTAGCAGCAATAAATTTGTCTTAGCCTTCAATTCCATGGCAGTGCCTGATGAGCCGTGGGAAACAGGCATGTGAAATATGGTACAGAGATGACTGTAATGTATCTACATATCATATAGGAAATATTGTGTGTAAGTATACAGTTACAAACATGGAAATGAACCAGAACTTTGGTATTATATTCCATACTTTGATGTCTACAGAATCTGTACTCAACCAATAAATTCTTCACAAAAATAAAATGATACAGTAACTACAACAGGTATGTAGAACTAGATCTCTGTGTTGTAGGCAAGGAGGCTGTATTAGTTCTGTTTGGAACTGCTTGTCAAAAATTTTGTGTACTGTAGTTACAGGAGTGGACAGTTAGTCCACTTCAAATTGGGTACCTTTTGCACAGTTATTCCACTGTTTCTGCTCTGCCTAAAATTATTGTGCTATCTCAATTTTTGAACTGCCAAAGCTGCTCTGTTGTGCTGTCTTGTCTCCACATACCAAACCCTCTTCCTTTCAAAGCTGTGTATTCTTGAGAACTGAAAATCAGGCACAGTGAACTGTGTCTGGTGAGAAGGGATGCAGTCTCATTTACGAACACAAAACTGTAGTACAAGCTGGTCTAAGTGGGCAGATGTCAGGACCTCATTTTTGTGGCCATTTATGACTGCAGCCTTGCAGAGCCATCTCACTGTTTTTAAATTGAAATACTAGGTATCACTTATTACAAATGCAGACTGATAACTTATCACTCTGCACATATGGAGCAAACTGATGGCACACTACTCACTTGTAATTGAAGACAATGCAGCACAGTCACCCTGTTCATGGGTTCAGTGAGGAATGGGTTTTCTGCTGTGGTCATTGCCAGAAGTTATGGCATTAGACCTATGGTACGTGTTATGTCACCTGTGATGTCTGGTTTTTAATAACTTATAATAGATTTTTGCACATTCAAGATAAGTTCAAATCCACAGACAAGCAGCCACCACTTCCAAGAGTTATGACTAAGACATCATGCATTGTCTTAGGCACTTTAGGATAAGACCTTGTACATACTTTACAGTTAGTACCTGTCCTATAGAAACGCATACCAGTGCCATAATGTCGCACGATTTCAGGCTTCTGCCATGGTGTAAATGAGATCTTCACTCTTTTGGAATTTAATGCAGTGTAGAATAGTAGTTACTTAATGATGTTTTGGGACAGCCTATTGTTTCCATCTTCCAGCGTCAAACAGTGTGCTTAACCTTTGAAGACGGGAACATTAGGTTGTCCCAAAATGTCAGTAAGATACTATTGTATGCTGTGTAAAATCCCAAAAGAGCACAGATCTCATTATACTGTTTCTCCCTCTCATACAATGAAAGGAAATTCAATACAGTAAAAGATGTGATGCCTGGAACTGGATGATCCAGTAATTTCTGTTAACTGTAAATTGACTAAAGATTTTACTGATGTATGGTTGACCGTGCATCGTAATTCAGTGTGGATAAGAAAAACCAATTAGATGTCACTTTTTGTATTCTTTATTTCTCTTCTAATAGTTGCTCAACATGTTTCGGGTAACCATGTGCCAATCATCAGGAGCTGACGACTGCGTGATGTTATAGCCTCGTGTTGGTATGAGCCGTGGCTACGGAAAGGTTGTCAAGTCTGGTTGGCAGGTAGTGCATCCATGGATGGGTTCTT
>Ga0209755_10002945_pt1 | contig 22174 bp, 25 predicted proteins | sample TergutCo191P1_FD_187301 | JGI IMG/M metagenome (GOLD analysis project Ga0209755, IMG submission 187301) | Cornitermes sp. P1 segment gut microbial communities from Petit-Saut dam, French Guiana - Co191P1 (SPAdes) (version 2) | ecosystem: Host-associated > Arthropoda: Insects > Digestive system... | reverse complement strand
TATTCCCTCCTCGACGTTTTCACTGGTTAAATTCTGATGCCCGACATCAACCAAGTGCGTTAATCCCATGCGGAATGGGATAAAACCGTACTTGTTTTCGATATGCTGAATGTCTTTTATTTTATCGGGCGTAGTCTTTGCCTCCTTCTGCATCGGCTCATAGCAAGAGGAATGTGCGACTCCATCACAACCACATGTATTGCCAATGAGTTTTTTATTAGCGCATGAGTCACAGGTCACTATCATCAGCTCCTTCCGGATTTATTGTTATTACGCCGCTGCCTCCTCTGCGACATTGCCTTTTAACGCAATGGTCGGGTCTTCCCGAAAAATGAATCCATGTTTGAAGCGAGAATAATAGCCGCCTATAGCTTTCATTTCTTGGCGAAGTGGTTTGAAATCTTTTACGCGGGTTATAATTTTCACGACATAAAGCTCGCTCTGGTCGCGGGTGTCTACGTCTTTTATAACTTCGTACTCCAAGCCTGAGAGCATCGTGCCGCCTTGTCCGGGAACAACGGCCTGCTTTGGTTCTGCCGGCGGGTAGGCGAAAAACATCTTTTCAATATCCGCCAATTTGCCGTGATAACCGGGGTCATCAGGGTTCAGACTGCCGTAATGCTCATCTGCTTTGGCGGCAATCTTTGTACGGTATTCGGAAGATGTGCGGCGGTTGCAATGAACATATTTCGCCCCGTCGCAACCCAGCGCAGGGTCTATACCCGAATAATCGTAGCTGTCGGTCATGCCATCGAAACTGCCATATCGATACTGCTTTGTGATGGCATTGACAGCTTCCGATGTAGGCCCGTCCGTCCACCTGATGTCAACAGAGTTGCCCATAGAGAATGTGTCGCTTGTTACGCTGAACTTCACCCTCGGATACAGGGCGGTCAGCCTTTCTTTGATTTTCTTGGCGGTTAGTGCCGCACCTGTCAGTTGTCTTTTAGCCATGATTTTTCATCCCTTCTATAATTTTGGGCAATATAAAACAGCCCCAATTTTTCGAGGCTGTGTATGTTAATCGTTTATGATTTCCTTGCTTATGAGCATTCCCCGCCACGGATAGCAGATAACCATTTCAGCTTCAGTAAGATACTGCTCGTTTTGGATAGTTATTTCTCCGAAGTTATCAAGGTCGCTTTCCAACATACGGCGAGCATTAACCGCTTCATTCCATTCGTCATTAAGACTGTGCAAGGCGGCATCTGTATTACTGTAAACACCGACGATTTCATAATCTCCATAAGCAACATCCCATTTTACGATATATGCGACAGTTATTATCACCTCGTTTATAATATTTGTGACACATGATGTTGCATAATGAAGGAAAAGCCCTTGCTTTGAGCCTGTAAATCAGCACAAAACCAGTTCTTTAAAAGAATTTAGGTATGAAAAAGAGACAACTTCGTAAATTAAGCTGCCTCTGAAATCTTTTGGCTTAGAACATTAATTATATTAAACAGTAAAATTAAAAGAGTTGGTTTCTATTTGCTATCCAATATTGATTTTTCGGTTGAAATAACATCACAAAACCAGTGATTGATGTGGAACTTTACCTGTTCTATTAGGGGCATGTCAAGTGGCGATATTCCTTTTAGATTCCATTTAATGTTGAGTTTGTCAAACATAGACTCTTCACCATCATCAACGTTATACCAGCATTTTACATGCTCAGTAAATGGTAGCGTAATTAATTTTGCTTTAGGGAATAGTTCAAATGCTTTCGTGAAGCAAGGCCACTTTTTTGAGTAATCTTCCAATTTCTGACTAGTAATAGGGGTGTTTTTATTTCGCATAAAATAAGCTAGAATGAAGCAGAATTTATATGAGTATATTTCGCCACCTTTTTTGCTTAACGGATATTTTGTATAATTAGTATAATGTTTGCTCCAAAAATCAAAATATTGTTCAATACCAAATTTCTCGCCAATCATTTCAATCATTAAAACATCAGCTCTTGCTTCGTTATATACGTAATAAAATATTTCAGGAAGCGCTAATGAATTTCCGTTTGTTAACATTTTCAAACTAATATATAATTCACATTCAAGTCCCTTTTCGTGTAAAGACAAATCTGATATAGCATCTTGGAGTGCCTTGATTAACTTTCCAGTATAATCGCTAAACGTAATTTCTCCAGGAAGTAAGTCTGAATAAGACTCATTAAATCGTCGAATTGCCGAAACGTTGTTTATTAAGGTGAACACATGACTAAAAGTATAACTCATACTTTTATGTTGACAGTTGCGGAGAACAAACAAAGTGACATATGAAAAAACTATATCTCTTAATGTTTCGTTAATTCTCACATTGCCCTTGTGATATTGTCGATGTGCAATTTCATGAAGAATATAACAATATGATTCGTGCAAATCAAGGAATGTTGGTGAAGGCATATCTAGGGACAATATTCGTTTTTGAGCAGAATCTCCCTCCTGCATTCGAAAATAATAAACACTTTTAATAAAAGCAGTTTCACCAATATTTAAGAAAGGAATTATATCTACAAATTCGTTTTTATTATGCAAGAATAGAGGTAAACAGTTGTATATATCTTTCACAATATTTCGATATGAAGATAAAAGCTTGCTGTGCGAATTGGCAGAATAGAGTTCAGACAGCCTACTAATGCCTAGATTTGATGAACTCACAATATTATCTAGCGCAGAAGAAAGATTGGTCGCAAGGTTTATTATCGCTTCTCGCGCATTATCTGCTCTTTCTGTGCCGGAATTTGCGCATTCTTCATACTGGTCATATCCCAATTTGAGAAGTGATAATACATTGTAAGCAGTTATTTGGTGGCTTCCAATTCTTAATAAATTTCGACATTTTTCAAGAATGCTACGTATAGGAAAATCTACAACCTTTGGCAATGCAATAACAGAATGTTCCCTCAACATGTCATATCTCTCTTTTGCTTGGTTGTATGATTTTTCCATTTGATGAAACCTATAATCTTTTTCTGTCGAGTCTAATCCAACATAAATTGGCTTTTCTAATTTTGAGGCAAAATTGCCAGAAAAATATGCTGGAGTGCTGTTGAGTCTGCGCAAACGGTTTGCAACCCAAGATTGTCCATATTTTTCGTTCGAAACACGGAAAAGATTATGTTGATTATTTATGTCAGGATGAAATAATAATAGAAAACGAAGACACGAAACCATGCTGATTGAAAATACAATGTCCTCATCCCCAGTAACATGACCACCTATAACGTCAACATTATCATCAATGTTTAATAATTCGGATAGCGTTTCACGGAAGATATGCACATCCACAAACTTTCTCCTGACTGCACGGATGCGCATACCAAAGCGAATGTTCGACAAATGAGATAAATTGCTTGTGTTGTCGCCTGTTGGCACGTCCTTAGTTTTGCCAATTGCAGCTTGAAAACTCTTTAAGTCGTTTTTCGAATAGTTAAATATATAGAAAGAAGATGAAATGCTGATTTCAGGCATTGACGTTGTAATATACATTAAAGCCTCGGATGACAATTCGGGGTTGTGAGAACTTAAAAAAATTACAAGGTCATAAGTTCCCAAAGAATAAAAACATCTTATGCTCACTTCATCATGAAATGGTAATTTTCCTGCTGATTGTAAAATTCTCCTTTTAACTTCAGAGAACATGCTCACACCGTTTATATCAGTATCGTTTTGAGCGTATTTTGAAGCAATTACTCTTGTATCCAATTTAATCATGCTCACTAATGTTAAATTTTTATCAAAACACTTCTTCTAGTATGAATCCTCACCATTAATGAAATCATCTTCAACTAGAAAAGAATTTTCCTCCCGAGAAGGGTCATCAAAAGAAAATAATGAAACACTTTGTACAACAGCATCGCCATCGGAAACAGACCCATTTGGCACTTGAAGCATTTCAGACATGCAACAATTTACAGTGTTAAACCTCAAAAAATCGAATTTCCCAAAAACAGTATACTCATTTTTCGACGTTTTTGAATATTTTTCAAATTCATGAAGGTCTTCTTTTTTCGTTAGATGCATTAAATAAACATTTGCTGCGTTAGAATTTAGCTTCATGCTATTCATAACATAACTCCAAACTATTTATTTGTTTTCTTTTTAAAATCGTTTATATATTGCTCTTCCCACTCGTGGAAAAAGATGCGTTCATCAGATGTGTCAAGTCCATCCAATTGATGGTCAAAAATAGAGACAACAGACTGAGGAAGTCCGTCAGCATTGTTGATTGGTGAAGGCCGAAAATTAACATTGGCACCTATTGTGATTGAGTTAGCTAATGCACCTTGATTTTGCTTTCGTTTTTCTTTTATGCCATTATAGACAAAATAAATCATACCAAGTACAGTAGCATAAATTGGCAAGAGAAGCACTCCAAAAATGATAAAATATTCCATTAATAACAACCTCTTTTTATATGTTTTTTTAGTCCATATTTGAGACTTTCTGATTCAGCGTTTTCGCTAAAAATTTGCAAAGCCGTTGCCCAAATTATAGTCGAAACAGTTACTGATAAAAATAAAATCGCTCTTAGTCTTGAGTGGAAACCGAACCCTTCAAGGTCGATTGCCGACGTTTCCGCATTCAATCTAAATATTCCGTATACAATTATTGACCATGTGCCAAGACCTAGCAAAAAAGTAGCACTAGTAAAAATTTTTTTCAATTGTCTTTTGTGTTCGTTTGTATAAATGTTTACCATTAATCTCTGTACATCATTTAATAATCGTTTAAGTTCAAGAGTTTTATTGCTCGCAAGAATAAAAGCAGCGAAGCATAATGTTATGATTGAAGGCCAGAGCATAAGGTATACTGGGTCTGCAACAAATTCGCGCCAGCGAATGTCCATTAAATTATGCAAAACATACGGAATAACTGGTATTAAAAAGCTGGTCAAAAACCAAATAATATGTTTTTTTCGTCTAGCCATCCACCTTGCAATAAACAAAACACATTGAACGAAGTAAGTTGCGAGTATGTCCCACAGTTCAGTCCAGAAATAGAATATTAACCGTTTTAATCGTTCATTGTTCTGCTTGAAGGTATTTTTTTTCTTTTGCACGAATATATCTCCCCGAATAGCGTTATTAGTAAAACCACTTAAATTTCAGGAAGCTGTTTAAGTACATTAATTCATACCTCACATCTATCCTATGCAACGATGTTTGTCCATGATGCTTGTCCACGTTGTAAAAAATCATGTGCGAACATGCTTTCCCAACATCGAGCGAAAAAACGTTTACGCTCATCCGGGTGTGTCGCGCACGTAACGAGACATCTCCGACCCCTTACAAACAAAGACATGTCATTTTAACGCATATAGAACCTTAGGGCAAGCCTTTTTTAAGGGCTGTTTTGAAAATTTTTAAGGACTGTTTTGAAAAGCAAAGGTAAGCCCTTGCTTTGAGCTTGCAAATCAGCATTATCATTGCATCCTTTGTTTACGCAATAAAATCACCGAAGGTTTTTCCGCTCGGCAGTAAAATATGCTCATAATAATAGCTCTGCTGCTTATCCTTCAGCAATTCCATTAAATCTCGCATTTCCAACCCCGGTTTATTATTAGACGGGCTGAAATGGTCATTGTTATTGCCCATGCTCAAAATGAAGTGGGGCAGACTGCCTAAAGTGTGCAAACTTTTGACCTGCGGCAAACGGTTATTACCTATACAGAGATGTGTGCCTGATACGTTGCTGAACGGATATAAGAACATAGGCGTTGCAGGCGTAAGCATACTTGTATTATCAATAACACCGAGTTTGCAATTACTTACCCTGCCTTCCTCTGAAACGGTGAATCCGAATACTAGACGAGGCAGGGGGAAGTCTTTGTACTCCGTACCCATGTAGCTAATATCCGCTTTATCAGGCTCATGCAACATGGTAATCACACGGTTGCCAGTGTCATGCGCTGTGAAAGACAGACATCCCCTCGGCAGCAGCCCACTTGCCACGCCGCCCCGAAGCAGGCTCTTGTTTATACAATCAAGAAAACTATCCGGCGCAATAGTCTTGAACGATTTTACGCCGCCTTTGATTTCTTCAACGCTGACATCGCTGTTTGCTTTGATACGGATAATCATTTCATCAGATGTAATCATGCCGCTTGCGCCTCCTTCCAGTCCGTAATAGCTGTGTGCGTTTGTTTTGCCGACGCTATTTCAGCCATTCGGTTATCAAATTCTACGCATTTTGAATTAAAGAATTGATATAACTGAATCAGCCCTCGCGCAATGTTCCCGTGGCAATCACAAGTACAGTTGCCGACATAGATAATCAGCTTGCTTTGTTTGGCAGTCTTTCGGGTCTTGGTGTAGCCCAGAAGCCTCCAAGCTGTTGAGAAACAACCGGTTAGCCATCTATTAGCCTCATTTTTAGCTTCAATAATATATGGGTTTTCATCATGGCTGACGTTGTGACTGCGCCCATATTCCCAAGCAATTTCATAATAACGGCTGATACAACCGTCGGTGAATATCATACACTCTACCTCGTCGTCGTCATCATAAGTGCTGTAAAATCCTGAGAATATGGTCTGAAGTGCGCCAAAAATGTTTTCGTAATAGCTGTCATATGACAAGGTATCGTAGAACTGCTCCAGCACGATGTCAAAGCGGTCGATTTCGTGCAATTCTTTTGCCAAAGTTATCGTACTTATAATGCTTTCAAACCCTTCAATCTCAGCCATGAAAATCACCTCCCGTATCCTATATATAAGCGGCAGCCTTGCTTACAGGAGCAGCGTTTCGTAATGTGCCGATAATGCTAATTGCTTGATGGCTATTTTTCTCGAATACATTATCATACAAGCTGGATAAAGTTTGTATATCGTCATATTCAAATGCCGCAAAGTCCAGCTCAGAAAGTTGGACAGTTTCGTTGTTTGCCAGACGTGTGTAGAGATTATTGAACAGATAGCTTGTACCTGCGTCCATTTCGGGCATGACAAAAGGCGATGCTTTCTGCACCGCCTCCACCAATCCTGCGATATTTACTTGTATCATACGCATGGAACCTCCATCCATCAGGCGGCAACGTACTCGCCGCCGCCTGTGTCATCTTCTGCCTCTGCGTTACTGCTGTAATCCGAAAGCGACAGGAAGCCTTGCGGCGTCAGCAGGTTAAATATCATTTTATTACTGCGTGTTTCAACAAGTGTCGTTGACGTTAAATCTCCGCGGGAGTTATGATTTTCTTCTGTGCTTGTGCGATTTTCTTTTACGATGCGCCCCTTGATGATATGCGGCGTATCGCATTCGACCAGCCCATTGATTAACCCGCTCCCGCCAATCAAACCGACTTGGCCGATGTTAAGCGGGAGAAGCGGACGCTTGATTTCGCTGTCCAGCTTATTCTTTTCAAACAAGCGAGTGAAGCTCGTTGACCTCTTCATCTGCTCTGCCAGCTCCACGACGTTAAATTCAGCACCTTTGAATAAGTCCACTTTTTTTGCCGTGGCGGGCAATGGATAACGACCCTCCGGCAAATCAGAAAGCTCCCGGAGGTTATTCGGCTCCAGAACCAGCGACGCCAAATCAGCGACTAATGCAGAGCCGTCCTGCCGTTTCCTGCGGATGCCCATGATAGCAACTTGTTTGAACCGCCTAAACTCGTCGCTTGCAAATTTCCACATGGTCAAATCGTCAAAGTTATCGCACAACACACGGCATATATCCGCAGATAAACGATGAAACGGGATAATATAGATAAGCAGCCCGCCGTACATCAAATGGCATATGGAGTCCACAAGGAAGCGTTTTTCACTGCGAGTATTATTTCCGCCCTCGGTCATTACTGACAAATACGGCGGATTAAGCAGCATTGCGTGAAACGCTTCGTTGCTGATGCGGGAATGGTAATATGAACCGTAGCCAACACGATGTAGGCGGGTTTGTGCTTCTTCTGCACGGTGGCGGTCAAGTTCCACGCCGTAGGCATAGCAATTGTTACCGTCAGCGAGTGCCCTTAATGCCAATCCGCATCCGCAGCAGGGGTCAAAGAGGTTCGTGGCTACGCCTTCGGGAAATTCAATGCCGCGAGCAATATGTGAAATATGCTCAAGGTCTGTAGGATAATAACCCATTTTTACGTTGTTCATCAGCCTGCCAATTACAGCGGCGTTAGTCGTTTGGGATTCGGCGATGGGCAGTTTTGCCAGATAGCCGCTCAGAGCCGCGCACAGTTTCGTGTAGTCCGGGGTCATCAGGTTAAAGCCTTTGATAGAGCGGCTGAGTTTAACGGTGAAATCTGCTGTATCCTGTTCGTCCATCTCCATCAGCGATAGTGCGGCGGAGTTCAACGCGCCAAGCAACCGGGCGTATTGCTGTTGCAGGTCGCCATAGACTTCGCGGGCTTTTGGTTTATTGCCTTTATGTTTCTCCAGCCGCTTACGCAGGTTTGGCAATTCGCTCACAGCTTGCTTTACCACCCGTGCAGCCTCTTTGAGTTTTGCCAGTGCGTAGGGTGTTTGGATATTGTCTTTATCAGCCAGCACGTCTCTCATCCTCCTTTGTGTATCGTTTTCCACTCACCCACGCGCCGCCGTAACCTGTGGCTTCACCCCATCTGTCAATCAAGATGCGCTTGATGGCTTCAAGATATGTTTGGTAATGACGGCGCATAAATGTCCGGTTGCGGCCTGTGTCGTCTATGTCCGACCGTTCGAGCAGAAGCCATGCCGCAGACCACTCGTTATCCACAACGGCAATATGAAACAGCTCATTTTCAAGAACAACGCGCCGGTCGCGGTCTATCCATTTATCTTCCGAGTAAAATGACGGAAATCTTGCCATGAGTCTATCGCGCATTGTTTCAATCATTTGACGCCAGTTATCGTCGCTCTCGCATTGGCTATACATCCAGTCGGTGTGCGTGCCATCAAAACTATATTCGATACCGGCTTTATGGAGTTCTCTTGCGGTTTTGGGTTCTTCATCGTAGTCAGGCCCTTTGACATGACCGCATTCGCATTTTATTGTTTTGTTATAAACATCAAGCAAGTCACGGTCTAAATAAAACAAGCCCTCACATTCGTAGTGGGTGCAAACATTTCCCCTTCCCATAGAGTTGCCCTCCTTCTGCGTTTACTAAGCCATCTTGCGATGTTGTTGTTCGGCAGCATCAGGTAGCACGGTGTTCCGCTCCCTTTGATGTGTTCAGTGCCGACATGGTATCAACGAGTGTGCCATAATCGCCATCTGCGAACAGAGCGCGAGAAATCCACTGATTGGGCCCGCCGGTGTAATCTTTCATATGTTTGATATTGCGGTACATGAACGCTTGCTTTTGCGTTACCGACTGGAATATTTGCAAATACAAACTGTTATCCTCGCCCCACATACCCATAAGCGTAATTTCGCCGGACACAGCGATGCCGCTGTGATTGTTTGTTACCTTAAACTCTGCGAAGCCAAGGTCATTGCCCAGTGCCCGTAGGAACGCTTTTGACTTAGTGTGAAATACTTTTTTCGCCCCGTTCGGGTCGGATTCACGTTCCCCATAGATATAGCCTAAATCCTGCGATACAAGGCTGTGTATGATTTTCATGTTGGCTTTCTGTGATTTTATGGACATATTTACGCCGCCTTCCGCTTACGCTTCTGCGTGATAATGGGTTTCAGGTTCACAGTCTTTGTTGAGAAAGTAACCGAGCGCACATCAATGTTGCCGAGAACCAGAATGTTATAGATGTAGGAAATTACAGCCGTTGCCGCCATGATGTTAGCGACAATTGACTGCGGAGCTGATACAGCCGCTTCTGCACAGCTTAGCTGCGTGGGGAATTTGTCCGTGTCACTTAGAATGTCAGGGTAAATATCGCCTATTGGCTTGTAGTACGTCCTGCCGCTGCGTTTGATGCCGCATACTACCTGCCCGGTATATTCACCGTTGCCGGAGTCAATGTAAATGAGGTTGTCGGCTTGCTTGAACACCTGATGGCATAATTGGCGGCTTCGGTTGTTATCGACTGCGCCGATGAGGACAACCAGACCTTCTTGCCGTTGATATGAATACGGGCTTGACGAGTAGATGTCCGGCCTGATATGCTCGGAGAGCATATCCCCACACTCAATGAAGTCGGGGATATATTTTATTTCCATGCCAAAGGCTGTTGCATACCGCTCTGCCAATACCTGCGCCTTGTTCTTGCCGAGGTCGGCTGATATAAAATTTTGACGAACGAGATTTTTTTCTTCGACTATATCGCCGTCAGCAATTACAACTTTCACAGGACGGTCAAGAGTATGCAGCAGCCTGTACAGGTGTGGTGCGATATGCCCGCCTGTGCCCCCGGCACCGAGCATGATGATTTTTACAGGTTTATCAAGAGCAAACCTCATAAGACATCAGCCTCGCCTTCGTCTTTTGCCTCTCCATGCAGAGAACGGAAGCTCACGTTTTCCGTCCACACAATCGGGAATGACATCTCTATCCGCTCAAATACTTCTGCGGGGTCTATTTCATGGAATGTGCCGCCGTTGGAAAAGCGCGTCTTTATATCCGGTAGGCATTTATCCAAACGGCCGATGACTGTATACAGCCGTGTAGCTTTTTCGTCGGTGTCATCAATAGCTGAGAAAAAGGCTTTCATGCTGTTGTGTGAATGTACATCCATGAAATGAATGTAACGGTCGCAGGAAAAATCGTCGTTCATTTCGCTGTCAACAGAGGCTTTTGTTACAATTTGCTTCGGCACATCCACAAAGTAGCCGCGATTTACTTTGTCCCAGTAGATGTTGACGAGTGCTTCTCTCTCCGCGCCAAGGCCCATGTAATAGCGAAAAAAAGAAATTATCTTAAACATCAACTCGGCAGGGATAAGCGGCAGAGCCGGGGTAAACCCGGCCCGCACATCGGAAAGCATATTGCTGCCGGTTATCGGCGTGATAAACTTTCCCATCTCTGTTTTCCGCATTTCATACACTTTACCGTCTTTGGCTGGGAACAGAGTGATTAGTTTGCCCGATGCCTCGGCCTCATCCATATTTGTGAACACGCCCTTGTAAGCCGAGATTGTGCCTTTGGACTGAGCCGTAACCTTGGGTTTGATTTTGCAGACCGGGTTCTTGTCTTTGGCCTTTTTCAAGCTGTCGAGGAACTCTTTGGACGTTTCGATTTCGGATTTCATCTTGGCAATGCTCGTGCCTTTGGGGTCAGCTACCGGCCTTGTAATCTTTCCACCATATTCGACAACCCATGATACGCGCTTGCCATCCTCTAACTCAGGAAAATCGGCTGCTTTGGCTATACGCAATTCGTCAAAGGTCTGAGCCGAATCTTCGATGTTTTCCGTTGCGCCGGCGTATTCAAATACAGGCGGCTTTTCATAAAGCGACTGCTGCGCTTTTTCGGCTTCTTTGCTCTCAGCCGCGTTTACGGCTGCTTCGATGGGGTTTGCCGCTGAAGCATCAGGCTTCTTCGAGGCGGGTTTTTCTGCCGGGGGTTCTGGCGGTGCGTCATCGGTTTCGAGGTCATCGTCCTGCGCAAACGGGTCAAATTCTTCGGCAGGTGCGCTGCCTAAGTCGATGTCCAAATCTTTGTTGGTTGTGTCGTTCATTTCATTCAGCTCCTATCCATATTTTGAAATGATAAAAAGACCGTTATCTGGGATGCTCAGTAGTCATGCCAGATAACGGTCTTTCGGCGTTCTATGAAGTTTTGATACGGTGCTTATGCGGCGGCGGGCACAGCGTCCGACTCGTAAAACGGGTCGAAGTTGTTAGGCGCAGCAGGTGTGGCATTTGGCTTGCTGCCAGCGAAATAATTTGACTCGCTTATGATTTCGTATGCAGAACGATTCTTGCCGTCCCTGTCCTCCCACATCCTGCGCTGTAGGCGGCCCTCTACGCATACAAGCTGCCCCTTGCTGAAATGCTTGCTGACGAACTCGGCGTTATGCCGCCATGCCACGATGTCGAAGAAGTCAGTTTCCTTTTGTTCTTTGCCGTAATTTCGGTCTACAGCCAGACTGAATCTTGCTACCGGGATTTGTTCCGCCTGCGTGTAGCGCAACTCTGGGTCTTTTGTGAGACGACCCATCACAATAATTTTGTTCAACACAATAATCTCTCCTTAATCATTTTTATTAACTACCGGCAAGCTACGCTTGCGACTTTAGAAATACGGCGGCCAGTAGACTTCCTCCTTGTTGTTTGGCCTGCGGCTTTGGCTTTGCTTCCTGTTGGATTGCGACGCGGACGGCAAGATAAAATCCGTAATTTTCGTTAAAATCACAAAGGGTGCCATCAGAATTTGAAAAATTATGTCCATCATAAGAAAATCTTCCTGTTTTATCTTATTTTAGTAAACCCCGGCGCTCTGGCAGAGCGCAAAAGGCTCTACATCCGTATAATCTACACAAATACACCCCTCCACAAAAAGCTGTGCAGGATGTGCAAGATGTTTTTGGTCACTCAAATGTTTTTTTTGAAGTATGCTATAACCAATTTCATCCTGCACACCCTGCACAAAAAAGCGTCGCTTCATTATATACATACCTGCGCTGTCCAACCGCAACGGCGCAAATTTACATGGGAAAGAGCCGCAAGGCATCAAATCAACCACTAATAGACGTAAGGTTTTAGGTGGAGGAGGTGAGGTAGTAGGGGGTGGTTTCTTATAATTACATAAATCATATTTTTCTAGTTTCATAGAAATTCACTCCTACTCCCCCCACCTATCGGCGTAAACGCCAGCGTGCGGTGGGTGGGGGGCATTAAAACTGCCCCACTTGCACCCCACCTTTGCCCCACCAATCATGCCGCCATCTTCTCCACGTTTGCAACGCTCCGAGCAGGGTCTCGAAGTGGAAGCTGGAGATATACTTCGTTTTTGGTCTTGATAACCATAAACCCTTTCGCATCAATCTCCAGTTTGGCTCTACCGTTTATGACGTTCAGCAGCTTTAGGAGACTGTCTATTTCATAGAAAAATCCGCTTTTTGGCGTATCTTTTGGTATTGTTGCCGCTACACCGGTCTGCGCCACGCTGTATTCGCCGTTGCGTTGCAGAATTATTTGACCTTTTGACAATATCAGGTTCACTGCCTCCCGGCCTGCGCCCACGGCTACGATGTCCAGCGCACTTCTCATTTCGTCGGCATTGGCAACAGCGGAATAGGCAGGCTTTATACCTTTCATAATAGCGTTTGTGTCGATGTACCCACCAGCGAGCAGCTTACGCATGGTAAAGAGCATGTCGTTTCTTGCAAATACAACCTCATTGCCGACATCTCCAACCTCAAACTCGTCTGTGTCTTTACAAATCGAGGCCAGTAATTGTAACGACCTGCCTGGCAGCAGGAACTCACGGTCATCAGGGGAATAGGCATCGTCTTTTAATAGCATAACTTTAACGCCATCGCAGGCCGCAGCAAGCACGGCATTATTCTTGAGCCTCACTTGAACGCATTGCAAAGCGGGTTTGTGTTCGTCCGCAGAAACGGCGAATACAGTACGCCGAGCAAGCGAGCATATACCCGTAATCCTTGCCGTTTCTTCGGGGAACGGCATCACCGGCATGGGATAGTGCTTCGCAGGCAGACAGTTGATTACATACTTGCACGAGCCTCCAGCGACCGCCAATCTAGCTGGCGCAACTGCTGATAACGTGACAAAATCTCCTTCCAGCAAATCCATCATGCCTACCAGCAAGCGAGCGTTCACAAGCATTACACCGCTTTCCATAACGGAGGCTGTGATTTTGTGCTGTATGCTGACTTCGTGGTTGGTAGCGGTGAGAAACACTTCGCCCGTATCGTCATTGCTCTCAACTAAGATGCCGTTGAGTACATCTACGGGCGACCTGTGCGGCGCAACACGCGCCGCATTTTTGGCCGCCGCAAGCATTTCTAAGCGGTTTATTTCAAGTTTCATAATCTCATCCTTTCTTACGCCGCAATTTCATACAAAGACAACTGGCCGTCAAGGATGGGGATTTCCTCGACAGCCGGTTCATCGTCTGAACTTAGGTACGATTCAATAAGTTCCAGCAGTTCATTGCTCGGGATATTCGACGAAATGAACATCTCCTTAAACTTTCGGAACCTTTCTAGTACAATATCTTGCATGGGTAACACCCCCTCCTTTATGCTGCTTCTTTCATGTCGAACACATCGAAAAGCGTAAGCTGATTCGGGTCAACCGGTACAACTTTCTTCTTCCGCGCCCTTACAGGTTGTGGCTTAGGAGTCAGCAACGAAAGCAGGCCGGATGTTGACCTTGGGGCGAAAGTATCTGTGTGCATTTCCAGCTCGGACGCAACCTCAACCGCCTCAACATCAATGATTTCACTGTCAGCGATGACTTCATCAGGCACTTGCTGGTAGCCCTCGGGCTTGAGAATAGCCATCTTCTTAAATACAGCAGACAAGTCCTCAACCTCGTCTTTGATGCCCTGCGTCAGCTCACGAGCGAGAGCCGTTGTCATGTCAGCACAATCACTCATAGCGGCGAGGCCCTCATCGGTAAAGTTCCCCTCGATAATGCCTGCCACGGCTAATTTAGAAGCCATCAAACGGATTGCTCTGTGCTGCATCGTGCCTTCATAGTAGCTGAAATAAACCTCTACACGCGGGGCGCGCTGATTTATGCGCCATGAGCGTCGGGACGATTGGCGCAAAGTGAACAGGTTGTACCCGATGTTGTAGTAATACAACGTAGTGAAATCGTTGAGGTCTAAACCTGTTTCTACAAGGCTCGGATTTGTGATTAACACATCAATGCCGTTTTGCACCTGCTTCTCTACCCATTCTTCCCGCTTGTTAGGGGCAACAGCGGCGGTAAGAATAGATACCCTGTAGCCTTCCTCCTTGAGCAATTTTGACAGCTTCTCCTGCGTATCTGTCCGAATCCAGCTTGTGTAAACAAGCACGCGCCCGCCTTCTGCAACATTGCGCCGCACCACGCCCAGCACACTGTTGTCTTTCTCGTGCAGTTCGTCAAAGCTGGACGTATCATTCGGCACAACAAGGTCGTCGCCTGTGATGGGATGCACCACGGGTTTCTGGCCGTATGACATATCAGGGTAGACAGTCAGCAGGCCCAAGTATGCTGACAGGATTTTCTTCGCTATGTCTTTTTGAGAACGCAAAATTTCCTTGAATTGGGATTGCAGCCTAAAGTATTCACGGGCAACATCCTCGTTCATTTGTAGCATCACCGGGATTTCCTCATACTCCGGCAGGTTTTTCCCCATATCATTGAGGGAGAGGAACGCCGCAGAGTCCATCAGGAAGCGTGAGTACACCAGCGGCGATACCCCCGGCAACTGCCTCTCTCTGATTTTCTTTTTAGCTGTGCGCCGATTGGAGTTATAGTCAGGAGCCGCTATCTCATAAACTGACTCTGTAACACCATATTCTGTGTTGAAGTCTATGGATTTGTCGTATTGCTTGCCGTCCTTGAGCATCAGATGTGGAGATATACGGTATAACAGGTGGAAGATGCCGGAGCTATAGCCATTGATGAGCGTGGCCGTAAGGCCGATTACCTTCTTAGCGGCTTGGAATAATTCCGCCATCGCGTCACCTTGTCCGGAATTATTATTATACTGGTGGAGTTCATCGACGACGAGGCCATCTATCTTGCTGCGCATATGGTTCTTGATGTAGCTTGACAGAGGGTAACGCCGGTATGCACCTGTGTTTGGAAAGTGGCCGTCCGGGTTGTCTGCAATAGCCTCTATAGCATCATACAGCGCAGGCTTTTTCTTAACGCCCTCCAGATACCCATGCGCATGTTTACGGTGGACGAAACCAAAGTCAGATACTTTTACCCATTCCGATTGACGTTCCGGCACAAGCGCAGTCCACAGCAGAGAGCCGCAATCACTGCACTTGTGGTTGTTTTTGTTTTCTCGCTTAAAGAACAACGCATCGGCATTAACCCTATATTTACTACCACAGTCTATGAGTTCCATTTCGATTGTGCTGTAGCAATCCGGGCAGATGAAGGCTTTACGCCTTTGGTTCCACATGGCAGCCGGACGCTTCATGTGGCCATCACGAGCTTTTTCTTTGGATATGATAACGTAGCAGGTTTTGTTGTCGCGCTCATAGGCAGCGTAAACACGATTAAGCTCGGTAATGCTCTTGATGTGGACTGCGAACGTGTTTGGCAGCGTTTCCTCGATTTCACGCACCCATTTTTTAGTGACATGGGATGGGCAAAGGATAATGTTAAAATGTTTGGAGCCTCTTTTCTTCTGCTGATAGGCATGTAAAGCTGTAATTCCAATTTTTGTCTTTCCAGAACCGCATTCTGCAATACACAGCGTAGCCTTCTTTATTTCAAGGCAGCGTTTGTGGGACTCGCAGACTGCAAGCTGGGCATCGTACAAGCTGTAGCCAACATTCTTCCTGATGTTTGCGTTTACTGCCAGTATTTCCGGTGATAGTTCTTCCGTGGCCGGGTCGAACAGCGGTTCAAACTGGCTCTTGATGCGTTCAGCTACCGTAACCCCGAAAGTATTGAGATACTGCGTTACTGAATACACGGCAGGGAAATCTTTACTGACAGCACCTGGGATGGCTATTGCGCCGGACATCAAGCCATCATTAACGACGGAAATGATATTCTGCTCGCCTGCCGTCATGGTGAGCAGCCAGACATCAAATTTTTCCTTGTATGAGACAACCTGCAATTGTTTAAGGCTGCCGCGCTTTTGCAGCTCTCCCAACACATAGTCCTTAAATTCGGGTATCAGCGGTACAGCAGTTTTCTTATCCAGTTCTTCAAACAGGCGGGTACTATCGCCCTGCTCACAGAACAGATAGCACTTGCGCGGCCTGTCGTTTGCATTATTATCGCTGCCTCCGTCCTCGCTGTTGTCTGCACGCTGTTCTTCGTCATTTATCAGTAGCGTGGCCTCAGCATAGACCCCATCGTGGGTAAGCTCCCTGCGATACTGCTTCACACGACTAGAGACTGTCACATCTTCGCCGTTTATATTAGCTGTGACGGAACCACCGCCAAAAATAGCGTCCGCCATACCCCTAACGCTTTCGGGATAGCCACCGAATCGAATAGCCGCTATATAGCGTGTATTGCCATCTTTCTCAATTACGACCGTATCAGCGTAAACCTCCAGACGAACCTCTGCTTTTGGGTCGTAGTAAAATAATTTCATCAACTTTGCACTTGCCATGAGCATCACATCCTTTCGTAAATTTTGTTATCAGTACAATCCACAACATCCTTATCCGTAAAGTTCAGCAATGACCCATTCGTTCTCGCATGGTTCCCCGCTTGTAATAGCTCGCAGGATGTTGTTTTCACTCATGCCATAGAAAAAAATGTTATCATCGGCAAAACCATCGGGTAAATCCTCAATACCGTGTGATTCGGCAATATACACGTCCGATTCCGATTGGTCGTCCAACCATTTGATACGCACGGAAAATACTTTGCTAATTTCAGCTTTACTGTCATGTCTTTCATCGCTGTAAACAGGCAAATATTTTGCGAACTGGCAAGCCGCGCCTTGCGCCCAGCATTCCTCGGAGCAAAACAACGGTTTTGCTGTGGGGCATATAAAAATTTGGCATTCGTTCATGTTCACATATTCGTTTTTATTTTTATAAGATTTTTCAATACCTCTCATACCTTCCACCTCTGCTGTAATCATAGTTTTAGCAAGCCTCCGTGGGCGATAGCCCATTGTTTTTGAATTAAAAAAGCCCACAGTTTATGATGCAGTCCTGTGAGCAGAAGTGATTGCTACTGAGTCAGCCGACCCAGTAGCAATATTTACATCCGTGCTTACATGGTTTACGGTGTGCCAGCAGCTCGGTCTTACCCGAGCAACACAGGCAGGCCGGTCTTTGGTGTGACAAGCCTTGCAATTGTGCCGCAAGTCCGAGGATGTCTATATCTTCATCTGAAACACAGCCTGTCTGTTTGGCAACGTGCGACCACTTGAATGGGACGCTTCCGGCGCAGGACTGGAACGTGTATATGTGAGCGAAGTGGGCAAACAACAGAAAGCATCGGTCTTTCATTTCGTCCGTGATGGTCGGCCATGATAAGCCTGCGGCTTTGAATCGGACTTCGGCATGGCGGTAATATTGCAAGAACGAGAATCTTACACGGGTGATGCCTGTATCTTGAAACATTCTAAGGATGCTTTCAACAAGGGCAAGCCCTTTATCCGTCGGAATTATCGGGTCTATGCGAAGCACGATTTGCTCTGCCGGAAATCCATTTCGCATCAATTCGTTAATGCGAGCATGGCTTTCCGCAAGTGTCGGCGCGCCCGGTTCAAGCAATGTGCCGCCGTAGCCCGTAATCGTGGCATGTAGAATCGTCTTTTCTTTGGTGCCGGGCATTAGCAGACACTTCGAGAGTTCCGGCGTGATGCCTTTCGTGATTGCAATAACGGCATCCATGCCGCTTGTTTTCCCTATCCATTCAGATGAATGGACGGCAGCGTCTCCGCGTTCGGTTACTCCGATTTTGAATTTTTGCATTTCGCCTCATTCCTTTCTCATTGTTGGTGCATAGCTACCGAGAGGCGTAGCCTCTGTACTTAGCTTTGAAAGGTTTTGTTTATAGGAGCCACAGGCGACGCTTAGTTTAATAAGTGGAGCGTAGCGGAACGATAACAGGACCCCGCAGGGGCAAGGGCGTAGCCCGCAGTAAGGGCCCTGCGAAGCAGGGTCGGAGCCGCAGGCGGAGAGGGAGTCGGCCCCGCCGACCAAGGGCGCGAAGCGGCCGTAGTGCCAACGAACTCGGAGCGTAGCGGAGAGTCGGTGGCAGTCCCCCTTATCCTGTTTTCTCTATTCCCCCTATAATTGTTGTAATATGAGGGGAATAGAGAAAGGCGTAGCATATGGTGGGTGGTTTTCCCAACATATGCGGAGCCGCCCTTTGCCTTATCGTAGCCCGTAAGGTAGCGAAGATAAGGCGTTGCGTAGCATTTGAGGGTCGATGTCATGAGCCAAAAAACTGTTGACAGTCGGAAAATATTACTGTTGAGGGCGAAGCCCGAAATGCCGTCTGAAACCGTCAACGATTGCAACTCGTGTTGACGGTGGTGTGTGAATCCCTGTGTGGTGCTGGAGTAAGCGTTGCAATCTCCAGATATGCGATGACACCGAGCTCAACAATTCTGGAGTGTCAACGATTTCCGGTGTGTGCATGGTTTCAGCGTCAGCAGTAGGCATCGCAGATGCCACGCCCCAGCATGTAAATCGAGCCCGCAGGGTGAGGTTATAATAAAAAAAATAGACACAGATACCCTTAAAAGGGGTGTCCGTGTCCATAGTTTTATGCTTGTTGTTCTTCATCTTCGATTCCCGGAAGCCCATACGATATTTCGTTACAGACCCGAGCGTTTTTGTTGGTACATATCTAATTAAACCGCAGTTTCTTCAATAATTTGGTTTGCTTTCTTGGCTGAGCATTGAATCTCTTTTATGACGCTCTCTAACATTGTATTATTTTCTTTTAACTTCTCATTCGCATGTTTAAGCTCTTTCACGCGAAATTCCAACTGCTCTTTGTGATATTCTAAATCGCATTTCGCAATTATCATGTCAGTCATTGTCATAGGGAGTATATTTTTATCTATCCATGCTTTTATAGTACGCCGTGGAATATTAAACCTCCAAGAAGCATACTCTACGCTACTATGCTTAGCGAACGTTACAAGGTCAATCTTATCTTGTTTTGTGTATGTTACACGTGGCATATCTGCAACCTCCTTGCTTTTTACGAATTTTCTCTTATGCTAAGCAATCCGTATTTTTCAAAAATGTTATCACCTATATTCTACTATAAAGCAGCAGAAAAGTCAATAAAATCAAGGCTTGCACGGCTTTTTTTAGGTGAGCAAAATCCCCTCATTTATGAGTTGTTTTTTATCAACAAATAGTAAATACTGCATCAAAGTTGTATCATGGCAAAATTTGCTATGAAAGCCCATTTGGGCTCATTAAGGTCTTTATCGGGTTTCATAAAAGCCCAATTGGGTCTAATTATTAGCGTTCGTTTTTAAGTTCCCAAAAAACAGTCTCCAATTGGGCTTTTTGTAGTCTTTTGTTGGCTTCATAAAAGCCCAATTGGGTGTGTATGCTTAAAATAAAAACCCTCTCCTGTGATTGGAGAGGGCTGTGTGAGTTTACAATGTTCACTCATCAGGCTGTTTGGCTTTCGCCGAAAACCGCTCATGGAATGAGCGATTAGTTCATCGCTTTTTCAATAACGACTTCGCCTGTTTTGTTGTACGTTTCCACTATGTCGTAGACAACAGGTTCTAACACATAGTCAGAAGTCATCATTTTTAACGCAGAAATGTCTACATTCATTTCTTCCATCAGCAATTTAACGTCAGAAAAATCTTTCATTCTTGCAAAATTTTCGCCTGTTTCCAACGTCATATACGTTGTATCTATGGCCATCATTTTGAGTCTGAGCAAATCTTGATTACAGAGTGAATGAACTTCAAAACAATTTAGTTTTGCTTTCGGAGCAAAGTTCAATTTTCCTGTTGTGATTTCCAGGTCTTCCCGGGACGAGCCTTCGAGCAGTGCGTCGTTGTTTATCCATCCAGCGTCCAGGCCATGTTTTATACCCACATCCTTGATAATTTTTTGGAGTTTTTCCGGCAGTTCGCCGCCTATATAGTCTATGTCGGTGTACTCCGTCATGTCTTTTCGGATATTATTCAACATTAGAGCAAAGCCGCCGATTACGTTGAGCTTGATTTTGCCATCGGGACGGTCTTTTTCTTGCGCGTATAGATTATCCACTTCTATCAGTGCCCTCATGGTTATTGCGTCGTTTATTGAGTTGTTCACAGTATCATCCTTCCTTTACTGTAATAACGCTTCGCGAAGTTTTTCCTTTCTTCGTTCAAAGAATCCCAGTTTTTCCGTAGCCACCTATATAAGAAAGTACGATATTTTGCGTACAGCTTTTCAAAGAATCGTTTGTACGTTTCGATGTTTTCGTTACGCAAGTGACGCGACATATTATTAAAATTCGCCATGTGTACGAGCATATCGAATATGTCAGACCCGCTTACTTCGTCGTAAGGTATGACGTATTGCTTATCAGGTGATTTTAATTGTATTGGTCGCTTTCTGTTGGTTTGTTCAGTCATATTGCACACGCCCCTTTACTTTGTATTTTAACACGAAACTATGGTTTATTCACCAACCTCTCTTTATATTTTAGCATAAGTGCGCTTGTTTTACAGCATTTTAGACGTTTTCTGGGGCTGTAGGCCCTTGTTTTGTGCAAATAAAAAATCCTCTGTTCTCGGTTAAGTGACAGAGGATTCAGGTTTTGGCGGGAACTGTACTTCGCTACCCTCTGCGACGCAGTTGTTGTAGCCATCCCAGAAGTAAATAAACGAGTCCCGTTTACAGGATTGTATGGCTTTCTCGAAGCACTCCTGACAGAACCGGACTTCATGTTTTACGCCGTCTAGCTCGGTCTGGATTACAAGCCTGTCCGTAATATCGTGTAGCGTAAGCCCTTCGCCGCAAACGGTGCAGAACTTGTCTGGCAGCTTGTCTTTCCACGGGTGGATATTTTGCCCTTCGTAGTCGTTGGTGCTAATCTCTGAAAACCCGGCGACGCACGTTTCACGCTTACAGGCGGCGAGCAGGTTCGCAAAGCAATCGGCGCACCATCTGATACGATGTTCGTCATCTTCCCTGCGAGAGCCGCATCCGAGCATTTCTCGTACTTCTGTTACATTCTGAAGGTCTTGCTTACTCAATGCTTCGCCGCATATATTGCAATGGGTATCTGGGACTTCGATTTTGTGTTTTAACATAATGAGTACCTCTCTTTCATTTATAAATAAAATACTTCGTGTGTGTCGAGACAGATACAGCCCATTGGTTGCCCAAATACAGCGCCTGTATCAATGGCAATGTGGTTGCGCTCAGTATATATCTTTCCGCGAAACGACTCGCCAATTTTGAAGGTCGGCGTATGGCCCGTTACAAGATATGCGTCTTTGAAATATTTTTTGCGGTAATCGGCTTCCACCGTCATAAAGGCGTGCGGCGGGAAAAGCCCGAGGTTATCTGTCTTGGCTCCCACCGGTAGCCCTGAATGGGTGAGTATATAGGTCTTGCCGTTTACCTTAATCTTGGCGGCGGGCGGCATTTTTAAGATAAAGTTAATAATTTGCCCATGCTGCTCGTCCGAGAGCGACTCGTA
>Ga0209755_10002944_pt1 | contig 22176 bp, 17 predicted proteins | sample TergutCo191P1_FD_187301 | JGI IMG/M metagenome (GOLD analysis project Ga0209755, IMG submission 187301) | Cornitermes sp. P1 segment gut microbial communities from Petit-Saut dam, French Guiana - Co191P1 (SPAdes) (version 2) | ecosystem: Host-associated > Arthropoda: Insects > Digestive system... | reverse complement strand
CCACGGATTTATGGCGGGGATATTGTCCCGGCTGAAAGGTTACCTGGTTAAATCCAACAGGGAAAGCGGGCACGGGCGAAGCGACTTGGTAATGTACGGCATTAGCATAAGGGACAAGGCGATCATATTCGAGCTGAAACAGGCCAGGAGGTTTAGGGAGCTGCCAGCCGCTTGCGATGAAGCGCTAAGGCAGATAGAGGAGAACAACTATGCCGCCTATTGGGACGATGAAGGGTATGCCGACATTATGAAATATGGGATTGCTTTTTATAGGAAGAATTGTGAGGTTAGGCTGGGGTAGTAGGGGCGTATTCTTGAAAAAAGCCCATTGTTCATGTAGTATTCGGGTAAGGAGCAGACATGCCCAAAGTGGAAATCATGACTTTTGAAGAGAAACTTGCAATATCGAACAAAGCCTGTCTGTTGTTGCAAGCAGGGGACAGAGAAGGATACTCCCGTCTTACGAGAACCATCCCTATGCCTCCTTGGTTAGCCAAGATAATGAAAGAGAAAGTGGGCGTGGAGTTCTTTAGAGACGGCAATTGGAACTTATCGGAAGCAGAGGCAGAATTTGGATCTGATTGGCTTAGCAGGTAAGGTGGCCGAAGCGGTAATAAATATCTATGCAGGTCGTAAAGGCTTTGCTACCAGGGGGAAAGAGCAAGAGGGACGAATTTCGTATGAAATAGGTATTGGGGAGGCATTGGAAATTTTCAAGAAGGTTCAAATTTCTGCCGCCCCCCATGCAATTATTCTTGCTGAGTACACGTACGTATCCCAGGAATTTGAGTTATGCCCCGAAACTGACAAATACAGTCTGCAAAGCCTTACCAGCGCAAGGCAGGGGTTTGATGATGCATTTCTTGTCTTGCAAGTTGTGGATAACAGTGTCATCTATAAAGGGGTCGATAAGGCCTTTCCCCATCATAAAGATTATAGGTTCAAGGAATTTCCCAAAGATGCTTTTCATATTGCTTGTGTGGCGCATAAAGCCAGGCTTCAAAACATACTTCGCTCGCCTGGTATAGATCCCATAGAAAAGGCTCTTCTGGAACAGAGGCTTGCCAATTTATCGACTGCGCAAAGCGGATATGTTGTCAAGCAGGAAAAAGCTTTTAGGGCTTGATGTAACATTTATCTATAGCTATGGTGACTCCTGCCGAATGTTTAGCGTATATGATTCCGACTGCGAGGCAATTCAGGAAACGGTAAAATAAGTGCCTCGAGGTTCCCTTGAGATTGTATCGTTTTTCTCATGAACCAAGTAAAGTGTGCTGAAGTCGTTTGCTTGGATTCGTTAGAAAGATTCCCTGTGCTTGAAAACTAATAATGAACAGAAAGTACATTAGAGGAGAACGGTGACTTTTCAGGAAATTTTCATCGTCAACTTGAAAAGCTTTCGAAAAAGCCGTGGCATATCACAAGCGAGACTTGCCGAGTTGTGCAAGTCTTCCCAGGCATATATTGCTGAAATAGAAGTTGGCAAGAAATTTCCGTCTCCCAATATGATTGAACGGATAGCATCCGTACTGGATATCGAATCGTATTGTTTGTTTCAGGACAGGGCACAAGACGGGCGGACTCTTACGCCGTCGCAACGTGAGGAAATTATTGGCAGCTTGCATGATGTCGCTTTCAAAATATTGAACCAATATTGACTGCCTGAAATAGTATGCCAATTTTGATTTGGGGTGAATATCCGAAATAAAGGTAATAGAACAAAAAAAATATAAGGAGAGAGTATCATGAAAAGACTGCAGACTATCGGGTACGGCATTTTGACCGTGTTTTTCGCACTGGCGTTCGCCGCCTGTCCCACATCTGTCGATGTGCGGCTGGAGCCCACGACCGCCTCCATCACTGGCAGGGCGCTGTTCAACAACGGCACCAGCCACGGCGGCATCGTTGTGACGCTGGAGGAGACAAGCGGCCCTCGCTCGGCCTCCGTTACCAATCTAAGTCGAGGTATGGTCGTGGGGGAAACATCCATTACGGCCATCGCCCAGACCGATGCCCAAGGTCGGTTCTTCTTCAGGGACGTTCCTCCTGGAACCTACACCCTGCACGCAAGGTCGTGGGACTCATTGGAAGGGGTCGTTGCGACGATCCCCGTGATCGTGAGGGCGGGCGACGAGCTGGACGTGGGCATACTCAACCTGACCCTTGCGGGCAGCATCTCTGGGCAAGTCACCGTGAACGGTTCCAGTGCGGGCACCGCAGGCTTCATAGTAAGCGTGGCTGGAACTTCTTTCATGGCGGTGACCTGTGACGAGGGGATGTTCAGGATCAGCGGCGTGCCAGCGGGCGATCATCGTCTCATCGTCGTGAGGGGGAACTTCACGGTTTTCATCCCTGGAACCGTCAGCGTGTCTGGCGGCGTGAACACCTATTTGGGCGAAACCAAGAACATAACCAGCGAGGATCTTTATCACAACACGCCCCGTATCGTAGGCGGTTACTGGTGGGTTGGCAACCGCAACCTAGGGGTTCCAGCCACTGGGCCGCAGGGCGATGTCCCGTTCATCGGGGAGGACGGGTACTGGTGGATTGGCACGGAACGCACCGACGTGCCAGCGCGTGGGCCGCAGGGGCCTGCTGGCGTTTCCATAGTATGGAAAGGCGAGCTTGCCGCCGCGCCTGCCGAACCCCAGCTAAACTGGGCCTTCTTCAACACTCATACCAGAAACGCCTACATTTGGAACGGAACGGGGTGGTATATCCTGGCTCAGCACGGCGAGACGGGGGCGGACGGGGATGCCGGAGCCGCCGGCGTTTCCATAAACTGGCGCGGTACGTTCGAGGAGCATCCCGAGAACCCCGAACTAAACTGGGCTTATCACAACAGCGTCAGAGGGGTGTCTTATATCTTTGACGGGGAAGAGTGGCAAGTATTGGTAAGGGACGGTGTGGTCGGTCCGTATGGGCCTAAAGGCCCCGAGGGTCCCACGGGTTTCGTGCCAGTAATCAACGTAAGCCTGGACGAGGAAAACCTTGTCCTGGCCTTGGGGCAAACCCATACTCTTACGGCGACGGTTACCCCGGATAACGCGACAATCACGACCGTGCTTTGGAGTTCAAGCAGACCCAACGTGGCAAGCGTTGACATGTTTGCTGGAAAGATAACCGTACACGCCCCTGGTAAGACGACAATCACCGTGCTCACCGTGCACGGCGGTATGACGGCGATTGTTGACGTAACGGTGGAGGGAACCGTGGCGGGACCAGCTAGCCCGCTCGCTGGTCGCCTGCTAATCCTTCAGGCTGGTGCGGCTGGCACCGACGGAGCCATTGGTCGCAGCTTCATAGAGCTGTATAACAACACCGACAATGACATCGACTTGGACGGCTTCTCCCTACAGTACGCCGCTGGCTCGTCTACCAACGCCGCCTGGTCTGCCACGGAAACCGCACCGTGGACTGTGATCCCCCTGACGGGAATCATTCCAGCAAGGGGCTCGTTCCTCGTCGCTGGCCATTTCGTGGTGAATTCTGCAAACCAACGCTTCACAATTGCAGACGACGAGGCGGACTTAGCTATGGCTGACTTTCGGCTGAGCAACCGTAGTTTCAAAGTGGCGCTTATGGCCAACTCTTACAGGTTGACCGTCGCCGACCCATCCACTATGGGGGGGGGCACAGCTATTGGATTGGTGGATTTGCTGGGTGCCCTGAACAGTCCTCCTGGGGATGGTATCGATGCATTTGAGACGGCTCCTGTGGTGGGCATTTCCCAACAGGCATCCGTCCGCCGCCAGTCGCTTGTCGATACCGACAACAACAGCGTGGACTTTGCAAGGGTTGATTTCCGCCACATACCCAACGAGGGAACGCCTAGTAATTCAGGCGGTACCTCAATTGCTGATTTTGAGCGGGTCAGGCCGAGGGGTTCCAGCTATGGCGCATGGACACCGTTTCCAGATCCGTCAACCGTGGTCGGTCCCCCGAGTCCTCTTGCTGGCTATTTGCTGATTCTCCAGGCTGGTGCGGCAGGCACCGATGGTGCTATACCTCGTAGTTTTATAGAGCTTTACAACAACACCGATGCCCCGATCGATCTGAGCGGCTTCTCCCTCCATTTCGCCGCTGGTTCGTCCACCAACAATGCCTGGTTTGCCACGGAAACTGCGGAGTGGACCATGATTTCCCTGACGGGAACCATCCCTGCGAGGAGCTCGTTCCTAGTCGCTGGCCATCATGTGGTGAATCCCGCGAACCAGCGTTTCGAGATTATGGATGCGGATGCGGACTTGGTCGTTGCGGATATGCGGCTTAGCAACCGCAGCTTCAAGGTGGCTTTGATGGCCAACCCTCATAGGCTAACCATCGCCAATCCCTTCGCAATGTCTGGAGGCGGAACTGCTGCGGATTTCGTGGATCTGCTCGGTGCCCTAAACACCACGCCTGGGGATGGAGTTGACGCTTACGAGACGGCTCCTGCGGTCGTGATATCCCAGCAGGCCTCCGCTCGCCGTCGATCCCTTATTGACACCAATGATAACAGCGTGGACTTCGTGAGGATCGACTTCCGCCCAGCCGCCACCCCCGACAACATGCTTGTGCAGGTCAGGCCGAGGGGTTCGCGTGATGGTACGTGGGTACCCTTCCCAGAAGGTGGATGGTCGCCAGCGCAGGTTGTTTTTTCCCACAACACTGGGCTTCATAACAATCCATTCAACCTTACGATAACCGCACCAGCGGGCTACGCGATTTATTATTCGATAGATGGGAGCATTCCGTTTCCAGCGAATGTTGGGAACGGGAGAGTTTTTAGGTACACCGCGCCTATTGCGGTGGTGGATCGCACGGGGCATCCCAATCTTTTGGCGACACCTGAAAATTCGAAGCAGTTTTACATGTATCCCAATGATCCCCGCGGCAGTGTGCATCAACCTTTTTTTCCAAATGATGATCAAGTGAGAAAAGCCACCGTAATTCGTGCAGTAGCGATAGATCTTGCTGGAAATAGAACCGATGTCATGACCAGAACATTTTTCATCGGCGATAATTTGCGATATTACGCAAATCATCCGATTATCTCGATAGTGACGGATCCTCATAATTTGTTGGACGAAGACACTGGTATCATGGTCAGAGGACACGAAAGCAACCGTTGGCCTAATTACAATTTCAATCATAGGGGCAGGGATTGGGAACGGGAGGCGTTTTTTGAGTTGTTTGATGGGCAAAGAAACGTGCCACTTTCTACTGGAGTGGGTATACGTATCCGTGGCGGATGGTCTAGGGGTCATGGGCAGAAAAGCTTGAATGTGTTTTTTAGAGATGAGTACGGCATGGGTCTTTTAAGTAATTTTGAGTTGATTCCTGGAGCGGTTCAGTCTGATGGGCGCCCTCTGACGACATGGAGGAGCTTTGCATTAAGGAATGGCGGGAATTGTTCCATGGTCACAAAATTAACCGATGCATTTGTACAAAATTTAGTTGCTGATCGTAGTTTTTCAACACTGGCTTCCATACCCGTCATTGTGTATTTGAATGGGGAATACTGGGGTCCCTATAATCTTAGGGAAAGATTTAGCGACAATCACATTGAATTCAGGTATGCTGTTAACAGGAATAACGTCATAGTTTGGGAAAGCGGTGAAATAGATGAAGGTACGACGGCAGATGAGGTGGCGTTTTTGAGTATGATGGATAATCTGATAGGGCGGGACATGTCGATTCAGCAAAATTTTAACGAATTTTTGCTGAATTTTGACAAACAGAATTTTATCGATTATTTTGCCGCAGAGATATATATCAACAATCATGATTGGCCACACCATAATTATCGGCTATGGAGAGTGCGTAATCCTGAGCCAGGCAACCCATACGGTGATGGCAGGTGGCGGTGGCAAATGACCGATACTGATGTTTCTTTGGGTCAGCATTTTGCTGCTAGTCTTGCTCAAAACCCTTTATACCGTATCTTATATGGAGTTCGTAGAAATCATCGTAACAGCCAGTTATTCAGAGCGTTGTTGGCGAACGATGAATTTGCCCGTCAATTTATCATCACAATGATGGACTTGTCTAATGTAAACTTCAATCCTGATTTAAGTGTAGCGGAACTGGACAGAATGGCAGCCATATACAGGTCGTTGATGGAAAGCCATTTCGAAAGGTGGGGAAGCTCTATTGCTGTTTTCGACACTCGCATAAATGTTAAACGTATGTTTTTGCGGGATGCGAGACCTTGGTTTGCGAATACACTTTTGCCTAGGTATTTTGCCAATTTGGGCATAACTGCTAACAACATAGTTGATGTTACACTAGTTTCAAATGCATCAGGCGCATCACCTGTAACGATCAACACAGTAACTCCAAATCTTGTGTCTGGAAGCTGGACGGGAAGATACTATTCTCCATTGGGTGTTACCGTAAGAGCAAATGTTCCAAGCGGTTACGTATTCACAGGCTGGACGATCGAAGGTGGCGTTGCTCAGAGTCCCTCGGAATTGACCACGTTTGTCGAATTTGACGGGAATGTTCGGATCCTGGCAAATTTTGCGAGGAATTAGATAACCTATTTTTAGTACCTCGTCATTCGTGGCGAGGAGGGTTTGTTTGAGGTGAATAAATGTACACAATAGCCCTAATAGGGTGCGGCAGAATCAGTTTTAAACACATTGAGGGCTTTGTTGACAATGTCAGCACATTAAAACTTGTGGCTATATGTGATGTCATGAGGGATCGTGCAGAGGAAAAAGAAAGGGAGTACAAGAGGAGTGTCCCTAGTGCGAATATCAGTATTTATACTGACTACCAGGAAATGCTGACAGAGCAGAAGCCAGATATTGTTACCATCGCAACTGAGTCTGGGAAACACAAGGCCATAGCATTGGATTGCTTCGATGCGGGTTCCCATGTTATATGCGAAAAACCAATGGCCTTATCGACCGAGGATGCGGATGCAATGATCGTTGCCGCAAAAAAAAGCGGGTGTAAGCTTACCGTATGCTTCCAAAACAGATACAACCCACCAATACTAAGGGTACGGAACGCTATTGACTCTGGACGCTTTGGTAGGATGTTGCATGGTATGATCCAGATTCGCTGGAATCGGAGTGAGTCGTATTATGCGGAAGCGCCATGGCGGGGAACATGGGATCAGGATGGTGGTACATTGATGAACCAATGTACCCATGGCATCGATCTGTTGCAGTGGATGATGGGCGAGAATGCTGTGCGTGTGCAGGCCCAGACTCGCCGCTACATGCGCCCAATCGAGGCGGAGGATTTTGGAGCGGCCATCGTGGAATTCGGCAACGGTGCGGTGGGGCTGATAGAGGGGAGCGCAAATGTCTTTCCGACAAACCTTAACGAAACCCTTTCGGTCTTTGGGGAAAAGGGTTCGGCGGTGGTTGGGGGACTTGCTGTTAACAGGATTGATACGTGGCGTTTTGCGGATAGAATTTCCCCCGAGGATACAGAGGAAGAAATATTAAAGCTTAATGAAAGAGATCCACCCACAGTGTATGGATTCGGGCACACGCCATTCTTTAAAGACTTTGTCGAAGCGATTGAACTTGATCATGAGCCAGTAGTTTCTGGGGAGCGTGGCAGAAAAGCAATGGAGATAATTCTGGCTATATATAAGTCCCAGAAAACGGGTAGACCCGTTGATTTGCCTTGTGATTTCTCTACATCCGAAATGAAAGGATATTTTGACAAATGAAAGTACCCTTTTATGATGCCGCCCGCGAGTATAGACTTTTCAAAGCGGAATTTGACAGGGCTGTTGCGGACGTGATGGAATCTGGTACGTTCATACTGGGTAAACAGGTGCAGGATTTTGAAGAAGCGGTCTGTGGGTATACAGGTGCAAAGTATGCGGTTGGCGTGGCAAATGGTAGTGACGCTCTTGTAATTGCTTCTGACATACTGGGGTTTAAACATGGCGCAGAGGTTATTACTCCCACGTTTACCTTTTTTGCGTCCACATCCTGTATAGTCCGACTTGACGGGGTGCCTGTATTCTGTGATGTCGATGAAGATACTTTTTGCATGGATATGGAGGATGCGGAAAACCATATCACTGATAAAACCAAGGGTATACTTCCCGTGCACCTTTTTCTGCAGACTGCGGATATGGCGAAGTGTATGGAGCTTGCGGAAAAACACAGCCTTGCAGTTCTAGAGGATGCGGCAGAAGCCTTCGGCATGGCAACAGTGTACAAAGACGAAAACAAGCACGCTGGACTTGTCGGCGATTTAGGTGTGTTCTCATTTTTCCCGACCAAAACCCTCGGTGGGTACGGCGACGGGGGAATGATAGTTACCAACGATGAAAACCTGTACAGGAAAGCTAAGAGTTATCGTGTACACGGTGCATCGAAAAAATATCACCATGATTATATCGGTTATAACTCCCGTTTGGATACTTTGCAGGCAGCGATATTGAAGATAAAACTATCCCGTATTGATAATGCCATCCGAAAACGGGCAGGAGTAGCCGCTAAATACAGGGAAATGTTGAGGGATGTTGCAGGGGTTAAATTACCACTTGTAAAAAATGGCAACAAAGAAGTAAATTACGTGTTCTCTATTCAGGTCGACAAAAGAGATGCTCTTCAAGGTTGTCTTTCTTCAAAAGGAATTGCTACGACGATTTACTATCCCATTCCGCTTCACTTACAGAAGTGCTTTGAGTATCTCGGTTATAAAAAAGGAGATTTTCCCGTATCGGAAAGATTGTGCGATACGGTGCTTGCGCTTCCCATGTTTCCGGAACTGACCGAAGATGAGGTAAGTTTTGTGTGTGAGAGTATAAAGGAATTTTACCTGAAATGAAGGAAAGGTATTTTGTCCATGAATCCAGCTATGTAGACGAGGGTGCGGAAATAGGAGAGGGGACAAAAATATGGCATTTTTGCCATATTATGTCTGGGGCGAAGATAGGCAAAAATTGTTCCTTGGGACAGAATGTAAATATAGGTTCTCGTGCTATTATCGGTGATGGGGTGAAAATACAAAATAATGTTTCTGTATATGATGACGTAATCATTGAAGATGATGTGTTTTGTGGCCCCTCTTGCGTTTTCACTAATGTGATAAATCCTCGTGCGTTTGTAGAGCGTAAAGATGAATATAAAAAAACACTTATAAAAAAAGGTGCTTCGATTGGTGCAAATGCTACAATTGTATGTGGTGTAACTATCGGGGATTATGCGCTGGTAGGAGCGGGAAGTGTTATAACTAAAGATGTGCCAGCATATGCGTTGGTATATGGAAATCCTGCACGGGTGCAAGGATTGGTGAATGAGGACGGATATAAACTGTCTATGCCAAAATAATGGCAGCAAAAAGATAGTTGCAAGAGATAAGGTGTGATAGTTGTTTTTGTGGTTAAAAAAGAACAAGTTTTTGACTTCCATCATAACATTGATGTCAGGGACAATTATTGCACAAGTGATTATAATACTGACTTCGCCAATTGTTACCCGTTTGTACACCCCGACAGACATGGGGTTGCTTGCAAGTTTTTTAGCCATAGTGTCAATTCTAGGAATAATTGCTACTGGGACTTATGATCAAGCTATCGTTTTACCAGAAGATGAAAAGGATTCCAATGCGCTTGTGTTTTTGAGCGGGGGTATTGCTGTATTATTTGGGATAATAATTAGTGTTATTTTTATTGTCTTTTATGAGCCGTTGATATTTGTTTTTAATTTGCAGGATATTCCAAAAATTTGGGTATATTGCGTAGGCGTTATTCTCACATTAATTGGTTTTGATACTATACTGAATAGGCTTGCAACAAGAGGTAAGCAATTTAAAGTATTGGCAACCACAGCGGTTGCGCAGCAAATAGGTGCAAACGGGGCGAAGGTAGGTGCTGGTTTATTCGATATAGGAGTAAGTGGTTTGTTGTCCGCAACGATTTTCGGTTATTTGATACGTGAAATTCGTTTGGTGCTTTTGCAAAAAAGAACAATTTTTGATAAAAAAAATTTTCCGACTTTTGTCAGAATAAAAAAAGTTGCATTACGGTACAAAAAGTTTCCTTTGATTTCAAGCTGGTCATCATTGTTAAATAGTACATCAACACAGTTGCCTGTGATTATGTTTGCAGGTTTTTTTTATGCCAGTGTTGCTGGTCATTATGCATTGAGTCATAGGATACTTAGTTTGCCAATAGGGATTATTGGACGAAATGTCGGACATGTTTTTCTTGAAAGTGCCTCGAAAGTACGTAATGATATGGAAAAATTAAAAGAGCTTGCATTTCCAATATATAAAAGATTGCTTTTTATTGGAACAATAATAATGTCCTTTGTGATATTTTACGGGGATTTATTGTTTCCTTTTGTGTTTGGAAAAGAGTGGTTTGTTGCAGGTCAATATGCTCAATGGATTTCAGTATGGCTCGTTTTTGTACTAGTTACTTCTCCCCTGACTGTTATTTATATTGTCTTAGAAAAACAGGGAGAACTATTGTTTATAAATGTAACTATGTTTATATTAAGAATAAGTGTTATACTTATTGCCTTTGTAATGGGATGGTCAGATATAGGTACGATAGCAGGATTTTCAATAGTAGGAGCTTTTGTTTATTTTTTTTGGGGCATTCGTATATTATACTTGGTGCGCATTTCTTTTTTTAATGCAATTAAAAGTAGTTTTATTATTTTATTTCCAATATTGATAATCCAGTTCATATCATCGTTTTTTATTAGAAAATACTTAGGGGTTTAAGCTGAATGAAACAGTTTACAAGCCTGCTAAATTAATCATAACTTAATTGAAAGAGATTTACCGTGTGGGGCGGTAGGTAGAATTTTATAATGGAAAATATTAGTACGTGATAGATGGTGAGGAGGAGTTTATGTCTAACGTTAGAGTTTTGTTGCAGAAAATTTCTGATGGGGTGGTTAGGGTCGGTATAATAGGTCTCGGTTATGTTGGTCTTCCACTTGCGGTTGCGTTTGCCCGTAATGGTATTGAAGTATTAGGCTTTGAAAAGAGTGAAAGGAAGAAGGATGCTGTAAATACAGCACGAAACTATATCAAGGATGTAACAGATGATGATCTGTCAACAGTAGTATTAGATACAAAAAAACTTTCGGCTACCACAGATTTTTCTCGTGTAAATGAATGCGATGTTGTTATCGTTTGTGTGCCAACTCCGCTTGATAAATTCAAGAAGCCTGACATGAGCTATATCGAGCAATCCTGTATTGACATTGGGAAAAATATGAGAGAAGGAGTGTTTATTAGCCTTGAAAGTACCACGTATCCGACCACAACTGAGGGCTTTATGAAGCCGCTCATTGAGCGGGAGTCTGGATTACAAGAAGGGAAAGATTTTTGGTTGTGTTATAGTCCTGAACGGGTTGATCCAGGAAATAAGGATTACAAGACGGAAAACACACCGAAAGTTGTTGGTGCTCTTGGTAAAGAAGCAAAGCAGATCGCTATGGCGTTATACGGTTTGGCTATAAAACACTTGCACATAGTGTCTTCGCCGCGCATAGCAGAAATGGTTAAAATCCTTGAAAATACATATAGGCTTGTTAATATTTCACTTATTAATGAGCTTGCATTGCTTTCTGGTAAAATGGATATTGATATTTGGGAAGTAATTAAAGCGGCTAAAACTAAGCCTTATGGCTTTCAGGCTTTTTATCCAGGCCCTGGAATTGGGGGGCATTGTATTCCTCTTGATCCCTTTTATCTTGAGCATATTGCAAAAAATTATAATTTTGAACTGTCTATGATACATGCTGCAGGTGCTATTAATGGTAGAATGCCACATCGCATGATGAACAAGATTTCTTTTGCTCTAAATAGGCATAAGAAAGCAATGAATGGTTCGACAGTTCTTTTCCTAGGAATAGCATATAAACCTGATATTAATGATCCTAGGGAAAGTCCGGCACTTTTGGTAATGGAACAAGTTGCGAAAAAAGGGGCAACGGTGTTATATCATGATCCGCATATTGTTGATGTTAGGGATGAGCATGGGAATTGTTATATTGGTTCAGAGTTAACGGACGAATTGCTCGCAAGCGTAGATTGTGTTGTATTTACAACAGATCATAGTTGTTTTGATGCGAATCGGATTATTGAGAAAGCAAAACTAGTGGTGGATTTGCGAAATGTTGTAAAGCATGTAGCGATTGAAGATGGGAAAATTTTCAAATTATGAAGAAATATGAGACATTAGTTTTGGGGCTTGAGCATTTTATTGATAAAATAGGGTATCAGGCTTTAAGTTACCAATATTATAACCATTCAATAAAATATCTTGTTTCTGATGCTTCGGGATTTAGCATGTATTTTGCGAGAAAATATGTTGCTGATGTCAGTATAGTGCCAAAAAATCCGTTGAAAAGAATGTTTTTTACAGTGAAATATATTTTTAAAAATAGATATACTCATGTTGAGATATACCATACTGGGCATTTGACTTTTTTTTATGTTGTGATCTGTAAGATAATGATGAAGGATATTTTGTTTATTTTAAGAGGATGTGAATTTGATAAACGAAATAGTTCATTCTGGCATGCTCTTTTTGTAAGAGCATTACAATTAAGTAATAAAATTATAGCAAAGGAACCTTTTCTCTATAATGAAGCAAAAAAACTTGTTTCCCCTGATAGAATTTTATTTCTGCCAAACGCAATTAGAGCATACTCTGAGGATATCCTTGATTATATAGACAGAGATATAGATATACTATTTCTTAATTCGCCTCGAAAAATGCGAAATTTATTTTTGTTAGTAGATTCATTGAATCTTATTGTTAAAAAAAATAAAAATTTAAAAATATTTCTAGTTGGATTTTCGATTCTTTCTGAAAAGGGAAATATGATAGAACATGAGTATCAGCAGGATGTTTTGAATTATATTAAGCAAAAAGGGTTAGAAAAAGCTTTGAAAATAAAATCATTTGTGGATAACCCATATGACTATCATAGTCGTTCAAAAGTTTTTGTATTGCCATCTGATTTTATTTTTTTGAATTATTCCATGTTAGAGTCTATGTCATGTGGAACAGTCCCAGTTGTTACAAAAGGTGATGGCTGGGAATGGATAATTAATAATGAGAATGGATTTGTTTCTGATTTTGATCCTGTGCAATTTGCAGAACAAATTTTTAATGCTTTAAATAGAGAAAATTGGATGCAGAAATCAGTTAGGGCAAGGGAAACTGTTAAAACCAATTATGACATCAGAAGTTGGGGTGAGAAAATCCTTGTTTTTAAAGGTGTAATTTAAGAAATATATTTTTTGGAAAAACCAACAGTATACTAATTTTGTTATGAATCAAAAGTTAAGATAATTAAAGTGTGAGTAATAGGCAGGGTTTAGGTGAACAATACCTATGAGGTTTTTATTTCAATAGTCATTCCTACGTATAAACCGCAGGATTATATATTTGACTGTTTTGAATCGATAGACAATCAATGTTTTGAAAAAGAGTATTATGAAGTTATAATTGTGCTAAACGGAGATTATGAACCATATTATTCTTTCATTGAAGAAAAATTGTTACAATGTGAGTTTAATTTTCGATTGTTTTATACCGCTGTTGAAGGTGTTTCAAATGCAAGAAATATTGGCATTGAACAATCAAAGGGAAAATATTTAGCTTTTATTGATGACGATGATATGATTTCTGAAAATTATTTGCGAAAATTATATCAGATAGCAAATAACAATAAAACGCCTTTGTCTTACATGATGGCTTTTACTAAAAAGATAGCGAATATTAAAAATTATTATATTACCAATGTTTATGAAAAAATGGCAAGTAAAACATTGACTGTTTTCAATGTGCGATCATATTTTTCAGTTCCATATTGTAAATTAGTGACTCGTGAAATGATAGGGGGGTATAGGTTTGATCCTAGTTTTAAAAATAGTGAGGACTCTTTATTTATGTTTGCCATTTCAGAGAAAAAAATGAAATTGCAGTTTACCGATAGAACCGCTATATATTATAGAAGGATAAGAGATAATTCGGCAACTACTAGAAAAATCACTCTGTTGCGCAGAATAGAAAATTGTTATAAATTGATATATGCTACTATTTTGATCTACTTGAGGCTTCCAAGGAGATATAATTTTTTCTTTTTTGTTTCTAGGGTATTAGCATATATGAGATCGGTTATTATTCGTTAATCTCTTGAGGTTTTAATAAAATGACAAGGTGGCCTGAACCTAAAAAACAATGTAATCTTGTCTAAAGAAATTAAATTATTAGATGACTGTTATGTTAAAAACAAAGATAAGTGTGAAATATTTTTTGTATGGGTAAAAGATAAGGTGTTTCTTATAATATCCATTTTAGTTTTTTTTCTCTCATTTTTCATGTTTAATAGGTATGGAGCTACATTAAACCCTTTGAAGTTAAATGTTTTTTCTTATATATTTTGGTATCAGTTAGTTGTATTAAGTTTTTTTGCTGCTATTATTATGATTTATAATATTGATGGTAACCATCATTGGATGGGAAGAGCAGGAGAAAATGCAAGGTTATTGGGATGGTTTTCTGTATTATGGACTATGTTAATGCTCCCATTAGGTCTAGCCATTGGGTTTCTCCTTTTAAGCATAAAAAGTGGTCCTCGCCTTTTTGAGTATTATTGTAATAAACAGTTCCAAACTATCTTTTCCGAAAAAGATAAATTAATAAAAATAATTATACATATATTTTTTTTTGTTTCTATTATGAGTACGATATATACTTTTCGTGTTATAGGTACTATACCGCTTATTAATGCGATAAGATCACCTGGTGAGGCTGCTATGCTAGCAGTGATGCGGATAGAGGCGACTAGAGAATTTGCAGGTAATACGCTTATCCGTAATTTTGGTAGTATTTTTTTAGCTCAATTAATATCTTATACGGCTTATGGCTATTATAGATTAACAAAAAACATGAGCGATAGAATATTTTTTTGTTTCTCGTTGATTCATGCCATTATAGCGGTTACCTATAATCTTGCTAGAACCCCATTTATTTTTTTTCTTATAGGGTTGATGTTTATTAAAATATTTATTGATGGGCGTATCAAGAAGAAGTTTTTTATATTAACAGTAATCTTAGCATTATCAGGAGTTGTTGGAGCGACTTTGCTGACTGTTGGAACTAATGATATTAGAACCTTATTGTTTACTCATAACGATGGAATACTTGGGCGTATTATTTTATCTCAAGCATCTGGTAATTTTATGTCGTTTGAGATCTTTCCGCAGACAATGGATCATTTGGGGATAAGAAGTGTATCTCGTTGGTTGCCTTCTTTATTCGGTATGGAACATTCTGAAAGAGCTATGCGCTTAATAATGATATATGTCAATCCAGGGGGAGTTGAGGCTGGAACAGTTAACGTAATGAACAGCTTATTTATTGGGGAAGCATGGGCCAATTTTGGTCTTGCTGGATTTATTTTTTCACCATTGATTGTTGGGTTTGTTATTGGCGTTATTTTTGCTATTTTTTTAAAATCACGAAAAACTCCTTTGTATATAGGGATGCTTGGGTATTTATCAATTTTTCTAGGTAATACAATAACTGGCGGTTTTATGGAATATTTTTACCCTGTTTTTATAATTATTGTTATTAGTATATTTTTGTCAATCAAATATTTGGCTGTTTTTTTATCTACTTCTATTATAATGAATCGAAAGGTATAATTTAATAATATTGTAAAACTGCAAAATTTAAGGTGTGTAAATTGGTACATCAACCTCTTATTTCAATAATAACTCCCTGCTATAATAGTGAAAAGTACATAATTGAAACTATAGAAAGTGTTTTGACTCAAACTTACACAAATTGGGAAATGATAATCGTAGATGATTGTTCTGTAGATGAAAGTTATGAAATTGCTTTGGGATATTCAAGGAAGGACATTCGGGTTAAGGTGTATCGTATGGAACATAACAGCGGCGCTGCACTTTGTAGGAATAAGGCTATTGAACTTTCCCAGGGGCAATACCTTGCTTTTCTTGATAGTGATGATTTGTGGATATATCATAAATTAGAGACGCAATTACGATTTATGCAGAAAAATAATTGTGATTTTAGTTTTACTGAATACGAGCATATTAATGAAAAAGGTGAGCCATTAGGAATAAAGGCAAAAATAATAAAAAGACTAACGTATCGTAGATTGCTATTACATTGCTTTCCAGGTTGTTTGACGGTAATGTACCGACAAGATACTATTGGAAAAATATTTTGTAATGATATAAAAAAAAATAACGATCATGCGTTGTTTTTACGAGTTATAAAGCATTCAAAGAATGCAATGGGAGTACCTAAAAATCTTGCGAAATATCGTATTAGAAAAAATAGTATTTCAAGAAGGAAAGTAGATATGTTTATCCCGTATTTTACAGTTGTAAATAAATTTGAAGGTATTAATGTTTTCTTTTCTTGTTTTTGTGTACTTGCTCATGTTGCAGTAAAGATGTTTTTTAAATATAAGAAAATATAGAAATTATTTCATTGAGGTGTATATGTGGCGCATCCAGCTTTTTAAATTGAACTATGATGAACAAGAACGGCGAGCTGTAGAGGAAGTGCTTAGTTCTGCTTGGCTTACCATGGGTCAAAAAACAATAGATTTTGAAATTGCTTTTTCAAACTTTTTGGGAAATGATACCCAATGTCTTGCTGTTGCAAACGGAACAGCAGCATTGCATATGGCGTTGTTGGCTTGTGGTATTGAGAATGGAGACGAGATAATCACACCATCGCTCACTTTTATTGCAGATCAAAATACTACTCATTTTGTTGGCGCAAAAAATGTTCTTGCTGATATCACGTCTCTTGAAGATTGGTCAATGGATCCAAATGAAATCGAAATATGCATTACATCTAAAACAAAGGCCGTAATGATAGTACATTATGCGGGTTTCGCTTGTGATATGGAACGTATTCTTGCTATATGTAAAAGAAATAATTTGTATCTCATCGAAGATTGTGCCCATACCCCAGGGGCAGATTATAACGGGCAACATTTGGGTACATTTGGTGATGTTGCTGCGTTTAGCTTTTTCAGCAACAAAAATATTGCGATTGGTGAGGGAGGCATGGTTGCAACCAGAAATCGTGAAATGTATGAAAAACTAAAGGGATTACGGTCTCATGGAATGACGGTTCCATCTTTTGATCGCCACAAAGGCAGGGCGGTTTCCTATGACATAGAGTTACCAGGGCTTAATTATCGTATTGATGAGATGCGTTCAGCTCTGGGATTGGTTCAATTACGGAAACTTGAAGAGGCAAACAATAGGCGAAAGGAACTGGTGGAGCACTACTTTGAATGGCTAGATAATATTTCATCAATCACGATTCCCTACAGGCATTTTTTGCGAGGGAAACCGAATTATCATATCATGCCCATTTTGCTTTCCGATTCGGTGGACAGAGATGCCCTTATCGAATCGATGAAGCGGGATGGTGTTCAAACTAGCATTCATTATCCGGTAATTCAAGGTTTTTCCGCATATAGGAATAAAATTAACTCCACCCCCCAAGCGGAATATGTTTCTGCTCATGAGCTTACATTACCCCTATACCCTACCATGACCTACGCGGAGGTGGATATTGTATGCGATGCATTGGTTAAAGGTTTGTCATGATACGGGTTTTCGATATACTTCTATCAGGTATTGCCATTGTTATTCTTTTTCCGCTTATGATTCCCATAATGATTGCTTTGAAATTGACGGGGGAGCACTACATTTTTTATCTACAGCCAAGGGTGGGAAAGGGAGGAAAGGAGTTCAATATAATGAAGTTTGCCACTATGCTGAAAGATAGTCCTAATTTGGTTGGAGGAGTGCTTACCCAAAAGAACGATCCAAGGATTTTGCCCATGGGAAAGTTTCTGAGGAAAACAAAAATCAATGAATTGCCACAGCTAATAAACATATTTATAGGGCAAATGAGTGTTATAGGGCCTCGTCCACAAGCAAAACAGCATTACGAATTGTATTCCGATGAGGTGAAAAAGGCAATTGATTCGATCCCTCCAGGGTTATCTGGCACTGGTTCCATTATATTTCGTGATGAGGAAAATATTTTGGATAATGTTCAGGTGGATAGGGATCGATTTCATGATATTATTATCGCTCCCTATAAGGGTGAACTTGAAATTTGGTATAGTCAAAACCGAAGCCTTTATAATTATTTTATGCATATCTTTTTGACGATTTTGGTAATTGTCAAACCTTCTAGTGATATGAGTCGGTTTTTAAAAAACTTGCCTGAAGTGCCAGTAAAATTAAAGGATTATTTATTTCATGCTTAATATTCTTTCCCTTGTAGGTCGTACTTCGTCACTTTTTCCTGTTGATATCTCTTGTCATGAAAAGGACTTGTCCGCAATCATAAATACCTCCCGCTTTCTTGTTATCGGCGGTGCGGGTTCCATCGGTTCGGCTGTGGTATGTGAGCTGTTTAAGCGCAACCCGAGGTTGTTACATGTCGTGGATATAAGCGAAAATAACATGGTGGAACTTGTCCGTAACATACGAAGTTCCTTAGGTTATATCGATGGTGAGTTTGCTACTTTTGCCATTGATTATGGTTCGGATATTTTCGATTCCTTCATGGAGAACAGGCAGGGATACGATTACGTGTTTAACCTTTCGGCCCTTAAGCATGTGCGAAGTGAAAAAGATCCCTTTACCTTGATGAGGATGATAGACGTAAATGTTTTTAATACCGACAAAAGCATAGGACAAGCAAAGGAAAATGGTGCGAGGAAGTATTTCTGTGTTTCTACCGATAAGGCGGCAAACCCCGTTAACATGATGGGGGCTTCGAAGCGTATCATGGAAATGTTTTTGATGCGTCGTTCCATGGATTTGTCTATTTCTACCGCTCGTTTTGCGAACGTTGCGTTTTCTGATGGTAGCTTACTTTATGGTTTTAACAGACGAATGGAAAAGGGGCAACCGCTTTCCGCACCTAACGATGTTCGTCGGTACTTTGTTACGCCACAGGAGTCTGGGGAATTATGCCTTATGTCCTGTCTGCTTGGGGAAAATCGCGACATATTCTTTCCCAAACTGGACTATAACCTCAACCTCTTGCTGTTCAGCGAAATAGCGGAACGCTACCTTAGAAGCCAAGGGTATGAGCCAGTGCAGTGTGATACTGAGGGTGAGGCTCGTGCCTGTGTGGGGGAACTTAAGGCAAGGAAAAAATATCCAGTATATTTTTTCAAAAGCGATACTACTGGAGAGAAGGCTTTTGAGGAATTCTACACGGAAAAAGAAACGCTCGACATGGAAAGATTCGATGCCATAGGTGTTGTAAAAAATGAGGCACTATATGACGAAAATAAATTAAATATCTTTATGGATACTATTATTGCATTGCGGAAAAAAGGCAAATGGACACGTTTAGAGCTGATAGAGTTATTTAATTTTATGATACCAGAGTTTAACCATAAGGAAACGGGCAAATTCCTTGATGGTAAAATGTAAAAATGTATGAGTCCTCTTTTTTGTCTCGTTGAATTCATGTAATAGTTAATCCTTGAAAATAGGAACACTGTTGAACCAGTTATTTGTACTTGTAATAAAACCGTAGCCACTGTCCCGAGTTAGATTTCTGATGTGTACTTCCTCGGTCAAAATAATTGGAAATTGAGCGTTAGGGTTTTGCTCAAACGGAGCGAAGATACGTAAGGCATTATTGTTTTGGTACAATTGAGAGTCAATTACTTTTAAACCATCTATCGTTATTTTTCGAGGTAAAAATGTTTGGTATCCAAAATTCCAAGTTCCATCATTACTACCGCCAATAATTACAGCCGTGCTACTTCCATTTGGGTGAAATATACTATTTCTAATTACAATTTCACCATCCCATGTTGAGCCGTAATCGTATCGAATGTATATGAATGAGCTATAACCGGTTGAAATAATGCCAGTTATGGTGGTGTTCTCGATAGTTAGCAACCCTGAGCCGATAATTTGTATTCCTTCATGGCCAATTGTGCTGTCTTTGATGGTTGCATTGTGAGTTCCTCTGTGCGCATCAAAGCGTGATAAGTAAACTCTATCAAATGTGATATTTTTACTTTCATTAGATGCAAATATACCCCAAAAAGCCGTGTCGTTTATGTCGTTTGTTTGTCTGACATTCTTAAAAACAAGGTTCACAGTTCGGTACGATTTTATATCATATGTGCCATGTACAGAACGCCTAAGCCCTGTAAAATAACTGTTTTGAATCGTTACATTTGCCGCATCAGAAATCGTAAACCCTGAATATGGCGAGGCGTTATAGTCATCAACAGCATGATGCCTAAAACCATCCACCACGGTATTTGAGCGTTCTATTAGGATGTTGCGTGCATGATAAAGCCCCCGTGGATAACTATGGTTTGCGATTGTCGTAAATATTCCACCGGTAATGGTTAGTTGTTCGGCATCAATAGGACGAATCTCACTGGCGGTTATTTTCTCGTAGTCCCAAAGAATAGGTGTTGTTGGGCAGACATTTCCATTAATATCCACCAAGAAAACCTCTACCTGTGGTGATCCGCTATTCTGATCGGCACCGCGTCTAATATATCTTTTAATCGTATTATTTTCCACCATAACCAATGAAGGATGTTCAAATGTTCGACCGAGGTTTGCTTGCCCCTTTGTCAGTGAGGTTACCGTATTACCCAATGGGTTTATTGTGTGCTGGCTTGTTACCTGAAACACCCATGCCATTGGGTCTGATAAGTTTCGGTCATCTATAAGAAAATGAGCATCTCGCCAGTCTGTATTTGTTTGAATTATTACGGTTCGGGCTATTCCGCTAATACGATATGTCGCACCATAATCGGCACGGACAGGCTTGTTCAGTCTGTTGGCTTCCCTATGGGCCTCGTAAATAGCTAACAAGTCACAAGTCTTACCATCGCCAATGGCTCCAAAATCATAATAATAAATAAAATTTTCCCGATCCCTACCGTCACAGTATACCGTAACTGTGATGAATGTCTCAATCAAGGTGTTACCGCCTTCCAATGAGGTTGCGGTTATTATAGCCGTTTGCCCCACCACGTCTCTATTTGCGCCCCTTATTTGGATGGAAGATCCAGTAGCTATTGCAAATCTTGGAGTTATCCTATGAACACTTACTATGTTGGGATGGTCGGAATCCCATAGGATGTTTGTGAGTTCCTTGCCATCTGGATCTCTTGCGTAGAGGGTATATTGTTGGTCTATACGCAAATCAAGATGAGTGACGGGAATACCTTCGTTGCAAACTATCATTATAGATGCCGTAGGTCTAAGCGTTGCTGGTACGCCAGTGTTTACGCCGCCGACCCACCAGAAGCCGTCTATGATCTCTGGGGTAGCACCAGGGACTCCAACGGCACCCGTAGCTGGCACGTCAGTGTTTACGCCTCCGATCCACCAGTAGCCGTCTATGATAACGGGAGAATTGCCCGCAGGCCCAGTGGCACCTGTCGCTGGTACGTTGGTGTTTACGCCGTTTATCCACCAGTAACCCTCTATAATCTCTGGGGTAGAACCTGCAACTCCAGCAGCTCCAGTCGCTGGTACGCCAGTGTTTACGCCGCCAATCCACCAGAAGCCGTCTATGATAACGGGTGAATTGCCCGCAGGCCCAGTGGCACCCATCGCTGGTACGCCAGTGTCTACGCCGCCGATCCACCAGTAGCCATCTACTATTTCAGGGGTCGCACCCGCAACTGGAATCCCAGTGTTTATGCCATCGATATGCCAAAAGCCGTCTATGATTTCTGGGGTAGCACCAGCGGCTCCCGTAGCTGACACTCCCGTGTTTGTGCCACCGATCCACCAGAAGCCGTCTATAATCTCTGGGGTAACACCAACGGCCCCCGTAGCTGGTACGCCAGTGTTTACATCGCCAATCCACCAAAAACCGTCTATGATTGTAGGGCTAACACCCGCAGGTCCCTTACCGCCTTCAGGCCCGGTAGCACCCGTAGCTGGAATCCCAGTGTTCACTCCACCGATCCACCAATAGCCATCTATGATCTCGGGGGTCATGTCCACTGCTGTGGTATCGTCGGGTGCAGTACCCGTGGGGACATTGCAAGTAAGCATCAAAAAAACAATTGCCAAAACAATGGCGGCTATCCCTAGAAACTTCCTGGTCATAATAGAACCCCCCTTCATTGTAATTAATTGCCCCGCCCATAGGAGTTAGCCAAT
>Ga0209755_10002943_pt1 | contig 22181 bp, 20 predicted proteins | sample TergutCo191P1_FD_187301 | JGI IMG/M metagenome (GOLD analysis project Ga0209755, IMG submission 187301) | Cornitermes sp. P1 segment gut microbial communities from Petit-Saut dam, French Guiana - Co191P1 (SPAdes) (version 2) | ecosystem: Host-associated > Arthropoda: Insects > Digestive system... | reverse complement strand
CTAATTGTTTTGTTGTAAGCCCTGCTTTATTTCGCGCAAGTATAAGCTTTTTACGCATTGCAAGTTCTGGTTTGTTGTAAAATTTCATAAAAAAATCCTCCTTCTGCCTTTTTTGGGCTTGACAAAAGAGGCTCAAGTGAGGTAAAATTATCACTGAGCCTGTTTTGGCTGTAAAGGCACGCTGGGCGGGTTACTTTCTACGGTTTTGGCCGCCCAGCGTGTTTTTTTATGCCAACCCGCAATTTAATTTGCAAGGTGCTTTCATTATATAGCATAATTATAGAATTTGTCAAGCTTTTTAGAAATTTTTATTTCCTTTGAACTTTGGATGTGCTATAATAGGATTTGAGCTTGAAAGAGGTGACATGAAGGGGTTTGGCGATTATGGGAAAGCATCTTAAAACCGCGCTTTTGGCAGTGGGGACAATTTGTATAGGGCTATCGATTTATTATATTGTGCAAATCATAATGCACGACTTATGGGATGACTGGGTCATCAGAACTGCTCAGATTTTGCAGTTTTTTGGTGGCGGGATTTTCATTGCCCTAAGCCGAATATTGAAATTGCAAGAAACAAAGGTTCGCAAATTGAAAGTTCCAATTATACAATTAGAAACAGCAAAAGACCTGCCCCTGCCTGCTTACCAAACCAGTGAAGCGGCGGGGATGGACCTTTTGGCATGCCTGCCTGATGCCCCCATCACAATCAAGTCCATGGAGCGGCTTGTCGTGCCCTGCGGCTTCAAGATGGCACTGCCTGCGGGATATGAAGCCCAAATCCGCCCTCGTAGCGGGCTTGCCCTAAAGCATGGCATCTCTATGCCAAATAGCCCAGGGACGATTGATTCGGACTACCGCGGGGAGGTGGGGGTGGTGGTCATCAATCTTGGCGGTGAGGATTTCACAATCAGCCACGGCGACCGTATTGCCCAAATGGTTATTAATAAGGTAGAGCAAATTGAATTTGCGCCTGCCAGCCGCCTGCCTGACACCAGCCGCGGTGAGGGGGGCTATGGCTCGACAGGAAAATGAAAGGAGTTAGTGCAAATGTTGACAAAATATGAAGACAGTACAATACGTACTTTTGAGGAAATTGAGAAGCTTTATCCTGATAATTTTATCCTCGTGCATAGTATTGATGACGAGCGGGGATATATTGTAGGTTTAAGCACTAAGACGGAGTTAATTTTAGCGGATTATGCCGATTTTTTGATGGAGTCTATGCACCCTTCACCTGATGCGAATCCCTTTGTTATCGCTTATGGTAAAAACATGAGCAGTCCGCTGGGGGGGATATATGTTGTATAAAATCCAAATTTCTACTGAAAACTTTTGGCGCGTACAGTTCTCAGGGCATAGCCCTAGCTAAATTTCGTGGGGATTTTGCACCACTCTCCATTACAAGGGTATTAACGATATTGATGCTGATTTTGATGAATAGTTATTAGCCAAAACGAGCTAAAACGCTCGTTTTAGACTGTAGACAAACCCCCTTTTGTCACCCCGCGCTTGTCGCGGGGTCCCCTTGCGGCTCGCAAGAATGCCTAAATTGAGGGGGTCCCGCAACAAGTGCGGGATGACAGGTTGGAGATTCACTCAATTTTAGTCGCTTTGGGCGGCTTTTTTTATTTTCAACCAAAATTCAACCTTTGGTTTATTGATTTTATGCGGCTTAGGTGATATACTAGTTTTAGAATCAAAGGAAAGGGGCGTAGAGATGGACATAGTTTCGATTGGTGGATTCATTAAGGAGAGGCGCAAGGGGCTTTCGATGACACAGGGGCACTTGGCGGAGGGTCTTGGGGTGAGTGCCCAGGCGGTGAGCAAATGGGAGCGGGGCGAAAATTTGCCTGATGTGTCACTTTTTCCAGAGCTTGCACAAATGCTTGAGACCCGCATTGAGGATATTTTGAACGCTGGCGTGGCTAAGGCCCCGCAAAAGCTTCAAAAGATTGTGGACGACGGACTGGTTGAGCAGATTTTGGCTAGGCTTAGAAGCACTGGGCAGGCAGATGACATTGATATTGACTTTGGATTCTTTGTGTATCTGGATGGCGGGCAAAAGATGATGATTGTGGAAGCCGTCCTTGAAACTCAGGGGTATGAGCTAATACTTGACGAGATTTTGCCGTATGCAGCCACGACGCATAAACAGGCAATACTAAACCACATTCTGGCAAACCGCAATTATGAGGTTTTGGAGCAGATTATGGTGTATCTGAGTAATGACATGAAGGCAGCCACTCTCGCAAAACTCCTGAGAGAGGCGCGGTTTGACATAATTGAGGATACCATAACAAGCTTTAACCGCAAACACAGAGACATGATAGTGGATTATTTTGTAAATTCAGGCAACATAGAGGAGCATGTAGACAACTTTTTACCATTTTTTGATAAAAATCAGGTATTGAAATTATTGCAAAGAGAGGAGGAGACGAAAAATGATGAATAAGATTTTTGGTAGACTTAGAAAAATTATGGACAGCAAGCCAAATGTGGACACACCTTTGACCACGGATATTCAGGCGATTGAGATTATGAATAATTACACTATTTTATAGTTCATGTGAGCCGCGAGGGGACCCCGCAACGAGTGCGGGGTGACAGAATTTAGTGCGGGGTGACAAAATTTAGAGAGGAGAATTGAAATATGAATGAGGGCAAAATCAAGATTTTAGAGATGCTAAAAGAGGGTAAGATTAGTGTGGAGGAGTCAATAGCACTTTTGTCCCAGTTTCCGGATGACAAAAATGAACAGGGCGAGCCTAGGGTTTATGTGTATGAGGATGGCCGCTGGGAGAGTGAAAATTGTGAGGAGACCCGCAGAGAGCGCAATACTGCGGGCTTTGCAGGGGGGCTTGCGGGGCTTGGGCAGTTTATCAGCGAAACTGTAGGCAACGCTCTTGAATCCCTTGAGGATATTGATGTTGACGTGGACGTGAGCTTTGGAGGGCGCGGCAACAAGCGCACCATGAACTATGTGTCAAACATGGTAACCACAGACATCCCAAGTATCAAGCTTATGGGCAAAAATGCCCCTGTCGAAATTAAAGGCTATGACGGCGACTGCGTTAAAATGTACATTAGGTACAACCCTAAAAGAGGGGATGCAAATATAGTTGTAAGTGAAGAAGGCGGCGGATTTGAGCTGTTGTATGATTACAATTCTGTGCGCTGGCTGGCTATTGAGTGCCATGTGCCAAACGTATTTATCGGCAACATCCACGGTGAGAATAAAAATTCCAAGGTGCAGCTTGAGTCAGTCACCGCCGACCGGGTAACACTTATTTCCAGCAATTCTGCCATAAAGATGAAGAATATAACCTGTCCGAATATTGTGGGACGCACCAAAAACTCTGCCATTTACGCCAAAAACATTGCGACCACCGACATTGACCTGCAAACCAGCAATTCCAAAATTGATGTGGAGCATATTAAGGCAAAAACTGCCCGTCTGACCACTTCCAATTCCAATGTAAAGACCGAGGATGTGGATATTGAGCAGCTTTACATCAAAACCTCAAATGGCGGGGTTAAGGTTGAAAATGTGTTTCCTGAGGGATTTGAGGTTCGCGGCACTGTGGTCACACCCACCACCAACAATGGGCATCCCCTATACGCCAGCCACACATCTGCGGTGGCAGAGCGGTCTGTGGATGTGCACACCTCAAACGGCAATATCTCTGTAAACGTGCCTCGCGACGTTGCCATGAAGCTGCAAGCGTCCACCAGCAATGCAAAAATTGACTTTAACAGACACAATATGATTGTTGAGGAGATGTCAAAGAATTACTATAACGGCAAGAGTTCAGATTATGACGGCTCATACAAAAAAGCTAAGCTTAAACTTAACACTTCAAACGCCACTGTGAAGGTCAAGGAAGTATAAAATTCGACTGCTTGCGCATAATAGTTTCACTTAAAGGAGTGATTATTATGCGCAAACCTAATGAATCCATATATTATATTGCAGGTACACTTTGTTTGATTTTTTCGGTGTTTTTAATATTGCAAACTGGTCTTTCGCCTGCTAATTTTGCCAATAGAATATTTCGCGAGGATAGGGCTGTTGACCGAGGGTATTCGGAATATTATCGGTCTGAGCTTTCCCTGCACAAAAACAGCTTGCGCCAGGCGGCTGTTTTTTTGCCTGTTTACTCGTTGACTACAGATGGGGATGTTGCGCGGTTTATGGAGGCTTTTGGGATGGAGGGGGCGGCAGTTTCAGTGTACCCGGATTATTTTCGGGCGGATTGTGGAGGTGGGCGCGTCCTTAGGATTTACCGGTATATGGATTTGATTGAGTTTGAGATGGACCCGGGGACAGTCCCCTCCCCGGCTTCGCCTGACCGGGCTGCCAAGGTGCCAAAGGACGTGGGACAGTCCCCTATTAGTTCGGTGCGGGCTGGGGAGATTGCAAAGGAGTTTGCGCAGTCGCATTTTTATATGAATTTGCCGCATGATGTGGCGGTGACTGGGCGCGATGGGGGCTTTCATGTTAGTTTGATTGAGCTTTTGGGAAAGATTCCCAACCTTGCGTTTCCAACTACTATAACTATGGATAATTATGGAAATATATTAACCGCAACCCATTTTTATTTTGAATATGAGGAGCTTGCCCGTGGCGACATCATGACCCCACGCGCTGCCCTGCCTGCCCTTCCGCGCGAGCACGTGGGGCAGGCGACTATTGAGTCTTATGAGCTTGTGTATATTTTTGCCCAGAGCATTTTGCAGCCCGCGTATATTTTCCGTGGGTATTACCCCTGCGGCACGCCCTTTACCCACCCGGTTTCTGCAATAAAATATTTTCATTGACCTTTTATGCCAAATTGTGGTATAATAACCTTAGCGAGAACTAAGGAGGAAATATATGTTAAGAAAAACTAAGATTGTTGCCACAATTGGCCCTGCAAGCTGGGAACTTGAAACCATAAAAAAGCTGATAGGCGCGGGAATGAACGCTGCTCGTCTGAATTTTTCGCATGGCAGTCATGAGAGCCACGCCCAAACCGTGGAGCGCATCAAACAAGCCCGTGCAGAGCTTAATGAGCCTGTTGCCCTTATGCTTGACACCAAAGGTCCTGAGATTCGCATCAAGTCCTTTGAAGAAGGCGAGGTGGCTGTGGAGCGCGGGCAAAAATTCACCCTCACCCCACGACAGACCAGCGGCACAAATGAAATTGTATCTGTCACATATCCAGATTTGTACAACGATGTAAGTGTTGGCTCAAAAGTTCTGATTGACGATGGTTTGATTGAGCTTCGGGTTGTGAATATAACCGACACAGGGGATGTGGAGTGTGTGGTTGTAAACGGCGGCATCATAGGCTCTAACAAGGGCATCAACCTGCCTGAGGCTTATGTGTCCTTGCCGTCTTTGACCCAGCAGGATATTGAAGATATTAAATTTGGCATTGAGCAGGATTTTGATTATATTGCCGCGTCTTTTATCCGCACCCCTAAGGATGTGTTGGAAATTAGGCAGGTGCTTGAGGACAACGGTGGCAGCCGTATCCTAATTATTGCCAAAATTGAGAACCGTGAGGGTGTGGACAATCTTAAGTCTATACTTGAGGTTTGTGACGGCATAATGGTGGCACGGGGCGATATGGGTGTTGAGATTCCTCCTGAGGAGGTGCCCATTGTTCAAAAGCATATGATAAGACAGGCGAATTTGGTGGGCAAGCCTGTGATTACTGCTACCCAAATGCTGGAGTCTATGGTGTCAAGCCCGCGGCCCACCCGTGCCGAGGCAAACGACGTGGCAAATGCCATTTTTGACGGCACTGACGCTATAATGCTTTCAGGAGAGACCGCCAAAGGCGAGTATCCTGTGGAATCTGTGAAAATGATGGATAGAATTGCCAAGCAAACTGAAAGCAGCATTGAATATAACGAAAATCTGAAAAAGCGCGGTGGGCATGTGGTAAATATTACCAATGCCATAACATATGCAGCCTGCACCATTGCCGCCGACCTTGAGGCGACATGTATCACAACTGTCACAAACTCAGGCTTTACAGCGCGTATGGTCTCAAAATTCCGCCCGGCTTGCCCTGCCCTTGCGGTTTCTGCAAATGAGCGCGTGTGGCGGCAAATGTCCCTGCTGTGGGGCATTGTGCCATATTTTTCCAAAATGGTTCACTCCGATGACGAGCTTTTTGGGCTTGCCGCCCAGTCTGCCCTAGACCGCGGGCTTGCTAAAAACGGTGATGTGGTGGTTGTGGTTGCTGGGGTGCCCGTGGGGGTCTCTGGCTCAACAAACCTTGTAAAGGTGCATGTTTTGGGCAATGTCCTAACTAAGGGCAAGGGAAATGGGCTGGGTGCCATAACTGGAAAAACCGTTGTGATGCGCCCTTCTGAGCCTTCTGGAAAAATTTTTACCGAAGGCGGTGTGCTTGTTGCGTCTGTCACTGACGATTCCATGATGGACTATATCCGCCGCGCCTGTGCTGTGGTGGTGGGTACTGACCAAAACCTTGACCAAACCCACGCAATTATCAGCTGCAAAGCCCTTAGAAAGCCCCTAATAATCTGCAATGAAAAAGTTATAGATTTAATTCACGACAATATTACAGTTACTATTGACGCGGACGCTGGTTTTGTGTATAATGGACTTATAACAAACTAAATTATTGCCTGAAATGCTCGTCAGTCCTTATTTTGAACCTACATTTTTGATACGGGATTCTAGTGTTTGCGGGTGTATGACAGGCCCCCTCGTACCCGAGTGCGTTTCGCGCTCCCCAGGGGAAGTCAAAAGCACGCAATAGGAAACCCACCTAGCTATGCTAGGTATCAAAATAAGGACAGCGGCATTTCGGGTTTTTTATATTGCAGGGCACGCGCTTGAGCCGTTACCCCGCGCTTTTGTCTATCATTTCTTGTCTTGAAAATTTTTTTTCTTGCTTTTTCTCCAAAAAAAGTGTATAATATATGAAATCAAAAACAATGGTGATAAAAATGGATATTAATGGATTGGTTGCAAGCTCCATGCCGCCTGGGACGACGGTTGTAAAGGTTTATCAAGATGGTTCTGAACTTAAAGTGGACATAACATTTCCTGGAAGCTCCGATGTTTTGACCTGCACGGTGAAAAAAAACCATGCAGGCGACCTTTATTTGGAATAATTTGCATGGGCGGGCACTGCTTTGGGAGGAACAGGCATGAAAAAACTAAGAACCTTGATATTGTGCGGGCTTTTGGCTTTTGTTTTGGCGTCTTGCGGCGGGCAGGGCGAGGAAATTCAAGATTATGACTATAATTATGACTATGAAAACGGCTACACCCCCGAACCTGAGCCTGACACGACCCCAGCGGTCCTGCAATACGTAATGGATAGGGCGCATGAGCGCAGGCTTGGCATTATTAAGCCTGATTATAACGTTCTTATGGCTATGACACATGGGCGCGTGCCAGCCCCTTTGCCCGGCGGCTTGTGGGAGCAGACCCAGCACGGCTCTCTTTCTTTAGAGCGCGCTTTAGAAGATGTTGAAATATTTTTCCAAGCATTATATAACGCATATGCGGGTTTTGTTTATTTCGGCGGAAATGAGGTGTTTTTGCCCATCAAAGACGCTGTGATTTATGAACTTACTGAACAAGGCGACATGATTGGTGCTAACACCCTTGCACAAGTTTTGCACAGCCACCTTTACCCTGTCATAAACGACCGTCATTTTATGTTAGGCAACCAATTTCTTGGGCATGACATGCTTTACTTTTTGCCAACTCAAAATCTAAAATACAAAAAAACTGAAAATGGGTTTATAAATGCCGAAACTAGGTTGTATCTTTTGGAAATATATACTCAAAATATTTATGAAGTTATGCGGCTGCACGGGGATGTTGACGGACAGCTGTTTTATCGCCCTGTACTTTTAAGTAGCCGTCTGCCAGCACCTTTAGTTTTTACATATGAAGATGGTTCTATTGCAGAAATAAGCTTTAGGGCTTTGACTGGGCTTTCAATGCACACATCTTTGCCATCTCTTACCTTTCACGATGGCATACCTGTGGTTGCAGTCAGAACCATGGGCTTTGACGGACATTCTGGTGCGCTAAATTATCGGCATGCTGTGCGGTTTTTGTCATTTATAGATGAGCTTAGGGATGAGCCTGTGATTATTGTGGATGTGCGCTCAAACGGCGGCGGAAATGGTCTTTTGCCTTTGCGCTGGCTATACGCGCTGACAGGAGAGATTGTGCCCTCCAACTACGTAGGATTACAAACAAGGGCTTTTTCACCTGCAGCTTTTGATTTTAATCCAGAAAACATATTTCAAAATCCACTAGGCGTAGCTGAGCAGTTTTCAAGCTTAGAAAGTTTTGGCGAAAATTATACTTTAACAAACAATCACCCTGACAGACTTATCGAGCATGACCAAAAAATCATTGTTTTAACAGATAGATTCACAGGCTCGGCGGCAGAGGCCTTTGTAGATTTAACAACCAATATGGCAAATACCTTGATAATAGGCACACCCACCACAGGGGTGCTGGCTTTTGATATGACTTATCCTTCGCTGTTTTTGCCAAATACAGGTTTGCGTTTTGGCTTTGGGCGTACAATGTTTGTGTGGCCCGAGGGGCACTTTGCTGAAGGGATAGGCATTGAGCCAGACATATGGGCAGCAGGCGATGCTTTGGCAGTAGCTTTAGCATTATTAGCAGGAGAGTAACATGCACAATTTCCGCAAAAACATAGGGCAGATGGTTTGGCTTCTGGTGGTCTTATTTGTGGCTTTAGGGGCTTGGTTTGTGTGGTCGGCAAATGGTGATTTTATTGCCAATCCTTTTAATGCGCGGGTTAATATGGAGGGCATTGGGCAGCGCGGGGCGATTTATGACCGCCATGGCGCGGTTTTGGCGTATACGGATGAATATGGGCGAAACTACCCTCATGCTGGCGCGCTTGCCCATGTTGTGGGCTATTCGGGCATGAGCCGTGCAGGGCTTGAGCTTAGCCGCACATTTACTCTTGAGCGGCTTAGCCGTGAACTTATTCAGCTTGCGGGGGCTGTTGTTTTTGATGATGATGTGGTGGGCAATTCATTGGTGACCACGCTGGACGCTGGGGTGCAGGATGTGATTTACCGGGGGCTTGCAGGCTCGCGGGGGGCGGCTGTGGTGGTGAATGTGCGTGATGGGGCTGTGGTGGCTATGGTGAGCACACCAAGCTTTGACCCCAATACTGTGCATGATGACTGGGGTGCCCTTTTGGGCATGGGAGACAGCCCACTTTTAAACCGCGCCAGTCAGGGGCTGTACCCTCCGGGCTCAACATTTAAGCTTATAACCGCCCTTGCGGCTTTGGAATATGATTTTACACTTTTGGATTATGTGATGTATTGCACAGGGCACATGACCTTTGAGGGCGAGAGTCTGCAATGCTTTGGCGGGCACGCCCACGGGAGTGTTGACTTTATGCGGGCTATGGCGGTGTCGTGCAATGCCTATTTTGCGCGGCTGGCACAGATGACCGACCCACTGCAAATCACGCGGACAGCCCAGCGGGCGGGGCTTTTTAACAGCGCGATTCCCTTTGAACTGCCTGCATCAACTCCCCAATTCCCCTTCCCTGCCGAGCCTGACACCGCAGAGCTGATTCAAACTGCAATCGGACAGGGCAGAACCCTTGCCACCCCGCTTAATATGGCACTTTTGACTGCGGCGATTGCAAATGATGGGGTGATGATGGAGCCTTTTTTGGTGGAGCGTACTGTGGGGGCGTTTGATAACACGGTCAGCAGGCACTCTCCTAGGAGAGTGGGCAGGGTTATGGATGCTGAATTTGCGCGAATTTTGCAAGAAAGCATGGCTCTTGTGGTGGCAGAGGGCACAGGCCGCCCCGCCGCCCGCCCTGAGCTTTTTGTGGCAGGCAAAACGGGCACCGCCCAAAATGAAACAGGGGTTGACCACTCGTGGTTTGTGGGCTTTGCGCCTTCTTGCGAGCCTCGGTATGCTGTGGCGATTATTATTGAAAATACAGGGGGCGGCACGCGGGCTACGGCTCTTGCGGGTGAGATATTGGAGAAAGCCTTGCGATAACCAAGGGGGGTGCTCCCCACCCGTCACCCCGCGCTTGACGCGGGGTGACGGGCGAGGGCGCGGGGTGACAAGCTTGGGGATGCCTAGCGGGTTCAGCCGCAACCTTTAGCCGCCTTTAGGCGGCACCCCCCTTGGTTAAATATTTGAGTTGACAAACTATTTTTTTGGTGTATAATGGTATGGAGTGGAGGATGCTTATGATAAAAGATAATTCTGTTGTTTTTAAGGGGGACAAAGATGGCATTTCCATTATTTTGGATGAGAGTGCAAGTTTTGAGCATATTTGTGACATATTGCGCCAAAAGATTAAAAGTTCGCAAAAGTTCTTTCAAGGGGCGAATTTATCCATTGCTTTTAAGGGCAAGGAACTTGTTGAGGCGCAGATTTTGGAGCTTTTGGACATTATTGGCGATGAGGCCGAGATTGCGGTGGACTTTGTGGATGATTTGACAGGAAAGCTCAGGGTATCTGAGAGCACACTACCGCCAAAGCCCGAAGTTTTCATGGTTCCTAATACATATTTTCATAATGGCAACCTTAGGAGCGGGCAGACCATTGTCCACAGCGGCACGGTGGTTGTGATGGGGGATGTGAGTGCAGGGGCTGAGATTACTGCCACAGAAAATGTGATTGTGATGGGCACTTTGCGGGGCTTGGTGCAGGCGGGCTCAGGGGGGCTTTTGTCTGCCTATATCAGCGCGGTGTCGCTGCAGCCCAATCAATATCTTAGCGTTGCCGGAAAGAAAATGCACTTTACGAAGGAAATGCTTGAAATAAACAAAGAGAAAAAAGACCCGGAGTACGTTTTTATTGCAGATGGGCAGATACATATAAGTTCTATGTCAAATTTTAAGTAGGGGGACTGAGGTAGATGGGACAAGTAATTGTAATTACAAGCGGCAAAGGCGGGGTGGGCAAGACCACTACCACGGCAAATATTTCAACGGGCTTGGCGTCAAAAGGCAAAAATGTGGTGATGATTGATGCGGACATTGGACTTCGCAATCTTGATGTGGTGATGGGGCTTGAAAACCGCATTGTTTATGACATTGTGGACGTTGTGGAGGGCAAATGCCGTGTTAAGCAAGCCTTGATTAAGGACAAGCGTTATCCCGACCTTTATTTGCTTGCAGCGGCGCAAACTAAGGATAAATCCGCTGTTAATCCTGAACAGATGGTCAAGCTTTGCTCCCAGCTTGTGGACGAGCATGATTTTGTCATTATTGACTGCCCCGCAGGCATTGAGCAGGGCTTCAAAAACGCCATTGCAGGGGCTCATCGGGCAATTGTTGTGGCTAACCCCGAGGTAAGCTCCGTGCGGGATGCGGACCGCATTGTCGGGCTTTTGCAAAACGCCGAAATTGGCGAAATTCAGCTTGTCCTTAACCGTTTGCGTCCTGAACTTACTGAAAAAGGCGACATGCTCTCACTTGATGATGTTGTGGAAATTTTGGCAATTGATGTATTAGGTGTGGTGCCTGATGACGAGACTATTATTATTACTGCAAATAAAGGGGATACCGCTGTGGCTGAAACTAGCTCCCGCGCTGGGGCGGCTTATCGAAATATTGTTGAGCGTATTCTTAACCCAAGTGTGGCAATTGCTGAAATTGAGGTTAAAAGCGGCTTTATGAGCAAGCTTAAAAAAATATTTGGAAGAAAATAGGGGGTAGGCATGTTTTTTAGGAAAAAGGAAAAGTCGGGGGAAATAGCAAAAAACCGCCTGCAACTGGTTATTCAGCAAGACAGGATGAACACAAATCCCGAAATGGTGGCATCCTTAAAGCACGAACTTATGCAGGTTATTAAAAATTATATTGAGATTGACGAAAGCGAGCTTGACCTGAGAGTGAGCCCGCCTGCGGGCACAGACGAGTACACAATGGAACTTAACATTCCCATTAAAGGCTGGAAGCGAGGGTAAAATTTGGACTCAGTAAGGCGTAATTATCGTTCTTTTGACATTGTTTTGCTTGTTTTGGTAATTGCAATGTCGGCATTTGGAATTTTGATGGTTGGCTCGACCACGGGGCTTGGCGATGGCGTCATGTCATCCACCTTTATCAGCCAACTTATTTTTGCGTCCGCAGGTGTGGGCGTTATGCTTATTGCCGCCTTTATCAATTACGAAACCATTTGCAAGCTTTGGCTGCCAATTTATGGGGTGTGTATACTGCTACTCATAATAGTGCTGTTTATGCCTCCAATAAACAACGTAAACCGCTGGATTGGCATACCCATTGGCGACACGGTGCTTGGGGTGCAGCCTTCAGAATTTGCTAAAATTTTCCTAATCATTTTTCTTGCTAAGTTAATTGACAAATATAAAGAACGCATTAACAATCCCCTTATTTTGCTGATGGTCGTGGGCTCTGTGGCTTTGCCTGTGCTTCTTATTTCCATCCAGCCCTCGCTTTCGGCATCTACAATCCCTGTTGCAATCATGGTAATCATGCTTTTTGTAGGCAAAATCAGCTATAAATACATTATCATAACCGCGCTGATTGTCATACCATTTATGGTGTTTTTTTGGATTGAGCTTCATTTGGAAAACCCGCTAATCCTTGGAAATATACTTGAAGAATGGCAGTTTAACCGCATTTGGAGCTTTTTTTATCCTGAGCCGGGCTCTGATTTGTTGTTCCAGAACGAGTGGGCGGAGCGCGCCCTTCAAAGCGGCATGCTGACAGGGCAAGGGCTGTTTCAAAATACATTTTTTGTGCCTGATGCTCCTAATGATTTTATTTTTAGCATAATTGGTGCCGAGCTTGGCTTTTTGGGCTCATTGGCAGTGCTTATTGTTATGTTTGCAATTGTGGTGCGCTGTTTTATGGTCGCCCACAGGTCTCAGGTTTTTTTGGGCAAGCTGATTGCAGCGGGGGCTGGCGGGGCGATTGCTTTTCAGACCTTTGTGCATGTGGGTGTTAACACTTGGATGCTGCCAAATACTGGAATTGGGCTTCCATTTGTGTCTTCTGGCGGCAGCTCTATGTGGGTTTTTATGGCTTTAATTGGGCTTGTGATAAATGTGGGTATGACACAGGAATATTCGATGTTTGACGACTTTGGCGGGAAGGGAGCAAAAAAGGCATGATGGATTATTGTTTGCGGGCGACAGCAGCAAATGGGAAGATTAGGGCATTTGTTGCCACCACAAAAAATCTGGTTGACGAGGCGTCAAGGATTCATATGACATCGGCTGTGGCGAGCGCGGCTTTGGGTCGTGTGCTGACGGCGGCGGCTATAATGGGCTTAAACCTTGGCAATGATGATTATTCCGTCACTCTTAGCGTTAAGGGCGATGGTGATTTGAATGGAGTTTTAGCTGTTAGTGACGGGCTTGGGCGTGTGCGCGGCTATGTGCACAACCCTTATGCCCACGCCCCTGACAGGGCAGATGGCAAGTTGAATGTGGGCGGGGCTTTGGGCAGCGGGCAGCTTACGGTTATAATGGATTTGGGGCTTAAAGAGCCGTATTCAGGCACTGTGGAGCTTGTGACAGGCGAAATTGCCGAGGATTTGGCGCATTATTACATGTCCTCGGAGCAGACCCCAAGCGTCATCTCTCTTGGTGTGCTTGTGAACGCGGATTTGTCCATCAAACAGGCAGGCGGAATCATTTTGCAGCTTATGCCGGGCTATAGTGACGCCCTTGTCACCCAGCTTGAGGAGCATATCAAAGACTTTCCGCAGCTTTCAAAACTTCTGGACGAGGAAAAGACACCTGAGGATATTATGGAGTTGCTGCTTGCCCCATTTGGCTACGAAATTTTAAGCTCCCACCCCTTGGAATTTAGGTGCACATGCAGCAGAGGGCGGGTTGAGGGCGCACTGATTTCTCTTGGTGCCCACGAGATTGAGATTCTCTTGCAAGAACAGGGCGAAGCGGTGATAAGCTGCCATTTTTGCAATGAAAATTATAGGTTTGGTGAAGATGATTTGAGGGAGATTATAAAGGGGATTTTGATGGAATGAGGCGAGTGGGGCGAGTGAAAAAGTCACCCCGAGTTCACTTGGGCGAGGGTTCTCAAGCAACGTCACCCCGGGCTTGACCCGGGGTCCCATCAAGTTCGCTAAATGGATAAATCGCGTCATAGGTGTTCGACGGGACTGATGGGACCCCGGGTCAAGCCCGGGGTGACGGGGGTTGTGGCACTCGCGCAAATTAGACTGGCGCGAGCGCGGGATGGCGGTATTTTAGGCGGGCTTGGAAATAGTTCGGAAAGGGGTTTTGATGGATGGTTCGGGATTATACAGTTGAAATGAAAAATAGGGTAGCTTGGATTAGGAAAGTTCTTGAATTAAGCGGGGCTCGCGGGCTTGTGTTTGGCTCAAGCGGCGGCAAGGATTCTGCCCTTGTTGGCATTTTGTGCAAAATGGCGTGCAAGGACACTTTGGGGGTCATCATGCCCTGCGGCTCCAAGCAAAACTATGGCACTGACAAAGAGCACGCAAAGCTTCTTGCCGCCCAATACGATATTGAATATCAAGAAGCTTCTCTATCTGACACCAAAAATGAGATGATGAAAGCCTTAGGCTCAAAGGCAACAAGGCAAGCCGAAATCAACATTGCCCCGCGCCTTCGTATGACGGCACTTTACGCCATTGCAGCAAGCCGAGGTGCCCTTGTGGCAGGCACTGGCAACCGCAGTGAAATTTATCTGGGCTATTTTACCAAATGGGGCGATGGGGCATGTGACCTAAACCCCATTGCGGACCTGACTGCCACCGAGGTGCGCGAGTTTTTGGCGCATTTGGAAGCCCCCGCCCCCATCTACACAAAGCCGCCGTCTGCCGGGCTTTTTGAAGGGCAAACAGATGAAGGGGAACTTGGGTTTACCTATGATGAACTTGACGCGTACCTCCTAAATGGCGAAGAAGGCGCGAATATCGATACAATAAAGGCATATCACAATTCAAGCGAGCACAAACGCTCCCAAATACAAAAATACAAAGAATAAGGACGCCCTTGCGGGTCTGTACAAGGTACAAAAAATTGCGACCCAACCACACCGGACCGTTTCGCAATTTTTTGTTTGAATTTGCACAGACCCGCTTGAGCGTCCTTATTGCTGTAACAAGCCCCTTTGCCTTGGCATAGTATGCTATAAAAGACTAGGGTGTGTTGTAATGAAAAAAAATAATCAGCAGGCATGCGGTGAGCATAAAAACCACGAAAATGACCGATGCGGCTTTTTTGATGAACTCCCTTTTCCCATGGGTGCTTTTAGTCCGCCTCAAAAAGACGGATGTCATAAAAAATCATACTGCACAAATTGCAATAATTGTAATTGTGTATGCTTTGGCTGGCATATGCCAGGACCTGCCGGCAGAAACGGCAGAGATGGCAGGGATGGTATAAACGGTGTTGATGGAGCAGACGGACGCAATGGTGTTGATGGTTTAGATGGACAAGACGGTTTAGATGGAATCGACGGTACAACTCCGCATATTGGTGAAAACAGCAACTGGTTCATTGGTGAGACTGATACAGGTGTTCCTGCTCGTGGACAAGATGGCACGAATGGTGCTGATGGAGCAGACGGGCAAGATGGAGTGGATGGTGCTGATGGTGCTGATGCCATAACCCCGCATATTGGCGAGAACGGTAACTGGTTTATCAGTGAGACTGATACTGGCGTTCCTGCTCGTGGGCAAAATGGCACTGATGGCACAAACGGAACTGATGGTGCTGATGGACAAGACGGTTTAGATGGAATCGACGGTACAACTCCGCATATTGGCGAGAACGGTAACTGGTTTATCAGTGAGACTGATACAGGTGTTCCTGCTCGTGGGCAAAATGGCACTGATGGCACAAACGGAACTGATGGGCAAGATGGAGTAGACGGCACGGATGGCGTAACTCCGCATATTGGCGAGAATGGCAATTGGTTCATTGGTGAGACTGATACATGTGCTCCTGTTCGTGGACAAAACGGCACGAATGGTACTGATGGAGTGGACGGGCAAGATGGTACTGATGGGCAAGATGGAGTGGACGGCACAGATGGTGCGGATGGCGTAACTCCGCATATTGGCGAGAATGGCAATTGGTTCATTGGCGAGGTTGATACGGGCGTGCCTGCTCATGGGCAGGATGGCGCGGATGGTGCTGATGGAGCAGACGGCATGGATGGTGCGGATGGCACAAACGGAACTGATGGTGCTGATGGGCAAGATGGAGTGGATGGCACGGATGGCGAAGATGGTGTAACTCCGCATATTGGCGAGAATGGCAATTGGTTCATTGGCGAGGTTGATACGGGCGTGCCTGCTCGTGGGCAGGATGGCGCGGATGGGCAAAAAGGAGATAAGGGAGACAAAGGCGACACTGGCACTCTGGAAACATCCTCGTTATATGTTTGGAAAACTGACGAGCAGACCTTGGCACCTGCGGATGCTGCCTCTGCGCAGGGGGATGCAGTTGAGTTTACGGATTCTGATAATTATGGCACGGCACTTTCGTTTACCGGCCCATCAAGCATTAATGTTTTAGAGACTGGGCGGTATATGGTGCGGTGGGAGGTGCTTAAAACCGGATATGACTCAGCTTTCGCGCTGTTTTTTGATGCTGATGGTACAGGTGGGGTCATGGTCACAGGCAGCAGCTACGGGGCTTACTCCCATGACGAGAAATACAGCGGTCAAACCATAGTGAATCTTACAGAGGGCGGCGCATTGACTCTTTGCCGTATAGATACTCTTTATCCTTTGAAGATTTTAGCTCAAATTAGTGATTCGGTGCCTGTTGTGGGCGCATCTGTTACGGTTATCAAGATTGCATAATAAAGTGCTCAGAGTAAAAAACTCCAAAATGTCACCCCGCACTTGTTGCGGGGTCCCCTCGGCTTCGCCGAACGTTTCTTCGCTCTAAAGTTATTCGGCGAACTTGAGGGGACCCCGCGTCAAGCGCGGGGTGACGGTGGTGGGGGTGACATGGGGTGTTTTATTATTCGTTGGAATTCACCAGTATTAGTCCTCTGGTAAATGAGAATTTCGCGCCAGCACTTAGGCTCAAGTCGTCCTCGGGGATTAGGTATATTCCTGAGCTATCAAAGTGCAAGGGATATTTTTTCGCGCTCATTCCTGGAGTTTCAATCCAGACAGTGCCTATTGTGGGGTCGCCTTGGTAGTAGGTTAGGGGTTCATATTGGTCGCTTTTGATTAGGTAGTAAGACTCGCCTTCGCTCAAGATTACGTCCTCTATAAGGGTGCCAATGCCCCAGAAATTGTAGTTGTAACCGATATATATCACAGCCGCCCCAAGCCCTGCAAGCTCAGGTGTTAAGCTTAAAATTTCTGTCACTTCTGACATATGCAAATAGTGTTCAATTTTTTGGATACGCGCCATTATATCTGCCATATTGTTGTTAATGCTTATCATGCGACTATCCACACAGCCAAAATTCGCTCCATACACTATAATTCCCGCCTTTGGGTTAAAGAAGGTGAGCATGGCATCGGCATCAGCACAGTTAAACAGGGCAATTGTGCATCTTCCGTATTCGCTTATATCTGCATCCGTTATGTTTATAACCGCAAATCCTGTTATTGCGGAGTTTTTTATATGGCTGTTTGCCCCTGTTATGTCCACCCATGCGGATGTTTCGTGGTTTAGGCGTTTGATTTTGTAAAGCTGCCCATTTGTGGCGCGCCCCGCCATCCCCGCCGCAAACCACGCGGCAATATACGTTCCTGCCCGCCTTATTTCAATTGTCCCGTCTGGCTGTTCATATATTGGACCTTTGGAATAAATTGGCGCGTCAAAAGTCATTATGCCCCCTTGGGCAATTTCTTCGGGCACATTTCTTTCTCGTTGCAAAGCAATGGAGACAAATTCGCAGGGTGCCGGGTTAATGCGCAGCATGACCTCATTTGAGGGCACATTAAAATCCACAGGAGGGGTGTCTGTTGAAAGGGCGTATTTATAGCTCATATAAGCCTGATTTTTGGCTGGATTTGTATCTGGTACTGATATGGCAGTAACGTCAAATGTGACCACCGCAGACGAGTCTCCGGCAATATCAGGCACTACAAAGCCCACCTCAGGGTCGGCATCAGGCTCAGGCACCCCGTTAATTGTAACCGAGCCCTCCACAAACGCAAGTCCATCAGGGACCATATCCCTAAACACAACATTTGTAAGAGTGCGCCCGGAGGTATTTTTAAGGGTTATGGTATATGTGGCTGTATCCCCAACAAACATGCGCCCCACACTAGAAGACTTGCGCGGGGTAAAGATGGGTATGTGAATCTCTTGCAAAGCGATATTGTCGATTGCATAGTCATTGCCCACATCCTCAGGACCTTCGCTCAAAAACCTCACCGTAATGGATGTATACTCCCCTGAAAATATTATGGCTCCCGCCTGCTTCCATTCAGGCACAAGTGTGTTTACAGGAATCTGTGCGCCCAGGGTTTGGGCATAAATCCTAGCACCCATTGGGTCAAGCACCTCCACACCAAGGGCAGGGTCGGCAAACCCTGTTCTTTTCATCATATTGAGTATCCATGTGCTAAACAGATAATGGGTATTAGGTGTTACATTTACAGTAGATTCAAAAAAGCAGCTGCCGGGGATGTCGCCGTTTACAACCATCATCCTCCCTGTTTCGTTGCCTGTTGTGCGGTCGGCTACCCGCCACCAGTTTCCTGTGCCTTGATAATAGTTTGCAGAATCTGCGTTCATTATGTTTTGAACGGTGTATTGCTGCGCTTCGGGGGAGTGGCTGCCAGGGGGTGCAAGGGGCAGGACATAGTCATAGTCAGGCACATTGGCAGGAAATGGCTCGGTGGGGACCCCTGTGTTTGCAGGTGTGCCTGCTGGGAATGTGCCCATTGTCCCGGATACAGCGTCTGTTAGAAGATTGTGAGGGTCAATGACGGCACTTGGGTCAAGAGAGTTTGTGATGGGTGTGTAGATTACAGGGGCATTTAGGATATATAGGCCCATTATATCTGCATCAGCTACTGTGATTAAGAGAGTATTTGGGGTGGTGCAGTCAAGGTTTGTAGCACCTGCAGGCGGGCTTGTGACATATGAGATTGGCGGAAACACCGCATGGGGAATGTCTTCTACCTGTGCCTGTGCAAAGTCGCCTGGGGTAAAAACCCCCGGGGTGTGGTACGCCTCCACAACCCTAAAGCTGCCATTTGGCACATTTGTGAACATAAAGCCGCCATCTGCATTTGTTAAAACAGTCAGCATTTCGTTTGTTACGGTATTTTGAAGGGCAACGGGCACATTTGCGATGCCTGTCGTTATGCTTGAGGGGTCTGCCATGCGCAGGCTGTCAAATAAAACAAAGCCGGAAACAACTGCCATAATCTAAGCACCTCCCACCAAAATAAGAGATTGAGTAAACCTAAAAACCGTGCCTACAGGCAGGGATGTGAGTTCTTCGTCAGGGGCAAAGTATATCCCTGTTTCGTCAAACCTGATGGGCATGGAAAAAGACTCGCTCATAGGTGCTGGGGTCACAATCCACAGCGTTCCGATTGTGGAATCTCCTTGATAGTATGTTAAAGGCTCAAATTGGTCACTTGTGACCAGATAGTAGACGGACTTTGCCATAAAGGTTTGTTGATGATTAAGGGTGCCAATGCCCCAAAAGTTGTAGTTGTAGCCAGAGCTAATTACCGCCGCCCCAAGCCCTAAAAGCTCAGGAGCCACAGACCACATTTCAGAAACATCCGACAAATGCACAAACTGCTCAATGTCAAACAGCTGCTCAAAAATGCTTGTAATTTGATTATCTATGTTTGTTAACCTGTCTTCAATAGCTTCAGGCTCCAAACCAAAAAAGAGTATGCCCGCCTTTGGTGTGAAAAAAGTAAGCTCTGTGGCTGCATCTGATGTGTTGATTAGTGCCACCCTGACACGTCCTTGCGCATCAATGTCGCTTTGGGCTACATCTACTATGGCAAAGCCGGGGGTCTGGGACACCTTGATATGGTTACTTGTGCCCGCCACCCGCACAAAACTTGGCTCGTCAGACGAAAGGTCCTCTCTCTTTAGCTCATAGCTTTGCCCAATGGTTGACTGGCTGGTCATATTCGACACATACCAAAATACAGAATATGTGCCGGCACTTAAAATGTCAATGCTCCCATCGTCATTATACGAAAAATCATTGCCGCTGGCGGCTATGTGCGTGTCAAAGGTCAACGCCTCTCCGCTTAAAACCGTTATATACTCTGCATTACATTCACGCTGAAAAAAACGCACCATATTTACCTTTCCTCCAATAATTTAGGTTAGGTCAATATATGCGTTTATAGCTTGGCTAGTGAGTATTTAGTTGATGGAAAACGGCTTAGCGCGTTTGGCAAATATTACAGCAAATGCCACAATTCCAGCCAAAATTATTATCAAAAACGGAGATTGTGCGTAGCCTTCAGTTGCTGATGCCAAAATATACCATACACTTTGAACTAAAACAAGCCCAAGTAAATTTTTGGAATACAAATAAGCGGAGCAAAAGCCCGCGCCCACGACAAATGTGGTTATAATCTGCATAATACCTATCATGCCGTGGTTTATTATGTTAAGAGGAATGTATATAATCAAATATAATGCCGATGCGATAAAAATGCTCTTAACCCTTTCATCTTCGTCTTGGCTTAGTTTTATGAGAAGGGCAGTCACTAAAAGTCCTCTAAAAAGAACGTTTTGGACAAGTGACGAGGTTGTTTGAAAAAAGGCTGTAAGCGTAAAGTTTTCGATATTTGCAAAGTCAAAGCCATCTGTGCTCACCAGCGCGAAAGCAACAAACACCATAACAGGCAAAAGGGCAAACAGACTTTTTACTATGCCCTCTATTTTGAAAGTATGTTTGAAACCGCCTAATTGGTTTATTTTACCAAGGAGCAAAACTGCAATGAGGGCAAATAGGATGTGCGCGCCCGAAAACGCGAGCTGCCCAAATTCTTGAAGAATGACCATGGAGCCAAGCCAAACAGCTGATATTATGAATGTAGCAATTATGCTGAAAAACACAGGACTACTTTTGATTTTTGCCATAAACATTACCTCCTAGTGCATTAAATCATGGAAGGAATAGTTTAGGGCGACCACCACAAGCACACCTGCCGCCATGGCAAGGAATTTCCATTTGCTGCGCCCTGTGTAGTCAAAGGCAAGGGGCAGGATTTCGGAAAAAACCACGCCCAGCAGGCATCCTGCGGCAATTGCAAACATAACACCTGAAACATAGACATTTATGCCGCCCAGGAGGTATCCAATAAGGGCACCCATGACGGTGGCAAAGCCCGCAATGCCGCATATGCCAAGGATTTTCCAAGTTTTTGTGCCGCCAGCTTTAAGGGGGATGGCGATAGACATGCCCTCAGGAATACAGGACAGCCCGATTGCGATGGCGGCAAAAATTGAGCCTGACGAGCCTATTGCAAGCCCTTTTGGCAGGTCGTGAAGGATAATGGCTATGGTGACCGGAAATGCCACTGCTATGACCCTGCGCCGCTCGGCGGATGTGAGCCCTGCCTTGGCATTTTCGGCATCCTCATGGGAACAATGCTCGCTATGGGGCAGCACGCCATGGATATGCTCATGCCCGTGTTTGTCAAACAAAGAGAGCACCACAATAAGCCCCACGCCAATCGCCACACCCACAACCGTCAGCCAAATACCCGCCCCGCTGTGCTGATGCCAATATTGGTAAATTAATCCAGTATAGGAGTCCACAGCCATATGATAATGTCCATGCCCTATGGCATGAGGGATAAAGTCAATAAAAACCAAAGTGATAAGGACGGCTGCCACAAAAACGAAGCTAAGCCCGATAAAAAGCCTGTTGGGACGACCAAAAATGACTGCAATGGTCCCGCCCAAAACCGAGCTGCCAAGTCCCGCCACCCCCGCAAGGATGATAATTCTTACAATGTCTGGCATATTTTCAAACATATGTAATTCTCCTTAGTTTTTAATGAAGAACAAATTGTGCCTAGTTTCACCTAGCCCCATGCCGTCACCCCGCGCTCACGCCAGTCTAATTTGGGCGGGAACTCTCAACCTCCGTCACCCCGGGCTTGACCCGGGGTCCCATCAAGATAGCCGAATGAATAAATCGCGTCATAGGCGTTTGGCGGGGCTGATGGGACCCCG
>Ga0209755_10002942_pt1 | contig 22182 bp, 22 predicted proteins | sample TergutCo191P1_FD_187301 | JGI IMG/M metagenome (GOLD analysis project Ga0209755, IMG submission 187301) | Cornitermes sp. P1 segment gut microbial communities from Petit-Saut dam, French Guiana - Co191P1 (SPAdes) (version 2) | ecosystem: Host-associated > Arthropoda: Insects > Digestive system... | reverse complement strand
ATTCGCCGTTTTTATAGATTCCGAATTTAACGCCGTATCTTGTCATAAGATTGTTAATTTCATGAGCCGCAGTCATTGAAACCATATCTGCCTCCTTTTTTATCTTTAATAAACAAAAAAAGACGCCTGCATTCCGCCGAATAACGGTTAAATGCAGACGTCTTTGTCTGTTTAAAAATAAAATATCCGGCTGCCGCTCATTCCGGCTGTCAGACAATGTTCTCTTAAAATTCTATTTAATTTATAGGATCATGTCAAGCTAATTTCGCCTGCGATCAACTCCCCTGCTTCCTTTGCTCCGATCAATTTTTTACCGCTCTGCGATTCATCACAGCCGGAAAAAATATCACTTGTGCGATAACCTTTGGCGAGTACCGTTTTAACGGCGTTTTCTATCGCTTCAGCTTCGGCAGATAAATTAAAAGTGTACCGCAGCAGCATCGCGGCGGATAAAATCGCCGCCATCGGGTTTGCCTTGTCCTGTCCTGCTATGTCAGGAGCAGAACCGTGAACAGGCTCGTACATTCCAAAGTTGCCGTTTCTTAAACTTGCCGAAGGCAGCATCCCGATGGAACCTGTTATCATGCTTGCTTCGTCTGATAAAATATCGCCGAACATATTACTCGTCACGATAACGTCAAACTGACGCGGGTTTCTAACAAGCTGCATCGCTGCGTTATCAATGTAAAGATTTTCGAGCGTAACCTCTGGATAACTCTTTGCAACTTCGGCGACAACTTTCCGCCACAGCCTTGAGCTTTCCAGAACATTCGCCTTGTCAACGCTGGTTACTTTTTTACTTCGCTTCATCGCCATATCGAAAGCGACAACAGCGATGCGCCGCACTTCTTCTTCGGCATACAGTTCGACATCGTAAGCGGCTTTGCCAAGCGGCGTATCTTTAAAACCTTTTTCACCGAAATAAATGCCGCCTGTTAATTCGCGTACAACAACAATATCAAGCTCGACCTTGCCGCTCGCGCCGCTCGAAATAATTTCTTTTTTAAGGGGACATGCGTCAGCAAGTTCGTTAAACAAAAGCGCGGGGCGGATGTTGGCGAAAAGACCAAGTTCTTTGCGAAGCCCAAGAAGAGCCATTTCGGGGCGTTTATCTCCTGGAAGCGTATCCCATTTCCAGCCGCCGACTGCGCCGAGCAGAACGGCATCGCTCGCTTTACACACGGCAATTGTTTCATCGGGGAGGCAGTTGTTTACAGCGTCAATCGCGGCGCCTCCCGCCAAAAGAGTTTTGTATTCAAACTTATGATTGTAAACACCCGCAATTTTATCTAAAACTTTTTGCGCCTGTTCCGTAACTTCAGGGCCTATTCCGTCACCGGGGATAACCGCGAGTTTTATATTCATTTTACGTCTGCCTTTTGGATCGAACTGAGCAGTCCGCCTGACGCGATTATATTTTTTATGAAGTCAGGAAACGCGATCGCCTGAAACGACTGTGATTTTGTTATATTTGTAATAACGCCTGAATCAAAGTTAATTTCAACTTCATCCCCTGCGCCGATTTTCTCGCTTGCCTCTTCGCACTCAAGGATCGGAAGCCCGATATTGATCGCGTTTCGGTAAAAAATCCGCGCGAAAGATTTTGCTATCACGCACGAAATACCTGATTCTTTTATAACAATAGGAGCATGTTCGCGCGAAGAGCCGCATCCAAAGTTGGAACCTGCAACCATGATGTCGCCTTTTTTCGCTTTCTTTACAAAGTCAGCGTCAATATCTTCCATACAATGCGCCGCAAGCTCTTTATGATCTGTCGTGTTTAAATATCTAGCTGGGATTATAACGTCGGTGTCAACATTGTCGCCGTAGCGGTGAACTATTCCTTTTGCTTGCATGGTACTCTCCTCTTTAGAGTTAATTATTTTCAGGCCCAGCGATCTTTCCCGCGATCGCCGATGCCGCCGCGACAGCAGGTCCTGCAAGGTAGACTTCGGATTTAACGTGACCCATTCTGCCGACAAAGTTGCGGTTGGTGGTTGCGACGCAGCGCTCACCTTCGGCGAGGATTCCCATGTGTCCGCCGAGACAAGGGCCGCATGTCGGCGTTGAAACTGCGCAGCCTGCGTCGATAAAAATATTGATGTATCCGTATTTTATACATGCCTTATATATTTCCTGCGTCGCAGGGATGATTACAGCGCGGATATTTTTGTGAACTTTTTTCCCTTTAAAAATCTGAGCGGCAGTTTTCATATCGGAAAGTCTTCCGTTTGTGCAGGAGCCTATAACGACTTGATCGATCGTGATGTCTTTGCATTCGTCTATAGTGCGCGTGTTTTCAGGCAGATGCGGAAACGCGACTGTTGGTTTTATCGCGCCAAGATCGATTTGAATTGTCCGCGCGTAAACCGCGTCTTTGTCAGCTTCGTAAACTGTGTACGGGCGGCGCACTCTGCCTTTCATGTATTTAACTGTTTTCGCGTCCACGGGAAAGATTCCGTTCTTCGCGCCGGCTTCGATTGCCATATTCGCCATACAGAAGCGGTCGTCCATGCTCAAGTTTTTTATTCCGCTCCCTGTAAATTCCATCGATTGATACCTTGCGCCTTCTACGCCGATCATCCCGATGATGTGAAGAATTACGTCTTTGCCGCTGACGTACTTTGACAATTTTCCTTCTACGTTAAACTTGATCGCTTCGGGAACTTTAAACCAAGTCTGCCCAGCCGCCATGCCTGCCGCCATGTCCGTGCTGCCGACGCCTGTGGAGAATGCGCCCAGAGCGCCGTAAGTGCATGTGTGGGAGTCCGCGCCGATAACGCAATCGCCTGCCGCGACAAGTCCTTTTTCGGGAAGCAGACTGTGTTCTATTCCCATGCTGCCGACATCGAAAAAGTTTTCTATATTAAAGCGTTTTATGAATGTTCTGCACTGTTTGCACTGTTCTGCCGCTTTTATATCCTTGTTCGGGGTAAAATGATCCATGACCATCGCGATTTTATTTTTGTCAAAAATATTTTTAAAACCGGCTTTTTCAAATTCATTTATCGCGACAGGAGACGTAATGTCGTTTCCCAAAACTAAATCCAGCTTTGCCATGATAAGGTCACCCGGCTTTACGCTTGCAAGTCCTGCGTGAGAAGCAAGTATTTTTTGCGTCATGGTCATGGGATTCTCTGCTTTCATAAATTGCCCCTCATTAAAAAAATCTATTTAATGCAATTCTGCCTGTTCAATGCGCTTATAAGCGCTTTAATCGAAGCGAAAATAATGTCTTCGTGGGTTCCAACACCCCAGAAGTTTTTCCCCTTACTGTCCGCGATTGCGACATATGCAGCGGCAAGAGATGTTGAATCGCTTGAGAGCGCGTGCTCTGAATATGTAACGAATGTATAATCAAATTTGTAAGGACTGGTTTTAAGCGCGTTACTCACGGCGTCGAGACGGCCGTTGCCGTTTGCATGCAGGGAGTAATTTTTTCCTGAGATTTCTACATCGATAGAAGCGGAAAAACCGTCACCGGGATGACCGGGAGAAAGTTTTTCAAAGACGGCGTCTGTAATATCAATGGGAGACGCGCGGTTGATATACTCTTTTTCAAATTCGCCGAAGACTGATTCTGGAAGAAGCTCTTTTTGCTCGCGGTCGGAAATGTCCTTTATAAAATAGCCGACTTCCTCGCGCATTTTCGCGGGCAGTTCATAGCCAAAGTTTTTCTCAAGTATATATGCGATTCCGCCTTTTCCTGACTGGCTGTTAATGCGAATAACATCGGCTTCGTAGTCGCGTCCTATGTCACGCGGATCGATTAGAAGATACGGAACCGTCCACTTTTTTTCCTTGTTCGTTTCGCGCCATTTCATTCCCTTCGCGATTGCGTCCTGATGCGAACCCGAGAAGGCGGCAAACACAAGCTGTCCGCCGTAGGGCTGGCGCGGATGAACAGGCAGGTCTGTATATTTTTCGTAATTCTTTACGACATACATCATATTGGAAAAATCGAGGTTGGGATTAATGCCGTGCGAAAATAAATTCATCGCAAGCGTCACAATGTCAACGTTTCCTGTTCGCTCTCCGTTGCCGAAAAGAGTCCCTTCGATGCGATCCGCTCCTGCAAGCAGACCAAGTTCCGCGTCAGCGACAGCGGTTCCTCTGTCATTGTGCGGATGCAAAGACAATATAACATTTTCGCGGTCATGCAGATTCTTACTCATGTACTCAACCTGACTTGCGTACACATGAGGCATCGACATTTGAACTGTCGCTGGAAGATTGATGATAACCTTGCGCTGCGGCGAAGGCTTCCATATATCGATAACCTCGTTGCAAATCTTTAACGCAAAATCGATCTCTGTTCCTGTAAAACTTTCAGGCGAATACTCAAACCGGAAATTAGTATCCGGCATTTTTGCCGCGTATTCATTAAACAGGTTCGCGCCTTCTTTTGCGACTTCGATAATTTCTTCCTGCGTCATTTTAAAAACCTGCTCGCGCTGAGCGACAGACGTTGAATTATACAAATGCACGACTGCGTTTTTTATTCCCGCAAGAGAATCGAAAGTTTTTTGGATTATATGAGACCTCGCCTGCGTTAAAACTTGAATTGTAACATCAGAAGGGATCATGTTTTTTTCTATAAGCGTACGTAAAAAAACAAACTCAGTTTCGGAAGCGGCGGGAAAGCCAACCTCGATTTCTTTAAATCCAATTTCCAAAAGGAATTTAAAATATTCTATTTTTTCTTCGAGGTTCATGGGAACGATGAGCGCCTGGTTTCCATCACGCAAGTCAACGCTGCACCAGATTGGAGCTTTATCGGCATATTCTTTTGCTGCCCACTTCATGCTTGGTTCTGGAGGCATAAAGTAGCCGATTTGATATTTGTCCGCATTTTTCATAGGTATATCACATTATGCAAAATTAAATAATTTGTCAAATGGTGAATAAAATTATGTTCTTGCCTTAAACCGATCGTACTTGAACGCTGAAATATCCAAAACCGTTTTTTCACCTGCCGCAAGCTGAGCGAGTAAAAGTCCTGCCACAGGCGATATTCCAAAACCATGCCCTGAAAATCCGCAGCCGACTGTTAAGCCTTCGGTCTCGGCAGGATTATCAATTACAGGAATGTGATCGGCGCAGTCGTCGATCCAGCCTGCCCACGAGCGCACAATTTTTAAATCTTGAAGGGACGGAAAGTAGCTTATGATTCCTCGGCATGTTGATGAATTGGCGATCGATGAGGCGCGAAGGTCGTCTTTCTTTTCATCATAAAGAGCGAACTGCTCAAGACCGTGAGTGCCGCCGAAGACGAAAGAGCCGTGCTTGCTTTGATGGCCGTAAAAATCAGATATCGCTGTTCCAAGCATCTGGTAAAACATCGGCGGCGATTCTTCAGTTACAAGGCATTCAAGAAGCACAGGTGACATCGGCACATCGAGAGAGATTGAGTTAAGCACCGCGCGGCTGCCGTATCCTCCAACAAGCACAATGTGACCCGCCTCAAAGACGCCTTCGCTTGTTACAACTTTCGATACCTTACCATGAGATTTTTCAAGCGACAGAACATTTACGCCTGTTATATATTTTACTCCAAGTTTTCGCGCCGCGCGGTAGAAAGCAAGTGTCACTAACATAGGATTGGCGTGACCGTCAGTAGGACACCAGCTTGCGCCAATCACTTCATCGGAAAGGTACGGGCAGATTTTCTGCGCTTCTTTTCCGTCTATCATGCGAAGATCTAATCCGCCGTCAGAGCCGCTCTTTACAAGTCCTTTTAATATATTAAGATGCGCTTCAGTTTTTCCAAGGCGCAGATTGCCTTCCTGATAATATTCAATGTCTGTGCCGAGTTCTAAGGAAAGATTGGGCCAGATATTTTTTACCGCGTATAACGCAAGAGGAAGTTCCGCAGGATGACGCCCAGACTGCCGCACGCCTCCTCCGTTTCTGGAAGAGCCGCCGTCGCCTACATACTGACTTTTTTCCAAAACAGTAACTGAGTAACCGCGTTTACAAAGGTAGTAAGCCGCAGCGCTTCCGATTGCGCCGGCTCCTATGACAATAAAATCTGTCATACGCTTCCTCCCTTCTCATTTGCTACAATGTACATTTCTGTCGGGCGCATTGGAGCGCGTCCTCTTGCGTCTTCAAGAGTTACCTGCGAAGCGCCGAGTTCCCTTGCGATAATGGACTTTACAAGGCGGGCGCATGTCTGTCCCTGACAGAGACCCATTCCACACCGGAGGAAACGGCGCACTTCATGTACATTCCACATTCCGTCATGGACTGCGCGGCGTATCTCTCCTTTTGTTATTTCTTCGCATCTGCAAATTAGAAGATCATCATCTGCCGCGCTGATAAACTCATTTATTTTTTCATTCCTGTCAATCATGGAACTCACCTCTCTTCCAGAAACGCGCGCGGTTTACATATTCACGCGGCACGGTCATTGTAACAAGAGCGGTTCTGTCAAAAGCCGGCAATGTTTTTACTTCCGTTACAGATGCCGCGCACAATTCTTTTCCGCTTCGGCTTAACGCGACTCCGCTCTCGCCTTTTTCAGGAAGCGGCAGGAACTCATAAGGGAATGTAACCTTTCCATTATCTTCATCAACAATAAAGATTGATTGACCTGAACACGCCGCAACGCACAGACCGCATCCGCCGCAGCATGCGCTTTCATCAAACTCAGGCAGAGCGGTAATGCTTCCAGAAATTTTTATACATCCCTTGGGACAGGCATCGCGGCACGGATCGCATGGTATATTCTGCGCGCACTCAATCACAGGACGAATGCCGCTTCCCATTTTTACGCCCGGATACTTTGCAACTTCGCCGTCGTCAAGATATCCCTTTGTTAAAAGATTCATCGAGGTATCACAGCCTTCATCTGTCTTCTCTGCTATGCGTCCTCTGTTCTGCGGAGCGAACATTCCCTGGCGAAGACTTTCCAAAGCTCTTTCCAATTCACCAAGCCGCGTACGCAGCTCTGCCTCTCCTAAAAAGCCCAAGCTGTTTGCAGCTGATGCCGCTGATATTCGTCCTTCAATCATCGCGGAAGACGCTTCTTCAATACCGGAAACATCTCCCGCCGCGTACAAACCTTTAATGTTTGTTTCGCCTTCAGGAGTACAGACAGGAAGCCAGCCGCCTCCGTTATCTTTAAATTCACAGCCTGCCATTTTTAAAAGCTGAGCGCTAGGCGAAAGCCCGACAGCGATGCAAATTGTATCAACGTCAAAATGTTTTTCAGTACCAGGAATAATATTCCATTTGTTATCGACCTGTCCGATGATTGCGCCTGTCACTTCGCCTTCGCCTTCGGCGCGGATGATCGTATGTGAAAGATAGAACGGCACTCCTGTGCGCGAAAGTTTCGCGGCATGAACGCCGTAACCGCCGATATTCGGCGAAGCGTCAACAACAGCGGCGAGTTCGCAGCCTGCCTGTAAGAGCTGAAAGCCGACAACAAGACCGACGTTTCCGCTTCCAAGCATGAGAACGCGGTTGCCCGGTTTCACGCGGTTTATATTCATCATTGTCTGAGCGGCTCCGGCACCCATAACTCCGGGAAGCGTCCATCCTTCAAACGCCAGCATATTTTCGCTTGCGCCTGTCGCTACAATTATACTGTCGCCTTTATAATGCATCACGCATTCTTCATGATTGTTTCGTCCGCTTGCGCTGTCCGGTTCATTAGGAACATCCTGACGGACAACCACTTCATGATTTTTATAAAGTCCGATAACAGGCGAGTTAAGAAAAACTTCAACGCCGAGTTTACGCGCTTCTTCCAATAGTTCCTTACCGATAGTGATGCCGCGTATTTTCGCCTTGTGCTCTTTGGAGCCGAAAAATTTATGAATCTGTTTAAACAACTGTCCGCCGGGACGCGCGTTCTCGTCAAACACAGCGACTTTCATTCCGAGTGAAGCAGCCTCCCCTGCCGCTGACAATCCGGCAGGTCCTGCGCCAATAATAATCAAATCATATCGTTTCATTTTCGCGCCGCCTTTAATGACGCCGCGCTTACTGAAAGTTCTCCTGCGCCGCGCTGTGTTTCAACTTTCATTCCTTCTTCAAGAGGAGTTACGCACGCGCGGACATTAGGCCGTCCGTTTATCACCATGACGCAATCAGTGCATCGTCCTATGGCGCAAAAAATTCCGCGCGGCTCATGGCGTTTCTTTGTGTAGCGGTGAATCTGTACGCCTGATGCCTTTAGCGCGGCCGCGACAGGCTCTCCTTCAAAACCGGTAAGCTCGCCGCCGTCAAACGTGAATGTAATCCTGTGCCTGTTTTGCTGTTCTCCAAGTATCGGATGATTTATCAATCTCATTTTACTGCCTCGTGTTATTTCATCGCGGGTTCGTTCCACAGATTCAAGTTCGTTCCAATTTTATTTTTCAGTGCGTTATCGTAAATTGTTTTTCCCCATGCAAGATCTTCAACAGGCATACCGCCGACAGAAAAAACAACAATCTGTTTTTCAAATTCACGCGCCGGAACTTTACCGCTTATAATGTCTCCAATTTCAATTATGTTTTCGCGCTTTATCATTCCGTCGTGCATAAGATCGAAATAACGAACGCCGATGATTCCTACTGTCGCGTAAGCGGGATACGGATAATCCTCCGCCCAGCATTCGTAAAGACCGTAACAATCCAGAACTTTGCGGGCGCGGTTGGCGAGAAACTCATCAGCGACGCGGACGCAGGCAGGAGCGGAAAGAAGCATACCGGGCTTCAGCCATTTCTCTTCAAGGTACGGATAATTTTGAATCGCCGGGTAACTTGTGGTTCCCATCGAAACAATGTCGGCGTCCTTGCACGCTTCTTCCATTGAATCAACTACAATTATTTCTTTAAACTGCGGATAATTTTCATTTATAAATTTAATAAAGCCGTCGACGCCTTCCCTGCTTCGCCCTTTTACTTTTATTGTGTCGAGACCAGGACATCCGTAAACAAAAGACGAGATCGACGTCATGCTCATTACGCCAGGCCCGATTACGCCGACAACTTTTGAATCAGCGGGAGCCAAGTACTTGGCGCCTACGCCGGGAACAGCTCCTGTGCGGTAAGCTGACAAAAGATTCGCGGACATAAGACACAACGGAGCACCCGTGTCTTTGTCATTCAGCATGACCATCAATATTGATCTTGGCAGTCCCTTCTTTCTGTTCTCCTGATTGGAACCGTACCACTTCATTCCGGCGATATCAAATTTACCGCCGAGGTACGCGGGCATCGCCATGAAGCGGCGGTCAGGTCCGTTCTTCGGCATATTTGGAAACTTCGGCTCATCTGGGAACATTACCATCGCGCCGTGTGAATTACCGTTCTCTCCCGCCATCATGTAGTCGCCTTCTGCCATGATCTTAAACATCTCTTCCATACAGTCAACGCAGTTGTTCATGTTCGTAACGCCTGCCTTGATCATGTCCTCTTCATTCAAATATATAAAATCAATTTTACCGGACATCATTCTCCTCCTTATTTTACAATGATGTTTTAGTATCGATCTGAATCGATCTGTCTATGTTCATTCTGCCAATATATGTTGGCTCAAATGGATTCACTTTCATCGCGCCCTTTACCCACATGAGCGCGAACAGGGCGAGAACTACGAACAATATTCCAAAAACTTTATAGATTGTGATCCTCGCGTCGGCGTCATCGGAAATATTCCAGATCATATAAACGCATCCAATGATTCCGATTATCTGCGGAATGCCGAAGAACATTAATTTTCTGTTGCGCTCAGCTTTCGGATATCTTCTGCGGAGAACAAGAACATTAAGATGGGTGAACACATAAGATGCTATCCAGAAACATGAACCGGCAAGCAGCATTGTGATAAGTCCGTTTGTGTTTACATAACCTGTGAGCGTCATTATAAGAACCGCTGCAACTATCAATACCATACCAACCCACGGAGCGTTGTGCCTGTTAACAGTCCTCAGAAACTTTGGCAGCATGCCTTCGTCAGCCATGCCTTGCAGAACTCTTCCGACAGTTGGGAGAACTGTGTTCAATGTGCTGACCGCCGCGAACAATGTTACAATGCTCATCCAGATATAACCTGAAGGTCCAAGTAGACGTTCCGCAAAAACAATATGCGGCATCTCGGCGGAAAGAAGCTCCTCGGTTCCAACATAGTCCAGCATCGCGTTGCCGAGAATTGACTGCACAATTAATAGAATAAACAGCGTGATGATCATCGCAAGCGGAATATTTCGTCTTGGATTTTTCATATCCTTTGAAACCGGCACAACAAATTCAACGCCGATAAAAAGCCAGAAGGCAAGAGCCGAAAGACTTACGATTCCGATCACGCCTGTTACAGGAGGAGAAATCATTTCAGGTGAAACAGGAGTTCCAACGCCGAGTCTCAGCGCGCCCATTGCGCCCAATACAGTAATTGATCCAATCAGCACAACAACCATAAACGACTGCACCTTCGCGAATATATCGATCCCAAACAGATTGAGAACAAAAAGCGACGCCAGAACAATTACAGAAAAAATTACTGCGGGAACAGAAGGAAACAAGCCATTTAAAACAATGCCGCACATTGCAAGCTCGACGGAAATGCCGAACACATTTGTAATCGCGTATGCCGAAATATTGGAAACGATTGACGCCCAGGGGCCAAGACCTACAAGCATGTACTGTCCCAATCCGCCTGTAACATTTGGCATCATGTAATTTAATTCTGAAAAAGAAAGCGCGACAAACGCGTTTAACGCGACAACTATCATCATCGCGAACACAAAATCTTTTCCAGCAAGTCCGAATCCCTGTCCCAAAGAAACAAGACAGCTCGTCGCTACAATAAGTCCCATACATATCGCAATGCCGCTTCCAAGACCCAACTTCTTTTGTTCACTCATGGTTTTCTCCTTAAAATAAAAAGGCGTCCGCGTTTTTCCGCTTTGCTGCCAAATTACTTTAGCGGCAAGACAGAAATACGCAGACGCCCTTGTCTGTTTCTTGTGTAAAAAAAAGCGCTGTACCCGGAGACCCAACCGTCAATCATTAACGGTCAGACAACCAAGTACAGCGCCTTTGCTGTTTCTATAATCACTCTAATTAATTATAGATAAATTGTCAATAGGTCTTAAACGATTTTAAAAATCAATTCCTCTGCCTAATTTTAATATGCACTTCACGGAGCTGCTGTTCCGTAACTTCGCAAGGCGCGTTCATGAGAAGATCCTGCGCGCTTGAGTTCATCGGGAAGGCGATGACCTCGCGGATGTTTTCTTCTTCCGTAAGCAGCATAAGTATTCTGTCAATACCGGGAGCCATGCCCGCGTGAGGAGGCGCGCCGTAATGAAACGCATTCCACAGAGCCGGAAACTTTTTCTCAATATCCGCCTGAGTGTAACCGGCGATTTCAAAAGCCTTGGTCATAACTTCCGGCAGATGATTTCTCACCGCTCCTGACGACAATTCAACGCCATTACAAACAATGTCGTACTGCCACGCGAGTATGTCGAGGGGATTCTTTGTCTTGAGTGCTTCGAGTCCGCCTTGCGGCATCGAGAACGGGTTGTGGGTGAACTCAATCGCTCCTGCTGTTTCCTCACTCTCGCCGTACATTGGGAAGTCAACGATGAAACACATTTCAAAACTGTCCTTGCCGAGTTTCAACTGGTTTCCAAGTTCTGTTCTGATCTTGCCTGCAAGACCGTCAACTGTTTTTGGATCGTCGGCGATAAAGAACAGCACATCGTTTTCTTTGAGCGCCAGATTTTTTCTGAGCGCTGCTTGTTTTTCTTCGTTCAGGAATTTTACGATAGGACCTTTAAGAGAACCGGCGCCTGCTTCGCTGTCCTTATCCATTACAGAAATGTAACCTAATCCCTTCATGCCGATTTCCAAAGCGAACGCCAGCATTCTTTCAAAGAATGATTTTGACTGCTTGGCGGCACCCGGTGCGGCAATGCCCCGGACCGGAATATTTTTAAAAGGCGCAAAATCAACGTCTGCGAAAAACTGCGTCATATCTTCTATAATAAGGGGGTTTCGCAAGTCAGGTTTATCTGTTCCGTACTTTAACATCGACTCGGCATAGGTGAATCTTTTAAACGGCGCCTCGCTCACAGGCTTTTTGGAAAAATTCTTGAACACGTTGTACAATACATTTTCCGCGACTTCAAATACGTCTTCTTGCCCCGCGAATGACATTTCAAAATCAAGCTGATAAAACTCCCCTGGCGATCTGTCGGCGCGCGCGTCCTCATCGCGGAAGCACGGCGCAATTTGGAAATAGCGGTCAAAACCGGAAACCATTAAGAGCTGTTTAAAAATTTGCGGCGCCTGAGGGAGCGCGTAAAATTTTCCGTGGTGTTTCCTGCTAGGGACAAGGTAATCGCGCGCGCCTTCAGGAGACGACGAAGTTAAAATCGGCGTTTGAATCTCTGTAAAGCCAAGGCTCTCCATCTTCGCGCGCAAAAAACTTATCACCTCCGCGCGAAACAGAATGTTCTTTTTAACATCAGGGTTACGAAGATCAAGGAACCTGTGGCACAGGCGAACCTCTTCTCGCGTCTTTTTTGATTCAGAGATTTCAAACGGCAGCGAATGTTCCGCCTTGCTCTGCACGACAATATCATCGGCGTGCACTTCAATTGTTCCGGTTTCAATTTTTGGATTGACGGTATCCGCGTCGCGTCTTTTAACGCTTCCTGTAACAGTGATAACGCTTTCCTTGCTTGTCTTGAACTCCTTATGAAGAACAATCTGCGTAATACCGTACTGATCGCGAAGGTCAAGGAAAGTCACTCCGCCGTGATCGCGGATTGTGTCTATCCATCCCGACAGCACAACTGTCTGCCCGATTTGATCTTCCCTTAACGCTCCGCATGTATGTGTCCTGTACTGATTCATAATTTTTAAAACTCCGTTTTTATCTGTTCAATTTTTCCTGCAAAACTTTTTTGACAAGCTCGGGGTTTCCGCCCTTGCCTAATTCTTTCATTACCATTCCCATCAAAAAGCCGAAAACTTTTTCCTTGCCGGCGCGGTAGTCCGCAACCGAGTCTTCATTCGCAGCCATTACTTTCTCCACAGCTTCGGCTATTGCTTTGTCATCGCTTACCATCATCAAACCTTTTTGCGCGATGTAACTCTCCGGATCAACATTGCTGGTGAAGACTGCTTCCACTGTTTCTTTAAATGAAGCGCGATTGATTTTTCCGCTCGTAACAAAGCCAATGAGGGTTGCCAACTTGTCAGCGTCAAGACGGGAACCTTCGCGTTTCTGTGAATCGTTCGGCTGTGAATCGTTCTCAGCTTCTATGATCAAATCCTCAGGGAGCATATTCGCGCTGTTCATAAGACGCATGATTTCTCCGTTTACAAGGTGAGCAGCTTCCACAGCCAGATTAACTTTCAAAGCAGGATTGATTACCGCGCATTTTTGCGTCAGCGTTTCAAAGAGGCTTGAAATATTTTTATGGCAGGTAAGGACAGAAGCTTCGTCCGCCGAGATTTTATAATCGCGTATGTAGCGTTCGCGCTTTTGGTACGCAAGCTCAGGAAGACTTTCTTTAACGCAGGCAATCCATTCATCATCAATGTGCATGGGTAAAAGATCAGGGTCGGGGAAGTAGCGGTAATCCTGCGCGTTCTCTTTTGAACGCATGCCGGAAGACGTTCCCTTTTCGTCATCCCAGCGTCGCGTTTCCTGTTCAATCTTGCCGCCGTCTTCGAGTATGTCAATCTGCCTGTTGATTTCATAATCAATCGCGCGGCCAATCGCTTTAAACGAGTTCATGTTTTTTGTTTCAGTGCGGGTGCCAAGTTCTTCGCCGCTTCTGCGCACAGACAAATTGATGTCGGTGCGCATACTGCCTTCTTGCATTTTGCAGTCGCAGATATTAAGATACAAAAGCGTCTCTCTCAATTTTTCCAGGTAGGCGATAACCTGAACCGCCGCGTTTGACGCACTCCCGCTTACAAAGTCAGGATGCGTTACAATCTCCAAAAGCGGCACACCGCAGCGGTTAAAATCCATGAGCGATCCCTGCGCGCCATGATTTAATTTACCGGCGTCTTCTTCCATGTGTATTTCGCGAATACGAATTTTCTTTTTCGCGTCCGGGTTTCCCGCGCCGTCAACATCAATCTCTAAAAAACCATTTGTGCAAATGGGCGCGTACAACTGCGAAACCTGATACGCCTTAGGCAAATCTGGATAAAAATAATTCTTGCGGTCAAACTTGCACTGCCTTGTTATATCGCAATTAAGCGCAAGACCAAGACGCAAGGCATACTCAACAACCTCGCGGTTCAAGACAGGCAATACCCCCGGCATCCCGGCGCAGACAGGACAAACATGAGTGTTAGGCTCTCCTCCGTAAGCGGTGGTACAGGCGCAAAAAATTTTAGACTTGGTAGACAACTCGGCGTGAACTTCAAGACCGATGACAATTTCCCAGCTCATGCAGCAACTCCCAAAAGACCCCACACAGAGGCACAGAGGCACAGAGTTGTTGTTTGATATCTTATTCCTATTCCCAAAAATTCTCCGGGAACCAAGATAGACTTCTTAGTTTTAAGAAGAAGACATCGGACTATAACTCCGTGCCTTTGTGCCTTTGTGTGAAATTCTTCTCTACACATACGCCCTCGCTAAGTGATGGTCGGTGTGCTTTTGATAAATGCGCGCGGCGTTGATAAGTTTTTTTTCGCTGAAGGCGTCGCCGATTAACTGGAAGCCTATCGGCAGTTTTTGTTTGCCGCTGCTCGCTTGCGAGTTACCGCAGGGGAGCGCGACGGCTGGAAGACCTGCGAGATTTATCGATACGGTGTAGATGTCGCCCATGTACATTTTGATTGGGTCGTCGATATTTTCATCGCGTTTGTATGCGGTTGTCGGCGCTACAGGAGAGAGTATCATGTCGTACTTTTGGAACAGTTTATTATAAGCGTCTTTGATTAAAGCGCGGGTCTGCAAAGCTTTTTTGTAATACGCGTCATAGTAGCCTGACGACAACACGAAGGAGCCGAGCATGATCCGCCGTTTTACTTCGAGTCCGAATCCTTCACTGCGTGACAATCTGTAAACATCGGAAAGCGTTTTTGCGCCGCTGCTTGCTGCGCTTGTACTTCTGTAGCCGTACTTCAATCCGTCGTAACGGGAAAGATTTGACGACGCTTCAGCGCAAGCGATAATGTAATAAGCGGGGATCATGTAATCCATAAACGGCATTTCAAATTCTTCGATGCTTGCTCCTTGCGCTTCCAATTCTTTAGAAGCCGCAAGCACCGCCATCTTTACTTCGCTGTCGATCCCGCTTTCAAAATAATTTTTTGGTAAACCGATTTTTATGCCTTTTAAATTTAAACTACCGCCAGCCGCAGAATGATCTTTATCTAAATTAAACTCAAACGGCTTTTCGATAATGCAAGTGCTGTCCCTTGTGACATTTGAACTGCCGCGATCAGGCCCAGAAATTACTTCCAACAGAGCGGCGCAGTCTTCGATGTTCTGCCCCATCGTTCCAATTTGATCGAGCGATGAAGCGTACGCAATCAGCCCGTAACGTGACACCGCGCCGTAAGTCGGCTTGATGCCTGTAACGCCGCAAAAAGAACAAGGCTGCCTGATACTGCCGCCCGTATCAGAGCCTAGCGCAATCGGCGCAGAGCCGGCAGCAATCGCCGCCGCGCTTCCACCCGATGAGCCTCCAGCGACACGCGAAGTATCCCACGGATTGCAAACCGCTCCGTCTGCGCCTGTCTCGCTTGAGCCGCCCATCGCAAACTCATCCATGTTTGTTTTGCCGATGACTATCATTCCGGCTCTTTCAAGTTTCTCGATAACCGCCGCGTTGTAAACCGGCATAAATCCGCCAAGCATTTTAGACGCGCAAGAAGTTTCGATTCCCTCTGTGGAAATATTATCTTTTACCGCAATCGGAACCCCAGCAAGCGGCGAAACGTCACCTGCGGACGACGCGCCGTCAATCTGAGCCTGCACTTCTTTGGCGCGTGAAAGAGCCCGCTGTTTTATCTGCGCATTCCCTTTCGACACCGCCGTAAAAGCGTTAATATTTTTATCGTTTTCTTCTATTGTATTAATATATTTCGACACTACATCGACGACACTGAGTTTCTTTAATCTAATCTCTGTTGCCAGCTCTAATGCAGTCACTTAAATCCTCATTCCACAGTTTTAGGCGCGATAATCATTTCATCACTCTTTACAGGCGCGTTTTTTAATATTAATTCTCTTTCAAACGAAGGGCGAACCTCATCGTCCCTGAAGGCGTTTACATTATCGAAAGGATGACTGCGCTCGCTTACGCCTGAAGTATCCAACTCTCCGAGCCGCGCCATGTAGTCAAGGATTTTCTGCAAGTCCGCGCCGAGACGGCTTTTCTCGCTGTCCGAAAGCGTGAGACAGGACAAGTCTTCGAGATAGGATATCAATCTGTCATCAATCTGCATTATAACCTTACTTTACCACATATATGAGGATAAAAAAACGGCGCTGCAGACCTCTCCTGAGAAATCTACAGCGCCCTTGCTGGTATTAGCACTTTATAGGATTTTGAGACTTATGTCAATGCAGAGTATTCTATCACTCTTCCCACAGCCATGTTGACAGATAGCGCTCGCCTGTGTCGGGCAGAACGGCGACAATTGTCTTGCCCTTGTTCTCCGATCTTTTACTCACTTCGAGCGCGGCGTCAAGAATCGCGCCTGATGAAATGCCGACGAGGATGCCCTCTTCTTTTGCAAGAATACGCGCCGCGTTTCCGGCTTTTATATCATCGGTCTGATAGATTTCATCAATGACAGACGACTCGTAAACCTTGGGAACAAAGCCCGCGCCGATACCCTGTATTTTATGAGGACCAGGCTGACCGCCTGAAAGAACAGGCGACGCGGAAGGCTCAACGGCAATCACTTTAATGGAAGATTTTTTTTCTTTAAGATATTTTCCGGCTCCTGTTACAGTTCCGCCTGTTCCGACTCCGCCGATAAGAATATTAATCTTCCCGTCAGTGTCATTCCAGATTTCAGGGCCTGTTGTCTTTTCGTGAACAACGGGGTTTGCCGGATTGTTAAACTGCTGAGGCATAAATGAATTCGGCGTTGACGCCACAAGTTCCTCGGCTTTCGCGATCGCGCCCTTCATGCCTTTCGCGCCTTCGGTCAGAACCAGTTCCGCGCCGAGCGCCTTAAGGAGCTTTCTCCTCTCAACGCTCATGGTCTCCGGCATGGTAAGAATGATTTTGTATCCCTTGACCGCCGCGATATACGCAAGCCCTATGCCTGTATTGCCGCTTGTCGGCTCGATAATAACCGTTCCCTGCTTCAGATTTCCGTCATTTTCCGCCGCTTCGATCATGGAAAAGGCAATGCGGTCTTTTACGCTTGACATCGGGTTAAAGCTCTCAAGTTTGACATAAACGTCGGCTTCTCCCTTGTTAATTTTATTGAGCTTTACAATAGGCGTATTCCCAATAAGGTCTGTGATTTTTTCCGCTCTCATAATGGTCTCCTTGCTTTTACACATTTTACATATTTCACCTATGTGTATACTATGTTTTATAAAGAAATAAAGATTTTGTCAATAGGCAAAAAAAATTATTTTCGGGCTTTAATAAATAATTAACCGTATGGTACTATAAGCTATGAAAACGATTACATCCAACGAAGCCCCTGCCGCGATTGGTCCATATTCACACGCGATAGAAACAAGCGGCTGCAATCAAAATTGCTTGATATTCACATCGGGACAGATTCCCATTCTGCCGTCTACAGGCGAACTAATTGACGGCGGCGTAAAAGAACAAGCCGAACAGGTCATAGAAAACCTGAAAGCCGTATTAGCCTCCTCTGGCAGCGATCTTAATCATGTTGTAAAGACGACATGTTTTTTAACGGATATGGCAAACTTCACCGCGTTTAATGCAGTGTACGCAGTTCATTTTACAAACAAGCCTGCCCGTTCCTGCGTTGCGGTTCGCGCGTTACCCAAGGGCGCGCTGGTGGAGATTGAGGCGATTGCTGAGAGGGTTGGCTGAGAAGGGTCTGCTTAAAGTGGTGTTAGGCGCAATTGGACACCAGACGATTTTGGTGACTGACACGCGGCGTATCCCTTATCGAATTATAACGACGGTATTCCGGGAGGATTTAACAGACATAGAGTGCTTATTAACGGAAATAATTCATGAATAGGGGAGATATAAATAAAATAGTTACTCTTGGCTCGCTTTTCTTTTGTGTTATGACTTTTATTTCATTCTTCGGTTATATGTTTTTTCCGTTATCGCAAGCAGGATTTGCCGGAACATTTAAAGATAAAATACACTTGGTTGTAACGGCTTTAGTGGTTGTTTTTACAATAGTGTCACTAATACTTTTTTCTATAGGTTATTTAAAGACAAGTAATTTTAAATATCTTGGAATAATTTCTATATGTACATTCGCTGCTTTGCTGATTGGCGTAATACTTATTAATAAATTGCCGAAAGAATATTTTGGTATCGCTGAAAAGGTAAATGTTTATTCGATAATAATATTTACAGGAATTTTATCTTTATAGATGTTTATGATTGTTAAAAATGGACAAAAATGTTTAGTATTATATCCTTAAATTTAGTAATTTATAATATAACAGGAGAAATATATGGAAAATAAAAAAGGTTTACTTAAATATTTCTGGCAGGTTACTTACGCTCATACTATATCATATTTTATTGCCGGATTAATCGCTTTAGCGTTTGTTGATTATCGGGAATGGTGGTCTTCGGAATATATATCCGCTTTTTATCGTGATATTGACTCGCCTATTGTGGCATTGGGCGGAGGTTTTTTACAATTATTCAGGGGGATAATTGTCGCTTTAATATTATTGCCTTTACGGAAAATATTTTTTGAAGAAAAATACGGCTTATTAAAATTGGCGTTAATTATATTCGGCTTTTCTATTGTATCAACCTATGGGGCCGTGATCACCTCTTTTGAAGGCTTGATATATCTAAAAGTACCGTTAATTTATCATATTAAAGGTATTCCGGAAGGATTAATATGGCTCTCCTTATTTATTGGAATATTATTTATTTCGATAAAATATTCGCATAAAAAAATCGTTACAATATTGTCAATAATAATTACAGCATTAATCTCCCTTATGACTATAATGGGCTATTTAAGCGCAATGGGTTATATTAATACATAATTAATTAATTTATAAAGGAAAGATGAGCCTAAAAAATGTATTTTATTTACCTATCAGGTCAATATTGTTTATATTGATTTTTGTTTTAATATCTGTTTTTACAAAAACCAGCCTTTCGGAGATAAGCGGATTTTGGACTTTGGCGGTTATACTTGTAAATGTTTTAACAATACTGATTTTATTATTCATTTGTAAAAGGGAAAGAACCAATTATTTAGATTTAATTAAATACAAGAAAGGCAATACCAAGATAAAAAGTGTTGTGTTGTTTTCTTTAATTTCAATTATTGCCGGTATTGGCGGAATGTATATTGCAGGTTTTATCTGTTATAATGAACTGCCATACTTGCCTGCAATGATGGTGAAACCTATACCTGTTGTTTTATCAATAATTGTCATTTTAATTTTACCCATTACTACAACTCTGGCTGAGGATGGATTATATTTAGGCGTTGGGGTTAATAATATTAACAATAAATATTGTGCGATAATAATTCCCGCTTTTTTTTACGCAATACAACATAGTTTTATTCCTTTCCTTTTTGATACACAGTTTATAATATACAGGTTCATTTCATTTTTACCGCTTACAATATTATTTTGCAGTTATTATTATCGCAAAAAAAATCCTCTTCCCTTAATGGTTGGACATTTTATTTTGAATACAGCGACTGTTTTTCAAATATTTATATTTTCATTATTTCCTGAAATGTACAGAGAGATAATAAATATTAATTAAAATAATTGGACAAAAATGATCATTATTAAATAAAACATTGATATAGAATGACAGCAAAGGAGTAATTGATATGAAACCGAAAATTATTAATAAACCGGCGATTAAGCTGGCAGGTTTTCTTTTGAAAACAACAGAATTAAGCAGTATTAGTTTAAGCAGGTTTAGTTTCAAGGAATTGTCATCATATTTTTGGCATGATTGTATAACTAACGGCAGTTTGCAAAAATTAAACAATGAACCATTTATAAAGAACAATAATCAGTACGGTATTTGTATTCCGGTACAACCGGGAAATCCTGAATTTGAATATGTAATCGGAATTGAAGTTAAAGAAGTCGCAGATATACCTGAAGAATATCATGTATGTACTATACCAGAAACTATGTATGCAGTTTTTAGAACAAAGCCAACCGACAATAAAGATTTTTCTAATGTAATTGAAAGAACATGGGTAAAAATTATTATGGACTGGCTTCCGGCGGCAGGATATGAATATATCGACAGCAAGGCTGATTTTTGTTTTTATGACACGCGTTATAATAATAAAAAATCAAGCGTTTGCGAGATATATCTTCCTGTTATAAAAAAACAGATTGAAAAATCATTCGAATATAGTGAGAAAGATACAAAGAAATGTAAAAATTGTCTAAGAAGGATTCCTGTTCATTATTGCAGATGTCCGTATTGCAGAAGAGATGATTTTCAATTTGATAATAATTGAATTCGTTAATTGAAAAGAAGGATTTATGGAAATAAAACAGGTATTATTCAATGATGAAAACTGGAAAAAGTTAATTGATTTTGTTAAAAGTTCGTCATGGAGCGAAAGCCCGATAATCGTTAAAAACTGGGAAGAATATTATTATCTGGATTGGGAAAGAATATTCGCCGCATTTGAAGATGATAATATTATTGGGCATTGTTCATTTAATAATGCTGATTGCGTTCCAGATGTTGATTATACACCTTATATTCAATCTGTTTTTGTAAACGAAAATTATCGAGGAAAAAGAGTAAGCGAAAAACTGATAAACACCGCTATTGAATACGCTAAATCTTTAGGGTTCAAAGAGGTATACATTGTCAGCGGACATATTAATTTTTATGAGAAATACGGATTTATTAAAATAGATGAAAAGAAAGAATACAGGGGTGTATTGCAGGGTATTTATAGGAAGGAAATATAATTGACTGCTATAATAAAAGACATTCCATTCAATTGTGAGGAATACGGCAAAGGAAAGCCTGTTTTGTGTATACATGGTTATATGGCTGACCATAGAATGATGAAAAACTGTTTTGAACCTGTTTTTAAATCATTATAAGGTTATCGTAGGATTTATATTGATTTGCCCGGTATGGGACGCACACCTGCGTCAAATTATATTAAGACCGCTTATGATACTTTAGAATTGATTATTGAATTTATTAACCTTATAATTCCCAATGAAAATGTATTGCTTGCAGGCGAATCGTTTGGAGGACATCTTTCTTTAGGGCTTATAAATAAAATACCAGACAAAATTGACGGCGTGTTTCTTCTCTGTCCGCATATTGATTCATTGATATATAAAAAAGAAAGCAGTCTGCCTGAAAAAACGTCTATTTTTATATCTGATATTTTACAAAAAAGAGAAAATGATCCTGATATAAAGAAATTATTAGATACCGCCGTTATCGCTACGCCTAAAATATTAAGAGATTATAAAACTAGTATTTTAAAAGGTATAAAAGTTTGCGATAAGCGGTTTTTATTTAAGCATTTTTCAGGCGATTTCAGCCTTAAACTAAAAGAAGATTTAAAAGGCGTTAAGTTTGATAAACCGATGTGTATTTTAACAGGACGGCAGGATCATATTGTAGGGTTTAATGACGCTTACGAATTGCTATATATATTTCCAAGAGCGTCATATTCTGTTATTGACTGCGCAGGGCATAATTTGCAAATAGAGAATGGGAAAGTTTTTACAGTGTTTGTAAGGGACTGGATTAAGAGAATTGAGATGGAGATGGACAGAAATGTTTAGTAAAGGATTTTATTCTTATTATAATATTTAGTTATATATTAAATTCATATATATTATGTTATGCAAAATATGTTCTAGACTAGTTGAATAAATAATGAAAATGTAATATATTTAGATTTATAAGGAGTATTAAAGTAAATGTTAGAAATTGGTTACAACAAACGGCTTGAAATGCAATTAGATTTTATTATTGAAATAGATAAAATTAAAAATATTTTTAGGAAAACAAAATTATTTGACGGAAAT
>Ga0209755_10002941_pt1 | contig 22185 bp, 21 predicted proteins | sample TergutCo191P1_FD_187301 | JGI IMG/M metagenome (GOLD analysis project Ga0209755, IMG submission 187301) | Cornitermes sp. P1 segment gut microbial communities from Petit-Saut dam, French Guiana - Co191P1 (SPAdes) (version 2) | ecosystem: Host-associated > Arthropoda: Insects > Digestive system... | reverse complement strand
GATAGTCGCGGTGAACAAAAGCGAAGGGGGGCGGCGCGAGGCGGATTCCTGGAACCTTCTTTCCTACGGGTTCGAAAAGGTTTTGATGATTTCCGCCGAACACGGCGACAACATAGGCGAGCTGAAAGAGGAAATCATAGGCCGCCTTGATTTTTCCGCCGTGGAGGAGCTTCTTTCGGAGTCCCGCCCCATCCGCATCGCGCTCTTGGGCAAACCCAACACGGGCAAGTCCACGCTTTCGAACAGGCTTACGTCGTCCAACGCTTCCATTGTCAGCGATATTCCGGGAACCACTCGGGACGTGGTTGAGGGGAGCTTTAGCTGGAGGGCCGGGGGGGGGCTCCCTCGGGATTTCGTGCTGCTGGACACCGCCGGCATACGGCGCAGAACAAGGATCACCGAAAACATCGAATACTATTCGGTAAACCGCGCGATAAAAACCATCAACGAAGCGGACGTGGTGATTCTGCTGATAGACGCGCAGGAAGGCTTGACCGACCAGGACAAAAAAATCGCGGCCCTGGCCCACGACAAGGGGCGGGGGATAATCATGGCTCTGAACAAATGGGACACCATGCCGGGAATAAAAAACATGTTCGAGGCCGCCGCCGACAGAATCCGCTATTTCTTTGGCCAAATGGAATTTGCGCCGATACTTCCGCTGAGCGCAAAAGACGGCACCGGGGTTGACAAGCTTCTTTCCACGGTGGTAACGCTGTACGGCCAGCTAAACGTGCAGATTGAAACGGGCAGGCTCAACCAGGCCGTCCAGCGTTGGCTGGAGGAGACCCCTCCCCCCTCGGGGCCGCGCACGCGCTTCAACGTAAAGTACGCCGTGCAGGTTTCCGCAAACCCCGTGAACTTTGTTTTGTTTACCTCGCGCATCCAGGCCGTAACCGATTCGTACATTGCCTATTTGCGGAACCGGATTCGAAAAGACCTTGGGTTTTCGTCCATCCCCATCGGCATCAAGGTTCGCCCTTCCGCAAAGCGCGATCGGAACAAGAAATAGCCTACAGCCGCTTCTTCCCAAGCTTGTACGACGCCACGCACCCAATGGAAAACGCGGCTATTCCTGCCGCCACAATAAGCGGCGACACCCCGCTTCTGTAAACCAAAGGCACCGCCCCGCACCGGAGGCAAGCGGCATACCGGCAAACGATGCTATGGGCAAGAAACACCGGGTCGATAAGAACCGCCAGGGAAGCCGCCATCAGGCCCAGAATGGCGGAGTACACCGGCCTTTGGTGCTTCTCCAAAAGCTTTTCGATAAGACGCAACATTGAAAGGCCGCCGACTATTATGCCGAGGGCAAGCGGCCCAAGCACCTTCAGGATGTCCGCCATGAGCTCCGTGTTGGTAATGTCGGCAAGCAAAAACCTCAACGACGAAAGCGAAAAGATGACAAGCGGGTATATGTCCAGAAGCAAAAGAAGAAACGAACCGCTTACGCCGGGAACCACAAGCGCCGCCGCCGCAAGAATTCCCGCAAAGAAAATGAAAACCATGAAGGGAACGTTTATGGCGGCTATAACCTCGGCGGGATCGGCGGCGGATTCCCCGCGCAGGTTTGCCATCAGCAGCAGCAGGGGAAGCGGAAGAACCATCAAAAGGATTTCCCCGGCTCCAAGCTTCTGCCCGCCTTCCCTCACCTTGGAAACGATGTGCGGAATTACGCCGACTATGAGGCCCATGAAAAACAGCATGGTGGGAAACGAGTGGCTCTCCAAAAGGAAATTCACAAGCGAGCTGAACAGGATTATTCCGCAGGCCGTACCCAGGAAAAGCGGAACCAAAAACCGCAAATTGTTGCGGACGTTTTCGCCGAAGTGGTTTATGGCCCTGATAAGCTCGAAGTAGAAGCCAAGTATTATGGCGATGGTTCCGCCGCTTATGCTCGGCACGGTTTGAACCATGCCGAACGCCAGTCCGTTAAAAAAATTGCGAATGATTTTCAGCATGTGCGCGCGCTAGTCGTTGCCAGCCAACTCCTTTTTTATCTCGTCCAGCCTTTTTGAAAGGGTGTCTATCGTCCGCTCCAGGCGTTCTTTTTCCTTGGTGAGCCTGGACATTGGGTCGTCGTCTTTTGCTTTTTTCAGGATCGCCGTTTTTACGGTGTCGGGGCTTTTGCCTTTTATCAGGGCGGTTTCGGCGGCCTTGCGGTCTTCCTCGTTGCGGATGCCGGCGAGGTAGCGCATGTTGTCGGCACCCGTTTCGGGTTTCAGGTCGTAGCTGAACATTTTGATGGCAACGTTTGCGGCGCTGCGCGGGATGCGAAGCATACGATCCACGTAATCCTCGAAGCGTACGCCGATTGCGGTACAAAGCTCGTTGGCCTTGATCAGGTGTTTGCCCATTTCCTTTACAAGGCTGCCGTTTTCGCGCAGGTACTTTTGCCTAATGGTTTCGGTAAGCGCGGAAAGCTCCGGCGAGCCGGAAAAAACGTCGCGGTAGATTTTTTTCGCCTCGGCCTTTTCCAGAAGCGCGTGGAAGATTCCCCAAAACTCCGACGTGTGCGCCCTTACGGGAAGCCTGCCGCCTTTGGCGCAGGAATGGAGGTGGTGGGCGTATTCGTGAATCGCGGTGTACAAAAGCATGTTGGCCGCCGCGGCTTTGTCTTCGTGCGAGAAGTTGCGGTTATGGATGACAATCTCGCGGGTTTCCGGCTTGTAAAGGCCGTTTACCTTGCGGCTTTTCTTGCCGGAAAAGACAAGGGTAAACTCGAGCGGGGCATCCTCGATGGACAGCAGTTTCTCTTTTACTTGATCCTGGTTCATGCGGAAAATTCTATCACAATGCGCCGATCTTTTCCAGAGCCAGAACGACGGCGGCGACGCAGGCGGTCTCGGTGCGAAGGGCGCGGCTCCCCATGGAAAGGCGCAGAAAGCCCGCGGCCTCAAGAAGCCCGCGCTCGCGATCGGACCAGCCGCGTTCGGCCCCCACCGCGAGTACCGCCCGGCGTTTTCCGCCGGCCGTTTTTGCCAAGCTGCCTGCCGGCCGCACGTTGTCCGCGGCCACGAGCAGGGTTTCGCCGTCGTCCGTGGGGAGTTCGCCCAGCCATTTGTCCAAACCCGAAAAGGCGCGAAGCCCAGGGATGGTGACGTCGCGCGACTGTATCGCGCCTTCGAGCAGCGCATCCCGTGCGCCGCCGTCGTCCAAGAGCTTGGTGTCGCGGTAGCTCTTTTCGCCCAAGTCCGTGCCCACAAGATCGACGGCTTCAAGGCCCAGGCTTGAAAGGTCGCGAAGAAGGCGGCGTATCTGTATGGGCCTTGGAAAGCCGACGGCGATACGGATTGGGATGCGCGGAGGGGGGGGGGCCTGTACGTCCAGGGCAAAATCCAAGGAGCCGTCCGGGTTGAGCTTTTCGATTCTGCCTTTGCCAAGGCCGGCTTCGAATATGCCCGCCTCGAACTCGTCGCCTTCTTTTTTGTGCAGCACTTTCAAAAGGTGGATTGTCCGTTCGTCCCGTTTGGGAAGCGGCCTGCCGAGCTCGCGCTCCTCGAAAAGTATCAGGTTCACGACAGTATTTTAAGCACCCGGTCCAAGGTTTCCTGCAGGTTTTTGCCGGGCGTTATCTTGTGGTGGCACAGGCTTTCGTATATCGGCAGCCTTTGCCGGTACATGGCCTCCAGGTCAACCGAAAGGGGGCGATCCGCGGTTGCCAAGCTCTTCAGCTCCATGTCCAGAAAAAGGATGGTGCCGTTTTGCAAAAGCGCGTCCCTGTTTTCCCTTGCAAGAACGCTGCCGCCGCCCGTGGCTATTACCCGGCGCGTTTTTGCCGCCGCCAGGGAAACGGCCTTGCGTTCCAGCTCCCTGAAAAAAGCCTCCCCGTTTTCGCGGATAATGTCCGAAGGTTTCCTGCCGGTTTCGGCTTCGATCATGTGGTCGGTATCAACAAAGTCCATTTCGAAAAGCCCGGCCAGCTTTCTGCCCAAGCTTGTTTTGCCGCAGCCGGGCATTCCGATAAGCACGATGTTCAAAAAAAGTTTTTCCGTTTGCGACAACACTTTGGCGGCCCGGGAGTCGCAGGCGTTTTCGTCAAGCTCGATGCCAAAAAACAGGTTGTGCGCGCACAGGGCCTGGGCCGCCAACATTGCAAGGCCGTTTGCCGTGTTGATTCCAAGCCCGCGCGCCTCCAGCACAAGCTTTGTCCGCAAGGGGTTATACACAACGTCGATTACGGCGGAGAGGTTCGCAAAAAGGCTTAGCGAAACGGGGGAGCGCAAATTGTCCGGGTACATGCCAACGGGGGTCGTGTTGATCAGCACGTCGGCATCCGAATGACGGCAAAGGTTGTCGTAGTTGTTTTCCCCGTTGCGGGAAACTACCACGATTTCCCCCGCGTTTTGATCGCGGGCAACGCAGGCCGCGGTTTTGGACGTGCCGCCGCTTCCAAGAATAACCACCTTTTTGCCGGCGAAGCTCAGGCCCGCGCTTTTTGCCATGTAGGAAAAACCGAAATAGTCGGTGTTGTACCCGTGCAGCTTTCCGTTTTTGTTGACAACGGTATTGACGCTGCCGATTTGTTCCGCGGCGGCATCCGGCGTGCAGTACGGCATTACCGTTTCCTTGTAGGGAATGGTAACATTGATCCCCCGAAAGTCGGCGCTTTGCAGAAAACCCTCGACGGCTTCGGGTTCAAGCTCCAGCAGCTCGTAGTCGCCGTTGCCAAGAAAGCCGTGGATCGCCTTCGAGTAGCTGTGCGACAGGGTTTTTCCTATCAGGCCGTACTTCATGCTTCCGCCGGTTTACGCTTCGGAATAGCACCCAAGGAACACGAACTTTTCGTTTCCGCCCTCAAGCTGCGAGAACAGGCTGAAGAGCGAGTCGTCGTAAACGGAAACGTCAAAATCGATGTAGAACATGGATTCGAAATCCTTGTTCGGCACGAGCCTGCTTTCAAGCTTCGTGAGGTTTATGCCAAGCGCGGCAAACTTCGCCATAAGCCGGTAGAGCGAGCCGGGCCGGTGCGGCACCGTGGTCATCAGGCTTATTTTTTTTGCGCCGGGGTAGATTTCCAGCTTCTTGGAGATGCAGATGAACTTCGTGTAGTTGTCGTCGCTGTTTTGTATGTCTTCGTCCAGCACGTCCAGGTTGTACAGCTCGGCGCACTGGATCGACGAAATGGCGGCAACGTTTTTATCGTCGCCTTCCGATATCATCTTTGCGGCGGTGGCCGTGTTTTCGCAGGCCTCGGTCGCAATGTTGGTTTTTTTCAGAAAATCGCTGCACTGCCCCAGGGCCTGCTCGTGGGAATAGATTTTTCGAATGTCGGTTATCTTTGCGCCGTGCTTGGCAAGCAAAACGTGGTTGATTTTCAGCTTCACGCTTTGGACGATTGAGAACCGGTACTTTTTCATGAGGTCGTAGATGTCGGTAACAGAACCGTGAAGGCTGTTTTCGATTGGCAGTATTCCGTATTGGCAAAGGCCCTTTTCCACCGCGGCGAAAACGCCCTCAAAGTTGTTGAAATACGTTATCGAAGGCCGTTCGAACATTTTTTCGCAGGCGGTAACGGAGTTTGCGCCTTCCGAACCCTGGCAAGCTACGACCGCGCTTTTTGGAAAAAGCTCCGGCGTGCTTTCCAAAGCGGAACGTATGTCGGAAACCACCATGGACGGCGCGCCGAACAGCTTCGCCTGGTGGGAACGGGAAAGGTCAAAAATTGTCGTGAAAAGCGTTTTCGTATAGCCCGCTATGATGTCCGGCCTGTCTTTTGTGAGGCGGCTTATGATTTCGCGTTCCCGTGCCGGATCGCGGACCGGCAGGTTTGCGCCTTTCTTTTCGTTTGCGACTTCCTCAACAAGCAAAAGCCTTTCCGCGAAAAGACGGACAAGCTCGTCGTCGATTTTGTCAATCCTGTTTCTGATTTCCTCGAGCATGGCGTGGTGTTATCCTCCTAAAACGATATCCAGTATGATGATTGCCGCCGCCGCGATTACGCAAGGCACCGCGCGCGGAACGATGCAGGGGTCGTGCCTGCCTTTTACCTTCAGGGTTGCGTCCTGCTCAGTATGCAGGTTTACCGATTCCTGCGGAAGGGAAATGGACGGCGTGGGCTTGAAAGCGACCCTGAAAACGACGGGCATTCCGTTTGAGATGCCGCCCAGAATACCGCCGGAGTTGTTGGTTTTCGTTTTTACTCTGCCGTCTTCCATGTAGAAAGAATCGTTGTAGGCGCTGCCTTTCATTTTTGCGCCTTCGAAACCGGCGCCGAACTCCACGCCCTTCACGGCGGGAATCGCAAACAGGCCGTACGCAAGGCGGCTTTCGATGTTGTCAAAAATCGGGTCGCCCAACCCGGCGGGCAAACCCCACACGCCGCACTCGACCACGCCGCCCAGCGAATCGCCCTCGCCCGCCGCCGCCTCTATCGCGCGTTTCATTTTGTCGGCGGCCTCGCCGCTGACCGTCGGAAAACCGTAGACTACGGGGAGGCCGTCGAAAGGCTCGTCCTGAACGTCCCCGATGGAATGGATGTGCGCGTCGAGCTTTATGTTTTTGCGTTCCAGCAGTTGAAGGCAGACCGCCCCGGCAAAGCACAGCGGCAAGGTAAGCCGCCCGGAAAAATGCCCGCCTCCTGAAACGTCGTTGTGCCCGGAATGTTTGACAAAGGCGGTATAATCCGCGTGGGACGGGCGCGGAACGGAACGCAGCTCTTCGTAGTCCGAGCCGCGCGCGTCGGTGTTTTCAAAAACCGCGCACAAGGGCGCGCCGCAGGTTTTGCCGTCTACAAGGCCGCCAAGGATTTCGGGCGCGTCAGGCTCGGCGCGTTTGGTGGCGTAGGCATGGCCCCCCCCCCTGCGCCGGTCCAGAAATTCGCCGACGCGCGCAAGGTCTATTTTCTCGCCAGCGGGAAGGCCGTCGATCACCACGCCAAGGCCGCGCGAATGGGACTGCCCGAAAAGCTGAACCCTCAGCTTGTTTCCCAGGCTAGAGGACATCGGCAATACCCCCCAGGGTTATAAAATCGCCGAAAAAGCCGGGATACGATTTGTTCACGGCCCCAAAGCCTTTGATGATAACGGATTTTTCGCAAACGCACGAAGCCACGGCGGCCGCCATAACGATTCTGTGATCCCCGGCGCCATCGACGGTGCCGCCGTGCAGCTTCTTCTTGCCGCGAATAAGCATGCCGTTTTCGGTCATCTTAATATCGGCACCCAAACCGGAAAGCATGTTGAACGTGCTTTGGAGTCTGTCGCTTTCCTTAAGGCGCAGGCGCTGCGCGTTGACAATCCTTGTTTCGCCTTCCGCCACCGCCGCAACCACGGCAAGCGTGGGAATCAAATCGGGAATCTGCGCCGCGTCTATCTCTATGCCGCGCAGGGTTCTTGGCGTAACCGTGATGGTTGAGCTTTCGGTGTCAACGTTTGCGCCAAAATGCCTAAGAATTTCCACGACTTCTTTGTCGCCCTGCTCGGAGCGCATGGAAAGGCCTTTCAGCGAAATCGAGGCCCCGGGTTTGTTCTCAATCGCGCCCATGCACATGAAAAACGCGGCGTTGGACCAGTCGCCTTCCGCGGTTACGCTGCCGGGCGAATCGTACCTTCGGTTTCCGGTTATAAGAAACCTGCACGAGCCTTCCGGATACGGCTCCCCTTCCGGGGTAAGCAGCTCGGGGGGCAGCTCGCTTTTTTCTATCGCTATTCCAAACAGCGCGATAACTTCCAGGGTCATGCTCACGTAGCCGGAGGACTCGATCGGCGGTATCACTATTATGCTGCTGCCGGGTTCGAGCAGCGGAAGTATAAACAAAAGTCCGGAAACAAACTGCGAAGAAATATTGCCGACTATTTTGAAGTTGCCGGCCTTCAGCTTTCCGTAGCCGGTTATGGGAAGCTGGTCGCTGTCTATTCTGCAGCCGGCGCTTGTCAAAGCTTCGCAAAGCGGCGCAAACGGGCGATGCGGCAGCTTGCCCTTGCCGGTTATCGTGAAGTTTTCAAAAAGGTGGGCGGCAAGCGGAAGCATAAACCTTGCCGTGGAACCGCTTTCGCCGCACTGCAAAACCACGGAAGGCGGAAGCGGGCTTTTCATAGGCGAAACGCGCAGGCCGGTTCTTTCTGGTTTTGTAACGGTGCAGCCCATCGCCTCAATGCAGCGAATGGTTGCGCCAATGTCTTCCGACACGCCGTTAAGGTGTATCTGAGTTTCCTTGCCGGACAATGCCGCGCAGAGAAGCAGACGATGCACAAACGATTTAGAGGAAACGATATCCAAAGTGCCGGACAACTGCGCCGGAATTATTTTCATGTCCATCATACGGCTAACCCTTTTGCTATAAAATCTTCAAGCTGCGCTACGGGAAGCTTGTGCAGCTCTGCGTGTCCTATTCGTTTTGGTATTACCAACGTGATTGTGTCGCCCGAGCGTTTTTTGTCGCTCATGGCCGCCTCGGCAAGCTCCTTTGCGGAGTATTCGCAGGAAACGGGAAGCTCCAGGCGTTTCAGCGTTTTTGTCAATTCCTCGAGGCAGCCGCCGTCCGCCGATTCGGTGAGGCCGGCTTTCTCGCTTGCCCTTGTGATTACCGTCATGCCTATTGCCACCGCGCTTCCGTGGGATATACTGTATCTGCTCAGGGATTCTACCGCGTGGCCCACGGTATGCCCAAAGTTCAGCAGGTTGCGAACGCCTTTGTCAAACTCGTCCTTTTCCACTATGCCGGCTTTGATTTCAACGTTTCTGCGACAAATCTCGGCGATGCCAAGCTTGTCAAGGTTCGTGAAAAGGTCTTTGTCGGCAATCATTCCGTGCTTTACGACTTCCGCCATGCCGTCGGCGTAGGTTTCCCTGGGCAGGCTTGCAAAGGTGGAGGTGTCGCAGAAAACGGCCCGCGGCTGGTGGAACGCGCCTACAAGGTTTTTGCCCTCCGGCAAATCGAGCCCGGTTTTTCCGCCAACCGAGGAATCCACCGCGGCCAAAACCGTGGTGGGCAACTGGATAAAGTCTATCCCGCGAAGGTAAACCGCGGCGACAAAACCCGCAAGGTCGCCGACGACGCCGCCGCCCAGCGCGACCACCATGTCGTGCCTTGTAACACCGCGATCCACAAGAAAGCGAAGCAGCCTTTTTGCCACCTCAAGGTCTTTTGCCCTTTCGCCGTTGTCAACGATATATCCGGAAACTTTGTAGCCCCTGTCAAGAAAGCTGTTGATAACCGCGTCCCCATACAGCGGGAAAACCTTGTCGTCGCTTACCACAACCACCTGGCAGTCTTTTTTGACGTCCAGGGCAAGCTTTCCAAAATCGAGCCCCTCGCCGATTACGACGGGGTATTTTCCGGTCTGCGTGTTTACGAATATTGTTTCAGCCATTTTTCCCCCCAAAACAGGTAGGCGGGCAAACGCCGCCGCTTATGCCGCATCCATGCTTTTTCGCACGGCCTCGATTTTCAGGCTTAGCTTGCGGAACGCCTCCGGAGTGAGGGACTGCTGTCCGTCGCACCACGCGGCGGTCGGATTGTTGTGAACCTCTATGATAAGCCCGTCCGCGCCCGCCGCCACCGCCGCCAGCGACATCGACTCGACGTACTTCGCGTGGCCGGTGGCGTGCGACGGATCCACGATAATCGGCAAATGCGAAAGCTCCTTTACCACGGGAATCGCCGACAAATCCAGCGTGTTTCGCGTGGCCGTCTCGAATGTGCGTATCCCCCTCTCGCAAAGAATCACGTCGCCGTTTCCGCCGGCCATAACGTATTCGGCGCTCATAAGCCATTCCTCGATTGTGTTGGACAGGCCGCGTTTCAGCAGGATGGGCTTTTTCACTTTGCCAAGCTCCTTCAGAAGCTGGAAGTTCTGCATGTTCCGAGCCCCAACCTGAATCACGTCGATGTCGTCGAAATCCGGAAGCTGCGAGAGATCCATTATCTCCGTTACGACGGGGAGTCCGGTTTCGGCCTTTGCCTTCAGCAGCAGCCCCAGGCCGTCAACGCCAAGGCCCTGAAACGAGTATGGGGAGGTGCGCGGCTTGAACGCGCCGCCGCGAAGCATCTGCGCGCCTATTGTTTTAAGGTCGTTTGCTATGCCGCAGATTTGCTCCTCGGTTTCCACCGAGCACGGGCCGGCTATCGCGCAAAAATGGCCGCCCCCGATTTTTACGCCGCCGGCTCCCGGCGGGCCTATTTCCACGACCGTATCCAAGGGGTGATACTTACGGCTTGCCGCCTTGTACGGCTCGTGGATGCGCTTTACGGATTCCACGATTTCCATGGCCCCGATAAGGTCCATGTCAACCGTGGAAGTGTCGCCGACAAGCCCGACAATCCTGGAATGCAGGCCCTCGCTTTCGTGCAGCTTAAGGCCCATGTTTCTCAGCCAGGCGGTGAGGTTTTCGTACTGCCGTTCGTCGATGTTCGGCTTTAATACTATAATCATGGCGCGTCAATTCCCTTTTCTGATATAAAGCGGGATGGAGGCCGTTTCCTTTTCGTCGACAAACAGGGTAAAATTCACCATTCCGGGGGCCTTGAAAAAGAGGTTGCCAATGGTAAACACGAGATGCGAAACTGCGGTTGCGTTGCCCACGCCTTTTACGTCGAGGCTGCCGGAAATGGGATCCATGTTCATCTCGCCGTTGAGGTCGCGGGTCTCGATGCGGAAGCTGTGGGAAGCAAACTCCCATAAGTCAAAACGTATGCGTATAACGACCGAAAGCTGCGGGTGGGTGCAGGGGAAATTGCGGGAAATAATCGTGTCGAAAGTCCCCACAACGGTAAGCTTGCCCCCGTTTTCCTGGGCAAAATCGCAAAACGTAAAGAGTTCTATCTTCATTTGTCTGCCTTCCCGCCTTTGAACGAGCCAAATTCGCCCGCAGCACCCCTCCATAGGGTACACTCTCGGGTTCCCATGGGGAAAGTGTAAAGATTTTCGCCGGGTTTGTCTATTCACTTTCGGACCGATACGCCGGAGCATATCCGCTGGACGGAAAATTTCCTCGGCAGACTCCGCCGGCCAACCAGCGGGCACCAAGGATAGGGGCAAAGCGTTTCGGGCAATCCGCCCGGCGGCCGCAGCCCCTATCCCTCGCGACGTCAGTTCCCTATAACAACCATCCGTCCGTCGGTGGCGGGGGTTATGACTCCCCTGGCCTGGATGTAGCCGATTACCACGCACGACATCAGCATAGCAGTGTTGAAGGGATCCACGGCGCGGGTCAGCACTGCGTATCCGTCGCCGCCGGAAAGCAGGAAGTCGTTGGTGGCAAAGCGGTATGTCCTGCCCGGGTCAACCGGAGCTCCGCCTATGGTCAGGTTCGTGACCGTTCTTTCCGACAGGTTCAGGGTGTAGCGAACCTCGGCGGAAAACTGCGGGAAGCCGCCGTTGCTCTGGGGTATGGTGCCGATGAACTCGAACATCTCCAAAATCTCCGCGCCGGTAAGGGAAACGATGTGCAGGAAGTTCGTAAAGGGCAGAACCGTTAGGATATGCTCCCGCGTAAGCTCCCCGGCGGGCAGTTCCGCGCGTATGTTGCCGCCGTTTACGAAGGCGAAGTCCAGCGTCTGGTTCAGGACGTTTCGCATGTACCAGGCCATGCCGTCCGAAATCATGTTCCCGATCGCGGTTTCCTCGTAGCGGGGCCGGCGGTTGCCAAAGTAGAAAAGGTCGGCGGCCCGGCCTACAACCTCGCCCAAAGCCGCGTCCGCCTGCTCCAGAAAGGGGGCCAGCATTGCCATGACCTGAGCGTCCGGCTCGAAGACGTGTGGGCCTATTTCCACAAGCTCCCACTCGAACCCGGCAATCCTGCCGTCCACGATGGAAACCCTGGCCTTGCCGACGTATCTGCCCCACTCCTGCGCGGTTACTATGAGCGTGTCGCCCACCCGCATCGGCTCGTCGAACCTGGAGTGCGAATGGCCGTCCACGATAATGTCGATGCCGGGCACGGCGGCGGCGAGATCCTGCACTATCACGTGGCCCTCGCGTTCCCTGATGTCGCCGATGTGGGTAAGGGCAATCACGATGTCCACCCTTTCCCTGTTCCGCAGACGGGTTACAGCGTCCCTAGCCGCCTCGATTTCGGGTATGAAGTCCAGGCTGTTGATAAATGCGTCGCCCTCGCCGTGGATGTCCAGGGTGCGAAGGGTGGTAAGGCCGAAAATGCCCACCCGGAAGCCCTCGAAGTTCTTAACCAGATACCGGTGCCCACCAAGGAAGCCGCCGCCCGCGGTTCTTATATTGGAAGTAAAGAAGGGGAAGTCGGCCCAGGCGATCTGGTTTTCCAGCCTTTCGCGGCCGCCTGAAAACTCGTGGTTGCCGAAAACCATCGCGTCGTAGCCCATAAGGTTGTAGGCCAGGATGTCCGGCTCCGCGAAGAACATGTTCGAAAGGGCCGAGCCGGTGTTCATATCCCCGGCGTCAAGCAGAAGCACGTTTTGGTTGGCCTCGCGCACGGAGCGCACGAATGTGGCCCGCTCGGCAAGCCCGCCGCGTCCGTTTACGGGCATGGTTGCCCCGTGGTGGTCGTTCGTGTGAAGCAGGACAAGCTCGTATACCTTGCCCGCCTCCCGCTGTACCGGCCTGGCTCCGCCGGCGCATCCGGAAAAGACAAAGCTTGCTATCGCGGCTGCGGCAAGCAGCGAAAAGGTTCGTTTCAGGGTTTTCATTTGCGTTCCTCCAGCTCCATGATAGCGGCTTCCGGCTTCAAGCTCAACGGCTTTCTTTACCCAGGCGGGCATTTCATGTATTATTAACGTGCGGTTTGAAAAAACTCGTATCAGGCTTCACGGTAGGGAGGAGTTCCCGTATGGCAAAAAACATCAACTGGGCGGTGGTGGGAACCGGCGGAATCGTCAACCACTTCCTTGCCGGGCTAAGGGCGACAAACGGGCAGGCTTTGGCGGTGGTTTCCCGCGAGCTCGACAGGGCGCAAAGCTTCGCCACAAGCAAAGGCATAGAGAAAGCTTTCGGCGATTTCGATCGGATGTTGGAAGACCGCGAAATAGACGTGGTGTATATCGGCACTCCGCACGTTACCCACAAAGACTTGACGGTTCGGGCTTTAAGGGCGGGAAAAGCCGTGCTGTGCGAAAAGCCTTTTGCCATAAACGCCGGCGAAGCCCGCGAAATGATTGAGGCGGCGCGGGAAAACGGCGTTTTCCTGATGGAAGCCATGTGGACGCGCTTTCGCCCCGCAATGCACAAGGTCCGCGAATGGCTTTCCCACGGGCTCATAGGCGAGGTAAAAAACGTGCAGGCAAGCTTCGGCTTTCGCGCCCCCGTGGAGCCCGGCCACAGGCTTTTCAACCCCGGGCTTGGCGGCGGCGCGCTTTTGGACATCGGCATTTACCCCCTGTCGTTTGCCTCCATGGTTTTCGGCGGGCAAAAACCGGGCGGCATAAGCTCGCGGCTTTTCATCGGAGAAACCGGCGTGGACGAGGAAACCTGCGCGATTGTCTCCTACAAAGGCCCGCAGACGGCCTGCGCCTGCGCGTCAATCCGAACCACTATGACCAACGACGCATGGGTCTACGGCACCCACGGCAAGATCCACATCCCAAGCTTCATCCTGGCCCCCAAAGCCACGCTGATGCCGGAGGGCAAAAAAGAGGCCCTTTTCGAACAGGAGGCCGTTTCAAACGGCTTCAACGAAGAGGCCCTGGAAGTGATGAACTGCATCCGCAACGGCCAAACCGAAAGCCCGATAATGCCGCTGAACGAGTCCCTTATTTTGATGGAAACGATGGACGCGATACGGGCGCAGTGGGGGTTCAGGTATCCTTCGGAGGGGTAGTAGCGAAAGGTGCGTCAGCCTGCGCCCACAACGGGGACAAGAACACGCAACAGGACGACATACAGGCTTTCGTGGAGGCTTCCATTGCGGAGGCCGAAAACGACGGCGATCCCAGTCTGCTTGCCCATGCCTGAGGCTGGTTCATAAAGCCAAAGAGAAACTGGTGACCGGCATCCTGCGTGGAGCCCTGTCAGCGTATATGCCAAGGCGAGCAAGCTTGGCAACCCCGTTGCTTTTTTTTAGCGGCGGGACTATAGTTTTCATGTGTTTCCGAATATCGACTTCAACAGAGCCGCCTTTAAACATCGCCTGACAGAGGCCGATATCCGATATGCCATGTGGCATCCGCTTCATGAGCAACTGCTCGAATCCTATGCAAACAAATGGCTGATTATTGGCTATGATACAGCCGGAAACCTTATTGAAATCGCGTATAATATAGTTGACGATGAGACGGTAAACGTATTTCATGCTATGCCATGCAGAAAAAAGTTTATAAGCCAACTCAACTTATAGGAGGAAAGACGATGGCGCAAATGACGGAAGAAGAAGCGGATGCCTTAGATGAGGAAATCACCGCTGCCGACATAACGCTTAACCCAAGCACGGGCGGCATATTTACCCGCCAACGGGAACTGCTTGACGCTCTGGATCGCTCAAGCGCCGATTACATTATGACACGCGCCATTGCGACCAATAAAATGCCGTTGCAAATTCTCAGCGAAGTCGTACATGAAAGGATCACCGCCGCCTCGTGAATTGCCCCAAATCCACACCCGAGGCACTTGCCGAGTTCGCCGCAAAAGCGCGGGAACTTCGGCAAAGCATGAAAGACAAAAAGCCGGCCGTTACCATACGCGTCAGTTCAACCTGCCTTTTAAAGTACAAAGCTTTGGGCAAGGGATATACCGCCATATGGCCGACGTTCTGGATTACGTCGCTGACAATCCTGAAATACCCGCAAAAGCTCGTGGTTAGGCGCCGATGCCAAAGTATGGCATCGGCAAGATAGGCGCAATGGGGGAGTGCAGGAATAACAGACAGCGATTTTGAGAAGCCCTAAGCTACGACATTTCCCGTAACCATCGCGGCTCCGACACCGCAAAAGACAAGGATCGCCGTGCCCATGAACTCTGCAAGATATTTTTTCATACCACCATTGTAAACCACAAATTAATTATGTACAAACGTTTTTTCAACAAAACAACTTATTCCATGTCGATGTCTGATTGTCGAATAATGTTACCTTGCGCATCCAACAATCCGCCCATTCCCATTGTAAACCTTGACGATCTTCCAACCGACGGTGTCCATACCCACGGTTGGTCGGGACGGTTTTCCGACGTCGGCAAATTATATCCATCTGGGAAACCATCGGGGTTGAATCGCAATCCACGTGCGCGCCTAGATGCGTTTGATAAATCACTTGTGTTGTTATTAAATCGCGACGATGTCACAAAATTCTCAAAGTGGCTGAAAACATTGTGCTTTCCAAGATTTTCACCTTCCACGTAATAATAACCGACATCGTGCATGTTTCGCATAGCAATACGGTGAAACTCAATTACACGCTCAATAGATTCAAGCGAAAGGCATGGGAAACCATAACCGCAATCAGGCATTTCATGCATACGTCTACCACGGCTAATAAATTCTTCATGGATAATCATAGCAGAACCTATCATTCTATACTGCAACTCACTAAACGAAATTTGATCTATATCAGGTATCACATTTACAGCAACCATAGGATGCCGTTGTGCCCCAGGCGCGAAATCCATTTGCGTTTTACCGCGACCGTCTCCCAGGCTAGCATGTGTCAAAATTACAGGGAACTGACCTTGAAACCAATTAACATCATAACCCAATTCCGCGATGACCTCAAGTTCCGCATTACGTATGGCATCGGTGATGCGTGCCTCTACCCATGCGCCCCAGTTTGCGTAATTGGATGGTAACCTGTCGCCAAGCACTATCCCATTACCAAACAAGTTTTTGAATTGGGCGATGCAACTGCGACCGTCTCCACCGATAAAGTTGAAATCACAACCGGGGTGTGTTGGCAAGATATGCGATGAACAATTGGCAAAGTTCGGGCAATTACCGTCTTGGTCAAGGAGTGTGTTACAGTCATTACATCGTGGAGGACCGACTTCAAACGGCACAGCATCACTTCTGTCCGTAGAGTCAAGTTGGAATGCGTTGTCAGGGTCTGATAGTGTACGTAGTGAGATTTGGTGGTTTCCCACTCCTAGTGGTGGTGTCAAAGTTGATAGGTTAAAACTATTACCCGTTGTTGTTCCAACGCGTGTATTTCCTACGTAGATCGCAAAACCGTGGGCATTTGTTACCGCATCCCATGTGATTACACTGCCCGAAATTTGTGGGTTTGTTGGCGCTGGGAGTGTTACTGTCGGTGGGTCGATTGTGACGGTCGCCGTTTCTGATTGCGAAGAATCCATTTGTCGATTGTTGTTTGGATCTGCGAGCGCACGAAGCGAGATTGAATGCGACCCTACTGCAAGTGGCGGAACTAAGTTTGCAAAATTGAAACTTGTCACATCGCCAGTTGTATATCTTTCGACTCCGTCTACGTAAATTCTGAAACCTATTGCATCTGTGACCGCTCCCCATGTCATGTTTGTGCCTGTGATTACAGGGGCTGCTGGGGTTTGAAGCGGAATCCTCATTCCTACTTGTTGTTGGATTGATACGGTTACTTGTTCTGAAAGTTCCGATCTTGAAAACGCAGTTCCAGTTTGTGGTAACGCGCGCAATTGAATATTATGGTTTCCAACCGGCAGACCCAATGTCGCGATGTTAGTGCTTGTAACATTACCTGCAACAGTGCGCATTTCGACTCCATTTACGTAGATACTAAATCCATATGCGTTTTGCACTGCATCCCACGAAAGCATCGTACCCTGAACTGTTGGGTTTGTTGGGGCTGGAAGTTGCGTGATAGGTGGTTCCACATAAAAATTAATACCAGACGTACCAGAGTTCATTTGATTTGCAATTGTAGGATCGGCAAGGGCGCGAACTTGGAGTTTATTGTTCCCAGGAGGTAATCCCAAAGCCGACAGGTCAAGTGATGTTCCATTGGTAACAACAACTGGAGGCCTCCCGCCAGGCAGATAAACACGGAATCCAATAGCGTTGGGTACATCTTCCCAAGATAGAGTTTTATCAGTTATTACTAGGTTTGATGGGGTTGCAAGTGGAATACGAATTGGGGTTGCGTGTGTGAGTGATACGTTTGTTTCTTCCGATAGATCTGAATCAATAAAGTCATTACCCTCGGCAAGGGCACGGATAGAAAGTCCATGGCTTCCGACCGGCAACCTAAGGTCTGCGATGTTAATGCTTGTTTCATCACCCAACATTGGTCCAGGGTTTCCGTTAATATAAATGCGGAATCCTACCGCGTTCGGCACAGTTTTCCAAGAGAGAGTTGTACCTGTAATTGTCGGAGCCATCGGGGTCGCAAGGCGTGTTGGTTCGACTTGAGGGTCAATGGTGAAAGTTATATCTGCTGCACCAGAGTTCATTTGATTCGCAATTTCTGGGTTAGCCAAAGCACGGACAGAAATATTATGACTTCCTACTCCAAGCCCGAATTTCTCAAGATTAAGGGATGTAACGTTTCCGTCTACGGTATAAGGAGTTTGTCGCCCAGGTATATAAATGCGGAATCCGTGTGCATTATCTACCGCATCCCAAGAAAGTGTTTTACCTGTTATTGTCAAGTTTGACGGAGTGCGAAGAGGTATCCTCAATGGTGTCATGTGTCTTATTGATATCGTTGTTTCTTCAGATAGTTCCGAATTCAAGAATGCGCTGTTATTTTCGGCAAGGGCACGACCCGAGATATCGTGACTTCCAATTGCGAGTCTTAAATCCGCGATGTTGATGCTGGTTTCATTACCCACTGTCATTGATGGAGTTCCGTTAACGTAGATTCGGAATCCCGCTGCGTTTTGCACTGCGCTCCACGAAAGGACTGTACCTGTCATAGATACATTTGCTGGTGCAGTGAGTTGTGCTCGCGGAATGTAGTTGATCGCACAATCCGGGTTTGGGCATACGCCATCTACAAGGTTATTGTCGCAGCCTGGATTTGGACACGGTATTGGGGTTGGCTGTTGGTTGCCGTTCTCGCCAAAGTCAGGGCCGATTCCAGGGGCCTCGCACCCGACCATTAAGGCGGCCATTATTAAAGCCGTACTCGCACCTTTTACAAAAAGGCTCTTTCCCTTTCCTTTTTTTGCTTTTTCGGATCCGCCGGCCCAACGATTCGTATTCATCCCACATTCCTTTTATGAGATCCACTGCATTGATGCGCCGTTTTGTTGGGTTTTACATTGCTCCGAGTAAAGCAGATTAAATTTTGTTGGCATTTTTGGGGGATGTTTGTCAATTGTTTAAGATCAAACATTTTTCCAAAAATACTCCTGTTTTGTTTTAATGGATACCGGTGCCGTTGCGAAATACAAACGCTTTTGGAACAACAGCCATTGTTTCCAAGTGTACACCATATCCGCCAAGCCGTCAAGCGAAATTTATACGTCTTTCGGTTATTTTTGGGCATTTTCACCAAGGGCGCACGCCGTTTTTCCGTGCACCACGCCGGCAAACATATCTGGCTAATCTCGGAAAGAAGCAACAGGGTTGAGATGCTTAAGCTTATGCAGCCTACGCGAGCGTAGGCGCACGAGTGCCAGACACCGCCTACGTTAACCGCTCCCAGAAAGCGGGAATGCCGTAAAGCCACCGACACCCAAAACACAATCGCAAGGGGAGCAGTGTCAATTCCCGCTGGTTACGACAGGGAGTAGGCGACGATGGCAATTAATGCACATGCATCAAGCATGACTGCCATTCTCATCTAATCCTGAAACTTATCGGGTATCTGAACCGCGACGCGACCAGACCGCCGTCCACCACCGCCGGGGAACCCCGTCTGCCGGCGAAAACCCTTTGCGCCGCCTCGCCGAAGGCCCAGCCTTCCGGTTCCTCGCGCCGCACGCGCACGTGCTGAACTACGCCGTTTCTGTCCACGAACAGCTCCAGCATAACCCTGCCCTCGATTCCGGCGCGAAGCGCCGACGGAGAAAACACCAAGGCCGAAGCTATGGCCCGTTCGTCGAAGCGCAGCGGCGTGGTTAGGCGGTGTTTCTGTCGGCGATTATGTGTATCCGGGTATCCGGCGCGCTGAGGTGCAGCCCCGATACCGCGTCCTGCACCGCTATAAGACAAGCCGGGTGTCCGTCCAGATACACTGCCCCTTCCCTGTCTATCCAGATTTCCAGGTTCTTTTCGGCGGTCATGTTGAAGACGGTTTCCGCCTCGGCATGATCGATGGCGACCTCAAGGCGAAAATTCAACAGCGCCACCACCATGATAAAAATAAGAAGCAGAAACGCAATGTCCGACGTTGCTCCGACTGGTACGCTGACCCTCCTCTCCGTGCTAGGGGCTATCGCAATTTTACGCTTCCCTCCCCGTTGACAAAATGTAGACAATGATCTACACTCCTACTGTGTACGAAATTGAACAAACAGAGGCTTTCAGCGATTGGCTAAAAGATTTGAAGGACAACCGGGCAAAAGCGCGCATTCGAGCCAGAATCGAACGCGCCGGTCTGGGAAACTTTGGCGACTGGTCGCCGGAAGGCGGGGAAGTCCGGGCAATGTGCATCGACTACGGCCCCGGCTACCGTCTGTACTACACCATTCGCAACAGGCGGGTAATTTTTCTCCTTTGCGGGGGGGACAAGAACACGCAACAGGCCGACATCAGGGAGGCTCACAGACTTGCAAAGGAAATCGCATAAGGAGATGGCGCGGGTGAAAACGACCAAATGGGACATTTACGGGGAACTAAAAACCGAGGACGACATACAGGCTTTCGTGGAGGCTTCCATTGCGGAGGCCGAAAACGACGGCGATCCCAGTCTGCTTGCCCATGCCCTGGGGGTTGCGGCAAGGGCGCGGGGCATGTTGGCGGTTTCCCGCGATGCCGGCGTTGACCGCGCGGGCCTTTACCGTTCGTTTGCGGAAGGCGGCGATCCGCGCATAAGCACCTTCGACAAGGTGGCGCGCTCCCTTGGATACCACCTTACGCTCGCCCCAATCCAAGGCCATGCGAAGGCGGCGGCCACGACATCATAAAGCCAAAGAGAAACTGGTGACCGGCACCCTGCGTGGAGCACGCGGTCCTCGAGGAGCTGCAGCCCGGCGGCCCCGGAACCGAGGCGGACATGGCGGCCTTTGCGGGGGCCCTGGCAAAATTGAAACGATGTATGTGAACCTCACACCAAACCCAGCGGGCCCCCTCCGCTGCCGCATTTCAACCGCGATTCTCAAGCTCTTTTCTGATGTCCTCCGCAGTATAGCCCCCAGCAATCAGGTTCAGGACTTCCATGCGGCTTTCCCGTCTGCCTTTTTCCGTACCCTTTTCCATGCCTTCCCGTCTGCCCTCGCGCCTCTCGTGGGCCATGTCGCTTTGTATGTCTAGAAGGTTCTTTTCTTCGCTCCGCAGACGGGCGCGCTCAACCTCGTCCCGGCTTATCGTCAACAATACTTCCGCCGCCATCGCTATCGCCTCCTTGCGCTTCAGGATTGCGTTTATTATACCACGCATCTTCGGGTCGGTCAGGTACTGGAAAAACATTGCCCACTGTTCGCGGTTACTCATCTGCTCGATAGGCTTTTGTGCAACGCTTCCCACCTTCGCAAGCTCCAGCGTCATGATTCGGCTTCTGCCGCCAAGCGACACGCCGCGAACGGGGTCGTAGTACTCGAAAGCATGAAAAAAATCACCGTCGCCGAAGAATTCCTCTTTCGCCAGTATCGCTATTTGGTACTCCAGACGCACCGGTTCGAACGGCTTGGGGTTCAGGCTCATCTCCACGTTGACAAGCTCGCCGTCTTCCGCAATGCAGTTGATGTCGAAACGCATCTGGCGGTCGCGCACGTTTTCCACCGCAGGCTCGTTGGCGGTTAGGGTAAGCACCTCCATTTTCCGGTCGGTAATGTCCGAAACGAGCCTTGAAAGCGCGGTTTTGGAATTCGGGGTGCTCTTGGTAAAGACGGCTTTGAAAACGCTGTCAAGACGGATGTCCAGGATGTCCTCGGAGTCGTCGAAAATCACTGATGTTGCCATTGTTGTCTCCCAGGCCAATATCGCATGGGGCCGGGAATTATGCAAGCGGCAAACCGGCACAAGCGCGTTGCCAAAGCCATTTCCGCCATATGGCCGACGTTCTGGATTACGTCGCTGACAATCCTGAAATACCCGCAAAAGCTCGTGGTTAGGCGCCGATGCCAAAGTATGGCATCGGCAAGATAGGCGCAATGGGGGAGTGCAGAAGTAAAAAGGTGCCGGTCACCCCTGGCGAAACAACATCGCCGCCAGAATCGCCAAGGGTATAATCACTGCCGCGGAACTGCCCAAGATGTTGTCACTTCCAAGGGTATCACCGGCACACCCCAGCAGTTCTAAGGCCAGAACCGTCATCCCCACCGGCATGGATTATGCCGCCGGAACCACGGGCCGCGCCGGAATGCCGCCTTCGGCCCGGCACCTGCAGCCGCCGCCGTTTGAATCATCGGTGCAGCCCGTCAGGACAAGGGCGAATGCCAGTCCCAGCAGCAATACCAAAAGTCTTTTCTTCATAGGGGTCTCCTTAGTGGAGGGCGGGGCTGCCCATGAAATCCGTGTTTCGTAGGCAGCCTCATAAGTTAACGCATATGATGACAGGCACCGTCGCGCTTACCCATGACCGGCACTGTTGCGCCTACTCTGGCCTTAGCCAGGTGGTGTCACTCAAGCCTGGTATGACCTCACTCTCACCACCAGTAGGAGGTCTTAGGTGTCCACCGTGAGCAGTCCAGTAATGAAGGATTATTCTCGAGCTGAAGCCTTGCACCCGACGGAAGTCGCGCATGCTGCCAATGTCGCCGACCGTGAAAACATCTCTGGCAAGTGTTGTTGTTCCCTCCGTTATATGGTTTGCATGGATCGTGATTCTCCGCCCATCGGGAACAACAGCAGCAACGCCAGCAGTTATGGTGGCCTCGACCCATTCCCCCCTAAGATCCGGTGCAACAACGCGGCCGGCTAGGACATCGTCGTCGTCGTCGCCGCCGCAGCTCATCACCGAAAGCCCGATTACCGCCACCGCGGCGACAATCCCGAAAAGCCTGAGTTTGTTTCTCATCATGGAAAAACTCCTTGTTCGCGCCGCCCGCCGTTTGTCGGCGAACGACTGTTTTGATTTGCCCAACCCCATACGGGGCGGGTCTTATAAAATCATATTGGGTATCCCCCGCCCGCACAGCCATACAAAACTCACTTTTTTTGGGGGCGAATCGGCCCAAAACAGTGATTCGACTCACGGTTTTGCGGTTATCGGGTTTGGTTTGTGTTTTTTTCAGGGCGCGGTTCGGG
>Ga0209755_10002940_pt1 | contig 22189 bp, 19 predicted proteins | sample TergutCo191P1_FD_187301 | JGI IMG/M metagenome (GOLD analysis project Ga0209755, IMG submission 187301) | Cornitermes sp. P1 segment gut microbial communities from Petit-Saut dam, French Guiana - Co191P1 (SPAdes) (version 2) | ecosystem: Host-associated > Arthropoda: Insects > Digestive system... | reverse complement strand
GGTGACCACCATAAAGAACGGCAAAATAGCTATGCCTTCCGGCATAAGATAAGGAATGGTAATGCCTGTCCACACAATATCCGTCTTTGAAAGGTCGCTTATCCAGCCGAAAAACGGAGCTTCCCTCAGCTCAATCGCTCTGCCCAGAACAACGAACAAACCTATGAAAATAGGCATTTGCAACAGCATAGGCAAACAACCCGCAAAACCGCTGAACGGTGAAATTCCGTGCTTGGCGTAGAGTTTCATTATCTCTTCTTGCTGGGCTCGCATATCTCCGCGATTCTTTGCTCTAATGGCATCCATCTCCGGCTTTAACGCCATCATTGAACGAGTTGAGCGAAGTTGCTTCAATGCGAGCGGAGTTGTCACCAGCTTAACCAAAATTGTCAAAAGAATAATCGCTATTCCATAGTTTGGTATTATCGCATAAAATGCATTCAATATTGTCAGCAGAAGACCGCACAGCCACACAAACCATTTATCAGCACCGCACCATTCCCAACCGCTAACGATAATTTTTTCATAACCATGGCCCATCTCCTTGATCTCTTGCCAATGCAACGGCAAAATTGTGAAATCAACTGCAATGGAATCACTGAGCATATTGTCGCTAACCGTTAATGCATAAGTGCCCGGATCTTTTTCGTTTCGCTTTTCTTTCAACGGCTCTGCGCCAAGTGATGCCTCGCTCACATCTTCAAAATTTATCACAGCGGCTATGTATTTTCTTCTGAGACCAAACCACAACGCCTTGCCCTGATCGCAATTAAAGCATGTCTTTTTTGTAACGGTTTCCCTATCCACATTGTAAGTGTTGTTGAAAATAACTTCGCTGAACAGATAAGTCATTCCAAAAGATTTTACAACGGGAATATCCTCGGTTTCCCTCATGCCGCCTTTCCAATGCAATGTGTAATTTTTTGGCGCAAAACCCTTTATTCTGGTTACGTGCTTAACACTATGCCCTTCTTTTGTAAACCTGTATTCTCTGATCACAGCCCTGCCCTTTTCATCTTTCCACTCAAAAACCACAAGGCTATCAGACTCGCTTGCTACCGAAAAAACTATATCACTAAAATCCGCTTTGTCAAAACTTACGCTCAACGCTCCGGCTTCTTTGTTCTGCAACAACTCCGGGAATTTTCCCAAGCTGTCTGCCAATGTCTTTGGAATTACACTTGTTATTTTTGCTCCGACAGAACTCAAAGTCATCAAAAAACGTTCCGTTTCAATTTGAATTTCTTTAGGCGCTGCTACCGTTTGCGCAACTTCTTCTTCTACAATCTGCTGCGTAGCATCTTCTTCTGCAAAGGGAGAATCCGAAAGAGGATCCGCTTTAGGTTTAGTTACCGGTGGAGCTATAAGTTCCGGCGTTCCCAGCGAAGGTTTTTTCAGGGCATCAAGAGAATCTTGCTTTGTTCTTTCCAAAGCTAATTCCCTTGCTTTTCTTTGCAGCTCAGCTTGCGTTGCCTCTTGCTGTTTGTTGGAATTATGTATAGCCCACACAAATAAAAGGGCTATTAGAACTATACCGATGGCGGTGTTTTTGCTCATTCATACCTCAAAGCTTCAATTGGATCCAGCCTTGCTGCCTTGCGTGCCGGATACCATCCAAAGAACACGCCTATTGCAAAGCTCACGGAAAAACTTATAACAATGCTGCCCACAGTAATGCTAACCGGCCAGTTGATAAACAACTTCACTATGTAAGAGGCGCAGGCTCCAAACGGAATACCTATCAACCCACCGATTATGCTTATAAGAACAGCTTCAAATAAAAATTGCATTAAAATATCCAAACCTCGTGCGCCTATAGCCATTCTTAGGCCAATTTCACGAGTGCGTTCAGTTACGGAAACATACATTATATTCATAATTCCAATTCCGCCTACCAAAAGGATTATGGCAGCGGCAATGGCTAAAAGCAGTTGCACCGTATTTGCCGTGCTGGAAACCATGTCTATCATTTCTTGCTGAGTTTGAATGCGAAAAGCTTCGTTGCTCGGCGGGAGTTTTTTTTCCTCGCTCAAAATTTCCTTTACCTCTTCAACAGCAAGCTGTGCAGCTTGTTCATTTGCGGCGGCAGCGTTAATTGTGGAAACATTTGTTGTTGCCAAAACGCGTCTTTGAACGGCGGAAAACGGAGCCAGAATAATATCATCCTGATCTTGCCCAAAGCCTGCCACGCCTTTGCTTTTCAACAATCCTATAACTTTGAACGGTATGTTTCTGAAGCGTATTGTTTGCCCAACAGGATTTATGCCGGGAAAGAGGTTGTCTGCAACGGTTTTTCCCAGAACGCAAACTTTGGACATGTTTTCTTCGCCTTCAAACATCATTCCGTCTTCAATTTCATATCCGCGAATGTACAAATATTCCGGCCACACGCCCGTTATTGAGGTGGGCCAATTCCCTCCGGCTGCCACAACCTGCCCTCTTGAGGAAACCACAGGCGAAACAGCAACTAGGTATTCGCTTTTCTTCTTCAAAGCATGAGCATCGCCCACATTCAAAAGCTGAACGGAAGAAGCATCCATTCGTACGCCGCTTGTTGGCCTATTGTTCGGGAAAATCATCACAACGTTTGCGCCCAGGCTACCAATCTGATCTTTTATGGACTGTTTGCTGCCCTCACCTATAGCTACCATTGTTATAACCGCCGCAACGCCAATAACAATGCCGAGAACGGAGAGAAAGGTTCTCATCCTGTTTCTGACCAATGCTTTGAAGGCTATGCGCAACAGTGCGAAGGGAGTCATGGGGAGAAAGTAGAAATAAATTAAATGTAAATTAACCGATTAAGTTTTGCCCTGTATTCCCATGTCAGTTCGTGCTTCGGGCCTAGTACTGAGAATAGTGTTATCATGCCTTTTTTGGCTTTACCTTCTGTGTCTTGTTTGTTTTCTATTATTTCTAAAAAACTGTCTAAGGCTTCGCTGTATTTGTTTTGGCAAGCGAATTTGTAGGCTTTGTCGTAAGGAGGAGCGGCAACTTCGTAGAACTCCATCAGGTCTAAAAGAGATTTGGATTCATTATAAAAATCATCGGTTTCTTTTATTGTTTGCAGAATTGTTTTTGCTTCTTCTCTTTTGCCGCTCATGGTTTGTGCCTTTGCAAACAGATAGCAGACTTTTTTGTTAGCAGGATTTTTTTCAAATAATTTTTTCAAAATTTTTAAAGCAGCATCTGTTTGCCCTAGGTTCAAAGCGTCTTCTGCATTTGAAAGCAAAACATCTTCTTCCGATAAAAAGAATGGCTGCAGTTGTTTTTTAAGTTCGCTCTCAGACAGGTTGCCGTCTGCACCGCCCGCAATTTGCCTGTCTTTGAAAATGCGAATGTCGCTTAAAGCCCTTATGTGCAGATAACCTGCAAGCTGCTGATTGTTGGGATCTTCGGGGTCAAGCTTTGCTATTGTGAATTTGAGTTCATCGGAAAGTTTTTCAAGCGCAGGAGAAACTTCAAAAGCAACAACAATGGCCTTTTCCGCAGAGCCATGTATAACAAGCTGCTCAAAATTTCCAAGATCAATTTGAATTATGGACATTGAAGGGTAAGGTAGTAAATAAAATTTTTACTACCTTAAATAAATGTATTCTATAACCGCTGTGGCTCAACGGCTTGGGCTGAACGTTGTCCGGGGGCATTTTCGCTGCATTTTCCCGGAGCGGCATGCACATGGAGATAGAACTCCTTCCGTTAGCATAAATGAAGATGGCGGTTTTTTTAAATGCTTTGTGTGCGATGAAGTTAAAGGAAAAGCTGTTGCGCTTGTGCAGCTTGTTATGGGAATAAGCAAAGATGATGCTATAAAATGGCTCAGCGATGATAGCCCTTCCATAATCAGAGATTCGCAAAAATTCTTTTTGAAAAAAAGAGCAAAAATTGAAGATAAACCGGATTTTTTCAAAGAGAAAATGATATTTGAATTTTTAAGCATGCTCTCCCCTATACAGCCGTATAGCGCAATAGGTTGGTGGCTTGCTAACAGAGGCATTTACAAACCTACATGGGATAAAGTTCTCTTGAGATGCATAGATGATTACGACTTTATAAGCAACAAGCTGCTTGGTAAATATTCTTTGGAAGATTTGCAAATTGGCGGTCTGTTCAACAGCTATGGAAAATTACGCTACGGCAGGCGACCTCTTATAATTCCGTATATCGATGAAAAAAAACGCCCGTTCTTTTTTCAAGCTAGAGCAATAGACAAAAACGTCAGTCCCAAGGAGTTGAATTTTCAAGGGAGCATTCCGTTTCCTTATAACAAGAGTGCTTTGGATGGAAAGCCCGGAACTGTTTATCTGTGTGAAGGGTCAATAGATACATTGACTCTTTTGCAACGGGGATTCTGCGCTGTGGGAATTCCGGGAGCAAACACTTTTAAACCTGAATGGGTGAATTTTTTCAGCAACAAAAAAGTTGTGCTCTGTTTGGATAATGATAAAGCCGGCAGAGCCGGAGAAGAACGTATTACCGAATTGTTGAAATCTGCCGGGCTGGAGACAAAGTCATTTGGGCTTTTGCCGGAAGGTGAGGATATCAATTCGTGGTTTAATGCCCGATCCTGATCTTCATGCCTGGATAAATATTCTTATCCAGTCCGGGGTTCCAATCCAATAATTGCTGCACGGTTACATTGTGCATGCGAGCTATATCCCATAGGCTGTCGCCGTTTTTTATCTCGTACTTTGCCAGATCTTTTTTGTGAGATTCTACACTTTTTATGGGATCTTGCAGGTAAAGCTTTTGACCTATGTTAACCTTATTGTTTTGCAATCTGTTCCAGGTCATTAAATTTTGCGAAGATACTCCAAAACGCCTTGCGATGGAGCTAAGATTATCGCCTTTGCGAACTGTGTATGTTCTGGCATTATTAGCTGCCGGCACTACCGATGCTGCCGACACCGCAGGTGCCGCTGCTACTGTTGTTTCGCTCTTAGCCGCAGTTGCTTTTGCGGCAGTGCTCTTAGCTTCGCTTTTTGGCGCAGTTGCGCCTGTCGGCATGGGAATTATCAAGGTTTGGCCCACTTTCAATTTTGTGTTTTTCAAATTATTTGCAGCCTGAATATCCGCTGCCTTTATGCCGAAAAGCTTTGAGATGTGCCCAATGTTATCGCCTTTTTGCACTTTGTACTGCTGCCAGCGAACAAGCTGAGTTTTATCCATTTTTTCGTAAGCCTTTAAAAATGTTTCTCTTGTGCCTTGAGGGACCCTCATGGTGTAGCTTTTGAGATTCGGAGGCGTGCACCAGCGAACAAGTTCCGGATTCAAATCGCGTATGATATTAACACTTGCGCCGACTGCGCCGCCAACCTTTTCAAGAGGAATGCAATCTTTGACGGTTACAGTGTCGTAGGCAATTCTTTTCTGCGGTTCAACAATGATGTCATAATGGTGAGGGTAATGGCCTATAATAGTTGCAGCTACAATCCTAGGAACATAGTGCATTGTTTCTTTAGGCAATTGCAAATCCCAATAAGAAACTTTTTTCAATGAAGAATCTGCCGCTAATTTTTCTTTCACAAGCCTTCTGATTCTGCCCTCTCCGCAGTTATAAGCCGCCATTGCAAGGTACCAGTCGTCAAATTCACTATACAGAGAAGAGAGATATTCTAAGGCAGCATCCGTAGCTAATTCGGGGTTGCGGCGCAAGTCCACCCAAAAATCCGATGTTAATCCGTAACGTTTTCCGGTTGACGGAATGAACTGCCACACTCCGGCCGCTTTTGCGCTGCTGTAAGCACTGGGCTTGTAACCGCTCTCAACAAGCGCAAGATAAATTAAATCTGCCGGCATGCCACGTGCCTTGAGCTTTGCGTAAATCATAGAGTCTAAAAGAGTTTTGCGAGAAAGAGAAGCTGTCATAAAATTTTTGGCATTTGCGGTTAAAAAGTGAATCTCCCGCATAACCCTGTCGTTAATTTCAATAGGCAACGAGAATTCGGACTGATCCATTTCGTCTAAATGGCTTTCAATATCTTCCTTTTCTGTGATATCCATCTGTGTTTCTTCAAAGGAAGAAAGGTTTTCATAGTCGTTCAATATTGAAAATGCTTGCCTTGTGCCTGTCAGATACAGAAGCTTTGGGTAAAGGCTCTCCATAGCGATGATTATACGCATGGGCATTGTCGAAAAATAAAGCGAATCTTCCGGTAATCTTAGGGAATCTTGCTGTTGCTCGGCATAAAGCTCGCTCAAAGCTATATCGAAATAATACACGGCACTGAATGGGTCTTTTTCCATGACCTGCATGCCGGCTTGAAATTCCAGCCAAGAAGCTTTTCCGGCTGCACCCACAGGCTCTGCTATGGGTTGTTTCGTTTTATTATCTTCCGAATTTGCGGAGCTTGCAACGATAGAATCACCTTTGCGTGGATTCGCAGAGCATGCAACCAACAAAAACATCGATAGCAACAAGAAACCAAAGATTTTAATGCTTTTCACTCTTCTTCCTCTTCTTCATAATCAAGCCCTAAGCGACGAAAATGCGGCCTGTCAAAGTTAAGCTCCTCATCAAGAGCTTCATCATCTTCTACCAAGTCCTCTTCTTCTTCGCCAAGATCTTCAAACTCATCTAATTCTTCGTCCTGATCGGTGTCAGGAAGAAAATTATCACTTCCACCCCCTTTGGGGCGGCGACCTAATTGCAACTGGTACTTCATATCCACCTCCGAATATAGAAAAATTCTGAGCAAAAATATAGTAAATTACCAAACTATGCGTTACAGATTTACCTGCGAATATAATGGAGCCGCATTTTCGGGATGGCAGGAGCAGCCAAACGAGAAAACCGTGCAAGGCGAGCTTGAGGCGGCGTTTTCCGTAGCTTTGAGGCAAAAAATTCGCATTACGGGTGCCGGAAGGACGGATGCCGGGGTGCACGCCAGAGGGCAGGTGGCTCATTTTGATTTTGAGGGGGAGGGGTTTATCCCCCGAACTTTGGAAAATTCCGTAAATGCGTTAAGCGACAAAAATGTGTGCATAAGGAACCTGGAACAATGCCAAAGCGACTTTCACGCTCGTTACAGCGCAAAGGAACGGTATTACCAATACACAATTTGCACCCAGCCCATAGTTTTAGGTGCAGAGCTTGTTTGGCAATGCGGCTGTAAGCTGGATACCGCCCTAATGGAAGAAGAAGCGAAGATTTTTTTAGGAGAGCACAATTTCAATGCATTTTCCATCCCAAGAAACGATGGAAAGAGCACAGTGTGTATGGTTACGGAGTTCCGGCTGGATCACACAATGCAAACATGGCATATCCGTGGCAACCGCTTTTTGCACAGGCAGGTACGTTCGATGATAGGTTTGCTGTTTGACGTGGGCAGAGGCCGGTTTGAGCCGGGGGCTGCAAAACGTATTTTCAACGGCGAATTTATCGGCGAAAGAACTTGGGCTCCGGCGCAGGGGTTAGTTTTGGCCGATGTAACTTTTGATTGCGTCTCGCAATGTTGAAAAAATTTCCACCAGCTCCGCCTCGTCTTCTTCCAGAATAGTAACTCTGAATCCCTGCAAATCGCAACAGAAACTGCTCATGGGCACAACACAGATTCCGGTTGCACCCAACAGGTAATACACAAAGCGGTAATCGGGGCTAACGCCTTGGCACCATTTCTGTACCTTTGCTTTTATTTTTGCGTTTTTTATTGGAAGGGTTTGAGTATTATTTAAAACACCTTCCCTGAAAATTATGGAATTATAGAATGCGCCGTAAGCCGGATTGAACATAAGCTCGGGAATTTCGCCGAGAATTTTGTTGATTATCATGCTGCGCCTGCCTATTCTGCTGTTCATGTTTTTTCGATGAGTTTCAAAACGAGCATCACCTAAAATTAACGGCAGCGCCAACTGCGGAAGAGTTGTTGAGCAAACCTCTATCATCTTTGCATTGTCAAGAGCACTGCAAAATGCGGAGAATTCCGGATTTTTGTCTCTGTTGTAGAACTCCATCCATCCGCAACGGGAGCCGGGCCAGGGAACTTCTTTTGAAAGACCTTTCATAGAAATGCCGGGTACATCTTCTATATATTCGGAAAGCGCATAAGACCTTGCGCCGTTATATACAATCTTGTTATAGACTTCATCTGATATTACGAACATGCCATACTCTTTTGCTAATTGGATTATCTTTTGCAAACTCTCCAGCGGATATACCATGCCCGTGGGATTGTCCGGGTTTATTATCAAAATGCCGACTATGTTCGGATTATATTTAATCTTATTTTCCAGTTCTTCAATATCAGGATACCAGTGATTGGAAGGATCCAGTTTGTAGGTTATGGGCTCTGCATGAGCGTGCGCTGCTTCTGCGCTGCTGTGTGTGCTGTATGCGGGCGATGGGCCTATCACTCTGCATGTTATGTCTAAAAGCTGGTAGGTTGTGGCAATTGCGTCTCCGAGCCCGTTGAAAAAAAGAATGTCTTCCGGCGTGATTTGCGCTCCGCCCAAAGCATTTGTTTGACTGCAAATAAACTCTCTTGTAGCCAAAATTCCTTTTGAGGGGCAATAGCCGTAGGAACTGTTTTGCTGCACCAGATCTGTTACGATGTTTTTTATCCAGACCGGCAGCGGGCATTTTTTCTCTATGGGATCACCAATGTTTTCCCAGTGAATTTTGAGGCCAAAAGGTTTAAGCTGATTCGCCTTCTTCACTATTTCGCGAATCTCGTATTTGAATTCTTTTGATCCTTCTGATAAAAGTTGTTTACGCATGGAAGGAATTTAGAAATTTAGCAACTATTTTTACTAAATTCCTCTTTATGAAAACTATTCTTTTATTTCCGGGGCAAGGCGCCCAATATGTCGGAATGGGCAAAGTTTTGTCCGAAACTTATGAACCGGCAAAACAGATTCTGAAAAAAGCAGACGAAGTGCTAGGTTTTGAACTTTCAAAAATAATGCAGGAAGGTCCTGAAGAAACGCTTAAAAGCACCGATAACACCCAGCCAGCTCTTTATGTCTGCTCATGCATGGCTATGGAACTTTTTAAGAGCAAGGGCATTTCTTTTGACTACGTTGCCGGCCACTCGCTAGGCGAATATTCGGCGATATATGCCGCCGGAGGTTTTTCCTTTGAAGATGGGTTACGCCTTGTGCGAGTTCGTGGAGAGCTTATGGCCCAAGCTGGAGTGCTAAAGCCGGGAGCAATGGCTGCTGTGCTGAAATTATCCGAAGAAGATTTGAATGCCGTGCTTGCAGAGTCACAGGATGCCGGCGTTGTTGTTGCGGCGAACTTCAATTCACCAGGTCAAATTGTGATCAGCGGTTCAAAAGAAGGCGTTGCAAAAGCATCTGAGCTTGCAAAGGCGAAGGGCGCAAAAAGAGTTGTTCCGCTACCCGTTTCCGGCGCATTCCACAGCCCTCTTATGGAATATGCGTTGCCCGGTTTAAAAGCCGCTATTGAAAAAACAACCTTTAACGATTTGAAAGTACCCGTGATTGCCAATGTTACAGCCCAACCCGTAAGTGCAGGCTCCGAGCTAAAAGATCTTTTGGCAAAACAGCTTGTTTCTCCGGTGCGCTGGCAGTATGGAATGGAAACCGCAGTTTCACTAGGCGTAGAAAGAGGCATTGAATTGGGCGCAGGCAAAGTATTAGCCGGTTTGATGTCTGTGATAAACGGCAATGTGAAAGTGTACAGTGCCGAATCTGAAATAAATTTGGATTAAAATTATTTTGCCAAATTGATAATCGTTTTCTGATCCAATTTACGCACCCACCACAGGTTGCGCTCAATGCTCTGCCAGTTTCCAGTCTTCATATCCGCAACTGTGAACACGCTGGCACCGCATGCAATAAAATCGCAGCCGGCACCAAAGAATGCCATTACATTTTCAGAGCGCACACCTCCGCATGCAAGCATGGGAATTTCCCTGAATGGACCTCGCAACTCCTGTATGTATTGAGCACCGCCCACCGCAGAAATAGGAAACACCTTTACAGCCGTAGCTCCTAGATGATGAGCCTGCGCAATTTCCGATGGCGTTAATGCGCCCGGAATGCAAGGAATACCCTTTGCAACGCACTTGTCAATTACAGCAGGAACCGTAGCCGGAGAAACTATGAACCTGGCTCCGTTATCAAGAGCCACATCTACATCCTCTACAGTCAATACCGTACCTGCTCCAACAACCAAACCTTTGGTCTCGCCTTCTTCGCACAGACTTTTGAGAGCCAAAGCGGAATCCGGCGTGTTAAGCGGAACTTCAACATATTTGAGTTTGGAAATAACACAAGTGTCTGCGCATCCTAGAGCCTGCTCCGGAGGCAACCCTCTAACTATACCCAAAATAGGGGTTTTGCGAAATTGTTCTAAAAAACCATGATCCACAAACTTAATTTAGAAATTTAGTTCCCGCCGGTACCGATTTTGTCACAAACACGCTACTGCCAAGCACTGCGCCTTTGCCTATAACTGTTTCTCCTCCAAAAACCGAGGCTCCAGAGTATATGGTCACATTATCTTCTACCGTTGGATGGCGTTTTTTGCCTCTTAAAGATTTGCCGCCTCTTGTGGAAAGAGCTCCCAGCGTGACCCCTTGATAAATTTTGACATGCTCGCCTATGATTGTGGTTTCGCCTATTACAATGCCGGTGCCGTGATCTATGAAAAAGCAATTGCCTATTTCTGCGCCGGGGTGAATATCTATGCCAGTTATGGAATGAGCATGCTCAGTCATTATGCGAGGAAGCATTTGGACTTTTAAGAGGTGCAGCTCGTGCGCAAGCCTGTAAACCGTGATTGCATAAAGCCCGGGATAGGAGATTATTATTTCCTCTTTGCTCACGGATGCAGGATCGCCATCATAGGCAGCATCAACATCTGTTGCTATGCTCGCTCTTATTTGCGGAAGTTTTGCGAGGAATTCCTCTGTTGTAGCTGTATATTTGCTCAATAAATTTCGAGCCTTGCTCAAAAGGTCTTCAATACCGTAATTTCCGAAATATCCGGGGAACAGCAGATTGCGAAACGTATCTATAAGTTCTGAAATTTCATTTTTGTCAAGCTGAAACCGAGGTTCGGGAATAGAACCTTTAAGTTCAGCATAACTTTTTAAAAGAGAATTTGCTATCTGCTTCATTTGTTATCATAGTGTTAGACAAGGTATATCTTCTGCTAAAATTGCTTCATGAGTGTAGTAATATACATCGTTAAGTGTGCCTTCGCATATCTTGTCAGGATCTGCTTTGCATTTACCATACGTACCACCCATCAGATCACATGACTCCTCTGTTTGATTGGTTGTACACATGCTGGCATCAATTGAGCTGCTAAGTACTGGTATTGAAGTTTCCTTTGTACAACCGCTAAGGAATGAATCTTTAACTTTGTCAACGCTGCAAGATGTTGCCATTATGGCACTTAAAACTGCAAACCCGAAAAGTGTAGGTTTTTTCATGGTTTATCTCCTGTGTGAACCTGCACATGCAGGCTTGGTAAAAGAATATATAAAAATTAAGCCTTTTTAAGCTCCCAATACTTCTCTAAAACATCGTTTAAAATCTTTTGCTGCAGTTTTTCGCAAACTGCGTAGCAGGCAGGCTTTACTTCGCCGGTTAATCTTGTGTATGTGGGATATTGCAGATAATATTCTCTGCCGCCATCAATAAGCTCAAGGCCGCTGATTTTAAATGAATGGTTAAAGGTTATGGCAACAAACGCCTTGACCTTACTGGTTTTGCCGTTTTTGCTATTGTTAAGCTTAACTTTTATCTCTGTGAATTCTAACTCTTGCATATTATTCTATGCCTCCAAAATCGGTTACAAATATAGTAAATTTTCACAAAAGTGTCAAGGGTAAATCATTTGAACGTCAAAGGCGACTTTCTTTTATGCTCGCTTACCCGGTGAAATCTCTCTATTATGGCTTTATCATGCTCATTCGCCACTCCGCTGTGCAAGAACTCATCTATGCTGCTATAGGAGACTCCCATTTCGCTTTCGTCTGTTTGTCCATCAAAAAGACCCGCAGAAGGTGCCTTGTCTATTATAAAATCAGGAGCACCGAGAAAGCGCAAAAACTCGTAAATTTCGGTAACCGTTAAATCTGAAATGGGATTGAAATCGAAAGCTCCATCTCCCCATTTTGTGAAATAACCCATATAAGCTTCGCTTCGGTTACCGGTACCCGCAACAAGCCGTTTTTCTGTTACAGCAAGTGTATAAAGAGCGTTCATTCGCAAGCGTGGCGCTATATTTATATTATCCATGCCAACTGCCTTTACAAATTCGGTTTTCACACCGGACAAATCTATGAACCGTGTTTCTATGTTAAAATGCTTTGCCACAGCTTCCGCATCGGTTTTGTCTATTTCGTAGTTGCGCTTTGAGCCGCAGGGCATAATTACGCCAACTGTATTTTCACAGGCCATTTTGCAAAGAATTCCTACAAGCGTGCAATCTTTGCCGCCGCTGTTTCCGTAAATAATTCCATTTGCGCCTGCGGATTCTACAACTCTCTTGATGAACTCAACTCTTTGCTCTGTTTCAAACTTGTAATTTCTCATTGCTGCTCTCCCGAAAGCTTCTGTATGTGGCTATTGCAACGCATGTAAACGGAATAGCCAGCACAAAGCCCAAAAAGCCTAGTAACTTTCCCCAAACAGCGAGCGAAAGCAAGATGAGAATCGGAGAAAGGCCAAGCGCACCGCCCATAATTCTCGGGACTATAACCATATCCTGCAAAATTTGAACGCCTACATAAATTGCGGCTATTATCAAAATCACCTGCCATAAAGGCATGCTCGCTTCCAAAGAATAAATCAATCCTAAAAATACCGCTATGGGAATACTGAGAACCTGCAAATAAGGCACCATGTTAAGCGCACCTATAAAAAGCCCGAACGGAAGGCCCATTGGCAAACCCATTATGCTGAACGCCGTTGCAAAGAGCACACCGACAGCAACAGCAACACCGGTTTGCGCTCTGAAATACCGACTCATTATGCAATCGAACGAGTGGAAAAAATGCAGAATTCTGTGGGAATATCGCATGGGAATTTCTGCGGATAAATTCTTTTTCATTTTTTCAAAATCCAACAGCATAAACACAAGGCACAAGCCTATCATAAAAACACCTAAAATCCACACGAATACTCTGCCTACACCGGAAAATACGCCAACAGCTCCGGGCACAATTTTCGCTAAAATGCTTTGCGTAATGCTGAACAGATCCAAATTCTGAAGACTCTCCCATATCGGCATGAGATTTTTTTCTTCCCATATATACTGAATTTTATCCCATACTCCCTGAGGCATATACTCAATTAACAGCTCTCTCCATATACTGTTGGTCGCATATTTTTGCAAAAGGCGGCCGAGATTCACGCCTTGGTCTATCATCATTGGGATAAAGATAAAAGCGGCTCCGATTAAAATTACCGCAAGCACCAGCAGCACCAAAAGAGATGCAATCCATCTGTGCTTGATTATTTTTTGTAAAAGATTTACAAGAGGATTTAAAATATATGCTAACAGAAACGCTATGACAAACGGAGTGAGAACTTCCGCTAAGTAGTAAAGAAATATAAAAAACGCCGCAAAACCCGACACTACGAACAACAGCCGCATTTTGCGGTCTGCGTTCCAGTAGATTTCGCGGTCGTTTTGCATACCATTATTTTATTTTGCCCTGATATACAGCTTTTTTGCCGAGCTGCTCTTCTATGCGAAGGAGCTGGTTATATTTGCATATACGATCGGTGCGGGAGAGCGAGCCGGTTTTGATTTGACCTGCGCCTGTGCCGACTGCAAGGTCTGCGATAAAGGAATCTTCGGTTTCGCCGCTACGGTGAGAAGCGATTGCGCCATAGCCCGCTTTTTGAGCCATTTTGATAGCTTCCAAAGTTTCGGTTACCGTACCGATTTGGTTTACCTTGATGAGGATAGCATTTGCGGCTTTCATCTTGATGCCTTTAGCCAGGAATGCAGGGTTGGTTACAAAGAAGTCATCGCCAACGAGCTGTACTTTTTTGCCAAGCTCTTTGGTGATCGCAACATAACCGTCCCAGTCGTTTTGATCCAGAGAATCTTCAATGGAAACGATAGGATATTTTTTCACCCAATCTGAGTATTTTGCGATCATCTCTTTTGCGGAGTAAAGCCTTCCGGGTTCTGATTTCCAGAACTTGTAGCCTTTGCGCTCGCCTTCGTCAAAGAGTTCGGAAGATGCGCAGTCAAGAGCTATTCCGATTTGAGCACCGGGTTTGTATCCGGCTTCTTTGATGGCTTTCATTATGTATTCAAGAGCTTCGTCGTTGGTGAGGTTCGGAGCAAAGCCACCTTCGTCGCCAACGGATGTTGCGTGTTTGTCTTTTTTGAGCAAGCCTTTGAGAACATGGAAAATCTCGGTTATCCAGCGCAAGCCTTCCGAGAAGGTTTTTGCGCCGATTGGCATGATCATGAATTCCTGGAAGTCGATTTTGTTATCTGCGTGCTTGCCGCCGTTGACAATATTTGCCATTGGAGTCGGCAACACATATTTTTTGGTACCGTGTAATTTGCCGATGTATTTCCAAACAGGCATTTTGCTGAGGTGTGCGCCAGCGACCGTTATGGCCATGGAAGCTCCAAGCATTGCATTTGCGCCGAGTTTGGTTTTGTTTTTTGTGCCGTCAAGTTTAATCATAGCCATATCGAGCTCTTTTTGCTTTGAGGGGTCTTTCCCTTTGAGCAATTTTGCGATAGCGCCATTCACATTGGCTACGGCTTTGAGCACGCCTTTGCCCATGTATTTCTTTTTGTCTCCGTCGCGCAATTCGCAAGCTTCATGTTCACCTGTGCTGGCTCCGCTGGGGACAGCAGCGCGGGCAACAAAGCCATCGCTAAGCGTTATTTCTACTTCGACAGTCGGATTGCCGCGCGAATCTAAAATTTGCCGGCCAACTACAGATTTGATCTTTGCCATTTTGACAACTCCTTTTGGGTTAGATATGGGGAATATAGAAAAAAATTGTTTTCTATTTTGAATTACATGAAAATATTATTTATCGGTGGAAACGGGAATATCAGTTGGAACTGTACTGTGCAGGCTTTGGAACGGGGCTTTGAGGTGTGGGTTTTGAATAGGGATAGCGGGTCTGTTATGAGGCGTGAGTTGCCTGGCGGCGCACACAGATTGAAGGCTGATATTGGAGATAAGGAATCCGTTAAAAAAGTTTTGGCAGGATTGAAGTTTGATGTTATTGCGGATTTTATTTGCTTTACGCCGGAGCAAGCTCAAGCTGATGTTGAGATTTACAAGGATATTTGCAGCCAGTTTATATTTATCAGTTCGGCTTCTGCTTATCAGAAGCCGCTTACTGCAGTGCCCATTACGGAAAGCACGCCTTTGAAAAATCCGTTTTGGCTTTATTCACGGAATAAGATAGCCTGCGAGGAATTATTTTTTGAAGAATACCGTGAGCATGATTTTCCGATCACTGTGGTTAGGCCTTCGCATACTTATGACACAATTATACCTGCCGCCATGGGCAGCTCGGGATGGACAAATTCTGCTAGGATGCTTGCGGGGAAACCCATTGTTCTGCATGGAGACGGAACTACGCTTTGGACTTTGACACATGCGGAAGATTTTGCGAAGGCGTTTGTTGCGTTGCTTGGAAACTCTGCGGCTGTGGGGCAAGCGTTTCATATCACCGGCGATGAACTGCTGAACTGGCGGCAAATTTCCGAAATTGTCGCAATGACTTTGGGAGGGCCAAAACCAAATTTTGTGTACGCCCCCAGCGAAAAAATTGCAGAAAAAAATCCGGATTTAGGCGCAGGGCTTTTGGGAGATAAAGCATGGTGCGCAATTTTTGACAATTCCAAGATTAAGAAATTTGCGCCCGGGTGGGAAGCGAAAATTCCGTTCAGGGACGGGATAAAAAGAACCATCGCCTGGTTTATGGAAAATTCGGAGAGAATGAAGATCAATAAAGAATTGGATTCATTTTTAGAAAGTATATATAGCTGATATGCGGCTTACCAAACGGCCTGTGCCTTGGAATGGATTGCGAAACAATATATCTTCGGCTAGGGCAGCGTCTATTTTCAATTTGTTGTCTATGTTTAAACCTATGCCAAAACCTATGTTATCGTCAAGGGTGCCGTCGCTATAAACATTGGTGGACCAGAAATTGCCGCTTTGTCCGATATGCCCGTCTATCCTATCGGGACAGATATTTGTTCTTTCGCTGTTCTTGGTGCATTCATTATACATGAAACTCTTTTGAGCACCCGCACGAATAGTGAGCCATTTGCCCAATACATTGCGCTCTATGCCAAAACTCACAATGCCGCCAAAACGCCGCGCATTGTCTGTGCTGAATATTTCATGCGAACCGGGCTCTCTGTAAACAAAATATGTTTCGCCTTCTTTAGTTTCTTTATCCCAAGTGCCTACGGTTTCTTCTATCAAAATGCCATCAATGCCAATCCAAAGGAAGCCACGAGAAATAGCCACGTTCAAACCGGTATTCAAACCATAGTATTTTTCTTGCCAGCCGGGAACTTCCATTTTTGCCAATTTATAGCCGGTTACAAACTGGCCGCCAATAGCATTTACATCCAGGAATGTGCGACCCTGCGAATAAAAGGAGAACAGACCGGGATCCAAAAATGTTCTGCGGCTTGGCCCATATTGAATACGAGCTATGCCAAAGGTTAACTCAATAGATGTATTATTTGTGATCAAAAAGTTTGCGCCGTAATCCATAGATAAAATAGATACGTGGGCATTCGGAGCTATGGTACCCTGCGCCGGATCTGCGCTGGCGTGATCCTGTTTGCCTTCTTGAATACCTACATAAACATGAGCGCCTATGGCGGAGCCATCCATCATGGTGCCGGCGAGAAAGGCATCAAAGTTTGTTATTGTTTGCGGAACTGCAACGGTATCGCCGTCAACAACAACTTTTCTCGGAACAAAACGTGTGAAATTGTAATGCTCACGACCAAAAACTCCGCCGAATGTGATTTGCGGATCACGTGTGCCGCCCTCTGACAAGCCGTATTTGAACAACGCACCGAACCAGGGAGTAAACGGGTCTTTTGAATAGCCTACATCTTGCGGCCCAAGGCTGTTCTGCTGGTAAAAGCCTAGTTCGCCTATTAGCGATCTGGAATAAAAAGTTGCATTCGCCGGATTTTCAAAGATAGAGACATCATCTAAAAAGAAAGCCGAACGTTTGCCCATGCTCTCTACACGGGCTTGAGTGGCGAAAAGCGATGTTGACAAAATGAGAATGCATATCAATATGTTTTTCATTATTTAGCCTCCTGTTCTACTTCTTCTATGTCTTTTATTATCTCTACTTGTATTCTTCGGTTTTTGCGACGATTTTCTTCGCTTGTGTTGGGAACCAGAGGTTGTTCATCTGCTTTTGTTGCGGTTTCTATACGGCTTTGGTCTATGCTTTTTGCGCTGACAAGATAGTTCTTTGCACTCTGCGCTCTTTGCATGCCAATGCGCAAGCTGCCTTCGTTTGTACCCATATCGCAAGTATGCCCGATTATGCGCATGCGCAGATCGGGATAGTCCGTCATCAGCGCAGCAACGCTGTCAAGCTTTTCTTGCGTGCGACTGTTCGGTATAATCTGAGTTACACCGTATTCATCCAATCCGCTTGCAAGCAATCCAAGCCGAATATTGAATTCCGCCAAGCGCATGGCATTCACCTGCTCAAGTATCCGGGCACGTTCAAGCGAATCAATTCTGGCACGTTCAATGGCAACGAGCCTCGCCCTTTCCATGTCTGCACGCCTAATGACTTCCAATGAATCGAATCGCCTCTGTATTGTTTCTCTATCAACGGTCGCAGGCACTAGAGCTGCTGTTCTATGCATGAGCATTGCGAGAGAGTCGGATTTTCTTATGCTATCTGCAGTTAGCTTGTCTATGCGGGTGATGGATTCATCAAGTATAGCATCTTTTTGCAGCAATTTGCTAACCCAGCGCACACTGTCTGCAGTTTTATGGTGACTACCGGCTCCAAACGCAAAGCGAACGGTAAAGCCCATTGAAACCGGAATAGCTCTGCCTTCAGTGCGGCTTCCGAATGTAATTTTTCCGCATGGAGTATTCGGGTCTTCTTCATTGCATGTTACAGGCTTCCATGTGAACGGCATGTCATTGACACTGCGTATGGCAACATCGTTCATGGCCCAGTCCACCCAAAAGCCTGTATATATCGCAAGTTCATTATAGAGCCTCCATTTTACGCCGGCTTCTATTGATGCGAAAAATGCGGTATTGAGCTTTAATTTTTCATAAGAGCTGATGGAGCCGTAATCGCCGAAGCCGATTTTTTCATAGCCTACTCCGAACCCTGTTTTTTGGCATTCATTAAAATTATACCCGGCAGGCAGCTCACCCCACAAGTTAGGATAATATCCGCAAACCATTGCGCTGTCCACACTACCTTTGTAATCTCCGGCAAACGGGATACCCATTTTTACACCTGCCGCATAGTAAAAAGCTTTGTTTCGACTTTCATTTGTTTGATATTGTAGCATCAGAGGAATCATAACCATCATTGACCATTGTGTTTCTACATATCCTCTGAAGTCGTAGTAGAGAATAACTTTGTCTATTCCGTCTGCTTCAAAATCGTCTGCTTCCATATAGCTGCTGAAATATCCGTTTACGTCTGTGCCTCTGTTGTTAAAGATCTGCAAACCGCCGCCAAGCGTAATAGCCCATCTGGGCGTAAAAAAGTAGCTATAGGAGAAACCGGCTCCGAATCCCGGACTGAACTGCGTTCCTGTCATGTCCGGGTAATCAATTTTGGAAGCACCGATAAATGTATGCAGCGATATTTCGTGTACACCTTGTTCAACCGGAATATTATAATTCAAATCGGAGATTCCCGGTGTTCGCGGGTCACCTATGGGTAATGCATGCAATTGGGCGATTGATATTATTGTTCCTATTATGGTGATGTGAATATACTTGGTTATCATTATTTGGCCTCTAATTTGACTATGTACATTCCCTGGGTGGTTGGCATTTTTATTATTGTTCGGTTGTCTATAGCTTGCATTCTGCTCACTCGTTCGCCTTTTATTGTATAGATGCTGATTGTACCGCCGTGTGGGGTGTTCAAAGTAAGTGTTGTTCCGCCGGCCACTACCTTTGATGAGAAGGAAGAGGCGATGAAGTTTGTGTTTGGCATAATAGGAACTGTGATCGGCGTTTCGCCGTTTAGGTAGCACGAGCTGATCACATAGTCTCCGGATGTGCTATAGAGTTTTACCCAATAATCATCCGTGATATTTTGTATTGTGCCCAAGCTACGACCGGTGGCTACGATGGTTTTGTCTTTGAGCCACTGAGTTTTGTGCGGATCTATGTTATATTGGCGAAAGAAATGTTGTTCTGCGTATTGCGAGGAATCTAGCCTGATGGTCATGGCTCCTCCGCGTATTGTGTAAACTACTTTGTCGAATGGCAGCAAACGGTTATAGGGCACTTTGTACTCAGCCGGTGTTTTTGCTTTGTCATAATCTTGAGCTTTAATCTGGTAGTCTATGTTGTGGTATCCATAAGGTCTATCCGGAACGGTGAAGGTTTTAGCACGTGCTTCACCATTGAACCAAATCGTGGCTGCAACACTGCTGGGTTCGATATGCAATGATGCGGTAGATGTTCCGCAAGTACCATTAGCTTTTGCATCGGCAGAAATTACACCATCGTCTGTGCTTCTTTTGTTGATAGCGAGCGTAATCTGTCGTTGATCCGGATAATAGTTGTCATAATTATCGCCAAGGCAGCGTTCAGCTCGATAGTTGGCCACGTAAACTTTTTCTATGTAATCTTTTGCTGAGTCAGCAGGGTTTGGAAGTCTAACTATCGGTGCATCCCAACTCCAGACATTCCCATTATTGGTGAACTTCACCAATTCAGCCAGATTAAGTGTATCATACACAATATTCTTATTAAGCATAGGCTCGGATCCTGCTTTGCAAAGCGCAGGTCTTATAGTCACTCTTGGTTTCGGTTCCGGAAGAGCGGGCAGTTCATAGAGCTCTTTCAAAGGAGATGATGTCGATTTCCAGTTATACGAAATATTAACCTCTTTTGATTCTTTTGAGGCATCACGATTAGTCACACTTGCAAGAACCACAACCTCTCCTCCTTCAAGTGCGGCTTTATGAAAATATCCCTCTTGATTCAAAGCGTTATTTATGGTTAAAACTGTTGCAACAGAAGCAGAGTTAATATCATACTCTCTATCAATAGCGTGCACCTGTGCGATCAATTTTTTCTTGTGAACCTTGATTGGAACCGGAATTCCCGTATCAAACATTTCATAATTGCCGCTGCCATGCGAGAATGCTACATAACCCGTGTGATCAGCAATTTTGAGAATCTGGTCATTGTAGCAACCATTTTGCAAACCTGGCCTACATGCCATCCAATTCCAGGAGATTTCATCTTCTTTATCAGGAATGTCCCCAAACAGATCACCCATTTTAGTTGGCAATGCTTTTTTGATATTGTCAGAAAATTCCCAGAAGTAATCTCCGTAAGAAGCCTCTACATGTTTTGCTTCGATCTTTTCAATAAAACCCGCAACAATATTTTCCAGATTGCCCCTATTGCAGTCTTCATTAGGAATCTGTAATTCTTTGCACGCAAAGTCTATAAAGCTCGCTCTCTTAATTACGGCTATTAGTTCTGGCAATTGAAGGTCGTAGTTAGTGACAGGATAATCGCCCAGCTTAGGAATAAGCTCAATTGCTTTTGCTGCGGGAAGCGGAATTAGTTTTCTAGGTATGTATTCTGTCGTGCTACCCAATGCAAACTCACTGGCTTGAGAAGTCTCAAATTCAAATAATTCAAATGCAGAATCTAGAGCCGAATTTATGCTAGCCTCATCACCTATAATACCACTAAGTTGAATATTATTGTATCCTACTTCCGCCTTTTTATTTCCATCGTAGAATTTGTCTTTCGGAGCAAATCCGGATATAGTCACAGGGCGTGGCACTATACGTCCGCTATTATAATGAGGTTCCGGAGGCAAGAAATCCTGGGCTCCAGAGCCTTCTAATTTATACGATATGGTTATTTGATGGTTTCCTGCATTCTTAGAACTATATTTAGCAGTTGCTACAGTTACTTCACCTCCAAACGACGGATGCGGACTTTCCAAGGTGCCAATGGTTACCATATTAGAAGGATAGCTTTCCGTCCCATCATAAATTTTTATCCCATTGCCTTCAATAGTAGGTGGTCTGATTTTCAACTGAAAAGGCTCAACGCACAAATGTACATCAACTAGAAGTTCTTCGTAGTTGGAATTGTAAGGTATGAACACCGCCGCTTTTTGTTTGAGCCTAGGATAAGAAGTTTCAGTAGTTGTGCCACTCGGAGCCGGGCATTTATAATTCGGAGAGGTTATTTGTGAAGCGTGGCCAACATCATCATCAAATTTCCATTCCCAGTAGCCATAAACATCTCTTCCATCGTCAGAGCCTTTCAAAAATGGAGGCCAGCCCATAGCACCCTGTGTGACAATGTCTATGTCGGACAATTTAGAACCATAAATGCTGCGTTGCTTTAATACAGTATTTATAGAAATCGGCTGCTGTTTAATCTCTATTGAGATAGGCACTGTTTTTGTGAAAGATACGGTTTCGTCATCTTCTTCATATTCTACTTTTATAACCAACTCACCTTCATAAGTGTTTACATCTACTCCTTTCGTAGATATTTCAAATGTCACAGATTCTCCGCTTCCCACTTCATCTTCGGAAAGAGAAACATTTATATTACCTGTAACATCATAAGTTACTGCAATAGAACTGACGCCATTATTAGTAAGTATAATTTCTTCGGTTGCCGGCTTATTATTGTAAATATGATCACTTTCAATGTCTTCTCTATCCAACGATACATCACTAGCCCAAGCGCCCTGCGCCATAAACGCAATAACAGCCAAAAAAAACGCCAAACCGAGCCGACTCGGCATTCGAAGCGTACTAACTCTGTCTGTAGCCACCTTAATCCTCTCTTTATTCAAGCAAACCAACTAACGATTCACAGCATTTTATAAAGTCTAAGATAGAAAATTTTGGCAATAAATTTGCTATATTATCCTTAGACACCTCATTGTTAGGGACACCCCCCGCTTGACCTTTGAGAATGTGCACGCCAGCAGGGTTTGAAAGGGCAACCGTGGGCTTGAGAGGCTAGTAATC
>Ga0209755_10002938_pt1 | contig 22193 bp, 12 predicted proteins | sample TergutCo191P1_FD_187301 | JGI IMG/M metagenome (GOLD analysis project Ga0209755, IMG submission 187301) | Cornitermes sp. P1 segment gut microbial communities from Petit-Saut dam, French Guiana - Co191P1 (SPAdes) (version 2) | ecosystem: Host-associated > Arthropoda: Insects > Digestive system... | reverse complement strand
CCCGCATTTCACGGAACCCGAAGGTTCATTACCGCACTCACAAGCGTCCGCCACCTGTCCCTATCCTGGGCCAGCCCGATCCGAATAGCCAGGGTAATAATCACCAAGGAGTTGCAAGTACTTTTGTAGTGGCCCACATGTAAATACAGGGAGGATTTATCTCATTTCTGACATATGTAGGCTGTTCAGTGTATCATCTGACAGTGTGTTACACTTGCATTTAGTACTTTTCCAACATAGACATTTAACAATTCAGAATAATTGTCAGACAAGTTAAGACGTTTGTCCCTGTTATACATATGTTTATTTACTCTGAAAGTAAGGGCTTGCTGTTTGCACCACCAGTGTAACTCATGTTTTATCTCATCAATATGACAGATTCTCCCCCACCCACAAAGAAAAGGTCTCGTGATCAACAGGAGTGGAAATTTTTCAGATAAATTTCTGAGTCGAAATGTGCAAGGTCAGAAGATTCCCAGCAGTTCGTGGATACGTTCTTGGCAACATATTTGCATGCACAGGATGTTCTGTTTCCTCAGTTACTGGACCACAGGGCAACACAGGATATATACAACTGTTACCCATCATTGCAGCACCTGAAAGAAGAAATTCAGATGACGCAAACGTTGAACCACAGAACCAAACAGTTTCTATACCGCTGGGCAGGCCTCAGGCACACCTGTTATTCATATGGAGAAATAGAGGGCTTTTCTATACTTTTTATGCCATGAATGACTTCAGTTCCATGTGTTCTAAGCTTAATAAAAGTGTCTTTTCAAAAATTGCCTACATACAACAGGCTTAATAAAATGCATAGTATATAATTTCTGTTCAAACAGTAAGGTATTCTCTGAAAGTCAGCATTTCTTTATAACAGGGTTAATATGTAAATCAAATTTGATTGATATGCCTTTGGTCAATGTCATGTTACAGCATTTGGGCTCAAGGAAACATAAGGACAAACTTATGAATGGGGGAAAGAGCAAACCTCGAATGGCACCCTACTGGAAGAAGTCACGCCCCAGCTACCAGCAGACAGGGAAACCTAACAAGGTGCCAATGGCAGTTCAGTATTCCAAACCACTCTCTAACAACTTTGTGAGTGGTGGAGCTATGATGTGAGGTGGTGAGCATCTTTGTGTTCAGTATTCTTGTTGAGTTGCCACGCGTTCCATACTAACAAAGAGAAATCTAGACGTGTGACCAAGTTGAGCCACCTGTTTCTGTATTTTCTTACAAAATTCACATCTCAGTACAGACTGTGTACTTATGTACTTTTAATTCAGGCAATACTGACTGTAATTATCCTTTCATTGAATTGACATTTGCTTGAGAGAGCATCAAACAAATTACTTTTATATTCTGTTCATATTTTTTTGAATTACAGTCATGAAAGTTATGCAGTTTAAAATATACAGTAAAATGTAAATATGTTTTCAGTTAGAAATTGGCCACTGATATGTTCTTCATGTGATGTTGTGTCTGTTCAGTGCAGGTGATTGCTCCAGGCTGAGCTGTTTTTTTTTTTTGTGATTTTCCTCAGTCCGTCCAGGTAAATATAAACGAGTCATAATTTATCGTTCACTAGGTACATACCTTTTTAAGGGGAGGTTCTAAACCATATCATGACAGTGTGAATTTTGACAGATTTACATGCATTCAACTAGGCAATCACAAACTCTCTGTTTATCAAATTGACCACACATGTACTTGAGGGATTTTTATTTTTGTGCCTGAGTTTTTATTTGTAGTCATTTACTGATAAACGTGGTTTTAGTAACTATTCCAAAAAGACGTATTTGCCAATCCTAGTGGCCACGTGGTCTAAGGTGTCGGTCTGCGGCCACTCCATCGCTGGGATTGCGGGTTCAAATCCAGCTGAGGTCATGGCTGTTGAGTCTGTTGCATGTTGTGGAGGTAGCAGTCTCTGTGACAAGATCATCACACTCAGAGGAGTCCTGCTGTTTGTGTTTGTGATCTATAAACATCAACATTGAGGCAGCCTAGTCATGAGTGGGAATTTGTGCCACAGACTGAAAAAGACTATTTAAAAATGGCTAGAATATATGTTTATGTTTTTCTTTTCTAAATGTCCATAAAGAATGTTGTTAAGATTCTTTGTGGTTGGGTAGAAAAGAGCATCTAAATTTCATAAAATTAATATGACTGCGATAGGGTTTTCATCCTGTCCTTAATGTCTCACAAGGCTTGTCATGTGAGATAGAATATTCAGAAAGTCATATAAGAAATTGAAGTATATTGTATTGATCTGCTGCTTGGGCTGTTGGCTGTTCTGAATGATCATTCCTGTATTTAGGACTGTTATGCACAATCCCATTTATTTGGGGGTGATGGGGTAGCAGCTAAGTGTAACATATCAAGACACCCTCCTTCCTTCCTCATGTCTGTGTTGTTTGGTCATGATTTGCTGTTCATGAATGGCAGCAAAATGTTGCAGTTTTGAGGGAGTTTTATCTCAGTTAACTTTAAAGCAGATCTGAAATGATGAATACCACATTTATGTGATGTTGTGTCTTCTTGGTAATGCCTAAATTACTGTGCTTTTATTGGAGATGTGAAAACAAAACTGTCCCCTCCTCTGATGAAGCATCTTCAAGAACTCTTACCATTCGTCACTTTTCAGCATATTAGAATTTTGTTTTGGATAGGGACAAATTAAGTTCTTTGTCATGATCCAGTGTTCTTTAAAACTGTGTTTGATTTTGCACTCCACAGTTAATTTGATCTGAACTTGTTTATTTGAATGTGTCAGTTTAGTTCTGTGATATGCTGTAGAAGCACATTGAACTGTCAAATTGGAATACTTAAAAAATTGACCAATATGAAATTGAACACAATATTGGTTTGGCAGATGCTGTTAGTTTCACATTAATGTCCAGGGAATTGTGAAAGGGTTCTACAGTGTATGGTATTCACTTCATTTTCATTACAGAGAACCATAGTTTAGCAAAGAAGGGGCCATTCTTTAACTGACCAAATTATTGTTTACACATTGCCACTCTAGATTTCTCCTTGGGAATGGAGGAGGAACATGGCACCAAATTTTGCGTGTAGCTGTGTGTAAAACTGTTCTTTTAAATGATCATGTGGCCTTCATTTTCTGTGTACTGTTTATTTATTTTCTTCCCTTTTACTTTGTGTACATGGAGAGATATTTTTGTTTGATGAGTTTTGTACACTGGGATTGGATTTATGATACATTTGATTGAATTTCTGGCTTACCTTCATTTTCCATAACTACTATATTTGTATGTTGGAGAACAGAGAGATAAGCCCTGATTCTAGATGTTTGTTGTTGCTGTTAATAGAATGCTTTGGTTTACTTGGTTCTTAGCAGGTTCTGTAACTGCATGTGGTGATCCACAGCTTCACTTTCTTCAGTTGTACATAGTTTTCCTCAGTCTCTGAAGTATAGAACATCTTGTAACTCATGTTTTGATGGTAATCAGCCACTGTCACCCCCACAGGAAGCAGTTTTTAACTGTAACAAATTAAGATTATGAGTCTTCTTACATCTGTGTTACAGTTGTACAAGGCATTTTAGCACAAGCCATATGATCATAGTGAAAGTTAAATCTGTATTTTGTGTGGGATTTGATCCTGTACAGCGACAATACAAAGTAATGCTGTGGCAGAATTACTTTGGGAGACTAACAGCGCTAAATTTCACTGATGTCAAATGGGAATGTGAAGATCAGCAGTGTTAACATTTCTCCTGTTAAACTCTGATTTTTATGTATATGACACAATGAGTGACAGAAAGTAACTTCATTGTTATTGTGACTCCGCATATGTTCGTAAGGAGAAGTTTGTATGTGTACAAATCATCCTCTTACTGTATGGACTGACATATATTTCACATGACATTCCTCAAAGTGTGTTGATGCTGATGCCAAGTATGACATGTGCACATAAGCCCAGAAGTGTTTTACTGTTATACCCTTTTCCTCTTGTTGCCCATTAGCTGTATGAACAGGTGATGCGTACCTCAGAATGACATTCATGTGCATGAATCAAGTGAGGAAAAAGTTGACGTTTTTGAATTTGTGTAGTGCATGTGAATCTAATATGTATAGGGTACATAAGAAATGTGTAACAAATATTCTTTGAAGAGCTGGAAGGGAAAGGAGACTACACAGCAAGTCTGCATTGGAGGAATAGTATTAAAAATGGATTTCAAGAGAAAAATCATGAAGATTTGAATGGGTCAGAGGCAGGCTTTTGTGACTACTGTGATGAACCTTAGTTCTGTGAAAGGAGGAAATTTGTTGGCCTTTTGTTCAAGAAAGACTAACAGTAAATTAAATCTTTGTTTGCATCCTTCTCTTATGTATGATGTACAAAATAAAGTAAAATGTAGTCTCAATCAACTCAACACGTCTGTTGAGTAAAATATACGATATGTTTGTTAGATTTTTATGCTAATTTCTTTTCTCCAAAACTATACTGATAGCATTCCAATGTTCAGTCTGACACCTGTTAAGAATAGTGGGATGGACTAATAAAATGATCTGAATTTTGTTGAGAGAGTCTGCACCTAAATTACATGTACTATGAAAAAAATGTGCATATGTTGAATTCAGTGTTCACATGTCAAAGAGCCAGCTTGGCCTTGTGTGGCTTCAGCTGTCTGCAGTTGGTCTTTTCAGGTGGATGGCATGACATCTTGTCATCAAAACAGTTAATGGAGTTAGATGTGCTCCACTTCCTTTAAGCTGTACATTGTTAAACTTTACAAAGTGTTATATATTTATGGAAATATATTTTGGAAAAAGAGGATGTGAAATATATTTCAGTTAATATGGTATAAAGTGTTTTATTTGGGCTCTGTTTTGTTGTGTGGCTGTGACTGGAGTAGCAAAATGCTGTTAAGTTTGTGTGCTACTGTGGCTTTCATCCACAATTATTACAAGTGGCATTCTGTTAATAAAGTTGTTACTGTATGTTAACCAGTGATTGCCATACACCTGTTAGGTAGTTCTAGGTTTGAAATGCACAGATCAACATAAGCTGTGCAGTTTACATGGTAATGTTTCTCTTTTGAAACACTCGCATTCAAACTGTAGACCTGTTGATGCACGTCTAATGTATATATATGTATATATATTTTTTTTTTTTCAAATCTGCTGCCTGTTATATGAACTGTATGAAGGAAGTCCATATCTCACTCATCTGCACCAAATGTTATGTTTGAAATATATATCAAGTAGTAACATACAGCATTAGCTGTTATGTATGCAAAAGGTGATTATACAGTAGCTTTAAAACTTAAGGCTTTTGTATGTGCATTATTTGTTACAAGAAAAGGAAACAAGTGGCACACAATTTAAAGTTTACAGGGGTTGCTCTGAGTGCCACAAATTATGTGGCAGACATCAACTTCATTTTCCTCTCAGAGTTATGGAGCATACTGGATGTGACTCATTTGAAAGCTTTATAGACCTAATCATGTCCTTCAGTTCGTTGATGGATTGTGTTAGGAGGTTTCTGGTTGTAATGTTCTCAAACATACACTAAATTTCTTTATATACAGCAGTGCCACTGGGGAACATGAACAGACCTGAAGGCTGTCAACTTGATGTATGGTATTTTTGTGTGTGTGGTAATGTCATTTTTATTTGGGGTTAGTAATGATTGGTTTACTTTTTGTTGTGGTCAGTGGTTGTAGTCTTTTTATCTTTTTTATGCTGTGGGCTGTGATTGCTATGTGCACAGCTTTTACCATCTAGAAACTTCAATGTATTTTCAAATACAAGAAATGCATTTTACACACGACTAAAAATAACCATTATAATGAAACACATTGGTTTGTATGATAAAACTGTGTACATAAATGTTGGCAGTCCTGTTTTCTGCTTTTAGAATATGACTTGCAGATGGTCCAAGCAAACCAAGGTGGATTGAAATTGGGTGGGACAGATCAGCATTTGGCCAGTGCTAATGATTTCAATTTACTGGGCAAAACATACATACTGTGAAGAAAAACAGAAGTTTTTTGTTCACTAGTGAGGAGCTTGGTTTTGGAGGAAATGCTGAGAAAACAAGTATATATTCATGTGTTGTCAGCGAACTGCAGGACACAGTCGCAACATAAAGATAGCAAATAAATCCTTTGAAAGTTTGGCAAAGTTCAAATGTCTGGGAATGGCACCAACAAACGAAAATTGCATACTTGCTGAAATTAAGAGCAGATTAAATTCGGGGAATGCCTGCTACCCTATGGTCAAGAATCCTTTTGTGTTCTTGTTTTCTTCCTAAGAATATAAAGATGAAAATATAATACAGAACCATAATGCTCCCTGTTGTGTGTTATGGGTGTGAGAACTTGGTCTCTTATATTAAGGGAAAAGCATGGGCTAAAGGTGCTTGACAACAGGCTGCTGAGGAAGATATTTGAACCTAAGAAGGAAAAAGTAACAGGATGATAGAGAAAATTGTATGTGTATAGTGAGGAGCTCATTATTTGCACTCATCACAAATATTGTTCGAGTGATCAAATCAAGGAGGATGAGATTGGCAGGCCATATTGAATACCCTGATAACATTGGCTGTTGAATTATAAGAAGGTATTTAACTCTTGCAAAGGTTCTGCTAATGGATCTTTGTTAATACATATAAGATATAGTTTCTAGGTGTTCCAGTAGTAAAGGGAGATATAGCATAAGCTGAAGATGTTGCATTAGAATAATGGTCAGTAGTAGTTGTAAGTAGCAGTCATCCATTATGTAAAATGTCCAACAATTGAGTTTTGATTGGTTGATATCTGAACTGTATAGACAATATTAGCTTTTGTCACCCGACTGTCGGAGAATCCGTGTTCCGCTCAAATCTTACCTGTATTCCGTGAACTGTAAGGCTGTTCTTATGTGAATGGTGAGGTCTGTCATCATTTCTGTATCAAGAGAACTATGTACAGAATCTGCTGTTTGCTATAGGCAAGCAGAATTTAGTTATTAGTGGTCACCTTTTACAAGCGTCTGTCTTTAATCTGAGCTATAGGAATGAGCTGTATGGATTATACATATAAAACAAATATGAGTGGAAAGCATTAAAGAAAATAAGTAGTGTTGATCTTTAATGTTTTGGTTATAAATCATATACTAAATGTGTAACTGCAGTTAATAATACAGTAATCTCCAGGAGTTACATTGTAGGTGTTTCTAAGCCCAGCAACATTAGTTGAGATGAATTAAGCTGAGATTGATTTTGACATAAACTCTGTGTTAAAATGAGTAAGGTGGTTCCTGACAATATTTTTTAGCCAAGAAAAAAGAAATATTCATATTTTGAAAAAAAGTACAAAAACTATAAAATGACAAACACTTGTCAGTTTAAGGAGGAGGCACTTCCCATTGAAATGTCATCAGGTTATCTAGATCGTCATCTCCAATGGCCAGCAGTGCAGGTGGTGATACTTCATACTTGAAGATGGCTTTAAGTCAAACACTGAAGTCTGCCAAGGCCATGGCCTCTTTTCGTCCTTCATAATCTCCTGATAGCAAGCAAGCATCCTCATAATTCCTCATGTAGTTGTTACAGGGCTGCTCACTGCCCTTTGAATCAGTGTCTTAAAGCACCTTGATGCCAGCTTCAGTGAATCCAGGCCCCACTATCAACTTTGAAACTGTCATGGTTGTTTCCTTAGGCTGAGACTAAGATTCATCAGCTTTCCAGCTTTTCTATGGCACTTTGCTTCCAAATTTCAAGAGAATGTTTGAGTGTGAGGTCTTGATCATGGTGGATCAACAGCTCAAAGACATCTTCACTGTCATACATATGAATTTGCTCACTTTGCTTGATGTATTTTGTCTGGGGGCAAATGATGTGTGGAACTATGTAAGTTGTGGGATGACTGTATACCAAATGTTCATGTACTATGATGGTATGTTAATTGCCATTACAGAATACTGATGAAGCAGTTTATTCCAGATTACATTAAATTTTTGCTAGAAGGAAAATGGCGATGGCTTAAGGTAGGCATTTCAGTTGCCTTATGTTGCTGCTGATAATGATTTGTACAGTACCCATAACATTTGGTGTGCAGTGTGGACTTCCAGACAGCACATGTTTTTATCTTTGAAATTTTCCTACTGTATCTAAACCTTATGATAGTCATAGTTATATAACATGTCACTCCACTGAGAGATAGACTAGCTCATGTAGTATTATTGAAACCTATCATATCTATATTGTTAAGCAGAGTACCTACACTCATCTTCCGACTCTTGACAGTACAGGTCATGTTCCAAGACTGGGTAGCAGGGGTGTCAAACTTTTTTATGGTTTTAATAATGAGGATTATGGAGCAACAGGGGACATGAAGTGACTATTCACATATCTTCATTCAAAAACTTATTACCATTTTAGTTTCTCAGGTAGCAGCCGTGAGTCAGGCCCATAATTCTGTGAAGTAGTGGGGTGCCAACATCTGTGTCTATCAGATCTTTATACAGCCATTCAGGAGCATCTGTGGTGCGGTGAAAAAGAAGGCCTAAGCTTACGATTTTGAAACATTTGGTGCGTGAATAATATTGTTGTGCTATACCTCATGTGATTCCTATTCCTGGAATGACATGTAAACATGTTAGAAATAATAGTAGAATGACAACATGGAAATTAAAGGATGTGGTATATGATATTTTGAGAGGATGTGTGGGATGAGAATGTTTGTTGAATCTTAGAAGAGCAATTCAGTTAGCTGGCAGTTAAAGTGTAAGCAGGAATGTGCCTTTTGACATGGCCTTTAATACGTGTCTAGAAACATGTGAGATGACACTTGCTCCTTGCAGGATTTGTCAACATTTCTGGAAGTAGTGCATGTACCATAGTTGAGTATTTTGTGCTGCAGATAATACCATTTTTGCTTCTTCATGTCTGTGATGATGTGGTTTAAGTAAATGGCATATATTTCTGTCCTAGTTAATGCTTTCCCCCAGGCCCTGTATGAGAAGTCCAGGTAACTTTTGTTAAGGGGTTAAACATTACCATGTTCTTTCAGACTCATAAATTATAATCATCCTCACACCCTATTTGTTTCTATGTATTCTCTGCAATTAACAGAGACGTGTCATTTTGCCCAAGTAGCCTTTTTTGGTCCTTTCAGTTGCTGACATTTTTGCAGCCAGGATTCTGATTTATAAATTCAGTTAATGGTGTTAGTATGAAACACAAAAATTCCAAAAAAGTATTATGTAACAGGTGAGGAAGATGGTTGGTCCATGAAAATGTGTTGCACAAAACATGCATCCCTTGCTGTACTAGAATGTAGAAATTAAATACAGTTCACCCTCACATTTTATGGGTTGTGTATGATGAAATGTATTATGTGTGTTTGATGTGATTGGTCTTATATCAGATAATGGTATTATAAAAAAATAACATAATAATTGGAAAAATAATATTGTGTTAGGATATGTAGTAAAATGAACACTGTGAATTGCAGAGGATCAATCCAAACTAACAGAGAAGTGATATATACAGATGCAGCACATGCTAGAGCAAAGTGAAAATAAATGTTAAGTTCATTACAATGTGTATGCCTTAGTATTTAATAAAAAGCCTAGTAATAGAAGGCCTACCAGTACTGAACCTAAATACTGAACTGTGTTCTTAAAACAAAAGTATGCAGAAGTTGGCACCTCTGCCATTGTGTTCACACTTTCTATATGTGGTGTTTGCATTTTATGACTTTATGTTCTTGAAAGTGTCAGATGTGCTCAGGACTTGGTGTGGTGACATGTGATATAAAGAACGACAAAAGCAGAGGTTACACACCGAGTGTGGCATTCCTTTGAATAAGTGTGATATATAAATGTGAGGTATTTTTACTTAACTGTAATTTTAATGTGAAGAAATGGAAGATTATATTTTAGAATAAGGTAAATATGTTTGTATTATAAGAATTTTAACTCGAGGCAAGCCTGTCTCACATCACAGTTTGTGGCTAATCCATTCCCTTCAGTCCGTGTGTAGGCCAGGCTGGAAATTTAAGAGATGTGTAGTTCAGGGTATGGGCTACAATTGGCCCTTGGACTATGTTTGACACCCCTTGCATTAACTTTGTAGCTTATGTATATATGTATACACAAATGCCCTTACTATTCTGGAGGGTAGTAGAAGTTTCAGCTTGGTATGAATCTATGACTGAGCTCCCATTAGTGCTGTGTTTTGACCTTATGATGTAGACTGGAGAATTCTGCCTTGTCTTTCATAGAGCAGGATCTAATTGTAAAGCCAATAGATTCACCTGCAAGTATTCGTGAACTGATGACACTTATAGACTTCTTAGGGTAGTATTCAGCTAATTCTAACATTGTGTATGATTGAATGTGTTTTCTCCTTTTTCCTGATAGAGTACATGTAGAATTGCTGTAGGTATCCATTTATTCAAATTGACTAAACAAATGCAGAAGTACTTTGTGATTGTTGTGACATTTTACCCAAAGTTGTTTAAATCTTAGCTGTTTAGTGTAGTGTTCTGAAACTCACCCACACAAGAGTAATATTTTTCAGCTTGGTCATTCAAGAGAATTTCTTGCCCTCTCTTATACAGTGCAGAATTATTGTTTGGCTCATTACAGAGCATTTTATCATGTTCACAAGCATGTTGCACAAATAGGGTGGTTTTGTTGTGGCTCCCTTATTATCCCCATAAGTCCTTGGAGTTCTTATCAAGCTGTTGAAATTGTTATAAGTAAATCACTGTGCGACGTATTGATGTTCAGGATAATTTGGGATGGTGTGTGGGAGGGGAGTCTGTCATCATAACTGCAAGTTGGGTATTGCTCAAATTGGCCGTCACTGATGTTTGTGGTTACATAGCATGAGCTTTACTTTGAAATTTTTTCCCTAAGTGACAAATATTGAGCTGGTTCTGCAAAAATGGATAGATTACATTTGCATTTTATCCTTTGATGTTTTTCACTATATTGAAACTAATTTTCAAATGAAAGTTTGGAAAAGTTTTATTTTGTTTCTCATATGTAAAGCTTTACTGTATGGTAATATATGTAATCATGACTGTACTATAACTGTGTGTTCAATCTTCCACCTCTGGCAGTGTGTGGTTGTTAAGATGCACTGCAGAGAGCACTGCTGCAATATGAAACTGGGCAAAGGCACCTAGAGCAATGAGTATGTGCAGTTGTTGAATTTTCTTGCCTTCACCAATTTGTCATTCCAGATGTAACCATGTACTGTAGTTTTTATATTACAGCATATATATTAATACATTGAGAACCCATTAATGCATGGGTTCTAGTTCTAGATTGAGGCTACAATATACTTTCATTGATTTGATTTCAAATAGGCAGAATCTTGATTATCAGTCCACTGAAATGTAAACTCAGGTGTCATATTTTTATACTTACTCCAAGACACTTACCTAGCTTCCTACTGCCTTCATGCCACATAAGTATTGAGACTATGAATTATAAGAAGTCTGGTACATTTCCAAAGTCTGTATCTTATTCCAGTATTTGTTCGAGTATATCCATTGAACATACTGGTGTAGTGGCAACACTGAATTTGTTCCATTCTTGGTTTGGTCACCATTTCTCCTGATTGAGGGTTCCCACAGTTACCTGCTGTACTAGACCTTCCAAGTTCCTGTCACAATTCTTGATCATCAATTCATTTGATGCTATATCACATTCACAGCTGAAACACCTTTCTCCCATATTATGTCTACGAGTACTCTAAGTATCTCAGGGGTTTGTCCATCCATGTATCTGTTTTAATATTATTACAGTCTCATCTTTCTTTACATTAGATATGCTCAGGAAATTCTTTTCTTAATTCCTCTGAAATCAAGATGAAATCTGCCACCAGCTTTGTAGGTGTCACCTTTGTTCCTTTTGCAATTCTTTTCACAGCTTCTGTCAGATTTTGTTATGTGCCATAGGAACTAAGTCTTCATTGTACTGCGCTCCAGTTGGGTCTTCTGAACCCCAGCCAGTTCTGTCATGTGGCAGCTTGAATTTGGGCTTAGACATTTCAGTAATTAATGTATTCATTTTCTGTATGCTTCATGCAGTAGGTCTGTGATTGGTTTCAACTACCTGTCTCTTTCTTAACTAAGTGCATGATGCAGATTTTATTCTTCAAAAATTTATAGATGCTCAGAATGTACCTGCAGTTTTATGGAACTGAAAATTTCCATACTGTGTTCATGACAGTCACCATTACATGTTAGTCTGAGTAACATTCCTTGTTATCATTGCCAATGCAATCCAGTATATATTATTCTTCAAATTATAATCAGGTTATAGTAAGGGGAATTGAAAATCAATTACTATGTGATGTTGCAGTTACTATTATCATTACCCTCATATACTTTAACTTTTCAACTGTGTTTAATATAAACAAATGCACTAGTATGGTGTACTTTGATTCACTTGAAACTGGTGCATGTTTTGAAAATGATATACCTCAAAATACATTGCAGTTGGAAAGTAAATATGTAATACTAAGTGGCTCCATTTCCTAAATGGAATGCTTTATTGCTACTATTCTTGCACCATGTTACAGCCCATACACTGCCATTTAAAGTCAGATGTCGCCATAGGCTGCAGCATGTTGCACACATTTCTGCACCATGGAAGGCACAGACTCTCATAATGCATTTTTTTTTTAAAGAGGTCAATAAGAACATCAGTAGATATTTCTTGGATTTGTTGCTCCAATTCATGAAGTATTGTTCTGGATCAGTAGACTTTCATTGTTGCTTAACCCCACAGACAGAAATCACACAGGACATGTTCTGTTGGTCCTTTATGCTACATCCACTGAACAGGAGAATGGTTGTCAAGCCTCACATGAGTGGGAAATGCAAAATGTTGTGGTGCTCTGTCTTACATGAAATGCAGTTTGGCATAATAGTCCCACTCAGTAACAGTGGGCAAACGCACAGCTACGAAGCATATTCAGACAGTATTCACCATCCATTTTGTTTTGTATTTAGTTTATAATTGCCCTATAATGCACACATTCTGTTTTGACCGTAATCCCTTTCCATGTTCCAGAAATTTACGTAAAGTTGCCTGTGTGCATGCCATGGTGGTGTAGCTTCACATATTCTTAACCTCAACACACAATAGAGATTATATGGATGACCAGTATTTAGACTGTGTCTATGAGAAGTACACTGTAAAGATGGCAGTTGGATTGAACTGCTTTAGGATGCAGTCTAGTTGCAGGCTTTCATGATGTGTATAATGGTGGTGTTGTGAGAGTGATGATTAGTTTGTTAATGTTAAGACCTTTACATGTATACTGCATGACTAGTCTCACTGTAGAAGTAAAGGATAGACTGCACAGTACAAGCTGTTTTACATGCTGTATGTATAAATGAAGTCAAGACTAACCTAAAAGTCTTCACTAATATTTATTTAATGCTATGTAGCAGGGATGGCCAAAATGTGACCCGTAAGTAAAGTATTTGTGGTCCTCAGTCACTTGAATAGTTTCGTTAGTATGAATAGTTTCAATAATACGGTTTAACAAATTATAATATGTGTACAGAACATAATTTGATGACTTTATTAGCAGAGAAGATGTTTACAAACTGTAATTCATCACTTTCGAGACAACACACATTAAACCACTCATTCTTTGTATTTTACCAAGTTCAGTAAGACCTACTACCTTCTTATACGTACATGCAGCCCTCAGGCATGTCTGTAATGAATTGTGTTGCCCTCTTGTTTGTTGAAGTTGGCCAGCCTTGCTATATAACATGAGCCATTGACAGTATTGTTAAGTAAAGTATGAAACAAGCTCACAGGAAGTGGCAACCGATAGTTGTCAGATAAAGTAATGACTGTATGTATACATGAAGTTTTATCAAGACTGTTGTTTCTTGGGATGTGATAACCATGTAGTCTGGTACAAGGTTAACATTTTAGAGGAAAGTGTTGTCTGTGTCTTCGTGGTAGGAGAAGATGGTGGCAGTCTGTTATTTCAGAATGTTGTTAACCTTGTAACAGACTACATGTTCCGCATTCCGGAAGACTCCGCCCTGTATTTTCAGTGACATAAGAGCTTCAGATTTCATAATGGTTTGTTATTTAACACGTTTGCTTGAATGTTTTGATGTCATTGGCCTCATTTTTGTTCTTTAGGCCATAGCATATTGTGGCATGAAAATGTGGGGAAAATGTTATTGGACATTCAATATTTCCTTTATATCATTTCACATATACAAATAATAAATGGGGCATATAATGATGTTACCTCATGGGAACATAATATTTAGGGGACTGCAATGAAATTTATTGTAAAAAAAGTAGGAGCTGGGATATTTCAGTCATTATAGTGACTAGGATATGGGGTTAAATTTGTGGTAGGACAAGAAATTTTCTCTGTGCTCAAAAACATCAGACCAACTCTGGGGCCCACCCAGCCTTCTATATTTTGGATTATGGTGGCGGTTGACTTCTCGCTTTCATATGGTGCCAAGGTTAAGAATGTGTGGAGCTATACCTCCAATTTATATGCCTTCATGGCATAATGCTTGTGTAAGCCCAGGGACAATAGTTTTTTTTAATTGTAACCAAACTTCTGTGCTAACTTTGTATCTCTTTAAGGTAAGAGTCAGCAAGTGAACAGAGCTGTTGGTGCTTATTGCTGGTTATACTGCTTAATCTGTAGTGATCCTGAGGGGTCTGTGTGTATCTCACCCCCATATACCTGAAATAAAAGAATACTTGTCTGCAAAATCTGTTTATAAAGGTCTTGTTGATGGTATGTTCGAATTGCAGCGTGTTTTCTGCAATGCTTTACAAGGCACTGAGCTGTAACTGCCTTACCTGTCAGATACATGGCCTCAGTGTTATAACAGTACCCTGAGAGCATAGGACTGAAGATGAATGTATTTTATGCAATCAAAATGTTTTGAAGTATTGGAAGTAAATATGCTACTTCGGAATCTTAGTTTGTATACTACAGAAATATTATTGTATGTGTAATAAACCCCTTCTCAAAACAGGTCACGATAAATACGTAAGTTTGCATTGTGTATTCATTGTGTGCATTTTCTTATGATATTACAGGCTGTGGTAATTTACTCTGTCATTGTTCATTTACAAGAGCAAAATAAGGTGTCTCATTGACAAGCATAATTGTTGAACAACATTTATTTAACGAAACTTTATCTGACAATGTTATATGGTCATGGTCATTGACCAAAATTATCATCGCAGGCACAGGGATTGAGACAAGCACATTCTAATGCTTGAAGTTGGAGGCCCATCCAGCCTTCAAAACATTTTAGGTTTTTTAAGTTGAAGTGATGTGCAGTACCAACTTTCAGTCATGACTAAACACCGTACTGTCTGGGAATAGATTGTTTTCTCCCAGTAGTGTGGGCTGGTGGCAAGATTTGAACACTGAGGAGGGCCTCAGTTTTATCTCGGGGTAAACAGTATTATTATTGTTGAAATGCTGCAACACTCAACCTGCTGGACTGCACACATTGCAGTAATGCAGAGCATTGTTGGTAAAGGGTAATGTAGTGAAAACAACTGGGTTCTTCAAATTAACTTGAAATCCCTGTTTAATGGTTTCATTAGGACTTAATGTCACAACAGTTATGGTAGCTTTGCCAATTCCATAAGACATTTCTTAGGAACACTCTGTATAATTCAAGACAATATAAATTAAAGGAGGAATGCTGTTCTAATTAATGTGGGGGAAAGAAGCCCACCGAATTCTTGAGAAATATATTCTGTCTTTTAGTCTTTGCCGTAGCAGTTGTAAATGTAGAGTACAAAGTGTAATGTTTCATCTAACCTTGCAAACAGGCACAAGATTGTTATTCCTTTGGCATGGTTTCCGTCAAGAAGCATTTCTTTACTGAGGAGAATTTCAAGAGGTTCTTGTGTGTACTGAGCAGTTGTGGATTGTTTCTACACTGTTATTTCAATGTTGCATGTCTTAAGATATGGTTTGGAGTTATTAGACATTTGAGAGTGTTCTCATTCATCCTAGAATGTTGCATATGATGGAGGAATATCTTGTCATTGTGACATACTTCTGTTTGCCATAAATATAAATAAAATCAATAGTTAAAACAGAATTACATGTGGGTTTTTTAGGTTATGATGTTTAGTCATTAAAATTTATAGCATTAGACCGTCAGGTTCTAGATTGACTGAGAACCCTGCATGTTAAATTGATTGATGATGCTATGGCTTCTAATGTGCGAAGTTGTCTGAACATGAGAATTTTTTGTTCATGTTTATTTAACACTAACTGTTTTAACAAGTTTTATTTTGTCCTGATTTTAATGTTTCAGTTTGTGATCTCTAAAGATTATGCTTGCATTTACATAATCTGTATGTGCCATAAAGATGGAATGTAACTTCAAATGAGAACTGAGATTATTGTACCTGGTGAGAAACCTTTCATTTTATTAAGGGAAGAGCAGAGGCATCCAATATATTGCAAAAACAGGCCTAAGATACAGGAGTTGATGCTTTAGCAGTATTGAATATTGAGATTTTAACATTATGTATTTCTTGTGACTTTTGTTATGAACATTTATAAGGACAAATATGCATTGACTGTCCACCTTATATAAGAATCAAGAAGGATTCTGTAATATATTATACAAAAATATACCTCTTGTATAATGGTGTAAAGGGTGGCATGTTATATACCATATTCCACAAGACTCTAGTCTCTGGACACTAACATGTCAAACAAGTGATCTCATAAGAGCCCATCTTATTCATATAGTAGGCACTACATCAAAATTAGTTATGTATCAATATTTAATCCATTGCAGAACTTTTATTAAAAAAAAAAAAAAAAGAAGAAGAAGAAGCTGTGATTTTGTAGGCTGTATCCTTGTGTTTGTTCTAATTCCTTTATAACTGTTGTGGTACACAACAATTTTTAAACATTTTTGCATAATAGTGTCAATTTGTGACATCTACTGACAACTGTAGGTGATCATATGTATCTGTCCTGCATATATTGATAATATGTGTATTGAAGGTGACTTTTCCTGTTTCATGATATCGTGTTATTGGAAAACAATATTGACCCAAACAACATGATTGAACCCTGCATCATATGGAATCGACTGTTTGTCTTTACACCAGTGTTGTATACGCAGCGTAGAATTGCAGGCTGTGTTGTACTTGTCAACCTTAAGAACTGACCCTCTGTAGCATTGGCTCTAGTTCATATGCACATTGTAATCCCTGAAGTGACCACAACTCCCATGTTCTCTCCCTTAACCATTTTTACCCCTTGTTATTAAGTACAACAATAAAGTTTTGTTATACCTGGCCAAATTATTTGGGTGCCTCTGGTGTAGAAAGTGAAAGAGTTTGGTATGTTTGATGTCACAGTATTAAGAGATGATCTGATGTAAAGGAAGTAAAGGAACTTGTCCTCTTGTTATTGTTATGTATTGTATATTGCTGTGTGTTATTTGTAAAGGCATAGTAACAAGTGGTATGGCTTGTCTAGTCAGTTTATGGGTATGTGTTGGAATGAAGGTACAAAAAACTGTTATGTTCTTAGGTAGGTTTATGTTACTACAGTAAAGCTATGATATCCGGCCCTGTCCAGGACCAGAAGGTTGCCGGGTGTCACTTTTTTTAAGATATTACAATGTAATATGGTAATGTGCATCTTGGTAATGTGCATAGTGGGTGTATCAAGCAATCTTACAGATGGACCTAGCCATTTAATTTGTCACTTGATGTCCTGTCATGTTTTCCCTACCACAATTTTTATTCCTTTTTCGTCACAATGTACATAATGTGGTGTGCGTATGTAATCTAAGGAAAACCAGTAGGGCACCAATAATTAGTGGCTGAACTGTGGCAATTCATACTAGTCACCGCTGGTTGATAAAATGACATGTAATGGTCCTCTTAGTCATTTTCCATTCAACAGAGCTTTCTGGATCATGCAGTGCCTGATTTTACAACTTTAAAGGGAGTATTGTGAATACGTTCTTCTCCATCACGCACTGCAACTTCATTGTTTGAAAGTTTTGGCGTCCTCAACTACTTCCTTCCATTTAACCCAATTCTGGATGTATTTTGTCCAATTACTTATTTTCATATTCCTGAAATCTACTTTTATATCATTTTCCCATTTAATTTTTGGTCCTGCCAGTCTTGTAGCTATCGGTCTCCACTCGTACAATTTTTTTACCATCCTGTAATTTGTCATGTGGTGTACATGGCCAAACCAGCCTAATCTTTGGCCCTTAATGTAGTTTGTTGTATTCTTATTTCTTATTAGATTATTTAATTCATCATTTGTTTTAATTCCCCATGTGCCATCTCTGTCCTTTGTAGGTCCAAATATTCTTTTTAATATCTTCCTTTCAGTTATTAATAATTTTCATTTCATAGATTCTTTTAGCACCCATGTTTCACTGGCATATGTTGTCACATGTCTTATTATAGTCCAGTATAACTTTTGATTTGGTTTTCATTGATACTAATTTGCTTTTAAATATTTCTTTATTGGCATAATAAGCTTTATTGCCCATAGCAATTCTGTCTTTAATTTACTTTTCAATGGAATTATCTCAATTTACAATTGATGCAGAATATTTATAGGACTTTACTTGTTCAAAATATTTTTAATCAATATCTACATCATTCTGACTAATTTTTTTCTTTGAACACCTTAAATATTTAGTTTTTAGCTCATTTACAATTAATCAAAAATGTATTGATTGATTTTTAAATTTTTGAAATGCATTAGTTAATTAATGTTTTGTTCTTGTAGTTGCCAGTATATCAACTTCATAGGCAGCATGCTGTTTTACATGTGCAGATATATTTCCTCCTAAATCTAGTTGCTTTAATATTACATCTACAACTACACTATATAAAGTTGCAGATAGAGAATCTCCTTGTTTTATTCAGATTCTACTTTAAACTCCTGTGTATATGCACTATCTTAACTCTTTACTCTAGGACTGATTACAGTTAGCTCAGTTTTGTTACACTATATTGTGCTAAACATTCATTTATCTTATATATATAGTCAAAAGCCTGTATTATCGTCAACAGATACATTATGCAGCTCTATATTATGTTCATAGCACTTTTAAAAAAGTTGTATAATTATGATTGTATTGTCCATTGGAGGTCTGTTATGAAAAAATCCCATTTGACATTCTACAATTTTTTTTTAATTATGTCAGATAATCTCTTATTTTATAATACATAGTATAGCAGTTATTTTATGTGCAATATTAAGTAGAGTAATTGGTCTATAGTTGTTACATTTAATCTGTCTCCTTTTCTTTGTATATTTGACATAAAATTCCTTCATTTCATTGTGTTTGAAGTTTTTCTTTACCCCATATTTTTAAAGTTAATTTATGTGGTTTCTGTTTCAAAGTTCTTCCTCCTCTTTTTTTTTTATCAATTCTGGGGGTATATTTATCTATATCAGCAGCTGTGTTAGACTGTAGTTAATGAATTATGGTATGTACTTCATTATACTTTAGTGATGACACCTCATAGTTGTCTCTTAAGCTCTCTGTTATAGAGACAGATGTGCTTAATATCTCTTTTGGATTAAGAATGTTATAAGCATATTCATCCTATCTCTGCAGTATTTATTCTGTTTGTGATTTAACATTATTTGCAGAATCCTTGCAATTTGTAGGTAATGTTGACTGCTGCTGGTTCGAATATTTTACCTCTTCAGTAAATTTCTTTGTTTCATTTTTTAATTAGCTTAATCTAATTTGCATTATTTTGTTGTTAAGCCATAGTTTTTTTTATACTTTAGTTGCAGGTGTTCTCGCTTCTTTATAATGTTCATGATTTGCTATTTTGTTGAAGGCATTTCATTCTTGCTACATTCTTTTGTTTAATGGCTTGTCTGCACTCCACATCACACCAGATGTTCTTTGGAGACAGTTCTTGTGATTGAATTTTTTTCTTCGGATTTTGTTATTGCTGTTTTTATATTTTCCCATTCTTCATTAATTTCCGATGATCTGGTATATTTTTCAAACTGTTACATGGTAGTACTATCTGAGTTTTGTTAGGTTTTGTACAGTTACTTTATTCCGTTTTTTAATTTTATGGTTTTTTTATGTATATTATTAATAATTTTTGTATATCTCTTTTTGCAGTAAATGATCAGAATCCATATTAGGGCCTCTCCTGGATCTTATATTTTGAATTGCTTCTTTTTTATTAGCATTTACTAATACATGATCAATTTATTTTTTGGTAGTTTGATCCAAAGATGTCCAGGATGTTTGTTGTATTTGTTTATGTTGGAATTGAGCACTTATTGTTATCATATTATTTGCAAAAGCAAATTCACATAAGATTTTTCCATTTCTGTTTGTTTCTTCATGTAAACTGTATTTACCTGTTACATTACTATATACTTGTTCTTTCCCTAATATTGCATTTAGGTGACCAAGTATATAAAATTACTATATCACTTTTTGGAACTTTATCAACTACAGTTTGTAAATCTTCCTAAAATTGTTCTGTATCTTCTGTTGGTGCATACACATTAGGGAGTGTTATATTGTTATATTTACGTTTGAGCCTTAGTTTACATACTTGTTTGTTAAATTCCTAAAATATACTTCAGTGCTTTCATCATAATTACAAGGCCAGTACCAGCCTGGCCTGTTTTATGAGATCCACTGTAGTGTAATTAATAATTATTTATTTTGATTAGAACATTTCCACTCCTCCTTGTTTCTTGTATTGCAACTATTTCTAATTGGGGTATTTGCTGTTAGTTCTCCCAGTTCTTGCATTTTGCCTGGTTTTAAAAGAGTCAATACATTCCAGGTTCCAGTACATTTTCTATTCATCGTATTTCTTCATACTCGCTTTAGTCTGCATCCAATGATCCATCCTCCTTCTTGTCATTGAGACTTCTTAGCAGTCATTTTTTGCAGGACTAGGGAGCTGGTCTAGTGCCCAAACCCACACTCCTCTGGGGGACCTAGGCTTTTCTGTTTGGGTTTATGACAGTAAGGTCCCAATTATAGTGGCAGGAATAGGAATAGGTGGATTCCTTGGATTTTGTTGGTACGTTACCTACAGTAAGTGAGGCACCACAGAGACCACTTACTGCCCTTTGGCCCCCTATTGTGAACACCATGCTGCCTTAATTTCTAATCTGGTGCACATTTTACAGAATTGAATAGTAATTGTGTTTACTTTACAAGCCCCAGTTCTGTACCTCATGGATGGAAAATCCTGCTACAGCTCATCTTACATTAGAGGCTGAATAATTACCTAGTTTTCATATACATGTGCTTTGGTTTGTTGCACAGCTCTTCACTACATTTCCTCCACTCACACAGTATTGTGACACTTTTTTGTGTAGCACATAGCTGCCAATCACAGTTCTTTTCCTGAACTCTCAGTTGTGTAATTTGCCATTTACTGTGCTTATGCACGGTCTGTACAGGTCAACTAGCATTGCTTCTTAGACAGTATACTCAGGTTAACAGTGATGCAGTAATTTTTCCTCATCATTCTGCCATATCCCTAACATTCATTCCATCATTCTGTCCCTTTGTCAACACCAGGTTCTGCATTGGCCTGCAGAATAGTATTTTGATAGAGCCTCCCACTGAAGTTGAGACAGGGTTACTAAATAACCTTCAGAAGAAAAATTTATTTCCTGTTGTTGCCCCACGACATGAAACTCGAATGCTTACGCTCTCCCTGTAGAGAGTTTGATGGTGTGTAATGCCAATAGTGCAGTGGCAAATTACAGCATGATATCTTCTTCGTCTTGGGTGGCGTTACAGTCCAGTGCAGACCTTGACCCCCTTAATAGGCTGCTCCCAGTCAGCATGCCATGATACATCTTGTGTTAAATAAGGATGTTCACTGGGCTGAAACTGACGGCATCAGTGTACAAAGGATATGGTATGAAAGTCAGTTTTTGTAGTACAGGCTGTGCTCCTTGCAGAATAAGCAGCATTAAAATTCTATTGGAATTAACTGCTTTGTTTTCTTCTGGTTGTAAGAAAGATGTGTTTTACTGCTGAACATTTGTGAAGGGTCTGTGTTAGTACTGGATGAGTATCTGGAAGTACTGCATGTTGTTATTTTGGCCCACATGCCACTTTTACTATTGCCTTAAACATGGGAATGTGATTGATAGTATCAGCATGTGTAATGTGTGCAGCAGATGCT
>Ga0209755_10002937_pt1 | contig 22194 bp, 24 predicted proteins | sample TergutCo191P1_FD_187301 | JGI IMG/M metagenome (GOLD analysis project Ga0209755, IMG submission 187301) | Cornitermes sp. P1 segment gut microbial communities from Petit-Saut dam, French Guiana - Co191P1 (SPAdes) (version 2) | ecosystem: Host-associated > Arthropoda: Insects > Digestive system... | reverse complement strand
GCAGACACAAAATCTGAATCAGGTGACGTATGGTGCGAACTTCCCGATGAAGGCGGAGAAACATTGCTTGTGTGCGGCGCACTGGATGAATTGTGCGTGGGCGGGGTGATTGTAGAATGATGAGCGACAGCACAATTCAAATAGGTTTTATGGTAGATTCTCACAAACAATGGTTTGCTCGCATTTGGGTTTTGATTGGCAAAAAAATGGTTCTTACCGAATTCAAGATAGATACGGGTTGCAATTCCGTTGTGTTAAGCCGCAAGACCTTGAGAAAGTTTGGACTTGCCGAAAGCGATTTGGTAAAACTTCCAAAAACGACAGGCATTCAAGCCAGCGGCGAAAATCACCCATACCGAAAATTGGGCAAGGTATCGCTTCACCAAAGCAAAAACACGCTCATCTGTAAAACCGAAGCTGTTTGCCACGCCACCCATGAAACTCACGACCTAATTGGCACAGAGGTTTTCATGCAATTTTGCAAATTGGCGTTTAATCTCTCCGGCAACAAGTACATGGAACTGTTGAAGTAAAATCCTATCACTGCAAACGCCGAGGACGGTTTAACCGTCCTTTTTTTGTATTTTTGAATCCTCCTGTTGGTTTGATTTTTTATATGCTTTACGGCATAATTGCCGGTAGATGAAAGGTTGGTGCGGAGATGAAAATTGGGGATTATGTTACGATTCAAGCCATTAAAGACCAGAGTGTTGCCAGGTGGGTTGTGCTGTCGGACTTTGAATACTGCGATTACGGCGATTTCGATGACATAGAGGGCGGTATTATCCGATATATTGCAGACACCAAGCGTGAAGCAGGTCATTCTTCCGACAAGTTGCATTTAGGCGGCACAGAAACCCTAATCATACGAGGTGCAATAGAGCCGCTTAGTGTGGGAGGGGTGTTTGTGGAATGAAACTGAAATTGCGGGTTGATTCCAACAAACAGTGGTTTGTTTCCATGTGGGTTGTTAAAGGCGAGATGAAATACCGTGTTGAATTTAAGGTAGACAACGGTTGCAACGCCTTAGTGTTAAGCCACGACACAATGAAAAAGTTGGGTTTTTCCATTGCCCCGTCGGATTTGGGAAAACTTCCCGATAAAACAGGCAGGCTTGCAAGCGGCGAAAAACATACTTTCAAAAACTTGGGTGCGGTGTCGCTGTTTAGAACAGGAAGTCAACCCGCCCACGTTTGCAACGCCGAAGCCATTTGTCACGCCACTATGGAAACAAACGACCTCCTTGGAACAGAAGTGCTAAATCAATTTTGCGGCGTAAATTTTTGGCTAACCGGCAACAAGTACATGGAACTGTTGAAATAAAATCCTATCAATGCAAACGCCGAGGACGGTTTAGCCGTCCTTTTTTACGGCGTAAGTACATACCCAGTTTTAAGGCATGAAAAAGTGCGCCCGGCGCACAGCGAATACCGGTGACACGTCTTCAAGCGTTCGCATTCTCCCGAAGCCGGATTCTGTTTCCTGGCGCATGAAAAAGTGCGCCCGGCGCACAGCGAATATCGGTGACACGTCTTCAAGCGTCCGCATTCTCTCGAAGCCAGGTTCAGTTTCCTGGCGCATGAAAAAACAGCAGAGTTGCGGCTCTGCTGGGTGTAATGTATTGTGCTTTGTCGTGTTTAATATGTTGGACGTTTGCATTAAGTCCCCCCGCAAAAATTGTTTGCGTTATATTATACAGGAGAAAACGCCGATTGAGTGAATTATCCCAAATTTGTCACAATTCAGTTCAGGCTTTTTCGAAGCAGTAACCCTTTCCGTATTCGTTTGTAATTGTATAGCCCGAATTTTTTAGCTTTGCTTGCAGCCTGTTTACGGCTCGCCTTACGGCATTGTCGTCACCTAGCATGGGTTGCCCCCACACTTGGTCGTACAAATATTTTGGGGAAAGCAGTTTGTTTTGGTTTTTTACAAACAGCATGAACAACAAAAATTCATTACCCTTGGGAAGCAGAAGGTCTTGCCCGTTAATAAACACCTGCCCCGATTTAACACGCAAAACAAAATCGCCATACTTAACAATTTCCGGCACGGTTGCCGCCCTGCGTAACATAATTTCTACCCTGGCCAGTAGCACATTTATATCATAGGGCTTGGAAAGATAATCGTCGCCCCCTGCCCGCAAGCCTTTAACTTCGTCATCGGCCTCCGAAAGGGCAGTTAAAAGTAACACGGGAATGCTTGCGGCCTGCTTTATTTCTTTCAAAAAATCCAAGCCGCTTCCGTCGGGCAACATGATGTCAAGAATCGCCATGTCGATATCTGCATTGGCAAATATTTTTCTTGCATCTGCAAGATTTTCCGCAAGGTATAAATTGTAGCCGCCGTGCCGTTTAAGCATATTTGCGTTTACTTGCAGTATGTCCTTGTCGTCCTCTACCAAGAGAATGTTATTCATTTTTGCCCTCCTGTTTGTAAGCCGGCAACGTGAAAGAAATTGTCGTGCCTTTGCCCGGCTCGGATTCTGCTGTAATTGCGCCGCCGTGGTTTTCTATAAAATCTTTGCAAATGGCAAGCCCAATTCCCATGCCTGTGCTGTTTTCCCCCAATACTCCTCGCTCAAAAATACGTGGTAGCAGTACGGGGTCGATGCCTGTGCCGCTGTCTGTTACGGAAATTATTACAAATTGCTCTGCAAATTCGCCACGCACGGTAATTTTTCCGTTTTTTGTATACTCCCCTGCATTGGTTAAAAGGTTCGTTATCACTTGTTCAAGCTCACCTTTGTTTCCTAAAATTGGCGGCAGTCTGTCCGAAATTTCTAATGTAAGCACGGTATTTTTTAGCAGGGCTTTGTAATGTTCGGTTGAATCTCGCAAAAATTCCGCCGTGGGTATGGGTTTCATGCGTTCTTTATTTTCCTGCATGGACGCAAGATTACGTGCGTTTTCGGATAAACGTGTCACACGCTTTATAATTTCTTGCGCCCTTTGCAGGGAGTTTATGATGGTTTGGTTTTGCCCGTTTTCGTCTTTGTATAAAATTTCTGCTTGTTGAATGTGCAACGCCATTGCCGAAAGGGGCGTTTTTGTTTCGTGGCTCATATCGGCAAGGTATTTTGATTTCATGCGGGACAGGCTTTCGAGTGCGGATTTTTCTGCTTCAAGATATTGCTGTTGTTTCATGGTTGCGGTAAAAACGGCGGAGGCTTCGCACAGGGCAAACACAAGCACCGCTACCCCTGTCATATGAAAATTTGGCATATAGAAAAATGCCGTTACATACCCAAGGTCTACAACGGCTGCAACAATAAACAAAATTAGCCCTGCGCCAAACATTTTCTGCTCGGTGCTGTAAACCTTTTGCCGAAAAATTAGGCAACCAAACAACCACAAAATTGCCGCACCGTAAATATAAAACAAAATATCAAGCCAGTCACGCATAACTACCGTATCCAAAAACAAAAACAGCAAAATAAAAGCCCCGGATATTCCGTAAAAGATTTTAAGCACGGTTTTGTGCAAAGCATTTCTAAAAATGATGTTTGCGATGGCAAGAGTAAGAATTGCAGACAGGGGAATGGCGATATATTCGATTCTAAATTTCCAAAACCAATCCAGCCACGGGATGATTACCGTAAACACCCTGCCGCCCGTAACACCCATGCGCATAAACCACACGAAACAAAATATTGCAAAAAACAAGTTTGCAAAATTTCGCCTGTGGGTAAAAAACAGCATCAAAAACAGCAAAGCAAGCACTAAAAAACTTCCCAAAATAATTGAGGTTTGATATTGCTCTGCCCGTGTCCAATCGGAAAGAAGTGTACCCGTGCCAACAAACCACCACAAATGCCCGCCGCCCGAACGATGTACATGGTTTGAGGATTGCTGGACGATTTCAATAACGCCGTCCACGCCTTGCGCCGTGAAAGTAATGCGCCCTGTGTTGGGAATATCCGTTTCCGAAGTTTCTCCGGGCTTGCCGATATCCAAAAGCCACTCGCCGTTTACATACATTCGGTGGGAATAGTCAGTGGAGTTGCGGAAAAAAGTGTACCACTTGCCGTCCTCTACATAAATTCGTATGCGGCTTGTTGAAAATGAATAGGGGCTTACCCCGCCGAACAGTGTTTCATTTTCCCATGCGTCAAATTCATCCGGGTTTAGCAGTACGCCCGGGATATACTCCACCACGCCCCCCAAGAGGGCAACGTAGTTTTCAAAGTCCATTCCACGCAAGTCAAATTTGCCGTAGTTACTTGACACATAATAAAGCGGCGGTGGGTTTGCAATTGAAACAAGCAAAACCGCAAGCAAAATGATTAGCGGTATGGATAGGTAGGGGAGTCGGGGGTTTAGTTTTTGGTTCATGTGGGTTCTCCTTGTGTATAGCAGTTTGCGAATGGCTTAATTATACTTGGTTGCGGTGCCGCTAACAAATGTGCGCACGGCGGAAACCGTGGGCACGTTTGCGGGCGTACTCATTCTCTCGAAGCCAGGGTCAGTTTTCTCGCAGGTAAAAAAAACGAACTGGTTGGTGTCACTAACCAGTTCGTTAGAGGGAATGCAAATTGGGGGTCGCCCCTACCTCGGGAAAAACTTTTCGTATGCGGGTGACGCGCACGGCACTGTCCCCCGCATACGAAAAGTATTTCCCGACGGGGCTTTGGCTTCTGCAATCCTGTAAGGACGTTTGTCTGGAGTCTCAACGAACCGGTTAGTGGCACACCAACCAGTTCGTTTTTTATCTACCTGGAAAACTGAATCCGGCTTCGAGAGAATGCGTACGCCCGCAAACGTGTCTCCGGTTTCCGCCGCGGGCCGTGCGCACCTGGCTTCGAGAGAATGCGCACACCCGCAAACGTGTCCCCGGTTTCCGCCGTACGCCGGGCGCACCTGGCTTCGAGAGAATGCGTACGCCCGCAAACGTGTCCCCGGTTTACGCCGCGGGCCGGGCCCGCCCCGCTAGTCGCCCATTTCGTCTGCTATTGACTTTGTGGGATGAACTGTTCCGTGGGGGTGATGTGGCGGCGCATAGATTACATATAGTTTCATCGGCTCTGTGCCGATATTTGTGATATTATGCCACGTCCCGGCAGGCACAAACACGGCGCAGTTTTCGAAAACAGTTTGCGTAAACGTCAAATGGTCTTCTGTGTCACCCATTTGCACCAGCCCCTGCCCTTGCTCCAAGCGCAAGAATTGGTCGTTATCCGGATGCACTTCAAGCCCGATGTCACCGCCCACAGGAATACACATAAGCGTAGACTGCATATGCGGCCCGCTCCAAATGGTCTGGCGATAAAAATCGTTATCCAATGTCGCTTGCTCAATGTTTAGCACAAAAGGCCCCGGGCCGTAATCCTTAAACGGCGTAGGCGGACGCAAAACCGGCGGTTGCGCACCGACAGAAACATTAACGGGAACCGCCTGAACAGGCATTGGCGGAGCAGGATGCCCATGATGCGGCGGCCGTGGCGGCGCAGGATGCCCATGATGCGGCGGCCGTGGCGGTGCAGGATGCCCATGATGCGGCGGCCGTGGCGGTGCAGGATGCCCATGATGTGGCGACCGTGGCGGTGCAGGATGCCCATGCCCCGGCATAGGATGCACCGGAGAACCTGGTCTTCCTCCGCCCGGGTTAAATCCACGACTTATTGGCGCACGACCCGCCGCTTCAAAATTATTCGACTCATGACAGTTAAACATACAAAAATGCCTCCTAATGATACGGTATCCTTGTATCATATGGAGGCATGGCTATTTTTGTTACGCAGTGCGTGTTACAAACTTCGCAAAAACGGTACAATAATACCGCTGGCAAGCCGCAAAAGTATAAACACAATCAGCGGGGAAAAATCCAAAACCATCCCCGGCCCGCCAAGGGGCGAACGCTGTACAAGTCTCCTAACCGGCGCAAGAACCGGCTCTGTAAAGGCAAACAGCAAACCCATAAACCTGCCGTTTCGCATGGGAAACCACGAAAGAATTATCCGCACAAACAGCATTATATACAAAACTGTGAAAAAAACGCTTACGGCATCCGCCAATAAATTGGTCATTTAATACTCCTATGAACTATCTGTCGTTGGAGGCCTTTTTCAGGAACTTCGCATCAAAAGGGCTCTCTTCACGATAATCCGGCATAACACGGTGATTGGCAGGGGAAACTGTAATAATCGTATTGTTTACACGGGTAATCGCACCATCAAGGGCATCGCTTATGCCGCAAAGATAATCGGCAACACGTTGCGCTTCTGTGGTGGGTACGCCTGTCAGGTCTACAATGCCCATTCTTCCGCTACGAACATGGCTACCAATTTCAACTGCATCTTCCATGCTTTTTGGGTGCATAACAACCGTCTCTGCTTGTTTGCTGTGCAGGGCAAGCGGAGTTTGGGCTTGGGGCAAACCGTACACGTTGTCCCTTTGTGCGGCACGTGACGAGGTTCTCGCATTTTGGGTGCTTTTTGCCGTGCGGGAATTTTTGTCCTGCTTGGTATAGCGCACCTCAAATTCGGGTTCGTCATCGTAGTCGTCATCGTAATCATCGTCGTATTCGTCGTAATATCCGTCTGCTTCCTCAGCACCGGGTGCCATCATTCGGTTTGATAGCCTTTCGCTGATTCCCTTAAAAAATCCTAGCATGAAACAGCCTCCTAGCGTGTGCGCTCCCCAAAAAGAGCAGTTCCTATTCGCACCATGGTTGCGCCCTCTTCTATTGCGGTTGCAAAATCAACGCTCATTCCCATGGACAAGTCGTGTAATTGGGAATGATATACACTTTTGGTGTTAATGTCAACTACTAATTCTCGTAAATCGTTGAAGAATCCACGATTTCTTTCAGGATTTTCTACAAAAGGCGCAACCGTCATTAATCCACGAAGCCGTACAAACCGCATATTTACTAGGTTTTCCACGAATTTGAGAATTTCGTGGGGGGATATGCCGTATTTACTGGACTCCCCGGAAATGTTAACTTCTGCCAGTATTTGTATTATTTTTCCGTTTTTTTCGCCATGCCTGTTAATCTCATTTGCCAAGGGCAAGGAATCTACAGAATGGATTAAATTTACCTTGTCTGCGATAAACTTTACCTTGTTTCTTTGCAGGTGTCCGATAAAATGCCACTCATCCGGACGCTTTTCTTGTGTTTGAAACTCTTCGTATTTTGGCAAAAAATCCTGAACTCGATTTTCCCCAACTGCCGCCACTCCTGCCGCCAAAAGCTCATTTATTTGCGGTACACCAATTGTTTTAGTAACGCCGATAAGCTGAATTTCGGCGGGGTTGCGGCCTGCTTTTTTTGCGGAATCGAAAATTTGTTTGCGAATTAGTTCAACATTTTCCTGTACGGGGGTAGCCTGTTCCCGGCTTCGAGAGGAACCGCACGCTTGAAGACTTGCTCCCGAAATTGGCTGCGTACCTTGCACACTCATCGTACCACCTGCCCTTGGCGTACCATTGCCGCATCTATTACTATGCTGTCGAATTGGCGAATTGATGGGTTTATCGCCGGGTCTAGGAGGATATTGCCGCCGTCCGAAATTTCTGCGGGTAGGGTTACGATTCGAAACTCTGCAAAGTTTCGTGTTGTGCGGTACACGCCGTGTACGAGCTGCATATCCGCTTCAGACATAATATGAAGCGTGTTTATTGGGTCTACGGGGGAGAGGGCATCGCCGGGGAAAAGCATGATGGATATAGAATCTTCCAATACATATACATGACTTTCGCTACGCTCGTGGATGTCTATGGGGAGGGGCTGAACGCCCTCGTCACGGCGGTGCATTACGAAATAATTTTCAATCCCGTGGACGTGGGTTAGAGGGATGCGGAAATAGCGGCGGGTTGCGATTGCCGATGGCGGTACCAAAAATCCGTTTTGCACACTTTCTGTGGTGCGGATATTTACGTTGCGCTGGTGCAAGAAATCCTCAATATTGCGGGTACTGCGAAAAATCATAAAAGCATCGTGGAACTGATAGTCCATGTGAACTACCCGCATTGGCACTTGCTCGAAACGTCCTGTTGAGGTGTTTTCGAGGAAAATTGTGCGGTCTGAACCGTAGGAGAGCCCGTGAACCATTTCGTGGGGCATCCAAGTGGCTACATACCATGTGTTGCTGCCCACGATTTTGAAAACTTCATCGCCTTCTTCGACTTCACGGTTGGGGATTATTGCTTCATGCCCTATTGCCCGGCGGACATCCTCCCGGGTCATGTCACGCATATTTTCCGGTGTGAAGCGAGTTTCAAACCCGTCTATGATTGGGGACATAATTCCCGTGTGGGTGGCATAAATATCGCTTAGATTCATTTCGTTGCTCAAGTTTAGCACGTCGAATTGGCGGCTCAAATCTTGCCGCATATGCACCGACTCGTTGAGGATAACACGATTGCGGTTTTCGGTTATTTCGGTGAGGGTATTTTTGAGGGCGTAAATATCGCTTAAATTGGTTTGCATATGGTGGTGCATACCTTGGCTTACACGGTTGCGCAGGTCTGTGTTTACCCGTGCGATTACGGGGTCTGCCGAGGTGGCGTGGCGCATTTCATGCACGCCCATAACTTCACGTTGAAGGCGTTCCCATTCTTCCTCGGTTCTTGCGGCGGCTTCAACATCACGGATTTCCGCAACTCGTACCCCTGCACGCACCCGTTCAAATTCCTGCACGTTAAGCAAAACGTGACCGTCACGGCTTGCATAAAACACTTCTTCGTAGCGGATTATCATGCCCGGCACAGATTGTTGGTCTGCCATGTTTCCCAGGCGAAGCGTCATAATTTCGACATTGGTTGTGAACACGCCGTAGGCACGAAGCCCCATGTAAGCGATTACAAAGCCAAAAAACAGTGCAATAACCATGGTTGCCGGCACTGTAAGTAGACCTTTTCTGTGGCGAGGCCTTCGCATTCTTTTGGGTGGGGGAGAGTTTGCGGGTCGTCTTCTGCGGCGAGGTGCGTTTTGCCGCCCGTTCCGCCTTTCGCCACCCCTGCCGGATTGTCTGCGTTCTGTCATTTGCTATCTTGTCCCCTCTGGGATTTTGCCATATGTCAATGCGAAATTTTTAATAACTTTTAACATTTGTGGAGGGTGTTTTTTTGATTGTACCAATTTTGTTAGTAATGTTCAACATTTTCCTCTTAATATTTCCGCAAACTGTGTTAACAGCTTCCCGAGAGGGGCTTTTGCTGTGGTTCAACCATGTTTTGCCAACGCTTTTGCCATTCATGATTGCTACAAATATGTTGATTGCACTGGGCTTTGCAGAATTTATTGCGGAATTGTTAAGCCCTGTAATGAAAAAAATTTTTGGGCTTCCCGGGGCGGCGGGTTTTGGGCTGGTTATGGGGTTAACCACGGGATACCCCATGGGCGCAAAAACCGTGGCCGATTTGCGGCGCAGGGGGCGGCTTACGGCGGATGAGGCACAGCATCTGTTGCAGTTTTGCAATAATGCGGGGCCGCTTTTTATTTTGGGCGTTGTGGGTGCGGGAATGTTTCAAAATGTGCGAGTGGGTTATCTTTTGTGGGCGGCGCACGTATGTTCTGCTTTGTTGATTGGAGTCCTTTTTAGAAAAACACGAAACAAAGGGAGACTGCCGGAGACAGTCTCCCTTGGAGCTATCTTGAAAAAATATCGAGAAAACAGACTTTCGAACGTACATTCTGTAGGGGAAGTGCTGGGAAATGCGGTTACAAACGCAATGGAGTCTATGGTTTTTATCGGCGGGATAATAATTTTTTTTCGGGTTGTTCTCGCAGTTTTCGAGACTATAGGATTGCCGCCGGGTACAATTTCTCACGGTATTCTCTCCGGTGCAATTGAGGTAACAAGCGGCGCATCCCGTATTTCTGCCATTCCCGTATCAAAAATATCCCTTGCGGCGGCGGCGTTTGTGATTGGTTTTGGGGGGCTGGCCGTTCATGCGCAAGCGTTTCATTTTACAGCGGGGTTGGGTATTAAAAACGGCAAGTATTTGTGGGCAAAATTTTTGCACGGGATTTTTGCCGCTGTGATAACGGTTTTGCTTTTTGCTGTCACTTAACAAAATAATCGTAAAACGGCATCAAAAAACGATAACCTTTTACGATACGCTCCAGGATTTCACGGGTGAAAAGTTCGCCGGTTATCGGGCTTTGGTGGATTATTGAGAATGATTTTTTATTGTACCACTGTTGGGTTTTTGGGGTGGGGGCTTGTTTTTGGCGGGCGTATTCCGGGCCGCCGAGTGTAAATTCGTCTTGGGTGTCCATGCGGGAGATTAGGCTTGTAAACTCCGCAGGGTTTGCATCAATTCTTTCTCGCAGTGCCGCCATTGTTGCGGCTTTTGCGGCATAGTAGCCAAGCCCGTAGCTGTAACCTTCGGGGTGCAATTCGAACCAAAACGTGAGAATGCCGCTGCTTTCTTCGTTTTCGGCGGCGGGTTTCTCGGTAGAAAACCACAGGCTGTCACGATATGGTTCGCCGCCTTTTACACGCCTTGCATCTTTGTAAATGCGGGATAATTTGTGGATAAATCCGTGGTGGGAAAATTCCTCCGACATTTTTGCGAAAACCTCTTGCCCCAGGGCTTTCATTGGGGCGTGGAAGTTTCGTTTGTAGTTGTCCTTGTTTGCTTCAAACCACTCTTTGTTGTTGTTTAGGCGAATGCCCCACATAAAATCTATTGTTTCTTGGGAAAATCCTTCGAATATTTCAGGTTTGTGCATTTTTGCGCCCCCTATTCATTCATAAACGGGACCGGATTAATGTGGCTGCCACCACGCAAAACTTCGTAATGCAGATGCGGGCTTATACTGCGGCCGGTGCTTCCTACATAGGCAATGGTTTGACCACGCTGTACGATATCGCCCTCGAAAACAAGGTTGCGAGAATTATGCGCATAACGTGTTTGCAAATCGCCGCCGTGGCAGATAAAAATTACGTTGCCGTAGCCGCCACGCCAGCCGGAGAACACAACCGTTCCGCCGCCTGCCGCCAAAATTGGCGTGCCTGTTGGTGCGGGAATATCAACCCCGGTGTGAAATGCTTGGCGGCCTGTAATAGGGTCACGGCGTGTGCCAAAGCCGGATGTTATCCCCCTGCCGGGCAGTGGGTTTAACGTGGGATAGGTACGCAAATGCTGTTCCATTTTGGCTTTGTATTCGAGGATGTTTGCCAAAAGCAACTGCTGATTTTCGAATTTTTCCGTCAAGGATGCAATCCTTGCAAAAAGCTCTGCATCGGAAGATGGGGTGCGTGCGCCAAGAACCGATGGCAAAGGTGGTGATTCGAAAAGTTCGCCCGCCAAAATTTCCTGCGACTGCACAAGATATCGCACAGTGTTTGCGATAGGCGGAATAAAACCCGCACGGCGGGTAAGCGTTTCAAGGGTTTGCTTACGTTCGGTTTCGAATAGGGCAATTTGCCGCTCCAATTCGTGGAGTGCGGATTGCACGTACTCAAAATCGCCAAGGTGGCGAGATTCTTGTTGCCACATTTCGGCACGGGCACGATGCTGTTCTTGTCCTAACCTTGCGTAAACATCTGCGGAATTATCCAGTAAGTACGTGTGCAAATCTCCTGCGGTTATGCGGTATTCGTAGAAGTTTTCGATAGTTTCTTCCAAGGTGTACGCAAGGGTATGCGTAAGATTTTCGAAATGGATTGCCCGTAAATGGAATCCTAAAATTGACGATGCAAGCAAGAGAAAAAATAAAAAGGTTCCGAAAAACAGGGTGCGCGGAATATGCACAGACCGCGTTTTTGCACCGCTGTAAGACGGAACCAACATTAATGAAATATATTTTTTTTGCTTGTGCGCCTTAAAATTCACAAGCTCGCCGACTTTTTTAACCGCCGGGCGTGCCTGCGATGCTCTGTTAAAAAACACTTAAAACACTCCCAAAATTGAGATTTCTTGCAACTACGCAAGAAACTCGGAATAGTTATGTGTAGATAACATAACACAATTACTGGGAATTTTCAAGCAAAAGTTTCAGTTTGGTTTCGAACGTGTTACAAAAATGTTACAGTTGGTCTTTCGATTCACCCACAAGATGATACAAATTTTCGAAAGTGTAGCCGTCATCTTTGTACCGCAAAATCAGTTCTTCCAATATATCCGCATTGGTTTGGGAAACATTGTGCAGAAGAATCACAGAGCCGGGAAACGTGCGAGGCAACAGTTTTGAAAACGCTTCCTCTTTAGATGGCTGGTTATTAAGTTCCCAATCTTTGTACGCCGTAGACCAAAAAATCGTTTTGTAGCCCATCTCCTGTGCGTGTTTCAGGTTTTGCTCGCTGTAGGTGCCACCCGGCGGGCGATAAAATTTGGGAATTTCTTCGCCTGTAACTGTGTAGTACACGTCCTCTGTGGCGATAAGTTCCGCCCTAAACGCATCAATACAGGAAATTTTGCTCATGTCCGGGTGCTTCATTGTGTGGTTTGCAACAATATGCCCCTCGGCAACCATGCGGCGGATAAGGGCTTCTTCGTCCCGTATATACGTACCCACCAGGAAAAATGCCGCCGGTACTTCGTGCTTTTGCAAAACATCCAACATTCCCGCCGTCAAGCCCGTTTCGTACCCCGCATCAAAGGTCAAGTACAAAACCTTTTCATTTTCCGGGCCCCTGTAAAACGCATCAAACTGCGCCAAATGTTCGGCAGTTGCGTTAGCTTCGGGTCTTCCGCCGTCTTTGGGGAAATGCACACCCCAGCTTTCGCCCGCAAATACAGGCGTTGCAAGCATCGCAACACACAGCAGTGTCGCAAAAAATCTTTTCATAGCTATCACCTCGTAAAAACGAACCGGTTAGTGACACCAACCAGTTCTTTTTGACACCGGGAACACATCCGCAAGCGCAAGCACGCTCTCGAAGCCGGCTTCAGTTTCCCAGCATATGAAATATTTTGCGCCCATCGCAAATAATTATCACAGAAAATATTGACAGCTTCATGCACATGGGATTATAATACGGGTTGATTTTATTTTTGGAAGGTTGTGCAAAAAATGATTTGCCCAAAAGGAAAAACATCTAAAGCCAGACGCAATAAAAGACGTGCGCAAACATGGAAAATAGCCATGCCAAACCTTGTTCCCTGCAACCGCTGCGGCGAACAAATGCACTCGCACCGTATGTGCAAAAGTTGCGGCTATTACAACAAGCGTGAAGTTTACCAAAAAGCCGAATAGCATAACAAAATAGTGAAAAAACTAACAATCGCTATAGACGCTATGGGTGGAGACAACGGCCCCGCCGTTATGGTAAAGGGTGCCGCCATGGCAATGCAGTCACATCCGTTTCTCGAGCCGGTTCTCTTCGGTGACGAGAATATTTTGATGCCGCTGTGCAAAAACCACACAGGCATAAAAATAATCCACGCCCCCTCCGTTATCGACCCCGGCGAAGTGCCCACCATGGCAGTTCGCAGAAAAAAGGATTCTTCCATCGTAATGGGGCTTAAATTTGTGAAAGAGGGCAATGCGGCGGGGTTTGTTTCCGCCGGTTCAACAGGTGCGCTTCTCACCGGTGCCACGATAATTATCGGCAGAAAACCCGGGGTAGAACGCCCCGCCCTTGGCACTATGTTGCCCACAAAAACCGGACATCTCCTCCTCCTGGACTGCGGCGCAAACATGGACTGCAAACCCTCATACCTGGCGGGTTTCGCCGCTTTGGGCGCAGAGTATATGCAAAAGTGCATGAAACTTAAAAGTCCTCGTGTGGGGCTTATTAATGTTGGCGCAGAAGACGAAAAGGGCAATGCGGCGGCAAAAGAAGCGTTTCAGCTACTAAATGCAGTACAATCTGCGGAATATGTTTTTGCCGGCAACATCGAAGGTCGAGAAATTCTCTCGGGCGAAATTGATGTTGCTGTTTGCGATGGTTTCACCGGTAATATCTTGCTTAAATTTGCCGAAGGCTTTGCAAAAACCATGATGGGCATGGTGAAAGAAGAACTTTTGGCAACCGTGATATCAAAAATAGGTGCTATCCTTGCAAAAGGTGCCTTTGCCCGCCTAAAAACACGTTTCGATTACCGTGAGGTAGGCGGCGCACCGTTTTTGGGACTCAAGCAAATCGTCATAAAAGCCCACGGCTCCTCCGACGAATTGGCAATCAAAAACGCCATCCGCCAGTGCATCGAATATAACAACTAAGAACCTGTGTTCAATAACCAAAACGCCGTCTAAAAAACCGGGAATGCAGTGGGCAACGCCCCGAGAACTTGAAGGAGACAAACACATGGAATTTGAGAAAATCAGAGACGTAATTGCAGATGTAATGAATAAGCCAAAAGAATCTATTGTGGCGGAAACACGCTTCATTGAAGATTTGAATGCAGATTCCCTGGACATTTTCCAAATAATTTCCGAGCTGGAAGAAATTTTTGGCATGGAATTTTCCAATGATGACATCGAAAAAATCAAAACTGTGGGCGATGCCGCAGAGTACACGAAAAAAAACCTATGAGCGACGCACTACAATCCAACCTGGGTTACACGTTTGGGCGGCACAGCCTACTTAAACACGCCATAACCCACGCATCTTTTGTGCATGAGCAGAAGCTCGCCCAGGCAGATTCCAACGAGCGGCTGGAGTTTCTTGGCGATGCTGTGCTGGAGCTATGTATCAGCGACTTTTTGTACCATCGCTACCCCGATATGCCCGAGGGCGATTTGACAAAAAAACGTGCGGCTCTGGTTTGCGAAACCACTTTGGCAAAACTTGCGCGTAGCCTAAAATTGGGCGAGTTTATTTTGCTGGGGCAGGGCGAAGCCGCCGAGGGCGGACGCAGCAAGGACTCCATTCTATCCGATGTGCTGGAGTCCATTTTTGGTGCAATTTATTTGGACGGCGGCATGGAGGAAGTACGTGCGCTAATTTTGCGCCTGTACGAGCCAATTGCGGACAAAACCACGAGAACCACCAAAGACTATAAAACAGCCCTGCAAGAGCATTTGCAGGGCAAAAGTCAAAAAACCGCCGCTTACACAATCATAGACGAAATCGGTCCTGCGCATAAAAAGATTTTTACCGCACAAGCCACCCACAACGGCAAAATTTTGGGTACGGGCACAGGTGGAAGCAAAAAATTAGCAGAGCAGGAAGCCGCACGTATGGCACTGAAAAAAATAAAGCCCTAAAAACCTACGGTCAATAACCTGACCGCAGGTTCTAAAACACACGAAGTACTTGCTCTGTGGCTTTGTAGCCGGGAATTTTTGCAAGCTCTTGTAACAATGCGCCGGCTTCCGCTTCGGTTTGCGGAGACGTTAACCACGCCGCACAGCCCGGATATTGCGGAAGCAGGGCGGATTTCTCCGATTTAACAGCTTTCAAAAACTCGCCGGGGTTTTCGCAGGAAATGCGAATTACCCTGCGAAATACATAATCTGCCGACGGAAGAATTTTCACTTCTTCGTCAGTCCAGAAAAAATCGCCGTAGCGACCTACAGCGGCATCCACAATATTGCTAACTACCGCACTTGCCGTGGGATATTTGCCTGCGCCGCTACCATAAAGCATCACACTGTCTGTGAATTTTGGCTTAATCCATGCGGCGTTAAACGCATCGGAAACGGTTGCCATTGGATGACCCAGCTCCACCAAAAAAGGTGCGGCAATAGCTTTTGCACCGTTTTCACAAATCCGACCGGTAACAATGTGCTTCAATGTAAAATCAAGGGCGTGGGCAAAATCAAAATCCGCCGTTGAAATTTTTTCAATGCCCTCGGTTAAAATTTCCTCATAGTCTGCTTGTTTGCCCGTGGCAAGCGAAAGCAAAATGGAAAGTTTGCGGCACGCATCAAAACCGCCTACGTCGGCGGTGGGGTCTGCTTCGGCGTAGCCAAGCTCCTGCGCAGATTTAAGTGCGTCTGCATAGCTTGTCCCTTTCACAGACATCTCGGTGAGAATATAATTGCACGTTCCGTTTAGAATTCCCGAAACAGTCTCGATTTCGTCGGTTGTAAGGGCATCGTTAAAGGGGCGAAGCAGCGGAATTCCGCCGCCAACGCTTGCTTCAAACAGAAGCGGCACGTTTTGTTTTTTCGCAAGTGCCAGTAGCTCTGCGCCGTGGCGTGCCATAAGTGCTTTGTTTGGAGTACAAACGGCTTTGCCCGCCAAAAGCGCACGCCGTGCGTAATCATACGCCACCGTTTCGCCGCCAATGGATTCTATCACGATGCTCACTTCCGGGTCGTTTTCGATTATCGCAAAATCTTTTACAAACGTGGTATCGCCCTCAAAATCTCGTATATCCAGTACATATTTAACTTCGATGTTTTTGCCGGCTTTTTTTGCGATTTGCGTTTGATTACGTTGCAAAACCTCCGCAACACCGGAGCCGACAACGCCATAACCCAAAATTGCAATTTTTATCATAAGACACTTCCTTTGCATTCGATAGAAAAAAACTACCACAAACCGCCATATAACGTCAAGTGTTTGGGCCGCCGGGGGTGCGTGAAGTTTTGAACCGGTTAGTGACACCAACCAGATGATTTTGAAAAATTCCAGGTTCAATTTCCTAGCAGACAGGAAAAAAGGTTGTGCTACTCCGAAATCTTTGTGTCCTGGCTTTTCGCAATTTCGATGTAATGCGGGCAAGTTTTCATGAGTTGTGTGTGGGTGCCGCATCCTGTAATTTTTCCCTCGTCCATCACGAGAATTTGGTCGGCATTAATAATTGTGGATATGCGCTGGGAAACCATGATAATTGTGGTGTCGGGTGGCAAATTTTTGTCCAGTGCGGTGCGAAGATTTGCGTCCGTTTGCGTATCCAGCGCAGAGAAGCTATCGTCGAAAACAAGAATCTCGGGGCGTTTCGCCAATGCCCGTGCAATGGATAGCCTCTGACGCTGGCCGCCTGAAACATTTGCGCCCGATTGGGAAATTTCCGCTTCAAATCCGCCGTCTTTCTCGTTGATGAAATCTGTAGCTTGCGCAATTTCGGCGGCGTTTTTCATTGTGTCTGCGGTATTGCGCTCTGCGTACATTATATTTGATGCAATTGTGCCGGAAAGAAGGCGGGACTTTTGCGGCACGTAGCCGATTTTTTTGCGCAAATCTGCCTGCCGCACGGTTCGTATATCTGCGCCGGAAACGGAAATTTTGCCGTCGGTTACATCGTAAAATCGTAGTAGCAGCTGCACCACGGTTGATTTTCCTGCGCCGGTTGCGCCTATAATCGCCGTGGTTTGCCCCGGCAGTGCGGTAAACGAAATATTTTCCACAGCGCACATCTCCGCCCCCGGATATTTGAACGATACGTTCTCGAATTTCACTGCGCCACGCTCATCCTCCGCAAATTCCTGCGGCGATACTGGGTCGCAAATTGTAAGAGGTGTTGCAAAAACTTCCTGCACTCGTTTTGCAGAAATCTGGGCACGTGGCACCATCACAAGCACCATGGAAATCATCATAAATGCAAAAAGCACCTGCATTGTGTACTGAAAGAACGCCATCATGTCGCCTATGTTCACGTTTGCCGCAGATACCTGTGCGGCACCAAACCAGATAATTGCAACCTGGGTGAAGCCCATAATCATGATAATCAGCGGGTTTATGAACGCCATGGTTTTTGCGATGAAAAGCCCAATATTTCGCAAATCGGCGTTGGATTTTGCGAAACGGGCTTCTTCGTGGGCCTCGGCTCCAAAGGCACGTATCACGGGCAGACCGTGCAAAATCTCACGTGAGACTTTGTTCATATTGTCGGTTTTTCCCTGCATTTGGGCAAATTTTGGCATTACGATTGACACAAGCAAGATTACAAAACCGATGAGAATTACCAGCGAAAGCCATAAAATCCAGCTTAAACTTGGCGCACGATGCAAAGCCATGATGATTCCGCCGATTGCAAGAACCGGTGCGTACAGCAACATACGTGGGAAGATATTTGCAACATTTTGTATTTGCGTGATGTCGTTTGTGCAACGTGTAATAAGTGAAGCGGATGAAAATTTATCAAACTCCGCTTGAGAAAAACTTTCGACCTTTACAAACAAATCACGCCGCAAATCTCGTGCCGCACCTGCCGCAATGCGTGGCGAAAGATATGCCACCACCATCGAAAAAGCACCGGCTAAAAGTGCGAAAAGAAGCATTTTTGCACCTGTTAGCAAAATAAAACCCGTGCGTGGCGTGCCTGTTTCGGCGGCGTACACTATGCCATTGTTGATAATTCCCGCCATTAGCGTAGGCAAAAAAAGCTCCGTTAGCGACTGGCCAAGGAGCAACAAAATTACGAAAAAAAGTTCACGGCGGTATGGGTGTAAGTATTTTAGCAATGGCATAAACCCGCCATCCTCTCGAGTCGTTGTTTCAAGAAGTCTCAAAAAACCAGTATATCATGGTGAATATTTCCCCACAACGGGTGTGTACGTGGAGAGCATGAAAAAGGACAACACACGTGTAGTCGGTGTTGCCCTCTGCATAGAGTGCGCATAGCGGGGCTTTACTTGATATGGCTTCGAGAGCATGAAAAAGGGCAACACACGTGTAATCGGTGTTGCCCTCTGCATAGAGTGCCCGAAGCCGGACTCGAACCGGCACGGTATTGCTACCGAAGGATTTTAAGTCCTTTGCGTCTACCAATTCCGCCATTCGGGCGAACAGCGCAATGTGGCAATTTTATCAAGAGTAGCCGAAAAATGCAAGCTACAAAAATTCGTAAGGATTCAAATGTTTTGGGGCGGAAGTGAGAACACGCCCTAGCCCTTAAACCCATCTTTTCCTTGCTTGTAGGCATTAAGCACTTTTGTGGCATCGGTTGGCATGGAGACTTTGGGCTTTACGCCCGGGGTTTGTGGGATTTCTGCCGCACGGCGTTTGTCCAGCAATTGGTTGTTTTCCTCCTCTTGTACACGGATTTTTACGTCCAGCGACATTACTTCACGAATGTTTTCTTGCAGAACTTTCACCTGGGACTTGTAGTTGTCCTGGGTAGATTCAAGCTCGGGGCCTATATCTTTTAGCATTTTTTCAAACATATCATCGCAATCTTTTACGATTTGGATAAATGCCTGCTTTTCCTCGTTCATCGCCAAAATCATTTCACGCACGCCGCTTAGGGGCAGTTCGCTGGCAATCACCGTTTGCTGATTCTCGGAAATGCTCAAAATTTCAGTAAGTGCGGCAGATTTTCGCTTTAATCCGTCAAGCATTATTTTTAGATGGGTTTGCATATCACTCATGGGTTTCACCTCTCGAGTGCATTATAGCAGAGAGCCGTTTAAGAAGAAATGCTTCGCAGGATATCTTCGATAGAGCGGTTACTGGGGCGATTTGTGCGATGCAGGCGGAAGAGGCAGTCGTGGTCGCCTTGGCGGATGATGTTTTTTCCCTCCTGGCAGGAGATGCTTGAAACCATGCCAAGCTCCTCCAGTACGTTTCGGGAGTCTTTGCCGATTGCGCCCAGAGGGTACACGAATGCCGTTGGCGTGTAACGCAAGTGCAAATTGCAGGCTTGCTGAAACTTTTTTAAGTCGGCGAGAAGGCGGGCGTGGTAAACCTCGGGGGATTCGCCTTGTTTTTCACGGCTACCCAGGGGTGCGGTATGCAAATTGTAGCTGTGGCTTTGGATTTCTGCGTAGCCGGATTCATGCAGTTCTTGGATTTGTGACCAGGTAAGATGCGGAAACCGCCCGGCGGGATATTTTTCCGCTTCTGCGGTGAAGCGGTCGGCGGTTTCGCCAAGCACTGCGATTACGGCACGCTTGTCATATTTTTTAAGCAGCGGCAGCAGAATTTCATAGTCGCTGAAATTGCCATCGTCAAAGGTGAGCATCACAGGTTTTTGTGGCAGTGGCGCACCGCTTTCTACAAAGTTGATTAGGTCTTGCACAATTACGGTTGCATAATTATTGTCGCTTAGGTATTTTAGGTCGGCTTCAAGCTGTGCCGGAGAAATACCGAATTTGCCGATGTATTTTGGCTTTTCCGTCACAAGATGGTACATGATAATGGGGACTTCTACGTCTTCTGCGCACCATGAGAGAACATCCGTATCCATTTCACCGGCGGCAACGCCGGTCGCACCAAGTATCATTATAGCAATTGCACACAAAAAAAATTTCCGCATATGGTTCACTCCTTTTTTGATAGTGTACCAATTTTGCAGAAATTTATAATTGTGCGAATGCAAATTTTAGGGTCAAGGGACTTGTCCCTTGCAGGGTGCGGGACAGCGTCCCGCAGTTTTATCAGTTGTTCAAAATTAGTCCGCCAAGTTCCATTGGTGGCACGAGTTTGCCGGCTTTGTATACTCGCATACAGCCGGCGGAAATTTCGTCCATTAGCATTATTTCGCCTGCGGCGTTTTTGCCAAACTCGAATTTCAAATCGTGTAGCGTAAGCTGTTTTTTTGCGAGGTCGGCGGAGATTATTTCTGCCGCTTTTTTTGTTAGTGCGGTGCAGGTTTCGTATTCGTCGGCGGTCATTATGCCCAGGGCAACAAGTGCGTCTTTTGTGATTGGCGGGTCGCTGCGATTATCGTCTTTTAGCGTTACCTCTGTGAGGAACGGTAGCGTATCGCCGGGCTTTGCGTATGCGCCATAGCGGCGGATAAAGCTGCCGTCTGCCACGGCACGGCACACAAATTCCAGTCCAAGACCGAAAATTTCTGCGGCTTTTACTGTCATTGTCGCCTGTTCGAAATCGCAGGAAACGTAATGCGTGGGGATACCCGCCGCATCAATCAAACCGAAATAATGGGCTGTAATCCGCAAGGATTCTCGTCCAAGACCGTCTATGCTTAAAGCCACGGCATTTTCGCCGGGGTCAAAAACTCCGTCCTTGCCAGTGGCATCGTCCTTTAGTTTTAGCGTTAAAGTTCCATCGGCGTTATCGAATACATTCTTAGTTTTGCCTTCATAAACAAGTACCATAGCCATTTCCCTTTCGAGTTCCAATTTTAGGGTCAAGGGACTTGTCCCTTGTCGGGGGTTTGGGGGCTGAAAGCCCCCAAGGTCTAAATATCTTTCCGATAAAAAAGATTAGTACAGCGGATTTTTTTCACATCGGCGTACAGGGCACGGCGTGCGGCATCCAGGGTTTGGGCACGGCGTGCGGCGAAGAGAACACGTCCGCCTTTTGTTGCAAAACCGGTTTCGGTTTTTGCAGTGCCGCAGTGGAATAGGAGAGTTTCGCCCAGCTTGTCCAGCCCGGTGATTGGATGACCGCTTTCGTATTCCTCCGGGTATCCCTTGGAGGCAAGCACAATGCCCAACACATTGTCTTCGCTCCATATAAGTTCTGGGTCGTTGCCCGCAAGAATGTCTGTAATTACGGCGAAGATGTCGTTTGTTAGCCGTGGCAAAACCACCTCGGTTTCAGGGTCGCCAAAGCGTGCGTTAAACTCGATAACTTTTGCCTCGGCTTTTGTGGCGATTAGCCCGGCGTATAGTATGCCTGTGAACGGGCGGCCTTCGTCCACCATTGCCTTTGCCGTTGGCAGAAGAATTTCTACCCGTGCTTTTTCTATAATTTCGTCGGAAATTTGCGGCACGGGGGAATACGCACCCATTCCGCCGGTGTTGGGGCCGGTGTCGCCGTCAAAGGCACGTTTGTGGTCTTTTGCAATTACCATTGGGTACACGTTTTCGCCGTTTACAAACGCCATGAAAGAAAATTCCACGCCGGTTAAAAACTCCTCGATAACAACGGTGCTGCCCGCCGCACCAAAGCGTTTGTTTTGCAACATTTCTGCCAGTGCGGCATCTGCGTCTTCCAAGGTTTCGGCAATTACAACGCCTTTGCCCGCCGCCAAACCGTCGGCTTTTAACACAAAGGGCGGGCGGCGTGTGCGAATGTACTGGGATGCGCTTGCAAAATCTGTAAACACTTCGTAGCCCGCTGTGGGGATGTTGTATTTTTTTAGAAGCTCTTTTGCAAAGCTCTTGCTTCCCTCGATGATTGCGGCATTTGCACGTGGTCCGAATATCGGCAAATTTTCACCCTCAAAAAAATCCACAATGCCGTCTACAAGCGGCACTTCGGGTCCAACAAAAGTTAGGGAAATTTCCGCTTCCTTTGCGAAATCTGCAAGTGCGGCAAAATCTGAAACGCCTATATCTACGTTTTCGCAGTTCGGAATTTCTTCAATGCCCGGGTTTCCCGGCGCAACAAAAATTTTTTCAACCTGCGGCGATTGCGCAAACTTCCACGCCAAAGCGTGTTCACGCCCGCCTGCGCCAATGATGAGTACGTTGTTCATATGCGACCCCTCCAACTTA
>Ga0209755_10002936_pt1 | contig 22194 bp, 23 predicted proteins | sample TergutCo191P1_FD_187301 | JGI IMG/M metagenome (GOLD analysis project Ga0209755, IMG submission 187301) | Cornitermes sp. P1 segment gut microbial communities from Petit-Saut dam, French Guiana - Co191P1 (SPAdes) (version 2) | ecosystem: Host-associated > Arthropoda: Insects > Digestive system... | reverse complement strand
AACCGACACAGGTGCTCGACAAGAGAATTGTAAGACGAGCGGGATAACCATTGTTAAGGAACTCGGCAAAATGAGTGCGTAACTTCGGGAGAAGCACTGCCACCTGAAAGGGTGGTCTCAGTAAAATGGCCCAAGCGACTGTTTATCAAAAACACAGGTCTCTGCAAACACGCAAGTGGAAGTATAGGGGCTGACGCCTGCCCGGTGCCGGAAGGTTAAGAGGATTTGTTAGCGCAAGCGAAGCATTGAATTGAAGCCCCGGTGAACGGCGGCCGTAACTATAACGGTCCTAAGGTAGCGAAATTCCTTGTCGGGTAAGTTCCGACCCGCATGAATGGCGTAACGACTTGGGCGCTGTCTCAACAATGGACCCGGCGAAATTGAAGTATACGTGAAGATGCGTATTACCCACGACTGGACGGAAAGACCCCATAGAGCTTTACTGTAATTTCATATTGTTTTCTGGAAGTCGATGTACAGGATAAGTGGGAGGCTTTGAAGCAAGGGCGTCAGTCTTTGTGGAGCCAACCTTGGGATACCACTCTTTGATTTCTAGAATTCTAACTCCGCGCCGTTATCCGGGTGGAGGACAGTGTGTGATGGACAGTTTGACTGGGGCGGTCGCCTCCTAAAGAGTAACGGAGGCGTACAAAGGTACCCTTGGCATGGTTGGAAACTATGCTGTAAGCGCAATGGTATAAGGGTGCTTTACTGTAAGACTTACAAGTCAAGCAGTTACGAAAGTAGGTCATAGTGATCCGGCGGTAGAGAATGGAATTGCCGTCGCTTAACGGATAAAAGTTACCTTGGGGATAACAGGCTGATTCCTTCCAAGCGTCCACAGCGACGAAGGAGTTTGGCACCTCGATGTCGACTCGTCTCATCCTGGGGCTGTAGCAGGTCCCAAGGGTTCGGCTGTTCGCCGATTAAAGAGGCACGCGAGTTGGGTTCAGAACGTCGTGAGACAGTTCGGTCCCTATCCATCGTGGGCGTAAGATATTTGAGAGGATCTGACCTTAGTACGAAAGGACCGGGTTGGACGTACCTACGGTGCACCTGTTGTCACGCCAGTGGCATGGCAGGGTAGCCGAGTACGGAATAGATAAGTGCTGAAAGCATCTAAGCGCGAAACTAGCCTCAAGATGAGATATCTCACCGTGAAAATCGGGTAAGAATCCATGAAGACAACATGGTTGATAGGTCGGAGGTGTAAGCATGGTAACATGTTCAGCTGACCGATACTAATAATTCGAGGGTTTGATTTTTAATTAAACGCAAGAGTGTATATGTTAAATGTGTTTGTCTCGTTCTTAAATGTAGTTAATTACAGCAATATGCAGTTGGACAGTTGTTTCGAAACCCATATCGCAATTTTGCGCATGCGTCAAAATTCCGATATGTCGCGACAAGGTCGCGCCATTGTTTGTGGTTTTGGAGAGTAGGTCCACCCGTTCCCATTCCGAACACGGAAGTTAAGCTACTCATCGCCGATAATACTTGCTTGGAGACGAGCCGGAAAAGTAGGTCGCTGCAAACTCCATTTAAAAAAGTCGCTCTTGACGGGCGGCTTTTTGTTTTGCTCATATAATAAAGTGCGGGGTGACCCGTATACAAAAGAGGAGATTGCCAGATGGACAAGAAAGAAAAGTTCGTCGGGGCAGAAGTAGAGAAATTTATAGAAGAGTACCAACAAAACCCCGATGCCGCGATGCTTAAGATGTATGATGATATCACGCGATTGCGCAATAAAATCTATGCAAAGCAACTTGGTATTGAATTTGAAGAAGAAAGTCGCTCTTGACGGGCGGCTTTTTTTGTGATAATGTAATGGTGGAGGAAATAAAAATGGCACATATTGTATCAGTAATCGATTGTCCACAAGTTAAAAAGGTCGCAGGCGGAAAGTTGGAGTTCTTGGGTTGCAAAAAATGCGTAGAACATGGCAACAGGTACAAACACCTTGACGGCAAACACGCGGAAATCGTTGGAATGCAAACAAAAGCACACAACGAAGAAGTTGCGCTTAACACCGAAATCGCAGAAAGCGGTAATATCTAATTATTCATTATCTTCTTCGGGCAAGTCCCAAAGATTGTATGCATCGGGGTAAAAGATATTGTCGGGGTTAACGCCTATACCGATGATGTCTCCTGCTTCGTACGCGATGTGCAACTCGGCACCGAAAATTGCGGCCTTGTATTCCTTGAAAGAATTAACCGCGGGGTGGTCGGCTTCCATGGCTTTGTCCAAAATCGCGCAAAGGCAAAGACGTCGCCACATGCGCATATTTTCCGCGTTAAGGAAAGGGCTGTCAAAGTCCCCGTATTGTAACTTGCCGTTTGTGTCGGTAAATGTAAACATTATCCTGTCGCCAAAGATGTTTTCAATCCTTTTGGACATGACGGAAACTATTTTTGCTTTGTAAACCCCATTTGCCATATAGTATAGTAAACAGTTTTCTTGACTATTGTCAACAAATTATGTATAGTCTTGATATGGGTGAAGAAAAGAAAATTGCTCCGTTACTTAACGAACGCGATGTAAGTTCTGTCATAAAGAATTGGTTTAAAGAAAATTCCAAAACTATTCGCAATATTGTCATAGGCGGTGTTGTTGTATTCGGTGGGCTTGCCGTTGGACAAGATCTAGGGGCACAAGAAATGGCGCTTTCCGCGACCGATGAAATCACAATTGATACTGTTATCAAAAAGGTTATAAACGAAGCCCCCAAACACATGAATCATATTTTCAGCCCAGAAGAACGCAACAGATTCTTTTTGCGTATCTTGGACCTTGGGACACAGGTGGCGGAAGAGTGCAAGGCGTGCGGGTGCACTCATGAACAAATAATTGAACACATTAACGAATACGTCGTAATTAACGAGCGTGTAAGCGATATAAGAATACCGGGATTCCAAAGTTCAAATTCGAATATTCAATCGGGTATACAGGCGGTGCGCGACCATGCACATTGACAACGATGAAAGGCTTAAAGATTTCATGACGCGTGCGATATTGTCAAGCGCCAAATACGCGCTTGATGGTGAAAAACCTATTGAAGAATTCAAGAACGAGATAATGGATGAATTTGAAAGGCTTTTAAAAGAGATTATTAAGCCCCAATAGGGCATTGTCCTTGACTTTTGCCAAATGTTTGTATATAATCTTCCAATATGCTTCTGTGGCGCAGTGGTAGCGCAACCGCCTTGTAAGCGGTAGGTCGTCAGTTCAAATCTGACCAGAAGCTCCATATAATTTACAGTGAAGTTAAGCAGGAAAATTATCGCGTACAAGACTACGCAATCGTGGACGACGGTGCCGCATGTTTCGTTTGTGTATCAAGCCGATGCGTCGAGGGTGTTGGCGACTTATGAACGGCACAAGGGCGACGGGATTACCGTGAACACGATACTTTTGAAAATCATAGTTGACGCAATCAAGGGCGCGCCACAAGTCAACGCGCACATCAAGTACAACCGGAAATTCGTCACGGGGCGCGTTGTAAAGCGTGACGAGATTAATATCTCGTTACCTTGGCTTTTGGATAACGGCGAGATGATAACGATTAACTTGCGGGATTTTGGTGGGAAAAGCCTTTTTGAAATGCAATCCTATATCGACAAGACGCGGGCGAAGATTAAAAACACAAACCTTGAAATTCCGTTGCGTACGGTGGCGGTAAGCAATCATGTGCTTGCGCGATTTGTGTTGCCAAAAGTCCGCCGAGCCGAACGTGACAAATACGATGCGACGCCCGACGACAACAAGATAACGCCGCACGACCTTGAAGTCGGGACAATCACGGTTTCCAATATCGGGTCGCTTTGCAAGGGGATAAGGGGCTTTATGGGGCTTTTGGAAATAATCCCGCCGCAAGTTTTCGCGATTGGAATCGGCGCGATACAAGATGATAATACAATTTCTATGTGTCTTGCGTTTGACCACCGTGCGTTGAATTTCAGCGACGTGGTTCCGTTTATTCGTGGGCTTGAACGCGGGTTAAGCCTAATTCGTCCTTGACACCCATGTCATTGTGATATATAGTTTTGTTAATGTCTACGGCAGAAGAAGAAACAGAAATTGTCCAAGATATAATTGAAGAAGTCAAGCCAAAAAGAAAGTGGAAGCGCATCGTTCTTTGGTCGACTTTTTGTTTGTTTATTGTTGGCGTAATGTTGTACACAATGTTGAACGACTTTGTGGGCAAAAGCGTCGACATTTCACATGTGCGTGGTCATTTGGAAAAAAATTGGTGGTGGCTTTTGATTGCGGTGATAAGCATTATTGCGTGCTTTGTTTCGCGCAGTTGGGTACATGCCGTGATGATGACGGTGTTTACCGGCAAGCCAAGGTTTCGCCAAAGCCTTGCGGTCACGACGATAGGGCACTTTTATGACAACGTGTTGCCATTGGGTACGGGGAGCCAGCCTTTCCAAATACATTACCTACAAGACAAAAACTTGCCAAAGGGCGCGGCGATTACTATGCCCGTCATGGAGTTCGTGTTGGCGCGCACGGTGTTTGTCGTTATTTCAGTGGTCGCGATTATTATGTACTCGCTTAACTTGTTCGGCAACAACATTATACTTAACACGGGGATTTTGATTATTTCGGTTGTCGGGATTACCTTGAACCTTGCCTTGCCGTCGCTACTTTTGATTTCTTTGGTTTCAAAGCGCGGTTGTCGCAAAGTCACGCGTTGGGTTGTCATACTTGCCAAGTTATTCAAATTGACAAAAGACCCCGTGAAACTTTACAAAAGCATTATGTCAAGTTTGAACGCCAACATCGAATGCATGAAGATGATTGGCAAAAACAAGCGCATGTTGCTTTGTATTTTGTTTTCTTTTGGGCAAAACCTTGCGCACGCGTCGATTGCGTACTTTGTCATCAAGGCTTTCGGTTACGTGGGCGCCGGCGAAGCGTACGGCTTCGGTTGGGTCGAGATTGTTATTATCTCGATACTTATTAAAAACTCTGTGGCAATAATTCCTACGCCGGGAAATTCGGGCGCGGCGGATTTGTCCTTTTATTGGGTCTTTGAAAGTGCGATTCCTTCTTCGGGCGCGTTGGCGACATTGTTTTGGCGCATTATAAGTTACTACGGACCGATTGTGTGCGGGCTTATTTTGACGGTGACAATTGCGACGCGAAAAAGGAGAAGCAAGAATGAACGACAAGAAGTATAAAATCGGTATATTTGTTGACAACCATTTACCAAGAGTCGACGGGGTGACCGTCGGTGTAGACAGCCTTGCCCGCATTTTAAAAGACATGGTGGATTTGACGGTGTTTACAATCAAACCGCACAACATGAAAGTCGACGACAGCGTCTTCCCATACAAAGTCGTTCGTTGCAAATCCCACGCGATTCCGTTTGGTGGCAACACGGATTATGACATGCCTGTACCCTTGTTCGACCGACGCTTTCGCAAAATTGTGAAAAACGCCGACCTTGATTTGGTGCACGTTCAATCGCCTTTCGCGGTCGGAAAAGTTGGGCTTGGGTATGCGCGCAAAAACAAAGTCCCCGTCGTTATAACTATGCACAGCCAATTCAGGCACGACTTTGTAAAAGCCACGAAATCCCGTGTGCTTGGCGAGTTGGCGCTTAAAATCGTCATGCAGGTGTTCAATGCTTGCGACGAAGTTTGGTCGGTCAATGAAGCAAGCAAGGAGGTTTCGTTAGACTACGGCATCAAACGACCGCTTGTGACAATGGAAAACGGCACCAACATGAAGCCGGTGTCACGCGTCGCCGCCGCGAACGAAATCAACAAACAATACAATATCGACCCGAAACAAAAAGTCTTGATTTTTGTCGGGCGCCTTGTCACCGTTAAAAATATTTTTTTCATTGCAAAAGTTTTGAAAGAATTAAAGGAAAAAAAGTTCGATTTCAAAATGATGTTTGTGGGCGACGGGGCAGAGCGCGAAAAGTTGCAAAAGAAGATTAACGAATACGGGCTTGCCGACAACGTGATTTTCACGGGGGTTGTTTCCGACCGAGAAAAACTTGCAAACTATTACGCACGCGCCGACTTGTTTTTATTCCCAAGCGTTTACGATACCGACGGCGTGGTTAAAAAAGAAGCCGCTTGCCAAAAGTTGCCGATTATTTGCTTGGAAGACACTATTGTTGCGAAATCAATCAAAGACGGCGTCAACGCATACATTGGGGCAAACGACCCCGTTTTGTTCGCCGACAAAATCATTGCGGCACTTGCCGACCCAAAAGCACACAAAGCCATATGTGGAAACGCTTTCCGTGATTTGTACATCACATGGCAAGAAACCGCCGAGAAAACGGTGGAAAGATACGCACACCTTATCAAACAAAATCAAAGTTCATAGGCTTTATAGTTGTGCACAACGCGCTCTTCTTCGGGTTGGGGAATTATCCAACGCGGGCTGTAATGGTGGTCAAGCCACTCTTTGTACATCACGGGCGCGGGGTACATGCCGTCTTCAAAAGGCAGTTGGATTATTTCTTTGTAATATTCCTTTAAAAGTATTTGACGTTCGCCCACCGCACCGCACGCGGGAATCCCGATAAAAGGCACGTCGTCGAAAGAATAACGCTTGCACATCTTGTCAATTTTTTTGTAATAAAGTTTCCAAACCAAAAGAATCGGACACGCCAAGATAAGCGGAGGCATAAAAATCCAACCGCGCAATCTCCACGGCGCAATCGAACCCCAATAAAAGTACGTCCACCATTTCAACTTTTTTTGCAACTTGCGGGCTTCTTCGCGCGTCTTGCCAATCCCGTCAATTGGGAAAATGTCCACATATAAACCGAACTTGCCGGCACTTGAATATCTTTCAACCACAAGCGTCTTGTCGTCGCAGTACTTTGCGAACATGTATTTGTACTTTTTGTTTAACTCGTTGCAATGCATGGTGTTTTTCAATTTACCCGCACGTTGCAATTCGATAAGTTTGTTGTAATCCGCGCGCGGCATCCCAATGTCGATGTCGTCGTCCCATGGAATAAAGCCCTTGTAAAGCCCCGCGCCCAAAAGCGTGCCACCCCACAAATAATAACGCAAGCCGTGCTCGTCACAAACGGCTTTAAGTTCCTTTAACAAGGCGTTCAACCTTGGCTTTATTTCATTTGAATCAATTCGTTTCATGCCATTAAAGTATATGCTTTAAATCAATTTGTCAACATTAACAAATTGTGTTATGTTAAAGCATGTCAATTTGGTCACAAATGAAAGAGCAGTATGCTATATCAAAGACGTTGCGCTTCGAGTTGAAGCCTATCGGCGCGACTTTGGAAAACATAATTATTGATAAGGACAAGGGGCGGGCGGACAGTTATGCCGAGGTCAAGAAACTTATCGACGAGTATCACAAGTCCTACATCGACGATATGCTTAAAGGCATCAAGTTCACCGAGCAAGAGTTGAAAGATTGTCTTGGTGATGAAAAGGCCGCGAAGATGCTTTGCAAAAGGATTGGGAATTGTTTTCATTTTGACGGCGGAGAACTGTTAAACAAAAAAGACAAATTGTTGTTAAAGTATTTGCAAGACAATTGCTTGGATAATGAAGAAAACGTCGACCGGGTAAAAGAATTTGATAACTTCGCGACATATTTTGTCAGTTTCAACAAGATTCGTGAAAATATCTATTCCCCCGAAGGTAAGGCCGGCAGTGTTGCGTACAGGATTATTTACGATAACTTGCCAAGGTTTAAATGGAATTGTGAGAATTTAGTTAAAATCACCGAAAGCGGGATTTGTATCCCAAGCGATTTGTTTTGTTTAAGCCATTTTAACGAATGCCTTGGACAAAGTGAAATCGAAGCATACAACAAAACAATAGGTGAATATAACAGTAGGATAAACGAATTCGGTCAAAAGAACGGCTTGAAGTTAAAACCTTTTAAAGTTTTGTACAAACAGATATTAAGCGACCGTGCAAACAACGCATTATATGAATCTTTTGAAACAAAAGAACAATTGGTACAGGCTGTTAAGGATTTTTGCCAAGAATGCAAAACGGTTCTTGACGGTACCGTTGATATAGACCAAAGCGGGGCTTCCATAAACAAAGACAAACTTGCGACAATATCGCATAGGGTGTTTGGGAATTGGGAGTATCTTGGTGGTCTTTTAAACAAGCAAACCAAGAAACAAGACAAATTCGAATTCCAATACTTGTTGGGATTGGTCGATGATGAAGGAAAAGACAAACTGTGTAAAGAATTAAACAGTATTAAACAACTTCGTGCCGATGCCGTTGGGGCAATGAAAAACATTACCTACGAAAATATTAAAACTGTTTTGGACGCAATCAAACGCGTGCAAGAACACATGCACATATTCAACATCGAAACCGATTATGAAATAATAGAAAAGGTTATCGCATTGTATAATCGGGCACGGAATTTCGTTACAAAAAAACCGTACAGAGAAGAAAAGATTAAACTTAACTTTGACAACTACAATCTTTTAGGTGGTTGGGACGAAAACAAGATTGTCGACAGCAGTGGTGTTATATTACGTAAAGACGGTTTGTACTATGTTGGTATAGTTGACAAGAAGCATAATAAACTTTTCAAAGGAGTGCCAACATGCCAAAGCGGCGAGTGTTACGAGAAAATGGTTTACAAACTTATCCCCGGTGCCGCGAAGATGATTGCCAAGTGCGCTTTCCCGTCCAAAAGTATTCCAAGGAAATACCTTGATGGTATATCCGATGACAATTACGAAGAAATCAAGGAGATTTACGAAGACTATACGTATAAGAAAGAACGTGACCCAAAACATCAATACGGCGAACAAGATTTAAAGAAAATAACCGATTTTTTAAAAATCTTTTTACCAAGGTATTATTCATATATCACGGAATGGAACTTTAAAAACAAATACGAATCATATCGCGAGTTCATAGAAGATGTCGAACGTGTAGGGTACAACGTAAGTTTCACCCCTGTTGCAAGTTCATTTATCGACGATGCGGTGCGTGAGGGTAAATTATATTTGTTCCAAATTTATTCGAAAGACTTTTCCTCGTATTCAAAAGGGATGCCGAATTTGCATACTTTGTACTTTAAATCGTTGTTTTGCGCGGAGAACTTAAAATCAAGGACGCACAAGTTAAGTGGCGGTGCGGAAATATTTTGGCGCCCCAAAAGTTTGCCATACAAGGTCACACACAAGGCGGGTGAACCTACGCAAAGCAAACGTTTAGAAACAAAAGGCAAAATGAACACGCCCAAATACGACCTTGTGAAAGACAAAAGGTTTACCGAGGACAAATTCTTTTTCCATGTACCGATTGAATTAAACCGAGGGTGCAACAACGAAAGGATAAGCCCGGTTGTAAACGACATAGTACAAAAACAAGGCAAAAAGGTAAACGTGATTGGTATAGATAGGGGAGAACGCCACTTACTTTATCTTGTGCTTATTGACGGTAGTGGCAAAATCATCATGCAAAAATCACTTAACGAAATTGTAAGTGTTTATAACGACCGCGAGTTCAAAACCGACTATAACGCATTACTTGCCGACCGCGAAGGCGAACAAAAGAAGGCGCGCCAAGATTGGACGGAAATTGGCAATATCAAGGACCTAAAACATGGGTACATGTCGCAGGTGATTCCGTACATCGTAAACATGGCGATTGAAAATAACGCTGTTATTGCGATTGAAAATCTTAACATGGGTTTTAAAAACTCTCGAATAAAAGTCGGTAAGTCCGTGTATCAAAACTTTGAAAAGGCCCTGATTGATAAACTTAATTACGTCGTTTCAAAAGACCGTGACGAGAAATGCGCAATTGGTGGATTGCAACTTGCCAATAAATTCGAATCTTTCGAGAAACTTAAAGGTCAAAGCGGTATCTTGTTTTATGTCGACCCAAAGTACACAAGCAAAATTGACCCAACGACGGGCTATATCCCGACAGTTAATTTAAGTTTCGTAAATATCGACCTTGCGCGCAAGTTGATTGCGGGATTCAAAGATTTCCGCTTCAATGACAAGAAAGATTATTTCGAAATTACAACAAAGGATTATACAATTTGCACGCATGGCATACGTGTTGCGAACGTTAAAGACGGCAAAGACTTCAAAAGCGAAAAAATCAATGTAACGCAAGAACTGAAAGACTTGTTCGTCAAAAACAACATCGACATCAACGGTAATTTGAAACAGCAATTGCAAACCGTTCAAGGCGCAGATTTTTACAAAACCTTGTTGTGGCTTTTGAAAATTGCGTTTGGTGTGCGTAACAGTTACACCGGTACAACGGAAGATTACATCTTGTCGCCGGTAATGAACAAACATGGGAAGTTCTTTGACACCCGCGAATACGCAAAGATGAAGGACCCGACAATGCCAACCAATGCGGATGCAAACGGTGCGTACAATATCGCGATGAAGGGCTTGATGGGATTGCGTCAAATCCAAGAATACGGCGACCGCAAATTCGATAAAGGCAAAGAATTAGAAAAGTGGTTGGAGTTTGTTCGTAAATGCAACTGACGGAGCCCGAGTTCATGCACTGCAAGATTGTTGTTGTATGGACACAAAACAAAGAGAAAATTTCGTTCAAAAATGACAACCTTGTTGTTACAGACCAAGACGACCAAGTCAAGTTACAATTAAGTTGTTATAAACTTTTCACGATTTTTATTGTCGGTGGCCTTACAATAACGACGGGGCTTATTGAACGCGCCAAGCGTTTTGGGTTTTCTATTGTGTTGTTTACCTCGGGATTTAAAGTTTACGAAACAATGAACTATTGCACCGAAGGCAACACGTTGCTTCGCGCGAAGCAATACAACACAACAAACTCGCTTTATATATCCCGACAAATAATCCTTAATAAAACAGGCAATCAAATTCAAATACTTAAAAGATTACGCATAAAAGACTTGGACGCCATAGACATGATTAAAAATTGTCAAAATGAAATTAAAGCGGCGAACGATTTGCAAACCATTATGGGTTACGAAGGCATTGCCGCAAAAGCATACTTCAACAGGGTCTTCGGCGAACAAGATTGGAAGGGTCGCCGCCCTCGTATTAAACGTGACCCGATTAACTTGCTGTTGGATATTGGGTATACTGTGCTTTTCAATTACATAGACGCTTTGTGCAATTTGTACGGATTTGACAACTATAAAGGGAACTTGCACCAACAATTTTTCAAACGAAAGTCGCTTGTTTGCGATTTGGTAGAGCCGTTCAGACCAATCGTCGATTACGCCACCCGCAAGATGTTGAACCTTAAACAAGTAACCGACCAGGATTGGTCGGTGTCGCGGGATGGGCGGTATTCTTTGGCGTGGAAGGAATCGGCGAAAGTCGTGGGTATTTATGTGCACGAGATAAGTAACCACAAACAGAGTCTTTTCAGGTATGTGCAAGGTTATTACAGGTGGTTTATGCGAAACGCGCTTGAAATAAAAAACGAAATGCCGCAGGGGGAGATTAAAGAAAATGATTTTGATAAGTTATGACATCAAAGACGACAAGTTGCGCACCAAGTTCGCCAAGTTCATCAAGAAGTTCGGCAACAGGGTGCAATACTCTGTGTTCGAAATCAAGCACAGCGAAACCATGCTTAACAAAATCAAAGTGGCTATATCGAACGAATTCGAAACCAAATTCACGAAAGACGACAGCGTGTTTATCTTCGAAACAAGCAAAACCTGTAAAATCACCCGCTTTGGATATGCCAAAGACGACAACAGCGATGTCGTAATTGTGGAGTAGTATGGAAAACCAAATTTCAATCTCGTGGATTAATGACTTCATGTTTTGCCCCGCGTCTATCTATTTTCATGGACTATACGGAAGTCTTGAAAAAATCTTGTACCAAGACAACGCCCAAATACAGGGGACCGAGGCTCACAAAGCGATAGACGAAAATCGGTATTCTTCGCGAAGTGATGTCTTGCAGGCAATAGACGTGTATTGCGACAAGTACAACATCGTGGGCAAGATTGACACATACGACATGCAAACCAAAACCCTGACAGAGCGCAAGAACAAAATTAAGCAAATACACGACGGCTACATTTTTCAACTATACGCGCAATACTTTTGTCTTACGGAAATGGGGTTCAAGGTCGAGAAAATCAGATTGTACAGCATAAGCGACAACCGGATGCACCCCGTGCCGTTACCCGAAGAAAATAAAGACATGCTTGAAAAATTCGTGCAAGCAATCCAACAGATGCGACTTTTTGATTTGGACGACTTTAAACAAACCAACCCACTTAAATGCGACAAGTGTATTTACGAGCCCCTGTGCGACCGGAGCCTGAAAAAGAACTGTTGCAAATAACCCGGTTTTGTGGTACCTTATAAAAAGACCGTTTTGCATTTTGCAAACCTTGGTCTTAATTTTAAAAGGGGACAAAACGGCATGATTTCAATCCAAAAAACGCGCGAAACTGCGCAAAACATGACCCAAAGTGCCCCAAACTCAACGGTTAGGGTCTAGACTAATCAATCAATTTCTACTATTGTAGATGAAAACGCAAACATAACCGAGGAGCAGTCTAGACTAATCAATCAATTTCTACTATTGTAGATCGTCGTGGTGTCGTCTATTCGCCCGTCCGTCTAGACTAATCAATCAATTTCTACTATTGTAGATACAGGCAAGAATTGGAAAGGAATTGGCGGTCTAGACTAATCAATCAATTTCTACTATTGTAGATGTGTTCAGTCAAACTGCACCAACCGACGTCTAGACTAATCAATCAATTTCTACTATTGTAGATATGCCGACGCGTTCTTTTATCCAATGGTGTCTAGACTAATCAATCAATTTCTACTATTGTAGATCGCATAATTGCGACGCATGCCAAAGTGTGTCTAGACTAATCAATCAATTTCTACTATTGTAGATTCAAGCGGTGCATCGTGTACTTTGGGTAGTCTAGACTAATCAATCAATTTCTACTATTGTAGATACTAAACACGGGATATAAAAGTGCGTGTCTAGACTAATCAATCAATTTCTACTATTGTAGATACTCTCGCATATTCCAAATGTACTATTGTCTAGACTAATCAATCAATTTCTACTATTGTAGATAACAACGGGCGATTGACGTTATACGAGGTCTAGACTAATCAATCAATTTCTACTATTGTAGATATTAGCGAGTTTGAAATACTCAATATGGAAGTCTAGACTAATCAATCAATTTCTACTATTGTAGATTTTGATTTCTTCGTTATTTCTTTTTTCGGTCTAGACTAATCAATCAATTTCTACTATTGTAGATGAGACTGTAATTGACATGCAACAAGTTGTCTAGACTAATCAATCAATTTCTACTATTGTAGATACGACAAGATGGTGGTCGAGCATAACCTGTCTAGACTAATCAATCAATTTCTACTATTGTAGATATAAGCTCTTGGTATTTATCCGATAGAGCGTCTAGACTAATCAATCAATTTCTACTATTGTAGATATCACGATGACCGCGCCGATGGAACCGGGTCTAGACTAACCAATCAATTTCTACTATTGTAGATTTCATGCTTTGATTATACTCCTAGTTGCAGTCTAGACTAACCAATCAATTTCTACTATTGTAGATGCATGGTTGACAACAAGCCTGACTTTGGTCTAGACTAACTAATCAATTTCTACTATTGTAGATTCGCTTGTAGGTTGTTGAAGTCACGTTGTCTAGACTAATCAATCAATTTCTACTATTGTAGATAATGAATACATGCAGGATCACAAGGTCGGTCTAGACTAACCAATCAATTTCTACTATTGTAGATGCGGAAGTCTTGAACCTTTCTCGTGGAGTCTAGACTAATCAATCAATTTCTACTATTGTAGATCGTGGACTTGCGAAACGTGTCCGCCAAGTCTAGACTAACCAATCAATTTCTACTATTGTAGATTCAAAGAATGAAAAGTGAATATGCCTGTGTCTAGACTAACCGATCAATTTCTATTATTGTAGATTTATTGTTGGCTTTAACCACGACTGTAGATGCCTATCTCATCAGTGTGCGGCGGCAGGTCTAGTACCAATCTAATTGTATCATCACCCGTCCATTGTCATGTCGGTTTTGTCATGGAGCAGTAATAATTCGTCGTTCATGTGGGAAAGTTTCTTGGCGGTAAGGCGGTTCGTCGCGCCTTCAAGGTCTTCGGTGACTTCAAAGTCCACGACGCTTGGCGCGGACACGTTGTGTTGGCTCCAAAGGATAATCTTATAGTACGGAATCCCGAACTCGTTGGTGCCCATTAAATCTGTTTCTATTTGATATGCCATTTAACCGGAATTATACACCCAAAATTAGATATTGTCAAGATGGTTGTTTTGGGGCTATACTTTGGTATGAAGCAAAGGATTGTAATCGTCACCGGCGGGACAAGCGGAATAGGTTTGGAAGCCGTCCGATTGTTTCACGCGGGGGGCGACATTGTGTACTCGTTATCGCGGGCAAGTGGAGTAGACGTAAGCGACGAAGAATCGGTCAAGGAAGCAATCAACAAAATCGCGGAGAAACACGGTTGCATAGATGTGCTTGTAAATAATGCAGGCTATGGCATGAGCGGTATCACCGAACTTGTCTCCACCGAAGAAGCCAAGAAATTAATCGACGTCAACTTGTTTGGAACACACTTTGTTACAAAACACGCGCTTCCGTTTATGCACGGTGGCGCAAAGATTATCAACGTGTCCTCGGTTGCGGGGATTTTTCCGGTGCCTTATCGCAGTTTTTACGCGGCGTCCAAAGCGGCGGTTACGGCGTATTCTTTGGCTTTGCGCGGGGAATTGAAACCGCTTGGCATTAAGGTTTGCGTTGTAAGCCCCGGGAATACGCAAACGGGCTTCACCGACAACCGCCAAAAAAGTTTCGAAACAAACTCGCGCTATGGCAACCGTATGCAAAACGCAACGGAGCGGCTTGACAAAAAAAACAGAATGCCTGCGCGTGTCGTAGGCAAGAAAATCTACAAAATCTCCCGCATGCGCAAATTGCCGCCCCAAACTATCGTGGGCAGGGGCATGCGCGCGTTTTACTTCGTGTCGCGCTTTCTGTCGCAAAAAAGCGTAAGAACCATGGTTGACAAAACCACCATGTAAATGATATAATCCTGTGAAATGGCAAAAAAGAAAAATAAAAAGAAAGGGCACAAACCCAAGATTAAGCGTTTAGACAAAAACGAACCGATTATTTTCGACGAAGCCGAAGAAGTCGAATTGGCGCCAAAAACTCCGCGCGAAAAAGTCATCGCCCATTACCAACGCAACGCCCAAATTGTTGCCAGCCAAATCGAAATGCTTGAATGCGAGTTTCGCATTTGGATGGAAAGGGTCGAACCCATGGCATTGGAATGTTACATAAACTTGCACGGGCGCGGGAAAGTCCAAAATTTTCTGACGCGCTTTTCACGTATGGACACAGACAAGTTGAAACCCGAGCAAATCTTTTCTTATGCGGGGCACGCGTTCTCGGACATACAAAACTTCTTTTGGAATATGCACAGTTCGGTCAAAAGCACCCAAGTACAACGCATGATTGCAAATTATTTCACGCCGATTAAAGGCATCATGGATTCAATCACCGTGGTTATGAACAGCGCGCGCCTTGATACGCAACTGTTGCGAAAAAGCGACGACGAAGTCGAACAGGTGGTTTCTTCGCATCGCGCCGAATTTGAAAATCAATCGGTGTTGCCCGCGCGCGAAGTACACTGTATACACGAAAGATTTTTGCCACCGTCTAAACTTAAATCCACTATTTCTACGTTAAAAGCACAATACAAAAAGGAATGCGCGCAAAAGAATATATCCGACACACTTATTGCGTTTGCGGAAACTGTTGCAAAGGAATGTCGCAAAAACGAAAAGTCGTCGCTGCGAACACTTGAAGCGATACGAAAGGAACACAAATCCAACCTTGAACTTGTCGAAATGGATTGTGGCGTAGACCATGCGTTGGAATATCCCGAACTTGGGTCGTTCCTTTTAAAAAGCAAAGCAATGGTGGATTATTTGGAATCCGCCCACAGCGTTTACAGTTTCATCGGCGAATTACCTTACAAAGCAAAGGCGCGTCAATTTTTGTACAGAAACTTTGACCGTGCAGTTTTGGCTTATGACGGCGGAGATTGCGAGTTTGATATGACCTATTTAAAAGATGCGCCCAAGTTACCGGGTCGCATCCTTCCAATTGAAATGAGTTACATTGTTTGCGGTGATTAAACCTTGGCGCCGCAGTTTGTGCAACGCTTGTCGCCTGCGTCGATTTTTGCTTGGCAATATGGGCAACGTTGGATTGTCGATTGCGTTTGTGTACTGTTCGAGGTCATCGCGCCAGAGTTTGAAACTTGCGAGCCCGTGTTTCCTGCATCTGCGGTCGCGGGCTTTTTCTTGCGAAGGAACGAGAACAAACCAATCGAAGCCAACAACAAGATACCGAACAATGCGCCACCAACCGCGGCAAGCGTTGTACCAAGGCTTTTGGTGCCTTCTGCGGCTTGATAATCTGCGTCATATGCAACGCTTGTCAAATCCAAGTGCGATACAATCTCGCCCGTGCCATTTTGGTGTGACATAGGAACGCTGTCGGTATTGTCACCGATTGGTGCAGGTGCGATTGCAACCCAGACCTTGGAATTTGTTTCCCAAGGCAATTGGTCGTAATCGTAAATTGGCAATGAACGCCCTTCAAGCAACCATTGTGGTACATTTGTGCCGTCAAGTCCCGGTTTTGTAACAATTGTGTATTCAAACCACCACTTGTCGCCCTTGTCATTTTTCATATGGCGGATTTGTGTGGCTTCACGTACCAAAGCGCCAGAAACATCGCTTTGTGCATTAACAATCATCCCTTGATAAATTTGCATGTCGGTCTCGATGGTCTTTTGCGTGGTGTTCGCACCCATTAACATGAAGACGCCGATAAGCATAACGATAAACGCAATTACGCAAAAGGCACCAACACCGCTCATGGTATTGCGCCCGCCGTAGTATCCGCGACGTCCGTACCCGCCACCTATGAAAACAGTTGTGCGATTTCCGCCACCGCTGTGTGATGACGAACTTCCGCCCCAACCACCACTACTGCGACTTGAACTTGTGTGGCTTGAACCTCCACTTCTACTTGAACCTGTACGGCTTCCGCCTCTTCCTGATGGCATATGTACCTCCTATGTATTTATGTATACGTTACAAGTGTACATAAGTTCAATAATCTTTGCAATAGTAATTTTTAACCGACGCGGACATCGTTTTCGTATACGTGTTGCTCTTTTTTACCGCTTGAATAAATAAGCATGCCTTTGCCGTTGCGTTGGTCGTTGTGCCACACGCCGTCAAAGACATCGCCGTTTGTGTAATAGTGCATGCCCATACCGTTTTTCTTGCCCTCGCGGAAGTTGCCCTCGAAGCGCTCTCCGTTCGGGTAAAAGTACACGCCCTTGCCATGCATCTTGTCTTCTTTGAAATCGCCTTGGTAACCGTTGTCTTTGCCAAGAATCAAAACGCCTTTGCCATGGCGCAAGTCGTTTTCCCAATTGCCTTCGTACATACCGCCGTGCCCGTAATAAAGTTTGCCGGCTCCGTTAAACAAGCCGTTTTTAAAGTTGCCTTGGTACATGTTGCCGTTTTTGTAAGCGTACGCGCCCATACCCTCGGGCTTGCCGTTTACAAAGACGCCTTGGATGCGGTCGCCGTTTTGGTAGACGTAAATACCGTTGCCGTTTGGGATGCCTTGCGAAAAAGAACCTTGATAGCCGTCGCCGTTAGGGTAGATGTATGTGCCATGCCCGTGCTTTCTGTCGTTCGCCCATTGACCTTCGTACTTCGCACCGCTTGCGTATTGATAGGTCCCAGAGCCTTGCTTTTTGCCCTCGACCCAATCGCCGTTGTAAAAAGCCCCGCTTGCCAAAAAGTACGTGCCTTTGCCGTGGCGCTTTTCGTTGGAAATTGTCCCGATGTATTTGTCGCCGTTGTCATAATCAATTTGAAATTGTTCAGTCTGCATTTGCGTACGTGCTCCTTTGTTTTTTCGTCGGCAAGGGTTGCAACTCGACTTCGTCCACGGATTGCAAGTACTCCATTTGAGGTTTTGCGCCGTCAGTGATAACGCCCGGAGTTATTATGACCTTTTTTAAATTTTTCTCGTTAGGCAAAGAATACATCAAATCACGCATGCTGTTTTCAACAACAGTTCGAAGCCCGCGCGCACCCGTCTTTAACGCAATCGCTTTGTTGGCAATCGCGTCCAAGGCTTCTTCTTCAAACACCAATTCAATGCCGTCGATTTCAAACATCTTGGTGTATTGTTTGATTAAAGAGTTCTTTGGTCGAACAAGCGCTTCTTTCAAGCCGTCCTTATCAAGCGCAGTAAGTGTCACAATAACGGGAATACGACCGACGAATTCGGGGATAAGACCGAACTTGGACAAATCCTCGGTTGTCGATTGCGCGACAAGTTGTTCTTCCGATAAAAGCCCCGCCTTGGTATCACCCAAACGAATTTGAACCAAAGTCGCCAACGCAACGAACGCACCACCCACGATGAACAAGATATTGTTGGTGTCTAACTCGACGCGTTGACCTTCCCACATAATGGGTTGCTTTGTACCTTCGATAACTTTTAACAAAGCCTGTTGTATACTTTCACCTTTGACGCGGTTGACGCCGGTTACCAACTTGTCAACTTCGTCGATGAACACAATGCCTTGCGCGGCTTTGTTTAAATCTCCGCCCGAATTGCGCACCAAGTCCACCAAAACGTTTTCGATTGCTTGCCCCATGTCGCTGCTTGTCACCAAAACCGTAGCGTCCGCCATTGTAAGCGCGGCGCCCAACAACTTCGCCATAGTTTGAACGATAAAGGTTTTACCCGAACCGGTAGGACCAATCATCATAACGTTGGACTTTTTGATTTCGATACCGTCGCCCATGCTTGCGGCGTATTTGATGCGCTTGTAATGGTTATAAACCGCGACGGACAAAATGCGCTTGGCATTTTCTTGCCCAACCACGTATTGGTTAAGGTGTTCCGCAATCTCCGCCGGCGTAGGTAGATTATTGGTATCCACAAGTCAAGTATCTTTTAATTATAAGTTGTTGTCAAACGAAATCAATTTGTGTATAATGAAGGTATGAAAAAACAAGACACAAAAAAGAAACCAACCCAAAAAGAAATCAACGACAAGAAGATTCTTGAAATGTCTAATCTTATTATCCAAAGGAATATTGACGCATACAAGGAACTTGCCACGAAATGATGAAACTTGATAAAGGAATGGTTTTGTTGATTCACCAATTACTTGCCGAACAAACGGGTGGCAGTGTCGGGGTTCGCGACATGAAACTTTTGGATTCCGCACTTGAAAGCGTTTTTGCAACTTTCGATGGCAAAGACCTTTATCCCACAAAGGAAGAAAAAGGCGCGCGCCTTGGTTTCAACCTTATTAAAAATCACGCTTTTGTAGATGGCAACAAGCGGATTGGCATGCACATCATGACATTGTTTCTTGCATTAAATGGCATTGACATGTATCACACGGAAAAAGAACTTGTGAATGTTGGTGTTGCTGTGGGTTCGGGTGAAATGGCATATGAACAACTGCTTGCGTGGGTACGCGGGCGCATTAAAATTTAATTATTGTCCCTTATTGACAACAACTTTCAACTCGGCGACGCGACCGTGGTGTCCGTGCAGTTTGAACGTGATTGGGTTTTCGCCGGGTTTAAGGTTGCTTCCCGTCGTGGCGTCCGCGTAGGCTACACAGCGCCCGTCGTTCAAGAAATACATGCGGACTTCGCCTTCGCGGGCTTCCATGGCTTCAATGTCGCCCTTGGTCATTGGTTTAATTTCTTTGTAACTTTCGTAACCCAATCTTTTGAACATGCGGTTGCCGTCTTCGGTTTCGTCAATTTCTTTCCAACCAAAGCCTTTCACAAAGGTATTGTCGCCTTTCAAAACATCATTGCGTGTGAAGTAAAAGTTCTTGCCTATGAACTCGGGGTTTTCGGCAAAGAACGGTGCGAAGTCAAATTCGACATCGCCCACTTTTTCGGTAATGTTGACAAGGGCGGAACCTTTTTCGACCTCTGCCGTTATCGCCGTTTTTGTTGTGCCCGCAAGGCTGTACATATCCACATCATTTGGGTCGATTTTCATTTTCTTGCCGCCGCATGCGGTAAGGGAGGTTGCCGCAAGTGTCGTGCAAAGTAGCAATGCCAATATTTTTGTTTTCTTCATGTGGATAGTGTTTGCAATTGTTTGCCATTTATTCACGACGGGTGTAAAATATGGTGTGACAGTTATGAACCGCATAATATTGACGACCGCCGTGCAAGGTCTTTTGTGGACCGCGGTGGCGTTTTGTTACGGCATGGGAATATTTGCAATGGCTTTTCCGGGTCAAATGGCAAAGTTCTATGACACTGTGGGCGACCGGACTTTAAGCGCGTTGTATTATGGGCGCGTTTATGAAAGGAACAAGACGCCCGAAAATCTGTACAACGCACTTGAAAAAAATATCTTGGCGAACAAAACGGGCGCAATCATTAAATATGGCAAGATTTGGTTCGACGGCACCGACCGCGACGATGTCATAAATCAAGTAGACAAATATCTTATCGAGCGCACCGACGCAAATTATCCTGCTGGGATCTCTGTGGCGTTGGACAACATGCGGGCTTTTGTTATGGGGCGCGCGTGCAATACCGACGACAGACTTCGCACCGGCTATATAAGGGCGCTTTTGTCCACCAATAAAACCGCGGATTTTGCGGAAGCCCGCCGAGTATTTCTTTGGGCGACCGACCCCGTGGATATAAACTTGCAACGCCCAAGTTACGCAATCTTGGAATTCGGGGACAAAATTACGACGGAACTTAAAAATGCGTTTACAACATACTTTGTGGAATTTGAAGATTTGTTCGAACAACAAGAGGGAAGTTTGCAAACTCCCAACCATTACAAGCCGAAATACTTTGTAGACAACGCAATGGAGTTATTTGATGCACAGTACCCGAATTGAGCCCGACCGCGCGATTTTGGTTGGTGTAATAAGCGACCTTGATTTGGACGAATTATCCGCCTTGTGTGAAACCTGCAATATTTTGACCGTCGCCCGCGTCACACAACATATCAAAGAGCCCGACGTCACCTACTATATCGGAAGCGGTAAAGTCGACGAAATTCACGCGCTTGTGCAAAAACACAACGCGACGTGCGTGGTTTTCGACGTAGAGTTGTCGGGAAGTAAAGTCCGCAACTTGGAAGAAAAACTTGGCGTCGCGGTGTTGGACCGAAGCAAAGTAATTTTGGACATCTTTGCCGCGCGTGCACAATCTGCGGAAGGTCAATTACAAGTCGAATTGGCGCAACTTAAATACAATTTACCAAGGCTTGTCGGCGGTGGCGGACTTTTGTCCAAAATGCGTAACAGCGTCGGGATGCGCGGTCCGGGCGAGAAAAAGTTGGAACTTGACCGCCGAAAAATCCGCGACGAAATTGTGGCGCTTGAAAAAAAGTTGGACAAATTGAAACAAACCCGCGACCTTGGGCGCAAGCAATCGGGCAAAAGTGGCAAACAACGTGTGTGCCTTGTGGGTTATACAAACTCGGGCAAATCGACGCTTTTAAACGCGATTGCAAAAACGAATACCATAGCCGAAGACAAATTATTTGCGACACTTGACCCAAAGACCGCCAACGTTTACATCGACGGCACGCAATTTTTATTGACGGATACCGTGGGCTTTATTAACAAGTTGCCGCACGAATTTATCCGCGCTTTTGAAAGCACATTGGACAGCGTGCGATATGCGGACTTGTTATTGCATGTTGTGGATTATTCAAACGACAATTACGCGACCCAAATACTTGTGGTAAATGAAGTTCTTGCCAAAATCGGCGCGGACAAAATCCCGACGATTATGGTTTACAACAAAATGGATGTGGGGCGCTATCCGCCTATGACGGAACTTGCCGTACCGATTTCCGCGAAACATAACACCAATATTGATTTGCTTAAAGACGTGATTGTGAATATACTTAACACATGTCAAAAAAAGTAACAATTTATGGGGGGGGGGTACAAAGTCCTTTCCACAAAAGAACTTGCGGACTGCGAAAAACTTGGAAAGTATTTGGCAGGCTCAGGCTATGAAATCCAAACGGGCGGAGGCACCGGATACCCTTACGCAGTAGGC
>Ga0209755_10002935_pt1 | contig 22196 bp, 10 predicted proteins | sample TergutCo191P1_FD_187301 | JGI IMG/M metagenome (GOLD analysis project Ga0209755, IMG submission 187301) | Cornitermes sp. P1 segment gut microbial communities from Petit-Saut dam, French Guiana - Co191P1 (SPAdes) (version 2) | ecosystem: Host-associated > Arthropoda: Insects > Digestive system... | reverse complement strand
CTCCTGCATTGCCTGAGACTAGGTTCAGGGCTTCGCCTGCCCTTACCTGGCCGCCTGTGCTCTGGCCTTCGGCAGTTACATTCGGAGAATTACTGATTGTTAAACTAAAGCGGTTCTGATAGCTTACGTAGCCATCTTCATCACCCCAGATAGCTGCTAGCTCTAGTGCATACCCCGGCATGGTTGCACCTTCCCATAGAGCTACCTCGCTGATATTTGTGCCCGCAGCAGGGGTATTGGCTGCTTCCACCCAGCCTAGGAATGTCCACCCGGCTCCTGCATCGCCTGATACCAGGTTTAGCACACTGCCAACTGCACGCAGACCGCTAGCGGTCTGACCTTCGGCCTCAATATCGGGATAGTTCGATATTGTCAGTTGGAAAACCCGAGTCATTTCAATTTGCACAACCGCTGTGCGGTCCGAGTTATATGTACCAACTGTTGCAGTTGCATCTGCAAAGCCTTCGGCTGATACTGTAATTACAGCATCCGCATCAAGGGGTTGTGTTGTTTCAACAATCCAGACATTGCCGGATTTTGTATAATTTACGAGTTCTTCGCCATCTAAACTAAGATTTGCAACATTTGCGGCTGCACCTGGAGCTACAGTGATGATTAATGTGTAGTGGGAATCTCCCTGGTTATGCCGCGAAAGCTCAATATTTGCCACTGTAGTGACGCCCTCTGATACCGTCACGGGGTTGTCGTAGTGGAAACCTGTGTTGAAACCATCGGCTCCTGCAAAAACAGTGTATGAGCCTGGCCCTACGTTGAACATCGCATAGAAACCACCTGCTACTGTTGTCACCGTTCTTGTGAAGTTAAGTGAATTGACAATGGTAACTATTGCGCCTTCTATTCCATATACCGGGTCTGATCCTTCTTCCGTTACACGGCCAATCAGAATGCCTAGAGCTGTGTCTATCTCTTGATCTAGCGCAACTGTGACATGTGCAACACCGTTATTGTAGTCGCTGCTCAAAACAGGAACTGTTCCTGCTTGATTTTCATTTTGTGCCAGCACCAAACCTTCTTCATAAGGGCTGACTGCTGTATACCAAACCTCCCCGCTCTGCACCAGTTCTCTGCCGAAACCTGTGAGAAGCTGCACGAAATCAGGCACTCCTCCAGTTACAGTTACAAGCAGAAGGTGGCTAAGCTCACCAGGAGTTAGGAAAACGTCTGCCCTGGCAATCTCCCCGGCCACGGCCATAATTGAGTTATTTTCATAGCTGCCTGCATTGAAGCCTGCTGCATTTGCGAAAAGGGAAAATCCGCCGGGCTCAAGGTCTTCGAAAATGTATTCGCCCAGGCTGTTAGAGGTTGCTACGGTGACCGTTCCGTCAACAGAGACAAGCGTCACTGCGGCTCCACCGATTGGGTTTCCTGTGATTTCATCACGGATAACACCTGTAATTACGCCACGGTCATCAGCCGGTCTTATAAAACTGAGTGTCAGCGTAATTACGGCTGTGCGCCCATCACCGAAGTGGCTTTCAACCACTTCATATTCATCAGTGCGGAAGCCTTCAGAGGCCGCGCGCAGGAGGCCGAGAAGTCTGTTTTGCTCCATATCGTCAATTGTCCAGAGAGTTCCAGCTCCGTTGAGGGTAAGTGTCACAGGATATCCTACACCATCTATAAGAAGGGTTACATCAATCTGGCTGCTGTCGGCCGGACCGTCGAGCACACTTACAGCCAACAGGTAGTACCAGTCATCTTCTGAACCTGCACGTTCGAGATAAATGTTTGCATTGGCTGCATAGTCACCAACTACCGGGTTTGGTTCTGCCATGTTCGGCCTAAAGCCTTCAGATGCTGCAATAACTGTAAACGCGCTATGAGGCATGCCTGTGAAACGGTAGAACCCGCTTGAATCCGCCACCGTGCGGAATTCACGCCCTGTGCCAAATTCAATTGCCGTAACTTGAGCATATGCGACGGCTGTGCTATCATCTGCTGCACGCACAAAACCTTGCAGTACGCCCGGCATGGCCGCTTCCATCACTATGTTAACTGCGGCAACCATTGTTTGAGCATCATGCTCTCCCACAATTGCAGTTTCTGCTGGCTCAAAGCCAACTGATGTTGTCCCAAGCTCTGAACCGGTAAGTGGCTGCGTATATTCAATAATCCAAACATTTCCTGCTTGAATGGGGTTAAAGGCGGAAATTGCTTCACCGTCGATCAGAATGTTAGCGTTGTTTGCTGCTTCAGTAGGCAACACGGTCACAACCAGTGTGTACGGCCTGTTCACGCCAGTTTCACGGGTAAGTTCAACATCGGCTGTCGCAGTTTCACCCTCGCGAACTGTTACTGGGTTGGCATATGAGAAGTTTGCGTTAAAGTCTGCTGCATCAGCAAGTACCGTGAAGCTGTCCGGCGGTGCATTAAATATAACATAAAAACCTTTTTCTCCGGTTATCGCAGTAAGTTGACCACCACTTGAGCCTACGGCTGTTACCGCAGCACCTTCGATGCCTGTACGTTCACCGCCAGAGGTTTCAAAAACTTGACCCGCAATGACTCCTGTGCCTGGCTCAACATCTTGGGTCAGGACGACTGCTACGCGCGCTATGCGGTTTTCGTCATAATCGCTGCTTGCAACCATTGCGGTACCGACCCGTGTAGCGCTTTGAGCTACCACAAGGCCTGTTTCAGCAGATGGCAGCGCAACATACCAGATATCGCCACTGCGTTCCAGCACATTAAGTGAGCCGCTTAGGAAGCTGACGCTTTCGGCATCAACTGTTTCACCTGCGCTGTTTTGAACGGTCACCATGAGCATGTAACTGTTTTCACCGGGAGTCATATGGAGATTGCGCTGAATGTTCCGGCCTGCCTCAACAACTACAGGGTTGCTGTGGTGGCTCTTGGCATTAAAGCCTTCGGCGCTTGCAAAAAGAAGGAACTCACCCGGCACTAGGTCTTCAAATATGTAATTACCTGCACCGTCTGTCACGGCGGTTCTGATGTTCCCCTCAGAATCAATGATGCTTACCAGAGCTCCTGAAATCCGGGTTTGGGTATCTTTGATAAACACAGTACCATGTACTCTACCTGTGTCGCCATCTGTACCTAAAAGGCGCAGAGTCAAAGGAATTACCGCAACATCACCATCGTTGTAGTCCTCCGCAACCACATTGTGGTAGGACGATATATAGTTTTCGTTATTAGGGATATCCGCTACAAGCAGCCCTAATAGCTTTCCGCTGGCAGTGGCATACCAAAGTTCCCCTGCGCGTGTCAGTATTAGCAGATGCTCCTGACCTTCAATGTCAAGGGTTACCTCAACATAATCCCGGTCGCCTGGCAGCACACCTAACACGGTTACTGCAAGCATGAAGTATCTGTCATTTTCGTTCTCGGCAGGGATTAAACCAATATTGGCTATTACTGCATAGTTGCCTATTACCGGGTTTGGATCGGCCATGCCAATCTCAAAACCGACTGCCGCAGCAATAACAGTGTGTACGCCTGGATTGAGGTCTGTAAATTCATAGAATCCGTTCCCATCGGCAAGAGTACGGTGGTAGACGCCTGTTTCGGCATCAATAACTGTTACTTCTGCATTCGGAACCGGGGCTCCTGTCTCGCTGTTATATATCCGGCCTTGGAGCACACCTGAGCGTTGCGGGTAGAACATTTTGAATATATCTGCAATAGCACTGGGTTCTTCCTCAGTCAGCACCACAGCATTGTGATGTGACGGGGTCGGCTCGGCGCCCGGCAGCGATGCGCTCACATAGAATGTGCCATTAGGAAGGCCGCTAACTATATAGCTACCGTCTGCAAGTGATGTTGCGGTAGCAACTATAGGACCGAAGCGGTGCCCCTCTCTTACGATTACCTCTGCGCCTTCTATAGGCTGCCCAACGCTGATTGGACTTGAGGCAACCGCTGCAAACACATAGCCGCTGATGTGACCAGGCTCTGCGGATGCGGCTCTTTCAAGAACAATCACTATCTCTCCGCCGTCCTCAGTTACAAGGCGGTATCCGGGCAAGAAGCCACTGGCTTCAGCTGTAATGATGTTGCCTGCGACAACAGACACTGTAAATTCACCGGGTTCCGTCCTGGCTGTCACTTGGGCGCTGCTGGGCACATCATTGTCTACAATTTGAACTGACAAGCCTTCGTGGGGAACGGGCCTTTGCACTGTGTAGACCCAAGCGCCATCGCTGGTCGTGATTTGAAATTCTTCAACAACGCGGACATGACGGTCTTCTCTGCGCAGCATTTCCACGTAAATGCGGGGATTTCCTGTCTGACCTTCTTCAAGTTCAAGGTCATCAGCAGCTACCCAGAACGGGCCTGCCGGGGCAAATTCGTTAAGTGTGTCAGTGAGAGTAATACCCGATAGCTCCGTAGCACCAGTAACCACCCAGCGGCGCGGGCTTGTAGCTGATGTTGTAGCGGGAGTTCTCGTATAACCTGGATTGATCCCCTCTGCGGGGTCATCAAAGCCTATTCTCAACTGGCTGTGCCGCCCGGCGGCTAGAGTGCCGGCATTGAAGAACGCCCTTGTTTCGCCGGCGTCATCACCTGCGGCAGCATCACCGGGGGTAAATGCCATATACGGCACGACATCAAAGACCGGAAGCCTTACATCATCTACATGGATGTCAATTATGTATCTGCCGTTATTGAGAACGAGGTCTCCGTTGTCGTCACGCCTGAATTCAGCTGGGTTGATAGCATGCTCTTCAATGCTAAACCCAGGAGCTGTGCCTACCAGGGCATCTCCAACAAATGCATTTGCCAGGGGGAAGAACGCTGCTTCACCTGTACCGGGATTTCTGGCGACCGATGCCTCATTATGTGTCAGAGTTGAAGTTGTCAGGACATTGCCTAGCAAACCATCGTATTCCTGCGCCGCTGTCTGGTGGCGCACAAATGCAATGATATCCATTGGACGGCGTTCCATAGGAATTCGAATTTCACCACTGTCAATTTGTTCTTGCGTAAGAGTAACTTCTGCGGGATAAAAACCTGTAGCTGTGACTGAAATTGCGGTTGTGTCACCGGCATATTCAGACAAACCTATAAACACACCTGCTGTATTTAGGACTACGTGAGTTGGATTCATGTTGGATGTAAACACAGCATGTCCGATAACCGATTCATTCTCTTCGCCGTAGCTGTCTACAGCCAGCACACGGAAGCGGTCAGGCACTTCGCCGACACCGAATCCGACAACATTGTTATTGCTAATGAGTCCCACGGAAATTCTGCTGCTGCCGCCGGCTCTGGCTGTGGTAATAGTGTTTGCGCCAAATGCAGGGTGTGCACCCGATGCATTATCTGCAGCAGTAGGGATCCGGTAGGGGTTAAAAACCCTATCTGTACGGCTGGCGTCCACCCCTGTAAACGTAACTACAGTATTCGCTCCGCCGGGAGTGTCTATGAACGGCTCAATTCCGTAGAAGAACTGCTCTTCCTGGCCTCCGCCTGTCTGCCACGAGAAGTAGGGGAATGTCCTAAAGTCGTAGACCAGGTATTCATTAGTCACGCTGAGTCCGTAGAGCCAATTGCCTCCTGAAATGCCCGGAAGCAGGCCTGAGGTCAAAAGCTCGGTGTTTACTACGGTTATGCCGTTTCTGTTGTTTTGGAGTGCAACATCAGCTGCCCCTTGCCTTGATGTTGAGCTGTCTACATATACATTTGCAAATACCAGCCCTGTTACCGGACGTGCGGCAGTTGTGCCGCTTACTGCGACTGATGCTCCGCTCACGTCGGCTGATACAAACGCGTTTGTAATCCTAGTCGTACCTCCCCTGCGCTGACCTACGATACCTGCACCGCCGCGGTTAGAGTTTGCTGGGGAGCGGACTGTGCCAAGGTTGTATACGTTTACTAGATCTGATGAACTTGTGCTCTGGCCTAAAATACCGCCTGTGCGGAAGTTAGCTGAGTGAACATAGCCTGAGTTAAAGCTATTTTCGATCCTGAGCCTTGCCCCTGTGCCTGAACCCACTATGCCGCCAACGCCACCTTGAAGCGCATTGCCTGTGCCTCCAAAAATCGTACCGGTGTTGCCGCTGTCAAAGATTCTCAAATCTGCGCGGTTGCCTAAGCCCACAATGCCGCCGGCTCTGCGGCTTACATTTAGGCTGTGAATAAGTCCGCTGTTCATGGCTTCTCTGATGGTTATATTTCTGGTGTTTGCGTGACCTATAATACCACCCGCATTAAATCTGGCGCGGACCGTGCCGGTGTTGACTGCATTTTCGATTGTTACCACAGCGGAAGCGCGGTCCCTGATATGCCCGATTATGCCGCCTGCATTGCGGGAAACCTGGGTGTGTACATTTATGCTGCCGTTATTGGTTACATTGCGTAAAACCGTGCGCCGGTTAGCGGCTGTACCGCCATTATGTACATGTCCGATTATGCCACCGACATGGTTGTTGGCACCGTTGGGCGAACCCTCTCTGGTTACTGTTGCATTGTTTGTAGAGTTTGTAACGGTGATAGCATTATTAGCAAAGCCGACAATACCGCCGACAAACGCACTGCGGGTGCCGCCTGTCCTTGGCCTGCTTTCAATTGCTCCGTTGTTTACAGCATTATTAATTGTGGTTATCCCATCAGTTCTGCCAACTATGCCGCCGAGGTTGCCGCCGGCTGCGCTACTTGGGATTTGCTCAAATGAACCAGAGCGGATGTTGCCACTGTTTTCTACATTTTCAATTAATGTGGGCATACCGCTGCGTCCAACTATGCCGCCAATGCGGAAGTTGGGCCTGTCTGCGCTTATGCTGACATTATTCATTGCATTGCGTATAGTAAGGGAGCCATTGCTGCCTGTCGTACCGACAAACCCGCCGGCAAAGCTCGTTCCGCGGATAAAGAAGTTAAGCGGTGCTGCCACAAAACGTGGCGAACCCGTAACATTGGTGTTCTCTATGGTGACATTGCCTGCTCCGATAAATCCTATAACGCCGCCGCCCCGTTCGATATTGTGGTTGCGGTTGTACCTGCCCGTGCCACGCATAGTTACGGCCACTGAGTTTCGCTCAGAGGTTGCCGAGGTAATATGAACCGTGCCATAGCTACTGCCGATTAGCCCGCCAACACTGTGAACCCTGGTCACATCTCCTGCCCCGCCGCCACTGCCGACTTCCTGAGATGATTCAAAGTCATTGACAAAAACATTGCGCATAGCCACACCGGCATTTGACTCTACATGGCCAACCATGCCGCCAAGCCTCTGGGTCGCTGCTGCGTTGCGGGAGGCCGTCCTGTTAGTAGCGTTGTTGACGAGGAAATTGCTTGTCATAAGTGTGTGGCCATTGAGCCGGACGTCTTGAATTGTTAGTGCCCCCAATACAACACGGCCTACAACTGTGCCGATGCGCAGCTGCTGAGTTGTCTCGTTTGCTCTGGAATAGTTTGCATTATTGAAGTTAAGGTTGCGGATAACTGCACCGCCGCCTGCGGCTCTGATAAAGCCTATACTATTATTGTGTATAGCATTACCTGCTATGTCGCCGTGAGCACCACCAGTTACCCTGCGTAGCTGAAGCCCTGTGATGGTGAAGTTGCCGCCGTCAAATATGCCTGTGAACGGCTGTCCGTCTACAAGGCCGCGCCCCTGAGTGGTGCCTGTAAGGGTTATGTTAGCACGGAGCTCATAATGGGCATCATTCGGGCCTAGTCCGCCATTTAAGAAACTCGTAAGCTGGGCTGCGGTATATATGCCGATTCTTTCGCTCACAGGAGCGTCTAATGCTACTACTGACAAGTCAACAGGGACAAAAGGAATATACTCATCAAAAAGAGAGTCGTCAAAATCCGGAATGTATTCCGGATCCTCTTCCTCTATATACGATGGGTCGTATTCATCGTCTACCTCGTTTAGATAATCTTCATCGTACTCCGGTTCTGAGAAGTCATTATCAGGTATATAATCGCCACTGTCTATAGCATCCGCTTCTGCAAATGCTTCCTCGGCCATAGCTTCACCTACTACAGTAGCAGTCTCCACGTCTGCCAACGTAGTTTCCGGTGCTGCAAATGCCGGCAACGGCATGCTCAGTACCATAAGTAGCACCAATAGCACTGTTACGCCTTTTCTAAATAGATTATTCATTTTCTCAATCTCCCACACATACAAAATTTGTGTAATTCCACAACCCACATAACTCCAGTATAATAATTTTACGCAGAATTGCAAGCGAATTTTGCATGAATTTTGAGCATTTCAAGAGAGATTTATTGAATTTGAAACAAATTTGTAATTTTTTCTGCTCTGTAAAAAATATTGCCACACTAGGTTTTCACCATTTTTAGCCATCATTTTTACTCTCAACACAATGCCAAATATTATTTTTTTGTGAATATTTGCGCAGGTTAAGAACCCTTCAAAATTACATTTTTTCATTGTCACACACTAGATTTTGCACTGCACTTTTTCCGCACTTTTCTTTTGTATTGGAATTTTCTTTCAATTTTACAACTTTTTCTTTTATATATTTTCACCATTTTCTGTGCCGATTCCCCTTTTATCACCTTCTTTTTACATCCGGCTTAATAGTTCACATAAAAAAGCAACCGCACCTGGCATCCGGCTGGTTTCCCATTCCGGTGCGGCGGTGCGGTTGCGTAATTTTGGACTAAATTTGTCGCTATTTTTTCTCAAGCTCCTGCTTTTCGATAAGGCCTGCAAAAGATGTCATCACCCCAGGAATATCAATGTTCTGAGGGCAATGCGGCATACACACACCACAATGGATGCAAGCCGAAGGCTTTTCCTCAGCCGTAAGTTTCCCGAGCACATCACCAACAAGCCAGTTAAATTCGACTGCGGCTTCATTATAAGTGTTAATGAGTTCCGAGATATCTAGCTTTTGGGGGCAGGAGGCTGTGCAGTAGCGGCAGGCTGTGCACGGCACGAATTCCGCCATTTCGTCCACCACCTGCTGCAAAAGTGCCTTTTCCGTATCCGTCACAAAATCTTCCTTGCTGAAAATCTCAACATTTTCCACGACCTGTTCCATTGTAGACATTCCGCTGAGCACAACATAAACATTGGGCAGGGAATAAAGGAACCTAAACGCCCATTCGGCCGGAGTGCTTTCGGGGCGGGCCGCTTTAAGCAACTTCTCCGCTTGTGGGCTCACATTGGCGAGCTTGCCGCCACGCACGGGCTCCATAACTATAACCGGTATATCACGCTCTGTTAACAGGTTATATTTCCGCTCGCCGTCCTGCAAAGACCAGTCGAGATAATTAATTTGGATTTGGCAAAACTCCATATAGTCATACTTGTTTATGAAATTTTCGATAGTTTCAAGTTTGCCGTGGGTTGAAAACCCAAGATGCTTGATGCGCCCGGCCTTTTTCTCGCTGAGCATGTATTCCACAATCCCCAGCCCGTCATCTGTATACAGGTCATATGTGGATTCAGTGACATTATGGAGCAAGTAGAAATCAAAATACTCCACACCGCAACGGCTCAGCTGTGTTTCGAAAATAGCCTTGGGGCTATCATACACCTCCGCCACAGCATTTGGGCCTACTTCAACTACAAACTTGCCTTCTTTCACTGTTATAAAGTTGCCCGGCCACTTGTTTGCCAGATACCATGTTTCACGTGGAAATTTCGCAAGATATTTGCCTATGGTTTCCTCGGATTTCCCTCCGTGGTAAATATAGGCTGTGTCGAAATAGTTCACACCGTTTTCGTAGGCGTACCTGACAAGTTTCTCTGCTTCTAGGTCATCTACGCAGCCATCGGGCTCAACCGTCGGCAGACGCATGATGCCGAAGCCTAATTTCGAGAGTTCTTTGTCTTGAAATTTGACATACTTCATTTTGATTTTCTCCCTTTTGTTTATACTGTGATTTTTATGTGTAGGCGGGTCGGGTGTGGCGGGCCGACCAACGCAGCACAGAGTGTGTGCCCGCAGAGTACTTCTTATAGGTAAGGGCGGTGGATAATGCCACGCTGTGGAATTAGCAACCGCCCTTTATGTTTTCTTCGCTTTTACAGATTTATACGTGTAGCCATCTCGCTTTTAGTCTATGCGGATGCCCAGCTCTTTTAGTTGTGCGCTGTCTACGACGTCGGGGCAGGATGTCAGCAGTTCTGAGGCATTTTGGACTTTTGGAAATGCTATTACGTCACGGATGCTGCTAAGACCTGCAAGATGCATTGCGAGCCTGTCCAAGCCGAAAGCTATGCCTCCATGCGGAGGAGCTCCGTATTTGAATGCGTTTATAAGGTGACCAAAACGCTCCTGTGCGTCCTCAGCAGAAAAACCAAGGGCTTTGAACATCTTCTCTTGAAGCTCAGGAGTGTTAATGCGTATTGAGCCTCCGCCGAGCTCCGTGCCGTTGAGAACCATGTCATAAGCCTTTGCGCGGCAGTTGATTTTGTCTGTTTCCAGAAGAGCGGCATCCTCGTCCATAGGAGCTGTGAAGGGGTGGTGCTTCGCTACGAAGCGGTCCTCTTCTTCGGAATATTCAAACAGCGGGAACTCAGTAACCCACAGGAATTTATAGTCTCCCGCTTTGGTCAGTTCAAGACGCTTTGCGCACTCACAGCGAAGGGCTCCTAGGGATGCAAAAACCACATCCTCTTTGGCATCGGCCACTATCAGGACCAGCCCGCCCGGCTGCGCTCCTGCACGAGCCAGGATTGCATCATTTTCTTCTTCTGTAAGAAATTTTGCGTATGAGGATGATACCGTGCCGTCCTCCGCAAGTTTCGTCCATGCAAGACCCTTAGCTCCGTAAGTCTTAACAAATTCAACAAGAGAGTCAATTTGCTTGCGGGGCATAGCTCCGCCGCCCGGCACGTAAATCATGCGCACACTGCCGCCATTTGCCACAGGCTCCGCAAACACCTTAAACTCACAGGCTTTCACAATGTCGCTTATATCGCAGAGTTCAAGTCCGAAGCGTATGTCAGGCTTGTCCGAACCGAACCTATCCATTGCTTCGCGCCAAGTCAGGCGGGGCAGGGGCGTTTGAACTTCAACACCCAACACATCTTTCCATAGGCGCTTAATGAACCCTTCGTTAATAGCCAGAACATCTTCCACATCGACAAAGGACATTTCCAGGTCAATTTGTGTAAACTCCGGCTGACGGTCGGCGCGCAAATCCTCATCGCGGAAACACTTGACTATTTGCATATAGCGGTCAAAACCCGCAAGCATAAGCAGTTGCTTGTACTGCTGCGGCGACTGGGGCAGGGCATAGAACTTGCCCGGGTGGACACGGCTGGGCACAAGGTAATCACGCGCCCCCTCGGGAGTCGATTTAGTAAGCACAGGCGTTTCAATTTCGAGAAAACCATTTTCGTCAAAATAATCCCGCACAACCTTCACAGCCCTGTGGCGCAAAGAAATAAACCTCTGCATATCAGGCCGGCGCAGATCGAGATAGCGGTACTTGAGGCGAAGGGCATCATTGACGTCAGAATTTTCAACAATTTCAAACGGCGGAGTTTCCGACTTGGCCAGAATATTTAGTTCCCTGACCTCCAGCTCTACATCCCCCGTAGGAAGCTCGGGATTCTTCGCAGCTCTCTCGCGCAAGACCCCTTTTGCATGAAGAACAAACTCGCCCCTCACAGTGGAGGCCGCTTCAAAAACAGCCCTGTCGGTGCCCTCGTCGAAAGCAAGCTGCAACAGCCCCGTGCGGTCGCGCAGGTCTATGAAAATAAGCTGCCCTAAGTCACGGTTTCTAGCAGCCCATCCGCAAACGGATACTTCCTTTCCTATATCGCTCATGCGCGGCTCGGCGCAGTACATGGTTCTGTTAAATTTTGCCTTTTCCAACTTTTTATACCCCTTCATTATCAAATTAAACTTCGTCAAATTAAACTTTATGCTGGTTATGCCATCTATACCAGTTTCATGCGGCTTCAGAAATTGCCATTTCGCTGTTTAAGAAAGCTGTGCGACTTACAAAGGCAACGGCTCCCGCTCCCACCGAAAGCACACACCAAAACACCAGGCTTTTCAAGCCCACAAGCTATTGTTAACTGCTACTAACCATTGCTAAACTTCTTGGATATGTTTTCTTATAGCAGAAAAACTTTCTTCACTCATGACATGTTCTATCTTGCAAGCATCGCTCACAGCCACATCCCTGTCAACACCGAGTTTTATAAGCCAGTCGGTTATAACTGTATGGCGGTCATACATAGCCTGAGCTATCTGCAAGCCACTTGGAGTGAGCGTTATGTGCCCATCTGCATCCACGGTGATAAAACCACCCGTACGCAGGTTTTTCATAGCCACACTAACGCTAGGCTTGGAGTACTCCAGTTCATTTGCTATGTCTATGGAACGCACAGGCTTTCCGCCTTGGCCAAGAACATATATCGTTTCTAAATAGTTTTCGGCTGATTCAAGTGTTTTCATAATTCTGACATTCCTTTCGAAAACCTTGGGCACAAAACGACCAGCTCCGAAACGGTCATTTCATGCATCACTTGCTAGTTTCCCACAGGATGAACAACTCGCACATCCTCTACAGTAAGCCTGCATTTTAACAAAGTACAGTTTACCACGTTGTTGCACTTCATTCAACTGAAAAGTGCACAAAACAAGGGTATTTGCTTTTGGAAGAATCAAAAATATGGAGATGATTGCCACAGCGGGCACTACGTCAAGGTGCAGCCGTGAGTCCGGAGCGAGCCTGTCGCATAGCGAGGTCTGCGCAAAAAAGCGAAAGCCCGGCTCACTCCGGACTCACCGGCTGTACTTCGACACCTTCCGCAGGCCAGCCGAACATGGGTGCTGCTCTGGAGGGAAGTGGGACGGCCGCAGTCCTGGAACACAAGTTTTGTCCATGCTGCCAAGTCTACGCCAGAGTAGACGTGACTGACGTAGGCCGTTTCACTTCCCCCCAGAGCAGCATCCATGTTCGGCGGATGGCTTAGAGCAGACTCGCCCATGTCCGACGGATGGTTTTAGATATGTGCCATATATGCCAATTGTAGCACTCAGCTAAACACCCACACTTAAACTTTACAGAAACCATACTTAAATCTTACAAATTTATTGACATTGCAAGGCTTACATGTTACTCTAGTTGTGGTTAGCCTGTGCTAACTTTTTCTCTCAAGTTGAGTTAGCCTCAACTAATTACTTAAAGGGGGCTGCCTTTATGGACGGCGGAGCAATTAACTTGTACAGTGCCGAAAAAAACAATGTGTTTACAGTGGTTTCTGTCCCGAACATCGGATTGCTTGAAAACCTCGGCATACGCTTGGGCACAACCATTTCGCTTCAAAACCGCTACGCCTTCGGCGGGCCTGTTGTACTGCGGGTTGAAGATGCTTATTCCGTAGCCCTGGGCAAAGATGTCGCTTCGCAAATAACCGTAAAGGAGGCCGGGTTATGAGTCACGGCCATACAAAAAGAAGTTCCCAGGACATCCGCCCAAATGAGAGAATTTTGCTCATGGGCAACCCGAATGTGGGCAAAAGTGTTTTCTTCACTGAGTTTACAGGCATTCACGCCATCAGCTCAAACTTTGTCGGCACCACTGTCAACTATATGGAAGGCCACCTGCCTGTTGGCGACGCGGAGTTCTCTCTTATTGACGTGCCCGGAACTTATTCCCTGACCGCCACCTCAGAGGCTGAACAAGTTGCCGTGGAGTTTCTCAAAGAAGGCGCCAAAGCTATAATCTTCGTTCTGGACGCTTCAAATCTTGAGCGCAACCTCTGCCTGGCTCTGGAAATCCGCCAATATAACATCCCAACCATATATTGCCTAAACCTGCTCGACGTGGCCAAGCGCCGCGGGCTTATAATAAACGAAAAACTTCTGGAGAAGGAACTTGGCGCTCCTGTAGTGCCGACTGTGGCCGTGAAGAAACACGGCCTTGATGAGCTTATAAACAGGCTTGAGTACATGCTCAAAAAACCTGAGGAGCATGAGGAAATTTCCTGCGCCAATTGCACCGCCTGCGCTTTTCATAAGGCAGGGGAGAAGGCTGATGTCTGGTGTGCCGCGAAGGATATCGCCAGACATGTAACCTCCAACAAGAACAAAACCGCTGAGGACAATTTCTTTGATAAGCTCGGCGCGGCCAGCGTAAAGCCTTGGCCCGGCATTCCCATCGCATTTCTAGTGATGGCCCTGCTGATTGGCGTTGTAGTTTTCGGCGGGCGCGGGCTCAGGGCTGCTGCACTCCTGCCACTCGTAAATGATTTAATTGTGCCATTTTTCAGATGGCTCTTCGCCTCCTTCATACCCGAAGGCATCTTCCTAAATATTCTTACCGGCGAATTTGGCATTTTCGTCATCAGCTTTGAATGGATTTTGGCGCTGGTATTCCCCTATGTACTGTTTTTCTACGTCGGCTTTTCATTCCTTGAGGACTTTGGCTACCTGCCGAGAATCTCGGTACTGTTTGACAATGTGATGCGAAAACTCGGTGTACAGGGGGGCAGCCTCATGTACTCCGTAATGGGCTTCGGCTGTGCCGTCCCTGCCATTATCGGCAGCCGCGCCGCATCATCCCGCAAAGAGCGCATAATAGTGACGGCCGCCATCTGCTTTGCCATCCCCTGCATTTCCCAAACAGGAGCCCTCGCAGCGCTTCTCTCCGCCCATTCCTGGTGGCTGTTCCCAGCTATGATTGGCCTGGGGCTGCTTATATTTATAATAGTGTCATTTATCGCAGGCAAGTTAGTCAAAGGCAAGGTTGACCCGCTCATTTTGGAAGTGCCGAACCTCCTAATGCCGGACCCCAGATCTTACGGCAGAAAGCTGCTAACCCGCATGAAGCATTTTCTCGGGGATGCAACAGGGCCGATGATGATAGCCATTCTCATAGCCGCTGTTTTCGCAGAATCAGGCTTGCTGGCCATAATAGCCAGACATACAGAGCCCCTTGTAAGCCAGTGGCTAGGCATGCCGAGCGAAGCAGTTTCCGCACTGATTTTGGGAATTGTACGCCGCGAAATGTCCGTCGTCCCGCTCCTGGCACTCGAACTGACGAACCTTCAAGCCTTTGTCGGCGGAGCCGTTTCCCTCCTATATATTCCGTGCTTGTCGGTTTTCGCCATTTTAGTAAGGGAGTTTAAGCTCAAGATTGCCGCAATAGTGACAGTTTCAACAATCGTAATTGCATTATTTGTCGGCGGATTAATAAATCAAATTGGCCAGTTGTTTATTTAGGCGAAACTACTCAGTGCCCGCCAGCGTTCAACGGCATTCACCAGCATTCACTTAGAACTTTTAAGGATGTAAGCGAAATGTTACAAAGGATTACGAAACTCACTCATAGAATTGAATATTGGGCGGCAAACAAAAGCCTCATTTACCACATCGCATCCCAATACTACAAGGATGTCATTAAGAAAGAAATCGACTTGGCAAACATAACTAAGTCAGACCGTATCTTGTGCATTGGCGGCGGATTTTGCCCCTTTAGCGCAATCTTGCTGCACCAAGCAACAGGAGCCAAAGTCACGGTAATTGACAATGACTCCGCCTGCATCCCCAAAGCCCGGGCCGTTGTGCGCCGCCTTGGGCTCAGTGAGCATATCCACTTAGAGTGCAAAGAGGGTTGCTGCGCCAGCCTCTCAATGTCTGAATTTACCGTTGTACATTTTGCTCTTCAAATAACTCCGATAGAACAAGTTTTCGCAGAAGTGGAAAAAAGGGTCAACCCGGGCACAAAACTTCTCATACGCAGGCCAAAGGATCAACTTAGCAACATGTATTGCAAGCTATCACAAACTCTGTTAGCCTGTTGCCGCAATATCCAGCACGCCAAAGCCCGTAGCATAGGCAGCACCTACCTTTATATAAAGGAACACGCCGCATGATCCGCGAAGGCGATGCGGACGGTACCAATATGAAAAAAACAAAAGTATGGAAATGGCTTTGGTACGGAGTTCTTTTTGTACTTTTAATTTTTGCCCTGACCAGGCTGGACATGCCGGCCATGTGGGGGAGCGTCACCCACATTCCGCCGTGGATTCTCGCGGCGCTGGCAGGCTTGCAAATTATTACACAGCTTCTTGTAAACATCCAGTGGTACCAAGCTGCAAAATTCAGCGGCACAAATATTTCATTTCGCAACATGTTCCTCATAAACTGCCAAGGGGCTGTGGTCGATTCCATAACACCCGGGGTCAAAGTCGGCGGAGAGGTGACCAGAGCCGTGCAGATCAGCCGTATAGCGGGCTGCTCCGGCGGCCAGGCTGCGGCCATAGTGGGTGTGCAGAAACTCTTTAGCTTCAGCGCTTTTATTTTTATCCTCCTGCTCTCTGCGGGCTTTGTTATAAACGATACCGCAGTGCAGACCCAAAGCATGCACTTTGTCATCTACGGCTTTTTGGTAGTAGTTTTGCTGCTCATCGCCTATGTGTTCATTTTTCCCCGCAAAATACTATCCTTTATAAACCGCCGCGAGGACTCTGCGCGCGGGCCTAAAACCGTAAAGCTGGTGCGGGTTGTGCGCAACATGTTTGATGGGCTTATTCATTTCCGCAGCAACTCAAAGGCGTGGGTCTTGCAGCTAGTCTTGTCCTTTGTAATCTGGCTGCTCTATCCTGTGAAAATGTACCTTCTCGGCATACAGTTTGACCCTGGAGCAAGTTTTATATTTCTTGGCGCTGCAACATTCGTTTCTTACATGGTCGCCATGATCCCGATTTTCCCCGGCGGGCTGGGCGGCTTTGAAGCCACAATGGCCGGGCTTCTTATTGTTGGAGGATTCCAGCAGAGCGACGCCGTGGTAATTGCCGTAGTTTTCCGTTTTTTAACCTTCTGGCTCGTCATGCTGGGCAGCTTAGTGTTTGTGGGCATCGACAAAATGCTGAAAATAAAATCAACACAAACAACTTAGCAGCTTCGCAGGCGCAAGCTGCATGCGAAGGCCGGCGGGAAAGCCATTACCCCCCCTAAATTCCTAAACAACATCCTTCATCTGAGGTACACACCTATGAAGCACAATGATTTCCGCAAGCATATCCCAAACGCTCTGACCTCGCTAAATATGCTGTCCGGCCTAGCCGCGGTGCTGCTTCTGCTGGAACACAGCCACCCCCACAAAACCCTGTTTGTCACAGGGCTTGTCCTGCTCGGCGGCATTGCAGATTTCTTTGACGGCTTTCTGGCCAGGAGATGGGGCGTTTCAAGTGAGATGGGCAAGCAACTAGACTCCTTCGCCGACCTGGTAACATTCGGCATTGCACCCGTGGCTTTAGTGAATTACATTACACAGTGCGGCCATTCCTTGCTCGTTATTTTTGCCTCTTTGCTCTATGTGGCGGCGGGGGCATTCCGGCTCGCCCGGTATAACCTAAGCGATTTCTCCAAGCATTTTATGGGGCTTCCTATTACCATCGCGGGGGTAGTGCTGACTATGTTTTCTGCGGCATTTTTTCATCTAACGCCCTCCGCTCAGCCCCCCGCCTATACAGGAATAGCTATGACAGCAGCCCTGGTACTGCTCTCTATAATGATGGTTAGCAAAAGAAAAATCCCCCGCATTTTGGGCTAGTGACCGTTTCTAAAACCCATCCGGCGGACACGGCAAAGTGCTCTGCGAAAAAATGAAACGGGCCGCGCCCGGCTGGCCTATAGCAAAGTAAAGATAATTGTGAACAAAATATGAATTTTCAATAGCCAAAACAATCCTGTTGTGTTACAATGATTAGTACAACAGGATTTTTTACCGCCAAATTGCGGGAAACGGAGTGATATAAGGTGAATATCAAAAAAGTTGCTTTGATTGTGTCGGGATTCATTTTTCTGGCAATAGGAGCTGTGGGAGTGGTCGTCCCTGTGCTACCGACGACACCCTTTGTCTTAATTGCTGCGGCATGCTTCTCTTCGGGAAACAGCAGGCTCTCCGAATGGCTAAAGCGCAACCGCGTGTTTGGGCCATACATCGAAAATTACCGCACAAAGCAGGGGATAGAGCTAAGGCTAAAAATCTTCAGCATAATATTTCTCTGGTTGGGACTGGGGATTTCCATGTTCTTTGTGCAGAGTTCTTGGGCCGTCATAGCCCTCGCAGCCGTCGGCATTGCTGTAACCGTGCATTTGCTGCTAATAAAAACAAAGGCCCGGCCGCCGGCTGAGCCTAACAAGACCTTGGAATATGAACCTCCGCACCGCAACATTCCGCACGACGATGAGCGGTAGCCTGGTAGTAAGGCGCAAGGGCACGAGGCAACGAAAGCGCAACAATGGCACGGCAGCAAGGGCACAAGGCAACAGCAACAAGAGCCGAGCGGGGCGTACAACGCTAAATACAGGCGGCGCACGGGACTTCAGCCCCATGCGCCACTTTAGCCTGTCTATCTTTGCTGTTTTGCCTATTTCCTATGATGCTGCTTGGCGAGCCACTCTGGCTGTTGCTATGGCACCGGGGAAGGATTCGGGACGTTCCAGAACTGTCCAATCCAGATGCGGGAGAATTTCGGTCCATCTTATATTGCCATTTGCCAGGCGCTCGAAGTGGGTGGAATGTGTCGCCTCTTGCATGTATAGGTAGTACCAGGCATTTACGTTAGTCTTGTCAGGCCATCTTGTACGGCCTTCCAGAAGGTCGGCAGTGGAATTGAGTGTGCGGCCTAACATCCTGTTTACTATGGCTGCCGCCTCCGCACGGCTCATGTTTGCATTGGGGTTAAATGCCTCTGCGCCATCACCTTGTACCCAGCCAAACTGAGCTATTAGGTTGATGTAGTCGGCTGCCCAGTTGCCCTCGATGTCGCGGAAGTTGCCCGGATTTGCTTCAAAGCCTGTGAAGAATCTGGCTACCATGGCCGCAAACTCAGCGCGGGTTACTGCATCGTTGGGTCTGAACTCCCCGCCTGCGCCGCCGTGGATAATCCCGGCGTTGGCCAAGGTAGAAATTGCGTTGTTAAACCAAGCATTGCTGCTCACATCCGTGAAGTTGTTATGCTGACTCCAGTTGCTTGCTCTAAACTCATCGTTGAGGAGCCTGAACAGAACTGTCACTACTTCCGCACGGGTGATTGAATCGTGAGGCCTCACTCTACCATCGGGAGAACCTACCAGAAATGCGTTGTGGGCTTCGTCGAATATTGCGCCTACATCAGGCCCGCTCGGTGCTACTATGGTGATTCTCAAAGTACCGTCAGCCTCTCTCTCGTGACTGTAAGTCCAGCCATCCGGGACATTGACACGGAAGTTTCTGTCCTCGGCATCAGGAACTACCACCACGATGTTGCCATCTTCATCTTCGGTGACTTCGTACTCACCGCCCGGAACCGTTACCGTAGTGTTGCCGTCATTGTCAACATCAACCACTATGTTCCCCGGAGGCGGCGGAGTCGTTACGCCCGGCGCGGGTGCTCCCGGCCCCGGCGGCGCCGTTGTTCCCGGATCGCTCGGCGGTGGTACGATAGGCGGCTCCGGTGCGTTCACTGTCCAGGTTGCAACAAATGTCATGTTACCTGTCGGGATCTGCCCAACGGGGTTAGACGGCACTCCCAATAGGGTCCAGCCCGCAAATGTGTGGTTGTTGCGTAAAGGATTGTCTATTACCGGGATTGCATTGCCCCTTATTACCTCTACAACACGGTGTATATCCATTGTACCGTCACCACGCAGGAAGGTTATTATGTACTCGTGCGGCTGTTCTATTATCTCATCAGCCCAAACTGCGTATAGATATGTGTCCTCGTAGAGTGCTTGCAGTTCAAAGTTGAATCTTGGGCCGCCTGGTGTCAGGCTCCAGTGGAGGAATCTTCCTTCCAAGCTCACTTCGACCATTTCGATTACGGCTTGGATTCCTAGGACTGCCTGATCATCTGTGCCTTCGTACTGCTCGTATTGCTCGCTGCCATATGGGCTATAAGCTGTGTAATCCTCGGTGGCTGCATCTTCTTCGGCGGTTGCCGCATCGTCGCTTGCATCCGCTGCATCTTCGTCAGCCTTTGCGTCATCGTCTGCATCCGCTGCATCTTCGTCAGCCTTTGCATCCTCGTCCGCATCCGCCGCATCTTCATCAGCCTTTGCACCATCGTCCGCATACGCTGCATCTTCATCAGCCTTAGCGTCGTCATCCACATCCGCTGTATCTTCGTCAGCATAGTCTTCGTACTCGTATTCAACTTTCGGAAGCTCCGGCGCAAATATTACAGGAAGCGGGATTTCGAAAGGCTGTACCAATGAGGACGGATCTCCTGCATCCCTTGCGAAGCTGCCTCTTGGGATAACCTGTGTCAGTTCGTTGAGCACAGTCCGGTCGCCTGCCGGGTAGTTGCGGATGAACCTAACCGTAATCATGCTAACAGGCGGGGTGATGATTACTGTGAATGTGCCATCATCCTCTTCTATGACTTCGTAATCCCAGTTCGGCGGGAGGTTTACTGTGATGTCGTCCCCGTCAAAATCGTCGTCCGGGCCTGGGGTTATGACGATTGTGATTGTGCCGTCTTCATTAACTGTGTAGTCATAGTCTGTATCCTCGAAGATTGGAGGCAGGGTTACTGTCACTTCGCCTTCGTCGTCTACATCTACCGTTATATCCCTGTTCGGCGGAATGAGGGTTACTATGACGTTTCCGGCATCGTCTGTCGTTACTTCGTAATCCCAGTGCGGTGGCAGTGCAACACTGACATCGTCTTCAGTCACATCGTCGTCGGGACCCGGAGTTATTACGATTGTGATTGTGCCATCTTCATTAACTGTGTATTCGTAGTCTGTATCTCCGAAGATTGGCGGGATTGTTACTACAGGATTGTCCTCTTCGTCCACTTCGACGGTAATGATGCCGTCAGGCGGGGTGATGATTACTGTCAGCGTGCCGTCATCTTCTTCTATGACTTCGTATTCCCAATGCGGCGGGAGGTTTACTGTGATGTCGTCCTCGTCAAAATCGTCGTCCGGACCCGGGGTAATGACGATAATGATTGTGCCATCTTCATTAACGGTGTAGTCGTAGTCTGTATCCTCGAAGATTGGAGGCAAGGTTACTGTCACTTCGCCCTCATCATCCACGTCTATTGTGATATCTCTGTCAGGCGGGGTGATGATTACTGTGAACGTGCCGTCTTCCTCTTCTATGACTTCGTAATCCCAATGCGGTGGGAGGTTTACTGTGATGTCGTCCTCGTCAAAATCGTCGTCCGGACCTGGGGTAATGACGATGGTGATTGTGCCGTCTTCATTAACTGTGTAATCGTAGTCGGTATCCTCGAAGATTGGAGGCAAGGTTACTGTCACTTCACCCTCATCGTCCACATCCACTGTGATTTCTCTATCAGGCGGGGTGATGATTACTGTGAATGTGCCGTCATCTTCTTCTATGATTTCGTAATCCCAATGTGGCGGGACATTTACTGTGATGTCGTCCTCGTCAAAGTCGTCATCCGGACCGGGGGTGATGGTGACTATGATTGTGCCATCTTCATCTTCGTAGATCTCGTAGTCGGTGTCCTCGAAAACCGGAGGCAGGGTTACTGTTGTGTTACCCTCATCGTCCACATCCACTGTGATTTCTCTATCAGGCGGGGTGCCTATATAGCCTTCTTCGCAGCCCCATACCGCTATCCATGTGACATTCTCAGTAATTCTGAAACTATGCTCCGGAGTAAGAACCGCACCTTCGAACATCTCAATGTTCAGGCCAAATCCGGGCTGAGGCATTGGGTTAAACTGGCCTAGATATACCCACCCAAGGAACGTGTATCCAGGAGCTCTGCCTGCATTAATATTTACAGTCGCACCTACCAAGTGGCTTCCACTTTGGGTCTGGCCTATCGTACGGGTACCCGCAGGAACGTTTTGGATTGTGAGCTGTACTGCATTCGGAGTAACTATGATTACTATGTTGCCTTCATCATCTTCTTCTACTTCATAAGCCCAGTCCGGCGGGATATTTACTGTGATGTCGTCCTCGTCAAAGTCGTCATCAGGGCCGGGGGTGATGATGATAGTGATTGTGCCATCGTCGTCAACTGTGTAGTCGTAGTCTGTATCTTCGAAGATCGGAGGCAGGGTTACTGTCACTTCGCCATCTTCGTCCACATCTACCGTGATATCCCTGTCAGGCGGGGTGATGATCACCGTGAATGTGCCATCATCTTCTTCTATGACTTCATAACTGTTTTTGTCAATTAGGAAATGTAGCAAATATAAGTCAGAAAGTGTAGCGTGTAACGTTTCAAATAGTTCGATAAATCTATTTAGCCTTATCCCCTTTGTTCATAAGCGCATCAAGCAGCCTTCTTG
>Ga0209755_10002934_pt1 | contig 22213 bp, 23 predicted proteins | sample TergutCo191P1_FD_187301 | JGI IMG/M metagenome (GOLD analysis project Ga0209755, IMG submission 187301) | Cornitermes sp. P1 segment gut microbial communities from Petit-Saut dam, French Guiana - Co191P1 (SPAdes) (version 2) | ecosystem: Host-associated > Arthropoda: Insects > Digestive system... | reverse complement strand
TTGCTTGTAGGATTTGTTTGGATAGGTTTATTTCGTCTAGTTTTCTTGACATGTTGGCAATATTTAAATCGCTTTCTAACTCTATTTGTGTTTGGACTGAAATCATTGAGTTCACCTTGTTGTGTAGTGATAACATAGTGGACTCAATTCAGTCCTAAAAAGCTAGTCGATTAGCATACAGCACCAAAATCTTAACACATGCAAGATGCCTATTTTTCGCCTTCTCCAAAGCACTTAAGGAACTGTTAGTAAACAATTTGACTATACTTGAGTGTAATTCACGGAGTTATCTAATAAAACGGGTCAAATTATTTCTTGTAAGACCCTAAGTGTGATATCAAAGGAAATAGAAAACTAGCATGTACGGAAAAACTGTATGCGTGTTTTGTGTATTTGTATCATTGTTTTTTGCGGATTTGGCTGTTTTTTACAATGTTTTCTGATGAACTTTTCGCACGATGATATATCTGCTTGAGTGATTAGAGTGTCTTTTTTTATTTATCAGTGAAGCTGTTTTTATATGTGAAAAGTTTCTATGGTTGAGCGAGTTTATTTATAGATGGGTGTTTACTTGTTTGTGAAGTATCATGTGTGAATTTAATATTATCTTGGATGGTCAAACGGTTTTCAGTGATGTGATCTATGCTAAAATTAATGGCTGTAATGTTGTAGTGCGAAATATTATAGGTGAAGCTAGAGAATATAAAAATGTTAAAGTCATTGAAGTGGATGTAGTTACAACAAGGTTTGTTTTAGAGACAATTAAGGTCTAAGTGTTTCTTTAACGATTTTTTCTAGTATTTAACTGGTTTTTATGGTATGTGACCTTTTCTTTACATTTCAAGTTGAATTGCTGTTGTTTTTTAGGGTAGTTATCTTTTAAAGTTTATATAGGAACATTGTTCTTTTGAACAAGTTTATACGGTTTTAGTTATGGAGAGTTCTAACGTGAGTGAAGTTCAATTACGTGTTGGAGATGCAAGACAAAGAGATGTGGGCAGAGGTATAGCTCGAATTGACCAGCGCGCGATGCAAAAACTTGGTATAAGTGCTGGCGATGTTATAGAAATTATAAATAAACGCACTACAAGCGCGATTGCCTGGCCCGCTTATAGTGAAGATCAAAATCGTGATCTTATCCGAATTGACGGTTTTACTCGTAAAAACAGTGGAGTAGCTATAAATGAATATGTTGCTGTAAAATCTGCTAAAGTGAAAACCGCTTCTAGTATAACTTTAGCACCTGTTGATATGCGACTTAATGTTGATGAGGACTTTACAAACTTTGTCAAAAACCGTTTAATGGAACGCACTTTAATCGAAGGTGATACCACATTAGTTATGATGCTAGGGCATGCTATACCCTTCACGGTTTCAAAAACTCGACCTCATGGTATTATAAAAGTAACCGCTGAAACCCGTTTAACAATTCTAAACGAACCTGCTCCTGAAGGCAAGGGACTACCCCGCACCACATATGAGGATATTGGTGGTTTACATGAGGAAATTCAACGTGTTCGCGAAATGGTAGAGTTACCCCTTCGCCATCCAGAACTCTTCCAACGTCTTGGCATTGAACCTCCTAAGGGTGTTCTATTACATGGTCCCCCTGGTTGTGGCAAAACTCTGCTTGCACGTGCAGTTGCAAACGAGTCAGAGGCTAACTTTTATAGTATAAATGGCCCTGAAATCATGAGTAAATTCTATGGTGAATCAGAAGCACGTTTGCGAGAAATATTTCAACAAGCACAACAGAAAGCTCCAAGCATTATATTTATCGACGAATTCGACAGTTTAGCACCTAAACGCGAAGAAGTTACAGGCGAGGTTGAACGACGTGTTGTTGCACAATTACTTGCCCTCATGGATGGCTTAGGCGGAAGAGGTAACGTAATAGTTATAGGCGCAACTAACAGGCCCGGCGCTCTTGACCAAGCTTTACGCAGACCCGGACGTTTTGACAGAGAAATCGAAATAAGTGTACCTGATAAAAGAGGTCGTCATGAAGTTCTCCAAATTCACACTCGCGGCATGCCTTTAGCAGCAGATGTTGACTTAAACAAACTTTCAGCTATGACTCATGGATATACAGGAGCAGACCTGTCCTCCTTAGGCAGAGAGACTGCTATGAAAGCACTAAGACGTTATTTGCCTGAAATTAACATTGAAGAAGAACGCATACCTCCTGAAGTGCTAGAAAAAATGGAGGTAAGAATGGACGATTTCACTGCTGCATATAAAGAAGTTACCCCAACAGCTATGCGTGAAGTATACATTGAAGTTTCCACGGTCCACTGGGATGACGTAGGCGGTCTTGATGATGTTAAACAGTCTCTTAAAGAAGCTGTTGAATGGCCCATTAAAACTCCTGAAATATTTACCCGTGTAGGCATTCGCGCTCCAAAGGGTATACTTATTTATGGTCCCCCTGGTTGTGGTAAAACTCTGCTTGCACGTGCAGTTGCAACTGAAAGCGAAGCTAATTTTATCTCCATTAAAGGCCCCGAAGTCTTTAGCAAATGGGTCGGAGAATCTGAGAAAGCAATTCGTGAAGTCTTCCGTAAAGCCCGCATGGCCGCACCGTCAATTGTGTTTCTTGACGAAATTGAATCTTTAACTCCTAGACGTGGCATGGGCGGATCTGATAGCGATGTTTCTGAACGCGTAATCAGTCAACTATTAACCGAAATGGACGGTATAAACACTTTACATGACATCGTAATTGTTGCAGCTACTAATCGCCCAGACATGGTTGACCCAGCCGTTATTCGTCCCGGTAGATTCGACCGTTTAATCTACGCTCCAGAACCTGACGAGAAGAGTCGAGTGCAAATTTTTAAACTCTATACAAAAAATATGCCTATGGAACAAGACGTTGACATAAATCAGCTTGCCTCCGTTACTAAATATTACAGTGGCGCTGATATTGAATCTTTGTGTCGAGAAGCAGCAATACGCGCGTTACGTCGAGATGTTAACGTTCAAAAAATAACCAACAAAGACTTCCAAGACGCTCTAAAAGAAGTAGGCCCATCCGTTACACCTGATATGGAGAAATGGTACAAGAGTTTCATGCAATCTATCCGTCAAGTACAAAAGCCAGCAACACCTGTAACTTAGGAGAAGCGAAAACGTTATGCCACAAATTAAAACTTGGAAAACTCGTCCTGCTCAATTTGTCCTTTTAGGAATTTTGAACAAAAAAGGCGATTTAACAGATGATGAACTATTCAGTCAAATGCGTAGCGAATTTGAAGATTTAGGCTTCAAAGACTTTAACGATTTACTTCTCGGACTAGAAGTTAGCGGCAAAATTCGAACTTCTGGCATGTCACGCGGTAAACGACGTATTGAAATAGTTCAATAACTCTTTTCTTTCATTTCACGACCAAAAACATACATACTAACCTGATGTAACTCTTTATGAACTTACCCAAGCATTTCACAACTAAACCTATAAACTTTATAAATCAGCCTTTAAATCCTCAAAAAACCAATATTGCAAAAATAACTTGTTGCTTTATTTTTGTAAATTATATGCCTATACCATTTGTTTTTTGATTATACGTTTTTACTGAGCGTGATAACTTGGTATTTTATGTTTACGTTCTACTGTGCTATGATGGAAGTTTTTACACAGGTTACACAAAGAATCTAGAGGTAAGAATACGTTTACATCAACTCGGCAGAGGAGCACGATACACCATGTCTCATAAACCACAAAAATTAGTGTATTTTGAAGAACATGCTTCTCGCAGTTTAGCTATGAAACGTGAACGTGAAATTAAAAAATTAAGCCATCAACAAAAACAGATCCTAGCAGACTCCAAAGCTGAAAAATAGTTTACACATACAAAAAATGAGACCTTGCTCTTCTATATGTTTCAAAATGCTATTTGACCTATAGATTGCAGAGATGACTAAACGGTGGAGAAAACGTATATTTTACAATAGCGTGTATTGGAGAGTTTGTTAGGTCTAGTTTGATGGGTTATCTTGCGTTGTTGATTGTTTGCAGTTGCTTTGAAAATGTTTGTTTTTACTCTCTTTGTGTATGCTCTTTTAAGATGGGCTTCTTGTAGGAGAGTTCTGGAAAGCCTTAAACTGCTTTAATGACCATGATAGCGTAATTTAGCCGTATGTGTTTAGTTCTTGCAAAAATGTGCTTTCAGTTGGTTCATTTTTTGTTCGGATTTAAAATTTCGTGTCGATTTTACTCGCAAAACATTGTTGTATATACGAGTTTATGTATGTGTACTACTCTAAAATCTAAATCGTTATACATGTGTTGCTGTAGTGATGTTGTTTTATGTTGTCATAAATCCACGTGATCTAAACTTTTAACGTTTACATTGTAGTACATTAGTGTAGAGTCTGTCAAACCGTGTGAGCTAAACATTACATTTAGCCTGAAAATGTCCTAAACCGAAATAAAACGTTTAATAATAAAAGCTTCAATTTACCGCTAGAATATTAATAAAGCTTAATGTCTATGCTAATTTTGATGCTCTTACTGAGGTGTTTGCTTTGAAGTTTGATAAACAAAAACTGTTACTTATAGCTTGCTTGTTTGGTGCGGCTTTTGTGTTTCGTGTTTTGTTGTTTTCTTTTCAAGGCTATCAAAATGATGTGAACACTTTTGTTTCCTGGTTTAATACAGCAGTAACTTTTGGGCCTCGCTCTTTTTATTCTGCTGTAAGTTGGTGTGACTATCCACCCTTTAATGTTTACCTATTTTGGGGGTTTGGTTCTTTAGCTCAAGCGTTAAATTTGTTTGGAACACCTTTTGTTGTCTATATTGTAAAGTTGGTTCCCAGTATCTTTGATCTGCTTGTTGCGGGTTTGATTTATTTTGTTGTTCAAAAAAAGTTAAGTTTTAAACAAAGTTTGTTAACTGTGAGTCTTTATCTTTTTAATCCTGCCATAATTTTTAATGCAGCAATTTGGGGGCAATTTGATGCTATTTACACTTTGTTTTTGTTGTTGTCGTTGGTTTTAGCTTTAAAGAGTAAGCCTGAACTTTCTGCGATAAGTTTTGCTATTAGTATTTTAACTAAGCCTCAGGCAATAGCATTGTTGCCTTTGGTGGTTTTTGTAATTTTCAAGAAAAGCGGGGTTAAACGTTTAATGTTTTCTATTGTCACGTTTGCTGCGTCAATTTTTGCTATTATTTTGCCTATGCAGTGGAGTAATCCTGTGCTTTTTCTTGCTGACATTTATTTTGGTTCATACAGTGGATACGCTTACACGTCTATTAACGCGTTTAACACGTGGGGTCTATTTGGTATGTGGCTTCCCGATGGTAACCTGTTTATTTTAGGTTGGATCATGTTTGCAGTTTTTGCAGTTTTTGCTCTTTATATTTTAAACAAGCGATGGGACAAATCTGATTTAATGTTTATATTTTTTGTAGCGTTTATGTTTCTATTTGCGTTTTTTATGTTACCAACGCGGATTCATGAACGGTACCTGTTTCCTGCTATTAGCTTTTTAGTTTTAATGTTTCCGTTTGTTAAAAAGGCTCGACTATTTTACTGTGTTATTACTGCAACTTTTTTGTCAAATATTGCTTATGTCCTATATTGGTTAAATCTGTATGCTAACGCCGGCTACAGTTATAGTCCTAACCTTTCTGGTCATGTTGTAGTTATAGTTATTAGTGTCGTTAACGTAATTATGTTTTTATACGGTTCTTTACTATTGTGGAGTGGGTTTAAAAGTAAATTAATGTTTAAAACTGAGTAGTATTGTAATAACAGAGTTAATGTGTGGACAAAGGGTTAATGTATGAAAAAATGTGGCTTTGATTTCGGTTTAAATTTAGATAAAAAAGACGTTTTGACAATAGTTTTGTTGTCTTTGATTTTTTTTTCTGTTGCTGTAACAAACTTGGGTGCAACAAAAGTGCCCTCAAACAGTTTATCAATAAACTCTGATACCGTTTTACAGGCTGCAATTGTAGATCTTGGATACCCTGTTTATGTTAATAACGTTTATTTTTACATAAAAGATTGCCACACTAGTAGTACGATTAAAATTTACACCGGACAACCTGATGATTGGTTTGAAAGCGGCGAAATTATTGCTGATTACCCCTTTGCTTATATGAACTGGAATAACACTGGCATTTATCAAACAACACAGTATATCCATTTAGAGTTTGTAGCACCGATAAATATTGAAATAAATGAGATAGCTTTCCTTGACGATAACAACAAAATAATACCCATTTCTTCAATTACCAGTGAAAACAACAACAGCTCTAGTTTAAATTTTAGTTTACTAATTGATGAGCAAAACATTGTTGTACTACCTAACACTTACATGACTGAGACAATGTTTGATGAAGTATATTTTACAAGAACCGCTGATCAGTATCTACGTCTACAATGGCCTTACGAGTGGACTCATCCGCCTTTGGGTAAACTGATAATTTCCACAGGCATTACCGCTTTTGGTTTAACACCCTTTGGCTGGCGTATAATGGGCATAATTTTTGGCACTTTAATGATACCTATAATTTTCTTGTTAGGCAAACGCATGTTTGGTTCTTATATTGGCGGTTTTTCAGCGGCGTTTTTATTCACTTTTGATTTTATGCATTTTTCTGAGGCACGTTTAGGCATTACTGATACATACGTCGTGTTTTTCTCGTTACTCTCTCACTTATTTTTCTTTATATACCTAAGTAACGTGATAAAGAAAGGTTGGAAAACAGCTAGTATAGTACCCTTGTTTCTCTCTTTCGTATTCTTTGCCTTTGGATTTTCTACTAAATGGTTAATACTTTTTGGGTTCTTAGGTGAATTAGCCATTTTGGCAATATTAAGACTCTCTGAAGTTGTGCGAAGCAAAAAAGATTTTTCAACTAAATTTTACGATTTATTTGATTATCCATACATTTACCTGATAGCTTTTGTTATTATAGCAATATGCCTCTATTTTGCAACTTACATCCCTGACATGCTAGCTGGCCGAACACTCATAGGAGTGTTTGATCTTCAAAATGCCATGTACGCCTATCACGCCGCACCTATCGGTCTTGATCATCCCTATTCTTCTCCTGGCTGGAGCTGGCCAATAATAGGCAAACCTCTTTGGCTCTACGTAAATACTCTACCCGCCGATATGCGTTCAACAATTAGCTTATTTGGCAACCCCGCCGTTTGGTGGACCGGTTTTGCTACAATCTTGGCAACTACAGGACTTATCTGCTACAAGATAATAGTTAGTCTCAAACAGCATATTCTACCAAAAATTGAGCTCTCAACAGCGTTTCTAACTGTTACATTCTTTGCTCAATGGTTACCTTACGCTTTTGTAAGTCGTGGACTATTCATTTATCATTACTATGTTAATGTACCCATTATTTGCCTTGGATCTGCATATTTTATTAGCAAATATTGGAAATATACCTGGATGAAAATTGCCGCCCTAATTTATTTCACAACAGTAATTGCAATGTTTATGCTGTTCTACCCGGTAATTTCTGGCACTCCAGTGTTAACCTCAACAGCTGACAGTCTACGGTGGTTTAACCCATGGGTGTTCTAAAAAAAACGCAATGTACAAACAAAAAAACGTTCTTAGATGTTACAGTTGTGCTTCCTGCTCTAAATGAGGTAGACATAATTGAACAAACGGTTGAAAAAATTAGTCAAACACTCAAAACCTGTGGCTATACTTATGAGATAATAATAGCTGAAGACGGCAGCACTGACGGTACTGACCGAAAAGCTGAAGAATTAACTCATTTATCATATGTTCGCCATTTACATAGCGATAAACGACTTGGACGTGGCAAGGCATTAACAAACTCTTTTAAACAGTCAAATGGCAATATTTTAATTTACATGGACGTAGACTTGGCAACTGACCTTAAATATTTAAAACAATTAATCAATGCCGTTACAAAGGAAGGTTACCTATTAGCTACCGGTTCAAGAGGACTTTCTCAAAGTAATGCTAAACGCACTTTTACACGCAGCATTGCGTCTAAAGTCTACAATTTTATGGTACGCTTATTTCTCCAATCTAAAATTAAAGATCACCAATGTGGTTTTAAAGCGTTTCAACGTGACATACTCCTCTCTTTACTTGAAGACGTTACTGCGCTTCATTGGTTTTGGGACACTGAGGTTCTTGTTCGTGCTCAACGAAAAGGCTACAAAATTAAAGAATTTCCAGTTGAATGGAAAAGCACACGAGAAACTAAAGTTAAACTCTTCCATGACGCTTTTGACATGGGCCTACAAATTCTCATTTTATGGTGGCACTTACCTTCTTAACCGTTAACAATAACTGAATCTATTTTTAGGTTTATCCTGTGAAGCTTATGATAAACGTTCGATTGGGTTCATCACCAAATGTTTGTTCTATGTTTATTTTTGAAAAGTTTTCTGAAGAATGGAGTTGTTCATAGATTTGTCGGAGGTTTAGGGTGCTATTGTCGTATGGATAGTATGGTTTAGTGGCTCCACCATGTTCATTAAATATGATGTATTGTACATTGTTTTGTCTACATTGTTGAGTAAATTCGTCTAAGTTAAAGTCTGGTACATAGGTGTCTATAGCTTGACTTGGGTACTGGAGAATTTTTGTATCTCTATCGCTTTCTGTCCATAGGAAAAATTGTACCATGTCTTTGTTAAAAGTGTTAAAGGGAGATAGCAACATGATTGATTTATTTTCTTCTATGTTGTTACATACATAAATAGTGGAGTTTTTGATACCTGTGTTTACGTATGATTTTATGGTAAAACTGTATGTGTCATGTACACTGTATACCATAGCACCTGCCATTGTAGCGATCAATATTGCGGAGGTGACTTTAACTAAATGTTTTTTAACAATGTTTACTCTTGGTTTTTTCCATTCTTTTTGTATTTTTTCACCAAGTGATATCATGAGCGTGGCTGCAGCTATTGCTACGGCGGGGAATAATGGTGTTACGTAGCGCCAATCTTTGTTGGATACAATTGTGAAAAAGACATAAACAACTGCAAACCAGATTAGGATAAACTTGTCTTGTTGCCTATGTCTATAAATCATGTAAGCTAATCCAGCTAGGCCTAAAATGTAGCAGAAAACTGATATAGGTGAACGTTAGGGTATGGCCAAACCATTTCTATGAGGTAAAAAACAGGTAACGGAAAACGAGCGCTGTAGACTGAGCGTCCGGGATTACCCTCTTGCAGAACATAGAGCCATTGACTGATAAATTCACTCTTAAATACCTTGTAAGCAATTATTACCCCTGGAGCTATAACCAGTACTGCAGCAGTTATGCCTATTACTAACTTTTTAAAATGAGTTTTCAGTGTTTTTCGTGCAAATACAAGAATACTAAATGCTATTATCAAGCCTGCAATAATGGGTGTTTGATATTTCGCTAAAAAACCCAAACCAAGGGCTAAACTACTAAAGAATAGCATCCGGTCTTGACGAGTGTTTAACCAGCGATAGAAAAACAGTAATGCTATTGTGACAAAAAATATCAAAATGGTCTCTAACATAGCATATGTGGAGAGCCAAAAAAATCCTGGCATTATACCTAGCATAACTGCTGAAAGCAGAGCGGTTTTACCGTTGTACATGTAGTAGGCTATCTCAAAGACTGCCCAAAGGGCAAGAGCTGCAAAGAGCACCGCTGGCAGCCGCGCTACAAAGAGACTGATGCCCAAAATTTTAAAGAAGGCCCATGTAATAACATCAAATAACGGTGGATAAAAAGCGTTATTTATAAAATCACTATACCGTCCCATGTAGAGCATAGAGCCGCTGTTAAGGTGGCAAATTTCGTCCCATTGTATAGGTGTTTTTGTTAGATTGACCAAAATGATAAGAACATACATTACTACAAACCCTAAAAAAAGAAGCCGCCATTTGTTTGCAATAATTTTGACTTTTAGGTCCATATATCCACATACTCTGCCTTTAAACATCCCTATGTTATTCAATATTTTAGAAATATCTTATTTAGGTTTCTATGTTTCAACGGTTTGTTTTTTCTGCCTGTAAAACCTGATTTGGTTGTTATTTTGTTGCTGTTTTGTAAGAAGCGTTAAATTCCAGATATTAGATTGTCTATTTAGAGTGACGATTATGTTCCGTATAAGAGTTAACAAAATCGAATCAAATCGTGATGTAGATGGAAATCTGGGGAAAAGAATTGAGCTTCTTGAAGAACGCGAATTAAATCCCTATGTGCTACGACCTCAAACTGATGAAGCAAAAATGGCACAGGACATCATGCAGGCTTTGCAGCAGCAAATGCCTTTCTTACCACAACGTCAACAATTGTCAACACCAAAACTTATCTTGTTTTTAACCGAGCAAGAATACGATAGTTTAGGCATAGTTTTTGACGTAAATCAAGTATATGAAGTAGTGTTGGACAATCAGGCTATCCGTTTTAGAAAAGTCTAATACTCTCCTACCCTGTTATATCCCCAGTGGGTGTAACAATCTATTAGGGGCTGGTTTGTTTTAGTCATGTTTTTCTTCTTATAATGCCGTTTGTTGTTTTCTTTTTTGTTGGAGAAACATGTGCCTTTAATATATGTCTTAAAATAACTTGAAAAAGGAGTATTGTTATGTCAAAAATACGTGCTCATATCTATGTAACCGGTAAAGTTCAAGGGGTCTTTTTTAGGCAAAACACTAAACGGCAGGCTCAGAGTCGTGGCGTTTGTGGTTGGGTTAGTAATCTGTCTGATGGCCGGGTTGAAGCGGTTTTTGAAGGTGAAGACCTGTCTGTTAAAGAAGTTATAGATTTCTGTCATCATGGGCCTTCGTTTGCTAAGGTTGAACATGTTGAAGTATCTTTTGAGGACTATACCGGCGATTTTTTAGATTTTCGTATAGTCTAACTTTTTATTTTTGTTGTCTATTTTTGGGGTTTCTTTTTTGGGATTCGAAAATGGCTGTCTTTTCCTGCGCTTATGTATTCTCCACCCATTCCTCTTGATGTTGCGGCGATTTTGGCAAAATTGTCGCTACCAAGGAACTGTTTGGGTTTAATAGTGATATAGTCTTCTTTATCTTCAAAACTTAATTTTGCCTCCAGTTCTTCAGGGAAGGACATGCAGACATCATTTAGGGTGCGTAGTTTTGTTTCTGCTTGCGATGTAACAGCTGTTGCAGAGGTTGTTGTATCTATGATTGTTGTTGTTGGTGTCTGAACTGTTTTTGGTGTTGTATGCTTAACTGTAGCGGTAGTTGTAGTGTTTGTGTTTGTGGACTGTGATATGGCTAAAAGTTTAATGTTAGCTGAAATGGCTCGTAGTTCATCTGCAATTTTGTTGACGGATCCTAAGAGTTCATCAACTCTTGCAGATAGTTGGCTAAGTTTTTCTTTGTCGTTGCTCATGATGTTTCCTTAAACTCTAAAAGTAACTTTGCGTATTTAATTATTTGTAATCACGGAGAAGTTAAATTAATGTTTGAAATTGATGGCAGCCAGAAAAGTGGTAGTGGCACTATATTGCGTTTGGCTGTGGCGATTTCAGCTATTATGCAGCAGCCTTTACATATAGAAAATATTAGAAGCAAACGACCCCAGCCCGGATTAAAACGGCAGCATCTTGAATCAGTTTTAACAGCGGCGAAACTATGTAATGCAACAGTTGAAGGTGCCACACTTGGCTCAGACGAACTCTGGTTTACCCCAAACACTATTGAAGGCGGTAATGTTGAGGCTGTAATTGAAACTGCAGGCAGTATACCTATGCTTTTCTTAGCTTCTCTACCTCTTTGTGTGTACGCTAAAACTCCTGTAACTTTACATGTGGCTAAAGGTGGAACAGATACTCTGCATGCTCCAACTATTAATTATCTTCGCTTTGTATTACTTCCCGTTTTGTGTAAGCTAGGTGTTAATGCCGAAATTTCTGTGCAAAAATATGGTTACTACCCTAAGGGTTTAGGTGAGGCAACACTAACTGTGAAACCTGCGGCGCTTAAGGCGTTTCAGTTTAACCGGTTTGGCAGCCTTAAATCTGTTAGCGGTGTTTCTGTTTGCACTTTTTTATCTGAACGTCAAGTTGCTCAGCGACAAGCGGACTCTGCTATGAATTTCTTAGCTAAAAACAGTTACCCTACACAAATTCAAGTTTTAAACGATCACTCAAACCCGTATCAGAGGGGCAGTTCCATTACGTTATGGGCTAAAACAGATACAGACGTTCTTGTTGGAGCCGATGCTCTTGGTGGGATCGGCAAGACTAGTGAATCTGTCGGTGTAAAAGCTGCTGAAAAACTAATTTTAGAATTAGCCGCTAAGCCCTCTGTTGATGTCTTTTTAGCTGACATGCTTATTCCTTACATTGCTCTAGCTCCGGGCCGTTCCGTCTTTTATACACGATGTCTCTCTGAACATATTGAGGCTAACATTTGGCTTATGGAGACTATGCTAAACTCAACGTTTAATATTGAAAAAATAAATAACTTGTTATATCAAATAGAGAAAACCAGTTGACTGCTATGATAAACACAGTTTGCCTTAAAGTGCCTAAAGATTTAGGTGAAAAAGTCATCTCTTTAGCACATAAACTCGATATAGTAGATAAGACTCTGCTTATTGAACGATCCACTGATGGTTATCTTTGGGTTCCACTTGTAAGACAACTATGTGAAAATGAATTATCTCAACTGAAAAATCTCGCGACCTCTTTGGTGTTAAGTGATAAAGTTTTTTCTAAGAAACGGCTTGTAGAGGAAACCTTAACTCAAGCTCTTGAACGTCAAATTCCAAATAATCTACACTATAGCATTCCACACGCACTTGATATTATTGGCGATGTAGCCATTATAGAAATTTCTTTTATACTACACCCTTATCAGACGATTATTGGACAAACTATTTTGAAAACGCATAAAAACATAAAATGTGTTTATGCAAAAGCTGGTGCAATTAGCGGCGTTTACCGTACTCGTGATTTATCCTATGTTGCAGGTGAGAATCGCACTCGAACCGTTTATAACGAATACGGTTGTCAATACTATGTTGATTTAGCTAAGGCCTATTTTTCTCCAAGACTATCTCAGGAACACCACCGTGTAGCCTCACTTGTAACTGCCAATGAGACGATTGTGGACCTTTTTGCAGGTGTTGGCCCTTTTGCTGTACCTATAGGCAAATTGTGTCCTAAATCAAAAGTGTACGCGATAGATATCAACCCCGACGCAGTTGATCTGCTTAAAATTAACATTTACCATAACAAAGTTACACACCAAGTTTCTCCCCTTTTAGGTGATGCACGAGAATTAGCTAATAATCAGTTACGAGGAGTCGCTGATAGAGTAATTATGAATTTACCTGAAACCGCTATTGATTTTGTTGACGTTGCCTGCCAAACCTTAAAACCAACGGGTGGCTTAGTACATTTTTATGGGTTTGTTCGTAAACCTGACACTGTAGAGGATTTGAAAACCCGCTTTACCCATATAGTTGAACAGCAAAATAGAAACATAGACGCTTTTCGATGTGTTAAATGTGTACGAGAAACTGCACCTTATGAACAACAAGTAGTGTTAGATGTTCAAATCAAATAATAACGTTATTGACTATAATTTTTAACAAAAAATTACGCGTTACATACTTTTTTTGGTGCATGTTTTATTTTTGTTTTGACCTAGTTTTTTACAAATGCACTATGTTAGCGTTAATGTTATTTTGATTTGTTGATTTGGTTTTTCTAGTTTTTTAGTGAATTCTCGTGGTAGGTCATTTGCTGCCTTATCTGCTTTTATTGCTAAGGTGCGGTCAGATGTAAAATTGCTTTTTCGGATAACTATATCTTTGTTATTGTTTAGTTCTAGTTCAGCTGAGCCGTATGCGGTGATTTGTTCTATTGAACCGTTAATTTCTATTGTTATGCTTATTTTAGTGTTGGAATTTCGTAGTTTTTGTTTAAATTTTGAGTTTAAATCTGCAACTGCCTTGTTGGCACTTACTGCTATGATACAGTCGCCTTGTTTTGTTAACTCTTTATCTTTAGTGAACATTAATGTGGTTGGATGTATGGCTAAAATGTTTTCGTGCCCGTATGCTAAAATTTGTTCTCTCCATGATTTGCACTGTTGTTGATTTGTCATTACTCGTAAACCTCTATGGCGTCTACTTTTCCATCTCCGTCTAAATCAAAGCCTTGAATAACTACTGCAAATGTGTTTTTATCCGCGTTAAATGGTTGAAGAGTTTTTTCCCAAAAGTTTGTTAAAGCTAATACGCAGGCTTTAGTGCCTACTGCTTTGTTTCCGGCTATGACAATTATGTGTTTGTCTTTGTTCCAAGGGTTTGTAATTTTAGCTATTATGCCTGCGCTATCTGAGGTATATTTTCTTCCGGTTTTTTCGGATGTTAAACCGCCAAATAAGTAGCCTTGTTCTGAGGGGTGCATTATGAATTTGATAGGTAAATGTTTGTTTATTTCTTGAGTTAATAGATTAGTGCCTGGTCCGCCTACTAGTATTAAACTATTTTTTTCTTCTTTTTCAGCTTTTACGTCTACGTCTAGTTTTACAGCGAAGTCGTTGGGTATTTTGGCGAATTGACCCATGAAGAGAGTTAGGTGTGCTGCATAGTGCCCATCTCGGGCGCTTGTTTTAAATGGGCCATGTGGTTGTGGACTGCCAACTATGATTTTTCCATTTAGAGTTTCATTGTTTAGAAATTCTTGAAAAAATTTTTGTAGTTTTTCTGGAATGTTTGGAGTGTAGTAATTGTTTTGTATCGATTTACCCTGTTGTTGCTGTTGTTGGTTTACTGGTAATTCTATGCCGAAGGCTGTGGCGGTGGTTTTATAGTATTTAGCTGTGGCGCCTTTTTTGTTTTCTTCGTATTGTATAGTGATTGCGCCTGCTTTTTCCATTTTTCGTATGTGATAGTAAACTTTTTGTTCGTGTATGTTTAAGCGTCGGGCGATCTCGAGGGGGTACATTTCTTTTTCTGATATTGTTGTTAGGATTTTCCAGCTTTGGTTGCCTAGTATTGCTTTTAGGTCTTGGGGTTTTTGTAGAATGTTGATTTCTTTTGTTTCTTGGTTTTTGTTTTTGCTGTTTTGGAGTAGACGTTTTTTTTCCATGCTGTGTCGTGGTAATTCATGATTACTGTTATAAAAAAATTGTTTACGGTTTCTGTAATTGTATTGCCACTTTTCACGGTTTTGAATGTTAAAATTCTGCGCTGTTAAAAAATTTTTTTTAACGTTATTATTTTAACCTTAAAAATTAATAAATAATCCTCAGGCTAATCTACCCTAAACAAGCAGAAATAACGAAGGAAACAAAAATGTGTGGAATATTTGGTTGCTTTCTAAAAAACGAAAACGCTGCTCCAGTGATTCATTCCTCATTAAAACGGTTAGAATACCGCGGCTATGACTCAGTTGGAATTGCCACTATTTCAGAGGGCACACTTTTTATAAAAAAAGGCCAAGGCAAAATCGATATAGTTCACAAAGACCTCAACTTGGATGATTTACCTGGAAATTTTGGCATCGGACACACCCGCTGGGCTACCCATGGCGCCCCTCTACAAATAAACTCTCACCCGCACTCTGACTGCACTGACAAAATAACTGTTGTACACAACGGAATCATTGAAAATTTTAACGACTTAAAAATTGAACTTCAAAACCTCGGTCACACATTTGTCTCCAAAACAGATACCGAAGTAATCCCTCACCTAATTGAAGAAATTATAAAAAACAAACCTGCCCTATCTTTAGCGAACGCTGTCCAAGAAGCAACAAAACGCCTTGAGGGCTCCTACGCCATAGCAGTTATCTCCTCTTATGAACCTGACAAAATTGTTTGCGCACGAAATGAAAGCCCCCTTGTTTTAGGCATCAGCAACAATGGCATTTATTGTGCATCTGACATCCCTGCATTTCTACCGTTAACAAATAAAGTCGTAATGATAAATGATGGAGAACTCGTTATCTTAACAACTGATGGCTATCAAATAAAAAAACTCCAAGACGGCAGCACACTTGAACGTGCCCCTGAACGTGTTGAATGGTCCGCTGAAATGGCTGTCAAACATGGATATCCTCATTTTATGATAAAAGAAATCCATGAACAATCTGAAGTTTTACGTAACACCATGCGACTTCAAGATCGTTACCTAGATTTAATGTCAACTTTTCTTGACCGCGCTACCGAAATATTTCTCGTAGCCTGTGGAACAAGCTATCACGCCTGCTTAGCAGCATCATACATGTTCTCAAAACTAGCTTTTCTACCCACCTATCCCGTATACGCCTCTGAATTCATTGAACAATATGGCAAAGCTGTAAATATTGACAGCACAATTCTAGCTGTTAGCCAATCCGGTGAAACAGCTGACACCATAGCTGCCGTAGCAACTGCACAACAACGCGCTGCAACCATTCTAAGTTTAACTAACACTATCGGTTCAACTTTAACTCGCATATCTCGCGTTTACATCGGCACACAAGCGGGTCCAGAAATTGGTGTTGCTGCCACTAAAACTTTTACCTCCCAACTCTCCGTACTTGCCCAGTTAGCTCTACGATTAGCTAAAAAACGAGGCAAAGTATCACAGTCAGAAATTGATGTACTCGATGCACAACTTGAAAAACTACCTGATCTTGTAGACACAATTGTTAAAACACAAGAAGAAAAAGTTAAACAAATCGTTCACAAATATGCAAACTCTAAGGTAATATTTTTCCTAGGCAGAGGCATAAGCACTGCTACTGCTTTTGAAGCTAGATTAAAACTTATGGAAATTGCCTACATCCCATCTGTAGCGTTTCCAGCCGGCGAGAGTAAACATGGACCTATTAGTTTAATTGAGCAAGGAACTCCCGTAGTGTTCGTATGCCAGAAAGATGACACTCATAAAACTGTAATCGGTAACATCATGGAAATGAAAGCTAGAGGAGCAAAGATCCTTGCTATAATTGAAGAAGATGACAATGAAATCAAACCCTTAGTGGATGACTATCTCGAGGTCCCAAAAAACATTCCCAGCGTGCTCTCCCCCATACCCTATGTCGTACCCCTACAACTCTTAGCCTATTACATGGCCTTAGAGTTTAACTATGACCCCGATATGCCACGCAACTTGGCAAAATCCGTCACAGTAAAATAATCCCACTCTTCTTTATTTCTCTTTAACACTACAACGAACGCTACGTCAAATTACATCCATTACAACTTGTTTTACCCGTAAAACCATAGTGTAACCTTGCTTTTCTTAATTAATATCTATCAAAAACACCTAACCAGCTCACATAATATTGCATTAAGTAACACTGTTCGTTGTAGTGCTAAATTTTGACATATATTTAGTGATTAATATTGATCCTAAAATCCCGGAAAAATTATACCTACGATAAGTAAAAAGCTTGAAAAACCCGTTAAACATTAAAAAGGTCTCAAAAATGGTAAATCACTGTGTCGATGTAGTTATAAATTTTATACCTACATGCAAGAGAAGAAACTGGCGTTTTTAAGCCTTTAATGCTGTTTTACGCCTTTTTAAGACATTTTGATTATCGTAGGTATAAAAATTCGGGAATTTAGGATTGATAACTTGATTGCTTGGATGATGCCAACTTTTTTTAAATTGTGTGTTACTTCGTGTTTGAGATGAATAAAAGGGGTGTGGATTGTTTGTGTTTGGGTTGGTTATGAGTTTTTGTGTAGTGTTTAAATGTTAATTGTGATGTGTTTTTTAAAAACAGGGGGTCGCCTATTTCTGAGGTGGTTTGCCCCGTTCTTTTACAATTTAGAGCCCATTTTGGGATTATTTTGTTTTTCTGGATAGGGTATCTTTTCCATGCTGATTGTATTTTTATCTGTATTTGACTCTCAGTGAAAATGAGCCTGAGGATAACTCTTTTTTGTTAGGGTTTAAAATTTCAGGTAATTTTGTCCAGAAACTGAGTTATGCACCGTTTATGTATCGCACTTAACAACATTTACGTGAACTAAATACGTACAAATTTTGTCTTAACAAGCCTACCTATTACCGTTTGTCTGTAAACGCAACTATTTGATTTAGTTATTTGAACCATTGTTCTAGTGATGTTTTACTTTTTTGTTTTTTACTTCCTGTTTCTATGCGTTCAAGGGTTTTTTGTATGCGTTCTTCTGAGAATTCTTTTTCTCCGCAGAGAAAGTCAATGATGCCCTGGTGATTGGGGTTTTTCCATTCAATTTTATAGTTGTCTGAGACTTTTGGGTTAAGAAAAATATCTCTTATTATGTTTGGTTCAACTGGAAACGTAGCGTTTTTGATGTGTGGAATTGCGTTTTCTAAAGTGTTATGTTCTTGTATTAGTTTAAGTGCGGTTTTTGGACCTAGCCCTTTTATGCCGTTGGGGTTAAAGTCTGTGCCAATTAGAATACCTACGTCCACAAGTTGTTCATAGTTTAGTTTGCAGAAATTTAGTGTTTTAGATAATTCTGTTATTTCAGGTGTAATTTCCATATACATGTTTTTGTCCGGTATTTTGCGTCTGCCTGAAATAGTAACGTTGCGTAACAGTTTGGGTGCTCCAAAAAGTAGGCTGTCATAATCCTGACTTACACAGTAATCTGTGTCGCCTTTTTTGGTCATGTATGCAGCTTGGGCTTCTCCTTCTCCGGGAGCTTGAACCCATGGTAAACCCATTAATTCTAATAATTTTATGCTATCCTCTAGCATGTAATCTTTCATAGTTGTGGTAGCTTGCGCGTATTTGCGCATTTTAACGGTGTCTCCTTCTGCGGCAGCTTTTTCGTATTCTGCTACAGCTTGTATTTTGATCTGTTTTCGTCGTTCAATTTCTGCTGCTTTAAGTGCTGGTGACTCACCGTCTAAAATGTAGACGGGTTTTAAGCCTCTCTCAACAAGATTGCCTGTGCGGTAGAATAGTCCGCTTAAATGACTGGTAATTTTTCCTGTGCTATCTTTAAGTGGAGTGCCGTCTGGTTGTCGTATGCTGCTTAGAAATTGGTAAATAGCATTGTATGCGTCTATAGCTATTATTTTACCACTCAAGTCTTCTAGTTTTACAGGATTTTTTGGTATTAAATCTTTAAAGTTTACGCCCAAAAATGGACCCTCTCTAAAATAAAGTGATAGTTAATTAATAAATTTACTTACCTCTCTAAAAATTCAATTCAAACAGTTCTACTGTGTAATTTCTACTTGTATGTTGTATAGCTGGTATTTGAAGAGCTCCTGGTGTTGGTGCTCCTTGTGTGCCTGTTATTTTGTCGCAAATACAAAGGTGTCACGATTCGTATATATGCAGGTTGCTATTTTTTTAAACTTGTGTCGTTTAGTTGAATTAGACTAAAAACATGTGTTTTTTTAAGCATAGCAAATATAAGGAACCCTTGCATTAGAAAGCGCAAGAAGTGTTAGCAGTCATGACAGAAAGAAATGTATTATCTATGGTAACCTGCACAAGTTGCGGAAAACCAATTGCGCCGGGATCAGAATCAACAAAGTTTCTGTGTCCAAACTGCGGTGAGATGCAAATAAAACGTGACGGAAAATGCCGCAAATTTGGTCGTCTCTACAAGTGTCCAAAATGTAGTTTCCAAGGACCATAACTAATACTGTTTGGTGACTTTTTATGGGCGCTATTCTTGTAACATACAAAGTTTTTCCCGAAGACATCGTGGAAAATTTTGATCCTCTAAAAACTGAAATTGTAAAAATTCTTCCCACTGTCGCTAAAGTTGAGGGTTGGGGCGAAGAGCCTGTTGCTTTTGGCTTAGTAGCTTTACTTGTTCAAATACGCTTTCCAGAAGATGTTATGGGCGTTGTAGACGAGTTCGAAGTTGCTATGTCTAATATTAAAGGTGTAAGTCAAGTTCAGACTTTTCAAATTCGCAGAACTAGTAAAGACTTTTAACCTTAACTTTTTATTTATACTACTATATTGCTTTTTATTATTGTAACGTTATTGTTTGGAGAAAAAGTTGTGATGTATCTTGTCTGATTTAGCTAGCAGCTGTGAGTATCTAAGTCTTGATAAAACTTGTACCGTTTTTAATGATGCCTCTAAAGCAAAAACTAGCAGACAATTGAATTGTAAAAATGACTTGAAAACTATGTGTTGTTATCTTTGCATTTTTAGATTACACTGTCCTATTAACTGCACGTATCTAGGACAGTCTGAAAACTATGCGAAACCAAAATCTATACCCAAAGATACTCTAGCATGTACTGTTGATAAAACTCTTAAAGATGAGCCCTTACCGCTTGAAAGCATACCTGTTGCTTTTTGTTTTTCTTGTAACGTAGAAATGGCATGGGCCAAAACTCAGTTTGCTGTAGAACATTGGAGTGGAAATAAACCTTCCTTAATTGGCGATAAATTATTGCCTGTTACGGTACTTTTATGTTCTAAATGTGGCAAAATTGAGTTTAAAGCTAATTTAGCTAAAAAAGAGGAGCATGTGTAGTATATGGTTCACCGTAGAGTTCGTGGTGGAAAATTTAAAATCAAACATGTAGACGAACCTTGCCCTGTAGAAGTAGATCAAGAAATAGCTGTAACTATAATTGATCTAGCCCCTAACGGTGATGGACGCTTAAACATTCGAGGTTTTAGTATACTTGTACCTAAAGCTAAACCCCGTGATAGCGTAAAAGTCAAAATAGTTAGTGTTAACGAAAAATACGCTGTTGGTCAAATAATTCCGTAAAATAACTATCAGCTATGCTACAACTCTATGTAACTATGTTACATTATGTTTCTGTTAGTATCGTTTAAAACGGTTTTTCTATTTAACTGATATTTTGTTTTCCTATTAACCTGAAATCCCGTGAAATTATATCTATCAGGGGTCAACTCCTAAAGCAGTGTAAAGACTCTGCTTCTGAGTTATCTCACCAAAATACGACGTCTCACTTGGCAACTGAAACTGTCAATAACATCAGCTCATAAACCCTCCGGCACAGCATTTTTTTAAACGAACACGTCTTATCCATATCACGATTCACATACGAGAGATAAATCAAACCAACAAACTGCAAAACAATTTTTTCTCCAAATACTCCTCCGACGACACCAACACACGTCACATATTAAGCCTTCAAATCATAAAACGTCTTCTCAACCAAATCCTTAGAACGATAAACCTCAACCTCACAGCATCCATCACCCTATGGCAACAACGCAAAAAACTTAAAATCCTATGCCAAATCAATCACAGACGTCTATGCTCAACAAAGAAATCACCACAGCTTTTAAACTATTGAGATGTGAACAAAAGCGAGTTATTGAAATATCGTAACCAATTTAACAATCTTCAACATAATATGTATCTATGAAATCCATAACGCTCAAGACACGTCATTTAGTTATAATTGCAGTGTTTATAGTGGTAATAGTTGCAGGGGCATATTTTATAATAACTACCCAAAATCATGACAATTCTGGACATGATAAGTCAGGTTTTGTATTGGATGAAAACGCCAAAAATTACACAGGAGCCGACCCGATAAGCAGGTCAGGAGATGTGCCAGGCATAAAAATCCCTGGTTATGATACAGTAACATTACCTGCAAACACTAAAAATGTCAAAATGATACTGCTCAACCCAGAGGGTAACCCCTGTTACTTCACATTTGAGCTTATTGTGAAGGGCGAAACGTATTACCTTTCGAACTTGGTTGAACCTTCTAAGTGCATTGAAGATTTAACGCTGACTAAACCTTTAGCAAAAGGCGAATATAAGGCCACATTGCAAATCCGCGCCTATTCACTGGATGAAAATTATACAGTCATGAACGGTGCAAATGTAGAATTCGATTTAAATGTTATCTAACCAACCAAATTCTAAAACATAAGCAAGCAAAAAATATAAATATGCTATGCTTCTAAAATAGATGTAATTAAACAGGTGCAATGTGTCATGAAAAAAATTATAAGTATTATTCTTGCGGTTACACTACTAATGTGTATAGCCGTTCCAGTTCTTGCAGATAACACGCATCAATCTGAACTTTCATTTACTCTCGAAGTAGCCAAACCAAGCTACACCATAACCGTTCCCGCATACTTTGGCGAATTCTTTATTTGTGAACAAAATTTTACTACAGGCTATGAAATCAATACATACCGTTCTGAACTCTTAACTTGACCCACAATGCTGGTTTTTACTTTTTAGTATAGCGTGTTGTTGTAGGTGCGTTTGTGTTTTACGTGTTTTTTTGCGGTTGATAACATGGGTCATA